>OEIU01000600.1_pt1 | contig 31759 bp, 30 predicted proteins | sample 1539221 | NCBI WGS metagenome assembly OEIU01 (sample SAMN03792071, study PRJEB22550) | activated sludge metagenome | feature: wastewater treatment plant; material: activated sludge; isolation source: Wastewater treatment plant of a petroleum refinery complex | place: Argentina: Zarate | collected...
TAGTCCTTGCCCTCCATGCGCGCCTTGCCCTTCGCGCGGGCTTCGGCCACAGAGCCGGTCGCGACGAGGTCATCGAAGGAGATCACTTCGGCCTTGATGAAACCCTTCTCAAAGTCGGTGTGGATGACGCCAGCAGCTTGCGGTGCTTTCCAACCTTTGTGGATCGTCCAGGCGCGCGTTTCCTTCGGGCCGGCCGTGAGATACGTCTGCAACCCGAGCGTGTCGAAGCCGATACGGGCGAGCTGGTCAAGGCCGCTCTCATCCTGCCCGGTCGAGGCGAGCAACTCAGCGGCGTCCTCTGGGTCAAGATCGATGAGCTCGCTCTCGAGCTTCGCATCGAGGAAAATCGCCTTCGCCGGCGCCACGAGCGCGGCAAGCTCGTCGAGCTTCGCCGAGTCGCCGAGGATGCCCTCGTCCACGTTGAACACGTAGATGAAGGGCTTCGCGGTGAGCAGTCCGAGTTCGCGGATCGGCGTCAGGTCAAGCTTCGTATGTGCGCTGAGCGGCCTGCCGTCGTTCAGCCAGGCGACGGCGGTCTTCGCGGTCTCCGGCACGATCGGCTCAACCCGCTTCGTCTTGAGTTCCTTCTCGTACCGCTCGACCGCTTTCTCGAGAGTCTGGAGGTCCGCGAGAATCAGCTCGGTGTTGATCGTCTCGAGGTCGCCCGCCGCATCCACCTTGCCGTCGACGTGCACGACATCCGGATCGGCGAACCCGCGGATCACCTGCGCGATCGCATCCGCCTCGCGGATGTTCGCGAGGAACTTGTTGCCGAGCCCCTCCCCCTCGCTCGCGCCCTTCACGATGCCCGCGATGTCGACGAACGACACGGGCGCGGGCAGAATCCGCTCGCTGCCGAAAATGTCGGAGAGCACCTTCAGGCGCGCATCCGGCAGGTTCACGACCCCGATGTTCGGCTCGATCGTCGCGAACGGGTAGTTGGCCGCGAGCACCTGGTTGCGGGTGAGCGCGTTGAACAGGGTCGACTTGCCGACGTTCGGGAGTCCGACGATTGCGATAGTGAGGGCCACGGGGGTTAAGCGTATCCGCAACCCGCAGGAGAGATTTCCTCGCTGATTGCGCGAACCGGGGCGTGGCGCAGCGCGCCGTCAGCGGTGCGTGAGACGATTCCGTCATGGGTCTCGACTTCACCGCCATCGATTTCGAAACAGCCAACTCCCACAGCGCCTCTGCGTGTTCGGTCGGCATGGTGAAGGTGCGGGATGGGGAAATCGTCGACAAAGCTGGTTGGCTCATCCGGCCGCCTCTCGGCTACGACGCATTCAATGAATGGAATACGCGCATCCACGGCATCATGGCACCGGATGTCGAAAACGCGCTGCTGTGGAGCGAACAGCTTCCCGATTTGGTGGCGTTTGCCGCAGGAGATGCGCTCGTCGCCCACAACGCGGGATTCGACATGGGCGTCATCAGTGCCGCGTGCGCTGCGAGCTTCGTGGACTGCCCCGGCTTCCGCTACCTGTGCAGCCTGCAGGTCGCCCGTCGCACCTACCATCTGGACTCGTACCGGCTCCCGGTCGCCGCGATGGCCGCTGGCTTCGAAGATTTTGACCACCACAATGCCCTGGCCGATGCCGAGGCATGCGCGGCGATCATCGTGCACGCGGCCGGGCGTCACGACGCCATCGACCTGGCTCACCTTGCAACGATCACGAGCCAGCGGATGGGCGCGATCGGGCCTGCAGCTGTTGCCGCGGCCGCCAGCCAGCGCAGTATGGCCCTTGGGTAGGATTTCTCCCGTCATGAACAACATGCCGTCCCGCGCTGTCGGCGCGTGCTGGCACACTTGACGCATGGACCCCATGCTCGCCCTCATCATCGGAATCGGCGCCGGACTCGTGCTCGGCGCTGTCATCGGATGGCTCCTCGGGCGACTTCGCCGGACAGCATCCGGAGGCGACGACCCTGCCGTTCTTCAGGCCCGCCACGAAACCGCACTTGCCGAGTTGCGGTCTGCTGAGCAGGCGGCGCAGGCGAGGCTCGCCGCTGAGTTCGCAGCGGTACAGGCAACAGCTACCGCCCTGCAAAGCCAGGTGGTTGGACTTCAGGAACAGCACCGCGAGCTTGTGGAGCGCCAGCGCACGGAGCAGACCGCGCAGCAAGAGCGCGAACGGGCTGAGAGCAAGGTCCTGCAAATGCTCACGCCAGTGCAAGAGAACCTGCGAGCCATGCAGAACAAGGTCACCGAGTTGGAGACCCAGCGCCAGCAGCAGCACGGCGAGCTCAGCCAGCAACTGAAGTCGGCGACCGAATCCGAAGAGCGGCTCCGCAGCACGGCGGAGTCTCTCGCGGCAGCGCTCAAGAGCAACAGCACCCGCGGCGTGTGGGGCGAAACGCAACTGCGCAACGTTGTGCAGGCCGCCGGCCTCATCGAACGCGTCGACTTCGACGTGCAGTCGAGCATCTCCTCGGATGCCGGAGCTGGCCGCCCGGACATGGTGGTTCACTTGCCCGGCGGCAAGAACATCGCAGTCGATGCGAAGGTTCCGTTCAACTCGTACCTGGAGGCGAGCAGCATCCCGGTCACTGCGACGGGGGACGAGGGAGCGAAGCGCGAACGTCTCATCAAGGACCACGTGAAGGCGCTGCGCCTGCACATCGATACGCTCGCAGGCAAGGAGTACTGGGCGGGGCTCGAGGCCTCCCCCGAACTCGTCATTGCGTTCATCCCGAGCGAGTCGCTCGTGTCGAGCGCCATGGAGGCCGACCCCTCGATCATGGACTATGCGTTCAGCAAGCGTGTCGCTCTCGCCTCGCCCGTGACGCTGTGGTCCGTACTGAAAACTGTCGCGTTCTCGTGGCAGCAGAACGTGCTCACCGAGGACGCGAAGCTCCTGTTCGACCTCAGCAAGGAACTCTACGGCAGGCTGTCCAAACTCTCCGAGCACGTGGAGAAACTCGGCCGCTCAATCGAGCGCAGCGTCAAGGACTACAACACGTTCGTCGGATCCCTCGAGCGCAATGTGCTGCCGAGCGCGCGGCGTCTCAGCGCCCTCGACGAATCCAAGGTGCTCGGTGCGATGCCCGGCATCGAGGAAGCACCGCGCGAACTCACGGCGTTCGAACTCACCGCCGATGCTGACTCGCCGAAGGACCCCACTGCACCGTGAAGCAGCACCGTGAAGCAGCTCCGTGAAGTAGCCCGGTGAAGCAGCACCGTGAAGCAGTCCAGTGAGGGGTCCCAAATGGACCCTCGCGGGGCCGCGGAAGGGCACTTTAGGACCCCTCAGCGGCCGGGCACCTGCAGGCAAACCATGTGCTCCTGGCGCCCGCTGACTTGCGAGTTGTGGCCCTTCCCGCGCGCCCTGAAGGGCACTTACTCGCAAGTCACGCTGAGGATGTCTGCGAAACCTATTCGCCGAGCCACTTCTCCACGAGATGCTCGGCAATAACCCGCCGAATCGTGCCTGACCGCGATCGCAGCACGATGCTCTCTGTGCGGATGATCGGTCCCCTGCGGCGCACGCCGTCGACAAGGCCACCATCCGTGACGCCGGTCGCCACGAAGAACGAGTTGTCGCCCTTCACCATTTCGTCAGCGTCCATGACCTTGTCGAGGTCGAGGCCGGCATCCTTCGCCTTCTCGCGCTCGTCGTCGGTGCCAGGCGCAAGCCTCGCCTGCATGAAACCGCCCAGAGCCTTGATCGCGCACGCCGTCGTAATGCCTTCCGGGCTGCCGCCGATCCCCACGCACATATCGATGCGGGTTTCGTAGCGCGCGGCGTTGATCCCGCCCGCCACGTCGCCGTCGAGCATGAGGCGCGTCCCCGCCCCCGTCGCCCGGATGTCGTCGATGAGCTGAATGTGCCTGGGCCGGTCGAGCACCGCGACCGTCATCTCGCCCACCGGTTTTCCGAGCGCCTTCGCGAGGGCCCGGATGTTGTCGCCGATCGGCCGCTCGAGGTCGAGAACGCCAATACCTTCCGGACCGGACACGATCTTGTCCATGTAGAACACGGAGGACGCATCCAGCATGGTGCCGCGGTCGGACACCGCGATGACCGAGATCGCGTTCTGGCGGCCGGCGGCCGTCAGCGACGTTCCGTCGATGGGGTCGACGGCGATGTCGCACGCCGGGCCGCGCGTGTTCCCGACGTGCTCGCCGTTGAACAGCATGGGGGCGTGATCCTTCTCGCCCTCGCCGATGACGACAACGCCGTCGAAGTTCACCGTGCCGAGGAACTTGCGCATGGCATCCACGGCCGCCCCATCCGCGGCGATCTTGTCGCCCCGCCCGATGTACGGCCAGGCCCGGATGGCGGCCGCCTCGGTGGCACGCACCAACTCCATGGCGAGGTTGCGGTCGGGGTGCAGAAACAGGGTGCCGGTATCGGTCGACTCATTCACTCTTCCACCCTATTGAGCAATCCGTGTTCTTCGGTCGCCAGGGGCGCGAAAGTATTCGACTTCTTTAGAACCACCTCAAGTCAGCCCCGAATCCGGACGGCCGCGACCCTGAGAACAGCGATAAGACTCAATAGACTCGGTTGTAGACCAACCCCGTCGTCAAGGAGATGTCATGCCCGTCGCCACCCCCGACCAGTACGCCGAAATGCTCGACAAGGCGAAAACCAACGGTTTCGCTTTCCCCGCATTCAACGTCTCGTCATCGCAAACCATCAACGCGGTCCTGCAGGGTCTGACCGAGGCTGGCTCCGACGGAATCATCCAGGTCACGACGGGTGGCGCGGACTACTTCGCCGGCCAGAGCGTGAAAGCCAGGGCATCCGGCGCGCTCGCGTTCGCCGCGTTCGTCACCGAGTCGGCGAAGAACTATCCGATCACCGTCGCGCTGCACACCGATCACTGCCCGAAGGATGCCCTCGACGGGTTCGTCATGCCGCTCATCGAAGCGTCGGAAGCCGAAGTGAAGGCGGGGCGCAACCCGATCTTCCAGTCGCACATGTGGGACGGTTCGGCCGTGCCGCTCGGCGAAAACCTGGAAATCGCGAAGGATCTTCTGCCGCGCATGAAGGCGATCAACGCAATCCTCGAAGTGGAGATCGGCGTGGTCGGCGGCGAGGAAGATGGCGTGAGCCACGAAATCAATGAACACCTGTACACGACCGTCGACGACGGCATCCGCACCGTCGAGGCTCTCGGCCTCGGCGAGAACGGCCGCTACATGGCGGCGCTCACGTTCGGCAACGTGCACGGCGTGTACGCCCCGGGCAACGTCAAGCTGAAGCCCGAACTCCTCGCCGAAATCCAGGCCGGGATCGCGAAAAAGTTCGGAACCGACGCGAACCCGCTCGACCTGGTGTTCCACGGCGGTTCCGGCTCGAGCGACGACGAGATCGCGACCGCCGTGCGCAATGGCGTGATCAAAATGAACATCGACACCGACACGCAGTACGCGTTCACCAGGTCCATCGCCGACTACATGCTCAAAAATTACGATGGCGTCATCAAGGTGGATGGCGCGGTCGGCAACAAGAAGCAGTACGACCCGCGCGCCTGGGGCAAGGTTGCCGAAGCCGCCATGGCTCAGCGCGTCGTGCAGGCGACCAACCAGCTGGGTTCGGTCGGCCACTCCATCAGCGCGCGCTGAGGCGACGGGCGCTACGAGTCCTTCCTGCTGTTCGGCGGCAACCGAAATTGCAGTCCGAGCCCGCCTCCGCGGGACCAGTGCAGACCGTCGACTTCGGCCTGGAGTGAAAAGTAGTGGGGCGCAAGCAGCGTGGTGCGCCGACCTTCGGGAAGCTGCACGTCGGTACTGAGCGCGACGGCCGTCGATCCGTCCGGCTCTGGGCGCAACTGGATGACGATCGTTGATCGCGTGTCGCCGATATTGTCGCTCACCGCGCCGAGGAGCCCGAGCAGTGCAGCGCGCTGGTTCGGTGTCATCCGATCGGCGTGGTGTTCCGCATCGAGAACGGTGAGGTCCATCCGCATGGCCAGCGAGTCCAGCCAGCTTCGATTTGCCCGTTCGACAAGCTCACCACGAACCTCTTCGGCGAGGAGCTTCGCATGGTCCCGGTCGTCGGCGGTCACAATTCCGCTGTGGGCAACCTTGCGGAGGAAAGGCAGAGTGCGGTCACCGACACTGGCAAGCTCGCGTTGAAGGATGTCCATTCTCGCGGATTCCCCCAGAACCGCACTGCTGAGAGCAGCGCCGGGGTCGGTCGATGACCACTGCCGGATGCGCATGACGACGTGATACGCGAAGACGGTCGCGGCTGCGGTGGCGACAATAACGAATCCGGAACCGATGAGCGACTCCGAAAATGGCGGCCAGTATCCGACCCGATTAAACGGCACCACCGCGATGGCGACGCCGGTGAACACTGCGGTTGCGGAACCAACGATGAGGAGTCGAACGGCTGAAGAGTAGGGCGCAAGCGCGCCGATCAGAAACGCGAGCCCGACCGGCGCCCACCACACTTCCACCATCAATCGGGGGCCATCGAGGTGCGCGAAAAGGGACAGGATGAAGCTCGCCCAACCGAGAAGAATCGGCGGAATCGTGCGCACGAGTCTCGACACCGTCAGCGTCGGATTGGCGACGAGTCCCACGGCGAGGAATCCGAGGAGGAGGCAGGCCACCGCGGCCCAGTCAAACCAACCGTCGGGGCCGCCACCGTGGGAGATGAGCGTCACGGCCACTCCGAACGTTATCGCCAACCCGCCGAAGACGAGCGGGACGAGCGGCCCGGAGAACCAGCTCAGCGGGTCAACTTCGTTGGGCGCCCGGCGCCACGCGTCAGACATCGCGCACCCGGATAGGCACCGTGATGAGAATGGACGTGCCGGAACCGACGGCCGACCAGATGCGCACGGTGCCACCGCAGCTTTCGATGCGTTTCACGAGGCTTCGCCGGATTCCCAGCCGACTCTCCGGCACGGCCTCCAGGTCGAAGCCGCGCCCGTGATCGACGATCATGACCGACAGGTGCTCGGTGGTGGAGTCCACGAAGACTTCGGCGGAATCCGACCCGGAATGGCGAACGATGTTCTCGAGGCTTCCGCTCACCGCACCAACCAGCGCGACCGCCGTGGCGGGCTCCAGTTCCGCGGACAGCGCTTCACCTCCCCCCACCTCGACGGTGAGGCCGCGCCACCGGAAATCGCTCATCACGGCGAGGAGTTCATTTCGAAACATTTCTGCTCCGCCGTACGCGGACGACCCGACGGGTTCGACCTGGGCAGTCGATACGGCGCCGATGTCGCGCAGGATCCTTTCCTGTGCTCGTTCGTCCAGGTAGTCCCTGCTGTTCGCGATCACGGCGAGATCGTTGAGCACCGTATCGTGCAGGAGAGCCACCGCGCGCTCCTCGAGTTCACGCTGACCCGCCATGCGCGCCGTCTCCGCCTCCACGGCGGAGAAATCGGGGGTGAACCGGCGTTGGTAGCGGCGAATGAGCACGAACAGGAGGATGACGACGACATACACCGCGAGGGTCACCACCGGGCCGAATCCCGGGTTGGGCGGCAAGCCCAGAGACATTTGCGCTGCGGCGGTTGCGGCAGATCCCAGCGCAAAACCGATGGTGCACCACACGACACCGTTGATGAGTCTGGTGCCCACCGCGCCGATGAGCAGCAGGGCAACGGTGACGCGGTTGACCAGATAAAGCCCATTCTGGTCCAGCCCCGGATCAATCGACAGTAGTCCGTAGACCCAGGCGAAGCAGGCGACCGCCCCCACCGCCAGATAGGTGGCGCCGGTCCATCGGGATGGCCACCGCATCATGGCGAGCAGAGCGAGAATGACAGCCACGATCGCGCCGAAGGGAACCAGAGCGGCTGCACCCCAGGAGCGGGTCGCCCACACGTCGATGAGCGTGAGGACGGAGATCCCGAGATACGCGAGCGCCACGGCCCAACCGGCACGGAGAACAGATTGCGCGCTGATGGTCGCCGCGAGCTCACGTGGCGGGACGGCGCTCCTGATCGATAGTTGGCTCATGTGCCAGCAATCGTAAATCCCCGAGCGGCCGTTTTCGGTTAGGCGCTGGACACGTAGGAAAGAAATGCCGGGTCCTGCGCGAGCAGCACACCGAGCAGGGCCACGGAGACGAGGAAGCCGAGAATTCCGGCGACCAGTGGAATCCACCACGACGGGCGTCCGCGACTGATCCGAAGGTACGACCAGCCGGCCGCAAGGAGCCAGATGATGCCTTCGCTCACCACAATGACGATTCCGATGATGGGCGTCAGAGTAGTCGGGGTGTATTCCCCGACGCCAAGCTGGGCGAACATCCGCTCCATGGATGCGCCGAGCGTGAAATAGCTTCCGGCCCCGCCGATGATGTAGACGAGCCCGAACATGAGCAGGAAAATCGTGGCGATGCGATCGAAGCCCGTGTTGGCGGTGCGATCCGGGGCTGGCCTGGCGGGCTGCCCGGGAGCGCCCGCTGTCGCCTTCGGCACCGCTGGCCGAACGGGAGCATCGGACCCCGCGGGAGTTTCGCGCGGCGCTGGCCCGGCCGCGCCCGAGCGTTCGATGGCGGCGGCCCGCTCGGCCTCGCTCGCGTATTCGCCGTACTGGGGCCGCGGACGCTCATCCGCGGTCATCGTTGCCACTCCGGAAGTCGACTCGCTCCACCGGGATCACGGTCACGGACACGCAGGCTGGCGCGATCGACTTCATGGCAACCCGCCGGTTCTGGGCCGCGTAGCGGATGTCGCCGATGATGCGCCGTTGGAGATGGTCACCCGCCCAGTGTACGAGAGGAGCCTGAACTGATCATGGTGGTGACGGGCTCTGGAGACCTGTCGCCGGCATCCCGTAGCCTGATGCGAGGACGAGACGGGAGCTGCGATGCGAGAAGTTCTGATCAGCGTCGATGTGGAGACGGCCGGACCGAACCCGAGCGCGTACTCGATGCTGTCGATCGGCGCATGCCTCGTCGAGGATCCGGAACAGAAGTTCTACGTCGAACTGAAGCCCGTCAACGATGCCATGACCACGGAGGCGCTCTCCATCAGCGGGCTCACGCTGGAATATCTGGAGGAGAACGGCGAAACCCCGGAGGCGGGGATGGCGAAGTTCGATGGGTGGATTGCGGCGGCTGTGCCGAGCCCGGGCGTTCCCGTCTTCGTCGGATTCAACGCCTCCTTCGACTGGATGTTCGTGTGCGACTACTTCGAACGCTTCCTCGGCCGAAACCCGTTCGGGCATTCGGCCATCGACATCAAATCGTTTTACCTCGGAATGGCGGGGGGCTCGTGGGCGGAAACGAGCCTCCGATTCCTCTCCCCCCGGTACCTGGACGGCAGACCGCTGTCCCACAATGCGCTGGGCGACGCCCAGGATCAGGCCGCGCTGTTCGCGGCCATTGCCGAGGATGCCGCAGCCAGGCGCGTCCTTTCGACAACGAAAGAGAGCACATCATGACCGCATCAGCCAGCGAAGCAACCGACGACTTCCGGCGGATCGTGGAGTCGGCCAAACGCCTGGGCGTTGAGCTGGACGAGGATTCCGCCAGACAGTGGATGAACTCGATCGCCCAGGAATCCACGAGCGGCGACGTGGTCGTGGACACGGCAAGCGGAGCGTTCGGACACCGCGTCGCGATGCTGGATTTCAGCCCGAGCGACCTCGAACGATTCCGCCGCATCGGCACGATCGTGGAAGTGACCGGTCCCGCACCGCAGGTGGAGAGCGCTCTGGCGATTTCGGGATCCGCGGCGCAGTCCAAAATCCAGTCCTTCCCTGGCGACTGCGACTACTTCCAGCGACTCAACATCAAAGCCCCGACGCGTGACGAGGCGTGCGCCATCATGGCCAGGCTCATGCGGGAGAAAGTCATCGCGTTCCATCGGGGCGACGCGTACCAGTTCCTGGAGGCGAAACTCGGAAGCTACCCCTTTGACGGCACCCACGCGGGCTCGCCCGTGAGGAAGGGGAGCCCGATCTCCTGGACCTACGACGAGATCGTGGAGCGGCAACTCGAGGTGGAGGGCCCGGACGGGCCCGCCATCCTGCGCTGGGACGAGGTGGCGCTCGATCCCGGCTGGTGCAAGCTCGACTGGGTCGTGAGCGACCCCGAGCGGCGCCAGCTGTCGAACGCGAGCAACGTCATCGATGTCACGTGGGAGGCCCCCGACGGGCAGATCGTCTCGCTCGACGGCTACCTCGACGCGTTCTTCCAGGAAGTGTATTTAGATGCCGAAGATGTCCCCACGTTCGCGAAGGTGGCGAAGTTCGTCTCGACGGATGCCCTGGACCAGTATGTGGAACGGCTGGAGGCCGAGGTCCGCAAGTACCTCACCGACCACCTCAACTACGGCAAGGCCGCCAAGCGCATGTACAACGTGTTCCGGCTGTCCGGCCGCCACCTCGAGGCAGCGTACGTGCGGGAACTGTTCGACGAGCCCGCCACGATCCTGTACCAGGTGTGGTCGCTCATTTCCACCCTCGACAACGCGACGCAACCCGGATCGTCGATCCCGATCGATGCCGTCCAGGCGCAGGCGGATGCTCTCGTCCTCGACGTCGTGGAGGCGCTCGAGGGCGAAGAGGAAGTCGAGATCGTGAAGGCGATCATGCAGTTGCGCCAGGCGCTGGAGCTCCAGGACGATGCCGCGAAACGCGTGGCGGAGGTTGAGGCCGCGCAGACGAGAGTCATCAACGTCGTGAACACGTTCTATCGGGAGAAGCTCACCGGAATGCCCACGATCAACGAGTACATTGCCGGCATTCAGGGGTCCGCGGCACCGTGACGGACCCCGCCTCGCTCCCCACCGCCGACGCGCCGTGGCCGGTATCCGTTCTCGCTGACAAGCTCAAGGGCTGGATCGACCGGCTCGGTTCGGCGTGGGTGGAGGGAGAAATCACCCAGTGGGGGGTTTCCGGCGGGAACGTGTACGGAAAACTGAAGGACCTCAAGGCGGAGGCGACGATCGGCTTCACCATCTGGTCGTCCGTGAAGTCGAATCTGCCCGACGACCTGAAGCAGGGCGACCGCGTCGTTGCGCTGGTCAAACCGAACTACTGGGTCAAGGGCGGAACCCTGTCGATGCAGGTGTTCGAGATGCGGCACACCGGCATGGGCGACCTGCTGGAGCGGCTCGAGAAGCTGCGCCAAAAGCTCACGGCGGAAGGGCTGTTCGATGCCGACCGCAAGAAGTCCCTGCCGTTCCTGCCCCGGTGCATCGGCCTCGTCACCGGCAAGGATTCGGATGCGGAGAAGGACGTGCTGCGCAACGCCCAGTTGCGCTGGCCCTCGGTGGAATTCCGGGTCGAGCACGCCGCCGTTCAGGGCGAGCGCGCGGTCGGAGAGGTCATCGCCGCGCTTTCGAAGCTCGATGCGGATCCGCACGTCGACGTGATCATCGTCGCGCGAGGCGGAGGCGACTTCCAGAACCTGCTCGTCTTCAGCGACGAGGCGCTCGTCCGCGCCGCTGCCGCCTGCACGACTCCCCTGGTGAGCGCGATCGGCCACGAGGCGGACCGTCCGTTGCTGGACGACGTCGCCGACCTGCGCGCGTCGACCCCGACCGATGCCGCCAAGCGGGTTGTCCCGGACGTTGCCGAGGAGCTGAGCCGCGTGCAGCAGGCCCGCGTGCGCATCGGGACACGGATGACCGGACTGCTGTCCACCGAGATCGACCGGATCGGGCAGTTGCGGTCCCGGCCCGTGCTGTCCGCATCGTCGTGGATTGTCGATGTGCGCTCGGAGGAACTCACCCGCTGGGTGGCGCGGGGTGCGGAACTCGTGGACCGGTCGATCGAGCGTGCGAGGACATCCGTGGCCGAACTCACCGGCCAATTGCGCGCGTTGTCGCCTCAGCGAACCCTCGATCGGGGCTACGCGATCGCCCAGTTGCCCGGCGGAGCTGTGCTTCGCCGCAGCGCCGATGCCGTCCCTGGCTCACCTCTCCTGCTCACCCTGGCCGACGGCACGGTCGGCACCACGGTCGACGCCGAGGCGCCGACCGGTCGGAAGGGCCGATAAACTGGCATGGTGGCTACCGCATCCCCCGACCCCGGCACACCGGACGACGTCGCAAGTCTCAGTTACGAAGCGGCCAGAGACGAGTTGGTGAAGGTCGTCAACGAGTTGGAGCAGGGCACATCGACCCTCGAAGAATCGCTCGCCCTGTGGGAGCGCGGCGAAGCCCTCGCGAGCCGATGCGAAGAATGGCTGATCGGCGCGAAGGCGCGCCTGGATGCCGCGCGCGGCGCCGCCCAAACCGGCGAGTCTGCCGCCCCACAGAAGGCATGAACGCCCGGAAAGATCCGCCGATCGTTGCCGAGCTCGGACGACCGGAAACCCTCGAGGAGATCGCGGCGCGCAAGGCGGAAACGACGCGCACCCACCGCGAAAGCCAAACCTTCCGGAACCTGCTGGTCGCGCTTCTGGCCTCGCTCGCCGTCGTTCTCGTGACCGTACTTCTCGTGGTTCGGCCCGATCTGCCCGCCGCCCCCGCCATCGACTACCGCTCGATCGCCGCCCAAGCCGATGCGTCCGCGCCCCTCGCGGTACCCGAACTCTCCCCGCAGTGGAAAGCGAACTCCGCCGTATTCGATGCGAATCCGGCCGACGGCGTCGCCACCTGGTACGTGGGTTTCATCACGCCCAAACAGCAGTTCATCGGAGTCCGGCAGGGACTCGACGCGAACCCGACCTGGCTCGCCAACCAGCTGAAGAACCGCACCGCGACAGGTTCGACAACGATCGACGGCATCGCGTGGCAGGTGTATGACCATCGCACCGCGAAGGATGCGGGAAACCTCGCCTACGCCATGTCCACGTCGCAGGGGCACGGCACCCTCGTCCTGTTCGGTACGGCCGACGACGGCGAGTTTGCGACGATGGCGGCCGCGCTGTCGACGGCTCTGAATTCCCAACGATAGAAAGGGTGACGTGATGACGGGAACAACCATTACTCCGGCGCGAGCATGGCAGGAAATGGTGGAAGGCAACAACCGCTTCATTGCCGGCACTCCGCGCCATCCACGACAGGACGTCGACCGTCGTGGCGAACTCATCGGAACGCAGGCTCCGCACGCCACGCTCTTCGGATGCAGCGACTCGCGGCTCGCCGCGGAAATCATTTTCGACAAGGGGCTCGGAGACCTGTTCGTCATCAGGAACGCGGGACAGGTCATTTCCGAATCGGTCATCGGTTCGCTCGAATATTCGGTCGCGGTTCTCGGTGTTCCCCTCATCGTCGTGCTCGGCCACGACGAGTGCGGAGCGGTCCGCGCGGCCATCGACAGCCGGTCCCCGGACGCACCGGTGATCTCGCCGCACATCCAGCACCTCATCGAACCGATTGCGGTGGCCGTGCGCGACGTCGCAGCGACGCTCCCGTCGGGCGAACAACCGGACGCAACGGTCGTCGGGCAACTGCACTTGCGCGCCACGATCGCGGAAATGGTGGCGGGATCCGACCTCATCAGCGATGCCATCGCAGCGGGTACGCTGGCTATTGTCGGCGCAAACTACAAACTGCTGGAAGGCAGGGCGGTTCGGGATGTCATCGTGGGCGATATCGGCGAATCCTGATTCACGGCCCTCGGACACGAACAACAACAAAGGATGATGCTCCCGTGAGTACGCAAGGCGAGTTCCGGATCGAACACGACACCATGGGCGAGGTGCGGGTGCCAGCGAGCGCGCTGTACGCGGCGCAGACCCAGCGGGCGGTAGAGAATTTCCCGATTTCGGGTGCGGGCCTGGAGGCGGCGCAAATTGTCGCGCTCGCCCGCGTCAAGCGATCCGCAGCGCTCGTGAACGGTGAGCTTGGCATCATCGACGCGAAGATTTCTGCCGCGATCGCCGCGGCAGCTCAGACGATCATTGACGGTGACCACCACGACCAGTTCCCGATCGACGTGTACCAGACCGGAAGCGGCACATCGTCGAACATGAACATGAACGAGGTCCTCGCGACACTCGCCAGCAGCTCGCTCGGCTCCCCCGTTCACCCGAACGACCACGTGAACGCGTCGCAGTCCTCCAATGACGTGTTTCCCACCTCCGTGCACGTCGCCGTCACCGGTGCCCTGCTGAATGATCTGATCCCCGCCCTCGACCACCTCGCGGTGTCGCTGGAGAAGAAGGCGAAAGAGTGGGCCACGGTCGTCAAGTCCGGGCGGACGCACCTCATGGATGCGACCCCGGTGACGCTCGGTCAGGAGTTCGGCGGTTACGCACGTCAGATCAGGCTTGGCATTCAGCGCGTGGAGTCGACGATCGCCCGCGTCGCCGAGGTGCCGCTCGGCGGCACCGCCGTCGGCACGGGCATCAACACGCCCGCCGGGTTCCCGCAGAAGGTGATCGCGGAGCTCGCGAAAGAATCCGGCCTGCCGCTCACCGAGGCCGAGGATCACTTCGAGGCTCAGGGCGCCCGCGACGGCCTCGTGGAGGCGTCGGGTGCGTTGCGGGTGATCGCAGTGAGCCTCACCAAGATCTGCAACGACCTGCGCTGGATGGGGTCGGGCCCGAACACGGGTCTCGCGGAGATCCACATCCCCGACCTGCAGCCCGGCTCGTCGATCATGCCCGGCAAGGTCAATCCGGTGATTCCGGAGGCCGTGCTCATGGTGTGCGCGCGCGTTGTGGGCAATGACGCGACGATCGCGTGGGGTGGTGCGAGCGGGTCCTTCGAGCTGAACGTCGCGATCCCGGTCATGGGCACTGCGCTTCTCGAGTCGATCCGGTTGCTCTCGAACTCCTGCCGCCTTCTGGCCGACACGACCGTGGACGGGCTCATCGCCAATGTCGAGCGCGCGAGGGCTCTCGCGGAATCCTCCCCCTCCATCGTCACGCCGCTGAACCGGGTGATCGGCTACGAGTCGGCAGCGAAGGTCGCGAAGAACGCGGTGGCGAAGGGGATCACCGTGCGCGAGTCGGTCGTTGAGCTCGGGTTCGTGGAACGCGGCGAAATCACCGAAGAGCAGCTTGACACCCTCCTCGACGTCCTCAGAATGACGCACCCGAACTGAGCCGGCCCGCGCGAGCCGCGGCATTCGCCACGCGGCAGCCGCACTGCAGGAGCGCTATTGCTTCAGCGGGACCTCGCGAATCGTGTCGCCTTCCAGGGTGAGCACCTGACGTTCTTTCAGTGGCGACGCGAGTCGGATGGGGATGAGCGTGGACACGTTTGCCCCACTCGCCAGGATGTTGCAGTCAGCCAGGTTTTCCGTGTGCGCCCCGTCGGTCGGGTTCTTCTGGCCGTAGAAAACCGCCACGGAAACGGTCTCCTCCGTCTCCCGCACGATCGCCGCATGCGGGAAGCATCGCGGGTCGCCCTTCACCTGCACGACCAGTTCTGCCGTGTCCAGTGCGGTGAGACCCGGTTCCGGGTCTACCCCGATGTAGCCGTTCTCGGTTGTTGCGGTGTCCAGTGCGAACGGAGCAAGTTTGAACAGGTAGGGCGGCTGGCGTGTCTGACCGTCCACGACCTGATAACCGAGGATCGGCTGTTCCACCAAATTCTTGGGCGCCGTCCCGACGGAGGTGATGACCCGGTTCACGACGACGGGCGCAGTAGTTCCCCACATCAATTCCACGGCGGTCGGAGGCTCCGGAGGCTTCGGCAGGTTGTTCAGGTACACCTGATAGGTGAGAATGCCACTCGTGACCATGGTTGCGATTCCGACCGCGGCGACCACCCGATACAGGAGGTAGGCGGAGCCGCTCGGCTCATCCGTGTGCGGGTCACGGTAGCTCCAGCTCACGAGCACGCGCCATTGGCTTCGCGGCGCCAGCAGTCCCCACAGGAGGATAACCCCGAGGCTCCCAAGAACGATGAGGACGAGGGTTGTCACTCCTCGACCTTAACAGGTCTGGCTCAGGCCACTTCATTTCCCTCGAGGAGCTCGGTGACGAGAGCGGCGATGTCGCTGCGCTCGGAGCGAGTGAGCGTCACGTGACCGAACAGGGAGTGGCCTTTGAGCGTTTCGATCACCGAAGCAACGCCATCGTGCCTGCCCACGCGCAGGTTGTCGCGTTGGGCCACATCGTGGGTGAGGATGACGCGGGAGTTCTGCCCGATACGGCTGAGGACGGTCAGCAGGACGTTCCGCTCGAGCGACTGGGCTTCATCGACGATCACGAACGCGTCGTGCAGCGAACGGCCCCGGATGTGGGTGAGCGGCAGCACTTCGAGGAGTCCGCGTTCCATGACTTCGTCCAGAACGTTCTGGGATACGACGGAACTCAGCGTGTCGAACACGGCCTGAGCCCAGGGATTCATTTTCTCTGCCGCATCTCCCGGCAAATACCCGAGCTCCTGACCGCCCACCGCGTACAGCGGGCGGAACACCATGATCTTGCGGTGCTGCTGGCGCTCGAGCACAGCCTCGAGCCCCGCGCACAGGGCGAGCGCGGACTTCCCCGTGCCGGCCCGACCGCCGAGGGACACAATGCCCAGATTCGCGTCCAGGAGCATGTCGATGGCGAGGCGCTGCTCCGCCGACCTCCCGTGCATGCCGAAAATGTCGCGATCGCCGCGTACGAGCCGCAGCATGCCCAGCCCGATCACGCGCCCGAGCGCCGATCCGCGATCGGAGTGGATGACCAGGCCCGTGTTGAGGGTGATGTCGGCGACGAGGTTCGTGGCGAGTTCCTCGTCGTCGTACAGTTTCGACATCTCCTTCGACCCGAGGGTGATCTCCGCCATCCCGGTCCACCCTGAATCGATGGCGAGTTCTGCGCGGTATTCCTCTGCGGCCAAACCGACGGATGCCGCTTTCACACGGAGCGGAAGGTCTTTGGAAACGACCGTGACGTTCAGGCCGTCTCCGGCGAGGTTCAGCGCGACGGCGAGAATGCGGGAGTCGTTGTCGCCCAGTTGCAGACCGGACGGCAGGATCGAGGTGCTGCTGTGGTTCAGCTCCACCCGCAGGCTGCCGCCGGTGCCCACGGCGACCGGGAAGTCGAGACGTTCGTGCTGGATTCTCAACTCGTCGAGATTGCGGAGCGCCTGGCGGGCGAAGTAACCGATCTCCGGGTCGTGGCGTTTGGCCTCAAGTTCGCTGATGACCACAACCGGAAGAACGACGGCGTGTTCGGCAAACCGGAAGATGGCTTTCGGATCGGAGAGGAGAACGGACGTATCCAAGACGTAGGTCTTCTCGGCCTGGCGAACCACCCCCTTCGCCTCTTTTGCTGCTGCAGATTTCGGCTGGGAGGTGCTGGTCGTGGCCACTTACGGCTCCATCCCCGAGCGCGGGTGGCTCGGATCATGTCCGTTACGGCCAACTCAAGTCGAAAGCGAACTTACGTGGCCGCTTCGGTCAGGCGCCATGCCTGATGTCTCGACGCTACGTGCTCCAGCACGTCACGCGAGTGCGACACGCGGAATCACAGGGTGGTCGCCGAGGCGAAACTCTGGAAACTTGCGCGAACCATGGCCACCGTTTCATCGGTGGTCGAGGCGTGAATGCTCAACCGCACGTTCGTGTCGCGCACGGTCACCGTCACCGCGTGGTTGTGCAGTGCCGCGACGAGCGCCGTGAGCTTGTCGGCCGCCGGCTCGAGCACCACAATGCCTGCACGCTCCCGAATGTCCCGCGGCGAGGAGACGGGAATTCCGAATTCGTCCGCGAGACCGATGAGGCGCGCGGCGTTGGACGCAACACGCTCCGCGATCGCCGGAACGCCCACCTGGGCGATTTGCTCGAGGGCTGCCGACATCCGCGCCTGGGCGACGGGGCTCGGGTTGCTCACCTGGAAGGCGCGCGCCCCGCGCGAGGCGGGCGGCACTGAGCCGATTGGCACCGGGCCGGCATCCGTCGCGTTGAATCCGGACAACGTCGGCGTGATGCGGTCCACCGCCCGATCGCTCATCGCCAGGAAACCCGTCCCCCATCCGGCGCGCGCCCACTTCTGCCCGCCGGAAACCACGACGTCCGCGTGCCGGTAGTCGACATCGGCGACGCTGAACCCCTGAATCGCATCCACGATGAGCAACCGGTCGCCGATCACCTGGCGGATTCCTTCGAGGTCGACCAGGAATCCGGTCTGGAAGTCGACGAGGCTCAGCGCGACCGCGGCGGTATCGCTGGCCAATTGGTCTTTGATCGTGCCGGGAGTGGGGCGGCCGTAATCGGTGTGGAGCCACTGGGGCGTCAGCCTGCCGAGCGCATCGGATGCGCGTACGGCGGCGAAGGCGGCACTCGGAAACTCCACCGGCGACAGGAGCACCCCTCCGGTGATTCCGAACATGACCTGCATGAGCCCGAGGCTCGTGTTCGGCTGGAACACGACCTGATCATCGCGAAACCCCGTGATCGAGCCGACGGCGCGGCGCACTCGAAGATCCTGTTCGCCGAGGCTGTCGAGGCTGCCGAATCGTGCCTTGCGGATCAGCTCGACGTGCGCCCGCTCCTCCTCCACGACGGTTCGCGCGAGCGGCCCCATCCGGCCGAAATCAAGGTAGCCGGGCTCCTCGTCGAATTGCAGGGCGAACTCATCGATCGTGAACATGGACTCAGTGTGGCACGCCGTCGCTGGGTAAAACTATGCTCAACTATTGCCCGAATCGTCGCTGGCGCCCAGCGTAGTCGCGCACTGCGCGGAGGAAGTCGACCTCGCGCAGGTCGGGTCCGAGCGCTTCCACAAAGTAGAACTCGCTGTAGGCGCTCTGCCACAGCATGAAGTCGCTCATCCGCTGTTCCCCCGAAGTGCGGATCACCAGATCCGGGTCGGGTTGCCCGCCGGTGTACAGGTGCTTGGCGATCAGTTCCGGCGTGAGTATTTCGGCGAGCGCATCAATGGATTTGCCTTCGCCCGCGTGTTCGCGCACGATGCTCCGCATCGCATCGGCAATTTCGCGCCGACCGCCGTATCCGATTGCGAGGTTGATGTGCATGCCCGTGTTGTTCGCCGTGCGCGCCTCGGCTGCGTTGAGGCTTGCCTGCAGCGCATCGGGCAAATGATCCTCCGAGCCGACGTGCTGCACTTTCCAGTCGCGGTAGTGCGAAAGGTCATCGGCGAGGTCGGCGATCACTTCGAACAGATCGGCGAGCTCGTCCGGCGGCCGCCCGATCAGGTTGTCGGTGGACAACAGGTAGAGAGTGGTGACTTTCACGCCGAGGTCATCGCACCACACCAGGAATTCGCGGAACTTTGCGGCGCCCGCGCGGTATCCGTGGCCGGCCGTTTCGAGATCGTTCGCTCGCGCCCAGCGCCGGTTGCCGTCGAGGATGATGGCGATATGCCCCGGCACGGGCAGTTCGGCGATCTCCCGCCTCAGCCGGGTCTGGTACAGCCCGTACAGGATGCCGCTGCCGAATGGTTTTTCCCGCTTTCGCACACGGCTACGTTAGTCCACTTCGCCCCGACGATTCGCAGCCTGCCGTTACGGGGGGCGCGTAGGCTCACGTTTATGAGAACGGAATCCGACCCTGTGGCGGCCGCGGACCAGGTCCAGATCAAACCCGCGCACATTCCGTTGCTCGATGACGCGAAAAAGTACGCGGAAGTCAAGCCGACCTGGCGAGGATGGATCCACGCCGGAACGTTTCCGGTCGCGATCGCCCTCGGCGTCATTCTGATCGTGCTCGCCCACGGGGTGCCCGCGAAGGTGAGTTCCGCCGTCTTCGTGCTCTCCTCGCTCATGCTCTTCGGAATTTCGGCGCTGTACCACCGCTTCAACTGGAGCGAACGCAACCGGAAATTGTTGAAGCGGTTCGACCACGCGAATATCTTCCTGCTCATCGCCGGGTCCTACACTCCGATCACGGTGCTCTCCCTCCCGCAGGACAGGGCGACGCTGCTCCTGATCCTGGTGTGGAGCGGCGCACTGCTCGGCATCGGATTCCGGGTGTTCTGGATTTCGGCGCCGCGTTGGCTCTACGTTCCGCTGTATGTGCTGCTCGGCTGGGCCGCGATGATGTTCATCGTCGATCTGTTCAATGCGAACGCGGCCATGATGATCCTCATCATCATCGGCGGCTTGTGTTACACGGTGGGGGCCGTCATTTACGGGCTCAAGCGGCCGAACCCGTTTCCCGGGAAGTTCGGTTTCCACGAGATCTTCCACACGCTCACGCTTCTCGCGTTCCTGTGCCACTGGACCGGAATCCTGCTGGTCGCGATCAACCCGCCGATTCTCGCTTAGCGCCGTTCCGCCGCAACCGGGGCCGCCGGGTTGGACACATCCAGCCCAATGTGGGATGCCTCGATGACGCGCGCGGCCGGCATCGCTGTGGCGCCGGTCTGCGCACCCGCCTCGCGTTCGCGACCGACGACGATGACCCCTGTGCCGTAGTGCAGGATGTGCGCGGCGTGCACGCCGAGATCGGCGGTCGCCTCGACCTCGTAGCGCAGGGGAGAATTCGACCCGGGACGCTGCCCGTCGGGCTGCGTGCCCTGGTTCTCGAGAACGGTGAACCGGGTGACCGTAGCACGTCGCCCGGGCAGAACGTCGGGAACGGAGTCGACGACTCCGATGATCATTCTCTCTGCCGCCCGTGCGCTCGCTTCCGGATGCGAACGGCGCACCCCCGCCCGTTTTGGTGAGCCAGCGGGCCGAACGGAGGGAGGCTGAGGGTCGACCACCTGCGCACCGGAGTGGTGTCCGAACCGCACCCACCAGCGGTGAAGAGGGGCGGGAGCCCACCAGTTCGCCGGACCGAGCAGCCGCATGGTGGCGGGGACGAGGAGGGCGCGCACGACGGTCGCGTCCAGCAGCACCGCGACGAGCATCCCGACGCCAATCATCTTGATGAACAGGATGCTGGACGTGGAGAATCCGCCGATGACGACCGCGAGCAAAACGGCCGCGCTCGTAATGATCCGGCCGGTGTGCTGAAGCCCTGTCGCAACCGCTCGTGTGTTGCCGCCGTGCAGGTCCCACTCCTCCCGCACGCGGCTGAGGAGGAACACCTCGTAGTCCATTGAGAGCCCGAACAGGATCGCGAGCATGAGGATCGGCTGGGTCGCGTCAAGGTACCCGGGCGAGGTGAATCCGAGAAGCCCGGAGAGGTTCCCGTCCTGGAAAATCCAGGTCACAATGCCGAAGGATGCGCTGATCGACACGATGTTCATCAGGATCGCCTTAACCGGCAGAACGAGCGACCCGAACGCGATGAACAGCAGCACGAACATCACGGCAGCGACGATCAACCCCATCCAGGGCAGGTGGGAGCCGATCGAGTCGATCAGGTCGACCGTTATTGCCGCCTGGCCGCCCACGAAGGCGGTGATGCCTCCGCCCGGGTCGACGGCGCGGATGGCGCGCACCAGATCCTGGGATGCGGGGGTCTGCGCATCGCCGGCCGCATCGACCCGCACGAGCGCGGACGACCGGCCGCCGCTCGTGGTCGTGTCCACCGTGTACACGGGAAGCGACCCCGTGGCTGCGGACAGCTGCCGACCGTACGCATCCGCGGCGGCGGCATTCGCTCCCTCGAGCACGATGGTGACCGGGGTCGGCTGCACCCCGAACGTGTCTTCCTGAAATTGTGCGGCGACCCGCGCCGGCGAGTCGGCGGGCAGCACTCGGTCATCGACGCCACCCCATTGTGCGTTCGTGAATGGGGCGGCGAGAAGCAGAAGCCCGGCGGTGATGGCGATGAGGTAGAGGACGGGGCGGCGCATCACGCTGTGCGCGACTTTCGCCCAGCCACCTTCCGGGCGCTCCCGGTCGCGTCGGAACTGTGCGGCGTTCCCTTTCACCAGTGTCTCCGGGCGTCGTTGCCCGATCCGAAGGGGACGGCGCCACGGCATCCGCCCGAACTCGATGCGTTTGCCGAGGATCGCGAGAATCGCTGGAAGTATGGTCAGCGCGGCGAGAACGGCCACGAGGACGGCGGCGACCCCTCCGAACCCCATCGAGGTGAGGAACGTCTGCGGGAACAGGATGAGGCTCGCCAGAGATGCCGCAACGATGAGCCCGGAGAACAGCACGGTTCGGCCGGCCGTGGCCATGGTTGTCGCGAGCGCGGCCCGCACGCTGGCTCGGGTCGTGTCGGGCTGGAACGCCAGCTCTTCGCGGAACCGGCTGACGATGAAAAGGGCATAGTCGATCGCCAGCCCCATCCCGAGCAGGGTGATGATGTTGATCGCAAACACCGACACGTCGGTGAACTGGGTCATGATCCGAACGACCGCGAACGCGCCGAGGACCGCGACCATCCCGATCAGGGTCGGCATGAGCGCCGCGGCGACGCTCCCGAAAATGACGAGGCTGAGCACCATGACGATGGGGATGGCGAGCGCTTCGGCGCGCACGATGTCCGCCGTGACGAGCGCCGTCACGTCGTGGAACACCGCCCACTCGCCGAGGATGTCCGTTCGAAGCCCCGATGCGTCAAGCAGCGGGATGACGACATCCGCGGCGTCGGCCTTCTGATCCGGGGTGCTGCCGGCGAGCGTGATGATTGCCCGCGTGGCATGTTTGTCAGTGGAAAGGAGGTCCGGCGATCGGGTGTTGTACCAGGTGACGATGCCGTCCACCTCGCGCGACGGCAAGTCCGCAAGAGTCGACGTGACGGCACTGGAAAAGTCCGGGTCTCCGGCAAGTTGGGTGGTGCTGGAGTAGATCACGACGATGTCTGCCTCGTGGTGCGGAAAGAGATCCTGCTGCAGGCGGAGTTCCTTCGCGGACTCGGAGTCGGGGTCTTCGAATCCTCCCTGGCTGAGGCTCGCGATGACGCCGAGCCCGTAGATGCCCGCCACGATGATGAGGAGGACGCCGGCAATCAGCACGAGCCAGGGGTGTCGCCCGACTGCCCCTGACCACCATTTCACAATTCCACGTCCCCGACGTTAGAGAAACTTCACTCTAACGCGCTCGCCCACCCAAACTGAATGGTGTCCACAGGAGCCGATTGGGGTCTGCGCCGTGCTCGATTGGGCGGCGCGGGCATGCCGTGTCAATCGGGACCACCGCCCTGACACCGCGTGGCACGCCGGTCACCGTTATCGTGGAGAGGTGACGAGATCCGGGCTTGCGGTGTGGTCGCTGGTCGCCGTTACCGCGACGTGGGGTGCGGCCTTTGTGATCATGAAGCCCGCGATCGAGCAGCAGCCATTCTTCGACTTCCTGGCCATTCGTTTCACGATCGCTGCGCTCATCATGCTTGCGGTGAAACCAACCGTCGCGATGATGCTCACGGGCCGCATGCTGGCGATTGGCGCGTCGCTCGGCGTCGTGCTGGGGCTCGCGTACGTGACCCAGACCATCGCCTTGCAGCTGACGACGGCAGCGATCACCGGCTTCCTCACCGGCACCTACGTCGTGCTCACTCCCGTCATCGGCTGGCTCTTCTTCCGCCACCGGATCGGCGGCAAGGTGGCGATCGGCGCCGTTCTCGCCCTGATCGGGTTGGGCCTCATCTCCATCACGGGCGTGAGCGTTGAGCCGGGCCAGATCTGGGGCGTCGCGTGTGCGGTGCTTTTTGCCGCCCACATCGTGGGCCTTGGCCGGTACAGCCCCGGCCTGAACTCGTACGCACTCACGTTCGTGCAGTTGTGCGCTGTTGCCGTGGTTTGTTGGGTCGGTGCATTGCCGGATGGGTACCAGGCTCCTCCCACGGCGGATGTCTGGATCGCGGTTCTCTTCACCGCAGTGTTCGCCACCATCTTCGGCTTCTTCGTGCAGACCTGGGCGCAGGCGCAGATGGAGGCATCCCGGGTCGCGATCATCCTCACACTCGAAGTTGTCTTCACCGCGCTCATCTCAGTGGGAGTCGGGCAGGAGGTTCTGTCCTTGAAGACCGTTCTTGGCGGCCTGTTCATGATTGCCGCGATGGTCATAGTGGAGTTCCCCACGCGCGGGCGTCGAGGGCACATTGCCGGCACTGCTCCTGCCGATGGCGACGATGAGCTGGTTCCCGTGGAGCCCTTGCCGCACTGACGCCTCTCCGGCGCCGAGGGCGCCGGGTGCTATCGCGTGAAATTGACGTGGATTGTGCCGCTCTCGGCCACTTCGGTCGTTACCGCGTGTGTGCGCTCGAGCCCACCCAGTCCATCCCACAGCACAGTTCCCCGACCGAGGACAATGGGGGCAATCATGAGGTGCACGTGGTCGACCAGTCCGGCAAGCAGGAACTCCCGAGCGGTGCGGATCCCTCCGCCGATACGCACATCCCGATCGCCAGCGGCCTTGGTCGCCTCGGCGAGCACCTCCTCAATGGCGGCACTGCGAAAATGAAACGTCGTCCCGCCATCCATCGGAAGTGAGGGGCGCGGCGCCCCGTGGGTGAGCACATAGACCGGGGTGTGAAACGGCGGCTCGTCGCCCCACCAACCCTTCCAGTCCGGATCGTCGGGGAAGGAGTGCAGACCGAACATCGCCGCACCCATGATCTCGGAGCCGACGCCCTCGAAGAACGCGGCGGCGTACCTCTCGTCAATGCCGGTCGTGCCACTTCCGTCGGTTTCGCCGAAAACGATCTTTCGGAACGTGCGAGTTGCGGCATAGGCGGCGGTAAGGCGCTCCCAGTCCTCGCCCATCGGGCTTTCCGGGGTTGGCTCCGCCGTGGCGGCATAGCCATCCAGCGAGAGAAACAAATCCATGCGAACGCGTGTCATGTCAGATTTCTCCCATGCCCGAAGGGGTAGTGAAGGTCAGTCAATCCCCTGTTACCTCGGAATTGGCTAGGAAGTTCCGTCGCCCGAGACGTCGTCGGCCGCACGCTCGGCCTCAAGTCGCTCCTGCGCTTCCGCACGGTAGCGGACCCGGCGAATCCTGCGCACCATGTCCATGATGAGCAGGACGGTGGCCGCGGCGACCAGGAACGTGATCGTGAAGCCGACCCAGGTCGGCGTGACCGAGTTCGGGTCGAAATCGGGGGGCGGAGTCGGCGTCACCTCGAGAAGAACCGACACTATCGTGGCCACCATCATTCGGAACCTTCCTCTGCGACGACACCGGCGAACAAATCCGTCTCCGGCAACTCAGTGGCAACACGTGAACTCGCGAGCTGGTAGTCCTCCCACGGCCACACGTCGCGTTGAAGCCCATTCGGCCAGAAAAAGAAGCTGCTGTCCGGAGACACCTGGCTCGCGTGCGAGCGCAGCGCATCGTCGCGCTTGTCGAAATACGCCCCGACCTCGATGTGGGTGGTCGCGAGGTCCGGGCGCTCGCGCATCCAGGCACGCATCCCGTCCAACTGTTCGAGAAGCGGGGATTCCGGTTCGCGTTCCTTCAGAGCATCGAACATGGCGTTCGCTCGCGGACCGTTGAAGATCCGGTCGTAATACACCTTCTGGATTTGCCACGGCGGGCCGGCCTGCGGGTATCGGGACGCATCCGCGGCGGCATCCATCGCATAGATCGACAGCTCGTGGGTGCGGACGTGGTCCGGATGCGGGTACCCGCCCGACTCGTCGTAGGTGAGCATCACCTGGGGCCGAAACTCGCGGATGATCTTTACGAGCGGCTCGGCGGAGTGCTCCAGCGGGATCAGGGCGAAACAGTTCGGGGCCAGTGCTTCCCCCTCCTCCGGAAGTCCCGAGTCCTCGAAACCCAGCCACAGATGATCGAACCCGATTACCTCGCGAGCGCGCGCCATCTCGACGCGGCGCAGGCCCGCCATATCCCGCTCGGCCATCGCCATTTCGACCAGGTGCGGGTTCTGAACGTCCCCGCGCTCGCCCCCCGTGCAACTGACGACGAGCACCTGCGCGCCCTCCTGAACGTAGTGCGCGTAGGTTGCGGCGCCCTTGCTCGACTCATCGTCGGGATGCGCGTGAACCGCGAGAAGGCGTTTGGGCACAGGTCTCCTTCACTTCCACGATTAGCCTTGGGGTACCAGACTAATCGGGGAGCACGATGGTGGAAACCGCAGGCACGGCGCAACGCGCCGCACTGGATGCGCGCTACGGGCGCACGCCGAACAAGAAGCGGCGTGATCGAACGATCGCGATCGTTGCCGCGGCGCTGTTCGTCGTGATATTCGCGGCCTGGGTTCTGTGGGCCGGCCTCGACAACGGCCAGGGCAATCTCAACGCGCAGGACATCGGACACAAGATCGTCGACGACTCCACCGTGACCATCACCTGGCAGGTTTCGGTGTCCTCCGGTGCACCCGTTTCGTGCGCCCTCCAGGCGCAGAATGCCGCGCACGCGATCGTAGGGTGGAAGATCGTGGAACTGCCGGCATCCGCGAACCTCACGCGCCAGTACACGGAAACCGTTCGGACCTCCGAGCGCGCGGTGACTGGCTTGATCTACCGTTGCTGGCTCACGTAAGATTGAGCGAGTAGCTACGAGACCGGTCGTCTGGCCGGTCTCATTTGTTTGACTGGCGATGCCCGGGAAGACCACGGCTCACCGAAGGAGTTCACTATGGCTGACACGACTGCCGAAACCTGGTTGACCCAGGAGGCGTTCGATCGACTCACGAGCGAACTCGAACACCTGAGTGGCCAGGGACGCGCCGAGATCGCGCACAAAATCGAGCTTGCGCGCGAGGAGGGCGACCTCAAGGAGAACGGCGGCTACCACGCCGCGAAGGAAGAGCAGGGCAAGATCGAGGCCCGCATCCGCCAGCTCACGTCACTCCTGCGCAACGCGAACGTCGGCAATCCGCCTGACGACGGCGTCGTCGAGCCGGGCATGCTCGTAACCGCGAAGATTTCCGGTGAGAAGAGCACGTTCGTGGTCGGCAGCCGCGAGATCGCCGGCGACAGCGACCTCGACGTGTACAGCGAGAAAAGCCCCCTGGGCATGGCGATCATGGGCCACAAGGAGGGCGACACCGTGAGCTACACGGCGCCGAACGGCAAGGAAATCTCGGTCGAGCTGCTGTCGGTCAAGACGTACAGCTTCTGATTCCGCTCCCTGAGGAGCGTGCGGAGCACGCGTCTCGAAGGGAGTGCACTTCCTAGTACTCGGTGCGCGGGTCGTAGTCGGCCTCGCGCAAGTGGTCGAGGACGCGCTGCACGTGCTCCGGTCCGCGCGTCTCCAGGCTCAGTTCGAGTTCCACTTCGCCCAGGAGCGCACCGCGGCCGTTCCGGGCGTGCGACACCTCGATGACGTTCGCGTTGGCATCCGAAATCAACTCGGCGATGCGCGCAAGCTGCCCAGGGCGATCCGGAAGTTTGACGCGGAGTTTGAGGTACCGGTCGGACGCCGCGAGCCCGAGGGAAATGACGCGCTCCATGACCTGCGGATCGATGTTCCCGCCGCTCAGCACGGCGACGGTCTTGCCGAGGTTCTCGACCTTGCCGGTCACGATCGCGGCGACCGCGACGGCCCCCGCCGGCTCGACGACCAGCTTTGCGCGCTCCAGCAGCACCAGAAGCGCTTGCGCGGTTTCGTCGTCGCTCACCGTGACGATGTCGTCGACGAGGTCCCGGATGATGGCAAAGTTGAGCGCCCCCGGCTTGCTCACCGCGATACCGTCCGCAATCGTCGGCTTGATGCGGATCTCCACCGGTTCGCCCGCTTCGATCGACCGCGGATACGGCGCCGAGTTCTCCGCCTGAACACCGATCACCCGGATGGTGCGCCCCTCGAGCGCCGCACGCTGCTTGACGGCGCTCGCGATCCCCGCGATGAGCCCGCCGCCGCCGATTGGCACGATGATGGACTCCACGTCGGGGACCTGGTCCAGAATCTCCAGACCCAGGGTTCCCTGCCCGGTGATGATGTCGAGGTGATCGAACGGCGGAATGAGAATCGAGCCGGTGGATTCAGCGAATTCGGCCGCGGCGCGCAGCGGCTCGTCAACCGAGTGCCCGCGAAGAATCACATCGGCGCCGTAACTGCGGGTCGCCTGAAGTTTGGGTAGTGCGACGCCGACCGGCATGAAGATGGTCGCGCTGATCCCGAGCTCGCGGGCGGCGAGCGCCACACCCTGCGCGTGGTTTCCGGCGGACGCGGCCACAACCCCTCGCGCTCGCTCCTCGGGGGTAAGCCGCGCCATCCGGTTGTACGCTCCGCGAATCTTGTAGGAGCCGGTGCGCTGCAGATTTTCGCACTTGAGCAGCACGGGCGAACCAAGGACATTCGTGAGGTAGCGCGACTCCTCCATCGGGGTGACGTTCGCCACGGCTGCAACGAGCTCGCGCGCCGCCTGGAGTGCATCCAGCGTGGGCACCACCGTCTCACTCATCGCGCAGCACATCCTTCAGGGTGGGGTTCGGGTGAACCCGCCATTCGCCTCGCGCGATGTAGTGCACCATCACATTGATGGTCGCGACGACCGGCACCGCAAAGAGCGCCCCGGGGATGCCGGCAAGGAATCCGCCGGCCCCAACCGCGAACACGACGGCAAGCGGATGTACCTTCACCGCGGTTCCCATGACAAGCGGCTGCAGCACGTGGCCTTCGACCTGCTGCACGAGGAGCACGATCCCCAGCATGATGACGGCCGGTATCGGGCCCAAATACACGAGGGCGACGAACACGGCGATCACGCCGGTGAGAACGGCACCAACAACGGGGATGAAGGATCCCAGGAAAACGGCGATCGCAATGGGCAAAACGAGCGGGAAACCGCCGAAGAACAGACCGAGAATCCACGCCCCGAGGCCGATCCCCACCGCATCGATGAACGCGACGAAGATCTGCACCTTCACGAAGTTGGTGAGGGTGACCCAACCGGCGCGCCCCGCACCGTCCACCGCCGGCCGCGCAGCGCGGGGGAACAGCCTGACCGTCCACGCCCACACGCCGCGCCCGTCGATGAGGAGGAACAGGGTGGCGAAGAGTGCGAGAAGGATGCCCGCGAGGAAGTGCCCGAACGTGGAGCCGAACGACAAGGCGCCGGAGACCAGAACCGCGCTGTCTGCCTGAATCGACTGCCAGGCCTGCGCGAGGTAGCCGTTGATCTGGGCGTCGGTGAGGTGCAGCGGGGAGGCAAGAAGGAGCGCCGTGAACGAGTCGTAGAACGCGAGTGATCGATCCCTGATGTCGGGAAAACCCTGAATGATTTGCGTGACGACCAAATAGATGAGGCCGGTGACGACGCCGATGATTCCGACCTCCGCGACGGTGACGGCTAGCCACTTCGGCCAGCGATGCCGTTGCAGAAACTGAACGAATGGCACGAGGAGTGCGGCGAGAAGGATCGCCACCATGAACGGGACGACGATGAGCTTCAACTGGATCACGAGGTAGATCAGGAGTGCGACCACAGCGGCGACAGCCAGAATCCGCCAGGACCAAGCTCCCGCAATACGCATGCCGACCGGCACCGCATCGTCAACGGCGCGGGCGCGTGCTGCGGAGGCGCGGGAGCGTGTTGCAGGGGGCGACTGTCGCTTGCGGAACATCACGCTTCAGTCTATTGGCGCGCATATGCCGCGAAACTCATATTCCGCAAACGGCATTCCCGCTGGCGGCGGCGCCGTTTCGGGAGCCGGTCCACGCAGTCAATCCGACCGTGTCACCCGTGACCGGTATCGTCGAACCCGATGGTCGAGACAATTTCCGCCGCGCGCGCACGGCGCATCGCCCTGGCCGCGCAGGGATTTGCACGCCCTGCCCCGGATGCTGTCGGAGCGCGCCAGCTGAACCTCGCGATCGACCGCCTCGGCCTCCTGCAGCTCGACTCGGTGAACGTCTTCGAACGCAGCCACTACCTGCCGGTGTTCGCCCGGCTCGGCGCCTACGACAAGGCGCACCTCGACCGGCTCACCTTCTCGCGGCGGGGCCGGTATGTCGAATACTGGGCGCACGAGGCGGCGCTCATCCCGGTGGAGTCCTGGCCGCTGTTCCGCTGGCGGATGGAACGCTACCGGCACTCGGAAAAGGATGACCTCACGTCGTGGGCGGCGTCCCACTCCCCCATGCTCGACTGGTTGCGGCGAGAGCTGGCCGAGAAGGGGCCGCTCGCCGCCAGCCAGGTCGAGCACGACGCCAACAAGCGCTCGGGCCCGTGGTGGGGCTGGTCCGATGTGAAGACCGGGCTGGAGGCCCTGTTCCGCTGGGGGGAGGTGACGAGTGCGGGACGCACGCGCTTCGAGCGCGTCTACGCGCTCGCGGACCACGTGTTGCCGCGGGAGGTCGTGTCGCGCGACATCCCGGCCCGGCAGGCGCAGAAACAGCTCGTGGAGCATGCTGCGCGTGCGCACGGCGTCGCCACGACATCCGACATCGCCGACTATTTCCGGCTCAAGAACGTGCCGGTGGCCGCGCTGTTGAAGGAGCTCGAGGAGGAAGGCATCGTGCGCCCGGTCGGGGTGGAGGGCTGGCGCCAGTCGGCCTGGCTGCACCGGGATGCGCGCACTCCCCGCCGAATCGACGCGGTTGCGCTCCTGTCTCCCTTCGATCCCGTCGTGTGGCGCCGCGACCGGGCCGAGCGGCTGTTCGACTTCCACTACCGCATCGAGATCTACACGCCGGAGCCCCAGCGGGTATTCGGTTACTACTGCCTGCCGATTCTCGTGGATGACCGGATCGTGGGGCGCATCGACCTGAAGAACGACCGGCAGGCCGGGGTTCTGCGCGTGCAGTCGGCGTGGCACGAACCGCACGCCGATCCCGTAAGCGTCGCGGAACGTCTCGTGCCGACGCTGCACGCGGTTATGGGCTGGCAGCAACTCGAGTCGATTGCGGTCGCGGGTCGCGGCAACCTCAGCCGCGCGATCGCGGGGGCGCTGGGTTAGGGCACTGCCCGTCTAGAACTTCGTCGCGTTGTTCAGGAGGCGCTTGACCCGATCCGCGATCGGCGGGTGGGTGCTGAACAGCTTGCTCATCGCGCCCGGCTTCGTCGGATCCCCGAACCACATGTGCGCCATCGTCGAGTTCTGTTTGATCATGGGCTTGCCGTACTGGCCGAGCTTCTCCAGCGCGCTCGCGAGCGCCTCAGGGTGCCGCGTTGTCATCGCTCCCGTCGCATCCGCGAGGTATTCGCGCTGGCGGGAGATCGCCGACTGGATCAACGCCGCAAGAATGGGCGACAGGACGAGCGCCGCGATTCCGACGATGAGCATGATCGGGTTGCCGCCGCTGTTGTTGTTGCGTCGGCCGCCGCTGAACCACATCATCCGCATGAGGATGTCGACAATGATGCCGATCGCGACCACGAGCGCGAACACGATCGTGTTGAGGCGGATGTCGAAGTTCTCGACATGGCCCATCTCATGCGCCATGACGCCCTCGAGCTCGCTGTCCGTCATCATGTCGAGGAGACCCGTCGTCGCCGCGACCGCCGCGAGTTCCGGCTTCCGACCCGTCGCGAACGCATTGGGTGCAGGGTCGTTGACGATGTACACCTTCGGCATGGGCAGGCCTTTGGTGATTGCGAGATTCTCGACCACCCGGTACAGCCTCGGATTGTCCGCTTTCTGAATCTGGCGCGCCCCGCTCATCGCGAGCGCCTGGCTGCTGCCCGCGAAGTACTGGATGATGACGTAGATTCCCACGCCGATGATTGTCGCGATGGTGACGGTCCAATTGCCGGTGCGCAAGGGATCGCCCGCCCAAATCAGGTTCACGACGAACCCGATGACGGCAACGAGCGCGACGAAGCCCACCATGATGAACACAGTGTTGCGCTTATTGCGCGCTATGGCTTTGTACATGCTCTAAACCTCGCTGTAGCTAACAGAGATTTCGATACGCGCCGCGCGCGGCGCTACTCAATCTTGACCTTCCGATTGAGCCTTCTATCGAAGCCTCAACCTTCAGGTCAAAATTGCACGCGAGGCGGCTCCGCGATCGCTGCCGAATCCGAAACCTCGAAGAACTCACGCTCCGTGAATCCGAGCCCGCGCACGAACAGGGTGTTCGGGAACACCTGGATCTTCGTGTTGAACTCGCGCACGCCGCCGTTGTAGAAGCGGCGCGAGGCCTGGATCTTGTCCTCGGTGTCGACGAGTTCGCCCTGCAGCTGCAGGTAGTTCTGGCTGGCCTGGAGCTGCGGGTACGCTTC
>OEIU01000601.1_pt1 | contig 31733 bp, 32 predicted proteins | sample 1539221 | NCBI WGS metagenome assembly OEIU01 (sample SAMN03792071, study PRJEB22550) | activated sludge metagenome | feature: wastewater treatment plant; material: activated sludge; isolation source: Wastewater treatment plant of a petroleum refinery complex | place: Argentina: Zarate | collected...
GGACCCCGATGGCGGCGAGCGCCGCGCGGGCCGAGGCGGGTGCCAGGCCGGTGTCGTAGATGAACGGGCGGGCGGTGTTGACGAGGTGGTCGCGGACGTCCGGCGCCGCGAGCACGGCGCCACCTTGCGCCGCCAGCGACTTCGACAGGGTCGTGGTGACGACGACGTGCTCGGCCCCCATCGCGCCCGAGGCCGCGACGAGGCCCGCACCGCCGGGCCCGACGACGCCGAGCGCGTGGGCCTCGTCGATGACGAGGAGGGCGCCGGCCTCGGCGGTCAGCGCGACGAGGTCGGCGACCGGGGCGGCGTCCCCGAGGACCGAGTACACCGACTCGGCGACGACGACGGCGCGGGGGGTGTAGAGGCGGGGGGACAGCTCGGCGGCGGGGTCGAGGGCGTTGGGCCCGGGGAGGCTTGCCGCCGCCCGGGGGAGCCGGCGGCCCTCTCTGAGCGAGGCGTGCGCGTGCTCGTCGCTGACCACGAGGGTGCCGGCGTCGGCGAGCGTCGTCAGGGCCGCGAGGTTGGCCGTGTAGCCGCTCGACAGCACCAGCGCCGACGGGGCCCCGGTGAGCCCGACGAGCGCCGCCTCGAGCTCCTCGTGGACGTCGAGCGTGCCCGTGACCAGCCGGGACGCCCCCGCGCCGGTGCCGTAGGTCTCGACGGCGGCGACCGCCCCGGCGACGACGGCCGGGTGGTGGCGCAGGCCGAGGTAGTCGTTGCCGGCGAGGTCGAGGACGTCGCTCGCCTTGGTCGTCACGAGGCGTCGGGTCAACCCCGCGTCCGCACGGGCCGCGGCGGCGTCCCTGATCCAGTCCAGCGGGCTGCTCACACCACCGATCCTGCCACGGATGCCCGGCGGCCCTCCCAGGGTCCCGCCTCCGCCCACCGTCCCCGCCGACGCCCACCCCCGGCCCGGTGCGGCTCTCGGGCAGGATCGGGGGACCACCGACGAAGGAGATCTCGTGCCCCGCCCTCCCCTGCCCGACGACGTCGCGGAGCTGCTCCGCCGCCCCAACCCCGCGGTCGTGGCCGTGCTGCTGCCGAGCGGTGCCCCGATGTCCGTGGCCACCTGGTACCTGCTCGAGGACGACGGCACCGTGCTGCTCAACATGGACGCCGAGCGGGCCCGGGTCTCGTGGATGCGCGAGCGCCCCGAGGTCGCCCTGACCGCCCTCGAGGAGGGCTCCTGGTACACGCACGTGAGCGTCCGCGGGCGCATCGTGCGGTGGGAGGACGACCCCGACGCGGCGCTCGCCGACATCGACCGGCTCTCGCGCCACTACGGCGGTCGGGACTACCCGACGCGCGACCGGGCGCGGGTCAGCTGCTGGGTCGAGGTCACCCACTGGCACGGCTGGGGCGCCGCACGGGCCGACTGACCGTCACTGGTGGACCGGTGGGTCCTCAGCCGTGCACGTCCGCGACGGCGCCGACGAGTCCGGCGGTGAGGGCCTCCAGGTCGGCGTCGGAGGTGACGTAGGGCGGCATCGTGTAGACCAGGGCGCGGAACGGCCGGACCCACACGCCGCGGGCGACGGCCGCCGCGGTGACCTCGGGGACCCGCACCGGCTCGCGCAGCTGGACGACGCCGACCGCCCCGAGGGTGCGCACGTCCGCGACCGACGCGAGCTGCGAGGCCGGCGCGAGGCCCGCGCGCAGCCCCACCTCGACCCGAGCCACCTCGCCCGCGGTGTCGCGGGCGGCGAGGAGGTCGAGGTTGGCGTTCGCCACGGCGCAGGCGAGCGGGTTGGCCATGAAGGTCGGGCCGTGCATGAGGCCGCCCGCCTCGCCGGCACTCACACCCTCGGCGACCTCGCGGGTGCAGAGCATCGCGGCGAGCGTCAGGTACCCGCCGGTCAGGGCCTTGCCGACGCAGAGGATGTCGGGTGTGGTCGCCACGCGGTCGCCGGCCCAGCGCGGGCCGGTGCGGTGGAAACCGGTCGCGATCTCGTCGTGGATGACGAGGGCGCCGTGCTCGCGGGCCAGCCCGTGCAGGACGTCCAGGACCCGTGGCGGGTAGACGTGCATCCCTCCGGCGCCCTGGAGGACCGGCTCGATGATGACCGCGGCGATGTCGGCGGCGTTCTGCGAGAACAGGTCTCGGGTGGTGCGTTCCCATGCGACGAGCTCGGCGTCGTCCTCGGGCCGGTGGAGCCCCGCGGGCGGCCGGGGCGCGAAGACGTGCTCCGGCAGGACTCCGCGGAAGAGCGAGTGCATCCCGCCGACCGGGTCGGTGACCGACATCGGGGAGAACGTGTCGCCGTGGTAGCCGCCGCGGACGGTGAAGAAGCGGGTCCGCCGCCGGCCGGCCGCGAGGTGGTGCTGGAGTGCCGCCTTCATCGCGACCTCGACGCTCACCGAGCCCGAGTCGGCGAGGAAGACGTGCTCCATCCCGGCCGGTGCGAGGTCGAGCAGCCGGCGGGCGAGGTCGACCGCCGGTGCGTGGGTCAGGCCACCGAACATCACGTGTGCCATCCGGTCGAGCTGGTCGCCTGCGGCGGCGTCCAGCTCCGGCACGCGGTAGCCGTGGACCGCGCACCACCAGGAGGCCATCGCGTCGATGACGTCGTGGGCGGTGCCGGCTCCGTCGCGCAGGCGCAGCCGGACCCCCTCGGCGGACTCGACGACGTAGGGGTCGCCCGGCGTCAGGGCCGAGGAGTAGGGGTGCCAGACGTGCTCGCGGTCGAACGCGCGCAGGTCGGCGAGGGCGGCGGCGGAGAGGGCGGCGGGGTGGGCGGCGGCGGGGTCCATCGCCGCCCATCAGACCACGAACGTGTGTGGGGAACGCCGGCATGCCGACGTTCTTCACACACGTTCGCGGGGAGGTGGACGAGGAGGGGGTGGGTGCCTCAGGCGGCGGTGCGGGCCTGCTCGACCTTCGCGGTGAGGGAGCGGACGAGGCCGCGCAGCGAGGTGTCGAGGGCGGCGTCGGAGAGGCGGCCCTCCTCGAAGGCCTGGAAGGCGGAGCCGACGCCCACGGTGTCGTCGACGACGTCGGCGCCGGCGACGGTGAGGACGCGCACGCCGTCCTCGCGGGCCCACTGGGCGGCGCGGGGCGAGCCGCTGGCCCCGATGACGGCGGCGGGCTTGCCGGCGATGACCGCGGCGCCGCGCGGGCGGGAGGCCCAGTCGATCGCGTTCTTCAGCGCGCTCGGCAGCGAACCGTTGTACTCGGGCGTGACGAGGAGGACGGCGTCGTGGTCGGCGACGGCGTCGCGCAGGTCGCGGGCGACCTCGGGCAGCGCGTCGTCGTGGTCGAGCTCCTCGGAGTAGTGCGGGAGGTCGGCGAGCCGTTCGAAGACGGTCGTCCCGACACCGGCGGGCAGGTGGGCGACGGCGGCGTCGGCGAGCTGGCGGTTCGTGGAGCCGGCGCGCAGGCTGCCGACGAGGACGAGGACGTTCACGGTGGTGTCTCCTGGTCGTGTGCGGATCGGTCGGACGATCGACGCTGATCAGGTGGTTGAACCGTCAACTAGTTCTGGGTATTCCGGAGGTCCTCCCCCGGTGCGCACCTCCCGGAGCATCCGACCATCCGCTCCGGGTGCTGGGTCAGGCCCAGGTGCTCCGTTCGACCGTACCGTGCGCCACGCAGGTGGCCGTCCACGCCCCCGGGGTGACCTGCACCTTCATCCGGCGCCGACAGTGGACGCAGAACCGCGGCGGCTCGAGCTCGGCCCGGCGGGCACAGCGCCCGTGGTCGCCGTCCGCGAGCGTGAGCCCGCACTGCCCGCACCACTCACCGGGCTCCTCGCCCCGGGCGACCGGCTCCTGCGCCCCCGCGTCGGCGAACACCATCGGCGTCAGAGGGTGTCGTTGAGGGCCTTGATCGGCATCTCGAGCTCGTCGAGCAGCGCGAGGTCCTCGCGGGGGTCGCGCCCCAGCGTCGTGAGGTAGTTGCCGACGATGACCGCGTTGATGCCGCCGAGCAGGCCGTCGCGGGTGCCGAGGTCGCCGAGGGTCAGCTCTCGGCCGCCGGCGTACCGGAGGATGGTGCGCGGCAGGGCGAGCCGGAAGGCGGCGATGGTGCGCAGCGCGTCCCCGGAGTCCATCGGCTCGAGGTCGCCGAACGGCGTGCCCGGGCGCGGGTTGAGGAAGTTGAGCGGGACCTCGTGCGGCTCGAGCTCGCCGAGCTGGGCCGCGAGCTCGGCGCGCTGCTCGAGCGTCTCGCCCATCCCGACGAGGCCGCCGCAGCACAGCTCCATCCCGGAGTCCTTGACCATCCGGCAGGTGTCGAGCCGCTCGTCGAAGGAGTGCGTCGTCACGACCTGCGGGAAGTAGGAGCGCCCGGCCTCGAGGTTGTGGTTGTAGCGGTGCACGCCCATGTCGACCAGCTCGTCGACCTGCCCCTGGGTCAGCATGCCGAGCGAGGCGGCGACGTGGATGTCGACGGCCGCCTTGATCGCCGCGACGCCCTCGCGCATCTGCTCCATGAGCTTCTCGTCCGGGCCGCGGACGGCGGCGACGATGCAGAACTCGGAGGCGCCGGTCTCGGCGGTCTGCTTCGCGGCGCGCACCAGCTCGGGGATGTTCAGCCAGACCGAGCGGACCGGGCTCGTGAACTGACCGCTCTGCGAACAGAAGTGGCAGTCCTCCGGGCACCCACCGGTCTTGAGGGAGACGATGCCCTCGACCTCGACGCTCGGGCCCTGGTACTTCATCCGCACCTCGTGGGCCAGCGCGAGGAGGTCCTGGAGCCGGTCGTCACCGGTGCGCAGGACCTCGACGATCTGGTCCTGGGTCAGTGGCACGCCCCGCTCGAGCACCTGCTCGCGCGCGACGTCGAGGATGTCCGTGCCGGTCACCTGAGCCGTCATGGCGCCGATTGTCGCAGGACCGGTGCCGAGGTCGGGAGGCGGCGTCCATCCGCGCCGGTCGCGCCGGGTCTCCCGCCGGGTGCGGCAAACCCCGAGGTCGCACCGGAACGGTTCCGGTGCGACCCCGGGGCTTCGGGCATGCAGCGGAAACCGGGGCGGGGTCAGCCGAGGAACTGGCCGAGCATCCCGCCGGGGCCCTGCTGGTTGCCGCCACTCTGGTGGCCGCCCTCGGTGACCGACTCGCTCGGCTGGACGAGCACGTAGCCCTGCCCGCCGAACGCCATCTGGAGCAGCTCGCCGGTGCCGCCGCGGATCATCGAGCCGATGCCGCCCGTGTCGACCCGGACGTCCATCGAGACCCCCGAGGTCCACAGGACGACGGCCTGCGCGTCGGCGAAGGTCGGCGAGGAGGCGACGTCGAGCGCGATGGGGTCGCCCTTGGTCGTCACCGCGACGTAGCCGGTGCCGCGGAGCGAGACGTTGTAGAGGCCGCCGGTCATCGCCGCGCCGCGGGCCTGGATGCGGTGGATGTCCCACTGGATCGAGCTCGAGAAGGCGAGCACGTTGTTGCCGTTGACCGAGATGGCGTCGTTCTCGAGGTACATGACCTGCACCTCGGAGGCCTGGTCGGCGACGAAGAGCTCGCCGCTGCCGGTGCACTCCATCATCTTGACGCCCTCGCCGGTCATCGCCGACTTGAGGAACTTCCCCATCCCCCCAGAGCCCTTGTTGGCGAAGCGGACGTCGCCCTGGTAGGCGACCATCGAGCCGGCCTTCGCCTGGACCGGGCCGTAGCGCATGTCGATGCGCAGGAGCTTCTTGTTCTGGAGCGCGAAGGGGTCCTGGGTCTCCTTCTCCTTGAACTCCGTGAACAGCGAGCCGTGGATCGTCATCGTGCGTGCCTCTGCTCTCTCGTCGGGAGCGGCGCCCCCGTTCGCGGCCAACGCTAGAAGAGACGAGGGCCCCGCGACTATGGTTCCGAGGTGTCCCGAGGGTCACGTCAGGGAGGTCCCGGATGAGCTTCTTCGAACGGGCGAAGGCCGCGGCCAGCGACCTCGCCGCCAAGGCCGACGTCGCGATGTCGAACGCCGGGATCTCGGTCCCGGGGGTGGGCGCCGACCGGGCGCTGCGCGACCTCGGGGTGGTCGCGTGGCTCGACGCCACGGGTCGGCCGGTCTCGGACGCCGACCGCGAACGCGTCATGGCGACGCTGCGCGAGCTGGAGTCCTCGGGTCGGCTGGGGTCGCTCAGCCTGACCCCGGTCCAGCCGTACGGCACGCCTCCTCCGCCACCGGGGGCTGCGGCCGCCGGGGCGGGGGTTCCGGCGGCGCCGCCCCCGCCCCCCACGGGTGGCAGCGCGCCGCCGCCCCCACCGCCGCCCCCCGGCGGGGTGGCGCCGGCCGGGGACGCGCCGGCGCCCCCACCTCCGGGCGCCGCGCCGGACCCGCGGCCGCACCTCGCCGACCCGGGGGAGGAGCCTCCGGCGTCGGCCCCTCCGCCGCCACCGCCGCCGCCCAGCTGGGCCTGAGCGCCGCGGTCGAGGCGGCCGGCCGGGAGTCCTGAGGCCGGCGGTCGATGGTGTGTGCCCCGGGACTCCTTGCCCGACGCACGCGATCCCTTGCTCCACGCAAGGGGTCTCTTGCCCCACGCAAGGGATCCCTTGCGCCCGGCACGCGATCCCTTGCGTCGGGCACGGAGGTGGGAGGAGCACCCGGTGCTCTCGGACCGACCGGACCGCCGCCTCGCGGTCCTGCACAGGACGCGGGTGGTCAGGAGCCGAGGTGCCGTCGCAGCACGTCCGCCTCGGCCAGCAGCCGCTGGGCCTCGTCGGGTCGGCCGGCGGCCTGCACCGTCTGCGCCGCCTCCTCACGCTCACGCACCTCGAGGTGGACGATCGCCCGCACGTCGCCGGGGGTCAGCTCACGCCGCGGGGCATCGGCCGCCCCCGCCCCGAGCAGCGCCTGCTCCAGCGCGCCGGCCCGCGGGCCGTGCTCGACCGGCACCGCCTCGGCGTTCGCCACGGCGGCGAGGGCCGAGCGCAGGGCCGCCACGGCCACCCGGTCGCGGCCACGCATCGCCTCGGGGAGGGCGGCCGAGAGCGAGGCGCGCAGGTCCTCGCTCACGTCCAGGCCGCCGCGAGCAGCGCCACCGGCGCCACGAGGGCGAGCGCGGCGATGAGGTAGGCCGCCGCAGCGGGCGTGGGGTTGGGCCCCTGCGCCAAGAGGTTCATCCGCACCGGCGCCGAGGTCCCCGCACCCATCGCCTCGTCGGGGTAGCGGCCCTGGGCGATGGCCACGAGGGCCCGGGCCGTCGCGACCTCCCCGCTGCGCCGGACCGCCGCCCGGTCCGCGAGGGCCTCGACGAGCAGCCGCACCTCGGTCAGCGCGCGGTGCGAGCGCAGCACCGACGGGACGGACTCGTGGAGCACCGTGAAGAACTCGAGGAGCAGGTCGTGCCGGGCCCGCAGGTGCGCCTTCTCGTGGGCCAGCACCGCCGCCAGCTCGGGCTCGGGCAGGGTGTCGAGGACCCCCTGGGACAGCACCACCCGTGCCGAGCGGCCCGGGATGCAGTAGGCGGTCGCCGTGGGGTGCTGCAGCACGCGCACGTCCGTGCCGTCGTGGTCCGCGACGATGTCGACGATCTCGCGGTGCCGGGCGCGGGCGGCCCGGATGCGCGTCCCGACGCGGTGCCCCGAGACGAGCAGCCGTGCGATGACCGCGGCACTGACCAGCCCGGCGACCGCGACGAGGACGGGGTGCTCGGAGACGTGGTCGCGGCCGACGAGCATCGGCACCGCGGCGGGCGCGACGAAGAGCGCCGCGAGGACCCCTCCCACCGACACCGCCTGCCACGCGACGAGCGCCGCCCGCGGGGCATGGCGCAGCCCGGCCTGCCGGGCCAGGAGGCCGGGGGTCAGCCAGACGAGGACGACGGCCGTCCCGGCGAGAGCGAGCGGGAGCACGGACCCATGGTGGCACCTCCGTCCCCGATTGCGTGAGCAGCCACGGGTACCCGGGGAGGTACCCTCACGACGCCGTGGCGACCGGGAGCGGTGGGACGGGGATGTCGGGCGGCGCGTCGGTCAGCGGCGCAGCCGCCCGCGCAACCCCCGTGGCGACGCCTCGGCCGCCTCCACCCGGGCCTCGACCTCGGCGAGCGCCGCCTTGATGTCGGCGATCTCCTGGGAGCTCGCGCCGTCGAGGAAGTGCAGGAGGGCGGCCCGGCGGTCGGTGACCTCCATGTCGTCGAGGGTGCGCCGCATCGTCTGCGCGGTGAGGGCCTCGCGGGTGTCGGCGGGGAAGTAGCGCCAGGCCCGACCCTCGCGCTCGCGCGTCACGAGGTCCTTCTTCGCGAGCCGGTCGAGGACCGTCATCACCGTCGTGTACGCGATCTCCCGGTCCTTCTCGAGGGACTCGAACACCTCCCGGACGGTGGCGCCCTCCCCCTGGTCGGCCTCCCAGAGACGCTCCATGACCACCCGCTCGAGGTCGCCGAGGCGGGGCGCTGAGGTCGAGTGCGGCATGGCTACTCCTTGGGAGGGGACGGGACGGAGAGGTCGAGGACGGCGTCGAGGCGGTCGAGCGCCTCGGGCCGGTGGCTCACGAGGACGACCGCCCGGTCGCGCGTGGCGTCGAGGACATCATCGAGCACGGCGGTGGCGGTCGGGTGGTCGAGGTGCGCGGCGGGTTCGTCGAGGAGGACGACCGGCCGGTCGGCGAGGACCGCGCGGGCCACGCCGAGCCGGGTGCGCTCGCCGCCGGAGAGCCCACGGCCGCCGGTGCCGAGCCGGGTCTCGAGGCCGTCGGGCAGCCCGTCGACCCAGGGTCCGAGGCCGGCGAGGTCGAGCGCCCGCCGGACGGCGGCGTCGTCAGCGCCCGGCCGGGCGAGCCGCAGGTTCTCGGCGAGCGTGGTGGCGAAGACGTGCGGCTCGTCGTCGACGACCGCGACGTCCGCGCGGGTGCTCGCGAGCGACCGGTCGCGCACGTCGGTGCCGTCGACGGTGTGCCGGCCCCCGCTGACGTCGAGGGAGCGGGCGAGCACGGCGAGCAGGGTGCTCTTGCCGGACCCGTTCGGGCCGACGACCGCGACGTGCCGACCGGGGACCAGTCGCAGGTCGGTCGGCGCGAGGTCGTCCCGGGCTCCGGTCCACGAGGCGCTCGCGGACTCGAGCCGCACCACGGGGCCGTCGCCGCCCCGGCTGTCGGGGCACGTGACCGGGTGCTCCGGGTCGTGGACGGCGGGCTCCTGGTCGAGCAGCGCGCCGAGCCGGGCGCTGCTGCCCTGGGCCCGGGCGAGGGCACGCATCGTGTCGACGAGCGGGGCCAGCGCCTCGCCGACGGCGACGGGAACGAGGACGAGGAGGGCCGCCGCCCGGGCCCCCCGCGCCGGGGGGGGGGGGAGGGCGGCGGCCGCGGCGGGGGGGCCCCCCCCCCCCGGGGGGGGGAGGGCCGCCCCGAACCGGCGCCCCCGGCTCTGCCGGCGGACTGCGGCCGCCACGGCGACGTGCGCCGCCTCGAGCCAGCCGAGGGCGGTCTGCTCGGCACCGATGGCCCGCAGCTCACCGGCCTGCCGGGCGACGAGGTCGCCGACGCGCGAGGCCTCGGCCCGTGCCTCGAGCAGCTCGTCGCGAGAACGGGACTCGAACCACCAGGCGAGTGCGCACCCGAGCGCGAGGAGCAGCAACAGCCCGACGACGACCAGCCCGACGGCCGGCGCGAACCACGCCGTGAGTCCGGCGGCGAGGAGTCCCGCCACGGCGCTGGCGACGAGTGGGACGGTGACGCGGACCTGGGCCTCGACGACGTCGGTCAGGTCGTCGACGACCCCGGTGAGCACCTGCGAGCGCGAGCGTCGACCGAGCCGCGCCGGCGTCAGGGGCACGAGCGCTGCGTACACCGAGCTCCGCCGCTCCGCGAGGTCGGCGAGGGCGGCGTCGTGGGAGACGATGCGCTCGAGGTAGCGGAAGAAGGGGCGGGCCATCCCGAACGCCCGGACGGCGACGATGGCGGCGAGCAGGGTGAGGATGACCGGACGCTCGCTGGCCCGGACGATGAGCCATCCGGAGGTGGCGGTCAGGGCGATGCCGGCCGACGTGGCGGCCCCGCCGAGCAGGCCGCCGAGGACGGTGGCCCGGGTCGGCCGGACGACGGTGGCGGCGGTGGACGGGCGGCTCATCCGTGCACCTCCGCCCCGGTACCGGCGACGACGACGTGCCGGTCGGCGAACCGGACCAGCTCGGGCCGGTGGGTGACGACCACGACGGTCCGGCGGTCCGCGAGGTCGCGCAGCAGGCCGTGCACGCGCGCGCTGGAGGCCTCGTCGAGGTGCGCGGTCGGCTCGTCGACGAGGAGGACCGGCGCGACCGAGAGCGTCGCGCGGGCGATGGCCACCCGGGAGCGCTGGCCGGCCGAGAGGCCGACCCCGTCGTCACCGAGGCGGGTGCCGAGAGCGTGCGGCAGCCCGGCGACGAAGCCCTCGAGCCCGACCGCGCGCAGGGCCTCCCACAGCGCGTCGTCGGAGGCGTCGGTCCCGAGTCGCAGCGCGTCGCGCAGGGTCCCGGCGGGCAGGAACGGCCGCTGCGTCACGAGGTGCGCGGGGCCGGAGACCACGGAGCCCGAGGTGGGGGTGCGCAGTCCGGCGACGAGCTCGAGGAGGGTGGACTTGCCGCCGCCCGAGGGGCCGGTGACGACGGTGAGCCCGGGCCCCGTGGTCAGGCTCACGTCCCGGAGCACGTGGTCGGATGCGCCGGGGTACGAGTACGAGACGCCCTCGAGCGCGACCCCGAGCTCGTCGGCGAGCAGCGAGTCGGCGCGCGGCGACGGGCCCCGGACAGGGGAATCGGGACCCGTCGCCAGCTCCTCGAGGACGGTCGCGACCGCCTCCGCGCCGTCGGCGGCGTTGTGGAACTCGGCACCGACCCGCCGGATCGGCCAGTAGGCCTCCGGGGCGAGGAGGATGGCGAGCAGGCCGGTCTGCAGGGTGACCGTGCCGTGCGTGAGCCGGAGTCCGACGGTGACGGCCACGATCGCGACCGAGATCGATGCCAGCAGCTCGAGCGCTGCCGAGCTCATGAAGGCGAGGCGCAGGGTGCGCATCGTGGCCCGCCGGTGCTGCCGGCTGACCTCCGCGACGACCTCGACCTGGCGCCCGGCCCGGCCGTACCCGACGAGGGTCGGCAGGCCACGCATCACGTCGACGAAGTGGCCGGCGAGCGCGGACAGGGCGGCCCAGCGCCGGTCGGTCTCGTCGCGGGTCGCGGCGCCGATGAGGGCCGCGAAGAGGGGGAGGAGCGGCAGGGTGAGGACGACGACGAGCGCGCTCACCCAGTCGACCCACACGAGGGCCGCGACCGCGAGGACGGGCACGACCGCGCCGGCGACGAGCGCCGGCAGGAAGCGCGCCGCGTACGGCTCGACCGCCGCGACGCCCTGGGCCGCGAGGGTGGCCCCGCGGTCGGGGTCGGGGCGCTGCTCGGCCGGGACGGTGAGCCAGCGCCGCAGCAGGGCCGAGCGCAGGGCGGCGGTGACCTCGACCCCGGCCCGGGCGGCGGTCCGCTCGGCCGCCCACCCGAGGGCGGCCCGCACGACGAGGAGGCCGGCCAGCCAGCCTGCCGGCGCGACGAGCCCCGCGCCCCCGACGACCGCCACGACGAGCGCCGCGAGGGCGAACGCCGTGCCGATCGTGGCGGCCCCCTGGAGCACGCCGACCACTGCGAGGAGCAGGACGGGTCGGCGTGCCGCCGGGGCGACCGTGAGGACGCGGGGGTCGAAGGGCCTCATCGTGCGGGTCGTGACCTCACTTGACCGCGACCGGAGCGGGGATGTGCTGGGTCCCGATCCGCTTGCGGAACGTGTAGTAGGTGTAGGCGGTGTAGATGAGCACGATCGGCGTGAACACGAGGGCCGCGCCGGTCATGATCTTCAGGGTGAGCGGGCTGCTCGAGGCGTTCTCGATCGTCAGGGACTGTCCGCCGGCCAGCGTGGTCGGCATGACGTCCGGGTAGAGCGCGAGGAAGTACGTCGCGACCGCGGCCGCGGCGGTGACCGCGGTCCCGATGAACGCCCAGCCCTCGCGGGCCAGCGTGTTCGCGTAGATCGCCGCCAGGAGCGCGACCGCCGCGACGACCGTGGTGACCCACGACCACACCGAACCGGTCGAGAGGTTGAGCCACAGCAGGGTGACGACGGCGAGGCCGGCGGTGACCAGGCCGAGCACCGTGCCCATCCGGCGGGCGTCCTCGCGGATCGACCCGCTCGTCTTGAGCGCGAGGAAGAACGCGCCGTGGGTCAACGAGAGGGCGAGGACGGTCAGGCCACCGAGGAGGCTCAGCGGGTTGAGGAGAGTGAACAGGTTGCCCACGTACTCCATGTCGCCGTTGATCGGAACGCCGCGCACCACGTTGGTCAGGGCGACGCCGACGAGGAACGGCGCGACCACCGACCCGCCGATGATCGCCAGGTCCCACCGCTTGCGCCACGTGGCGTCGTCGCGCTTGCCGCGGTACTCGAAGCCCATGTTGCGCACGATGAGCGCGACGAGGACGAGGAGGAGCGGCAGGTAGAACGCGGAGAACATCGTGGCGTACCACTCGGGGAAGGCGGCGAAGGTCGCGCCGCCGGCGGTGAGGAGCCAGACCTCGTTGCCGTCCCAGTGCGGGCCGATCGTCGTCAGCATGACCCGGCGACGCTTCTCGGTGTCCTCGGCATCCTGGCCGGCACCGAGCGAGGGGAGCAGGGCGCCGACACCGAAGTCGAAGCCCTCGAGGACGAGGTATCCCGCCCAGAGCAGGCCGATGAGGCCGAACCAGAGGAGCTGCAGAGTGTCCATGTGTGTCAGTCCCGTTGATCAGTAGGCGAACTGGAGGGGAGCGTCCTCAGCGGAGTCCGCGTGGTCGGCCGGGTCCTCGAAGGGCTCGGCACCGCGCCGGACGTAGGTGAGGAAGAGCTTGACCTCGACGACCGCGAGCGCGGCGTAGACGAGGGTGTAGACGACCATCGACACCCAGACCTCGCCGACGCTCACCGAGGGCGAGACCCCGGTGGCCGTCGTCATCAGGCCGTAGACGAGCCACGGCTGGCGCCCCATCTCGGTGAAGATCCAGCCGAAGCTGTTGGCGGCGATGGGGAGCAGCGGCGTGAGCACCGCGATCCAGGTCCACCACCTGGCCTGCGGCACACCGTTCTTGCGGGTGGCCCAGAGCGCCATGGCGGCGAACAGCATGGTGAGGAAACCGGCGCCCATCATGAGCCGGAAGGTCCAGTAGGCCACCGGGATGATCGGGGTGTAGTCGTCGGCGGCGACGAGCTTCGCGACGTCGGGGCCGTACTGCTGCCCGACCTTCTCGGCCATCGCCCGCTCGGAGACCTTGAGGTCGTTGATGCCCTCGACGGTGCCGTCGAAGCTGCCGGTGCCGAGGAAGGAGAGCAGGCCCGGGACCTCGATGATGCGGGTCGCGGAGCTGCCGTCGAGCGGGCCGATCGACAGGACCGAGAACGGGGCGTTGCTCGTGGTGTCGTAGAGCGCCTCTGCCGCAGCCATCTTCATCGGCTGCACCTCGGTCATGATCTTGCCCTGCACGTCGCCGGAGACGATGACCCCCAGCGAGGCGACGAGGGAGACGACCGCGCCCACGCGGACCGCCTTGCGGTACATCGGGGCGTCGTCGGTGTCGCGGTCACGACGGAGGAGCCACAGCGCGACCCCCATGATGACGGCACCGCCGACCATGTAGGCCGAGAGGACGACGTGCGGGAAGGTGACGAGCTGGACCTTGTTCGTCAGCACCGCGACGAAGTCGGACATCTCGGCGCGGCCGGTCGTCGGGTTGAAGGTGTAGCCGACCGGGTGCTGCATGAACGAGTTGGCCGCGAGGATGAAGTACGCCGAGAGCACGGTGCCGACGTGGGTCAGCCACATCGTGCTGGCGTGGAGCTTCTCGGGGATGCGTCCCCAACCGAAGATCCAGACGCCGAGGAAGGTGGACTCGAGGAAGAAGGCGAGCAGCGCCTCGAAGGCGAGCGGAGCGCCGAAGATGTCCCCGACGAAGCGCGAGTAGTCCGACCAGTTCATCCCGAACTGGAACTCCTGGACGATGCCGGTGACGAGGCCCAGCGCGAAGTTGATGAGGAAGAGCTTCCCGAAGAACTTCGTGAGGCGGTAGTACTCGGGGCGGTGCGTGCGGACCCACTGGGTGTGGAAGTACGCGACGACACCGGACATCCCGATCGTCACGGGGACGAACAGGAAGTGGTAGACGGTCGTGATGGCGAACTGCCACCGAGCGACGTCGAGCGACGATCCCATGTCAGGCTCCTGCCGGGCGTGTAGTACGACGTGACGTAGTACAAACTACAGGGTGTCGTAGATGCGTCGAGATGGGTTCCGTGTGACTCGGACCACGACGGCTCGCCCCGGCCTGCGTCGACCCGTGGCAGAGTGACGAGGTGCAGCGCGACGACCTCGTCCGGCTCCGGCGGGCCCGCGACCGGATGGACCGTGACTTCGCCGAACCCCTCGACGTGCCGTCGCTCGCCGCCGAGGCGCTCATGTCGCCCGGGCACTTCCACCGGATGTTCCGCGAGGCCTACGGCGAGACGCCCTACCAGCACCTCATGACCCGGCGGATCGAGCGGGCCGCGGCGCTGCTGCGGCACGGGGACGTGTCGGTCACCGACGCGTGCATGGCGGTCGGTTGTACCTCCCTCGGGTCGTTCAGCTCGCGGTTCACCGAGCTCATGGGAGTGACGCCCAGCGACTTCCGGGCCGCGAACCACGAGGCGGCGGCGGCCATCCCGTCGTGCGTCGCCAAGGAGGCCGACCGTCCCCGGGGGGGCCGGTCAGGTTCGGAGAAGCGGGCCGAGGGCGCGTCGGCCTAGCCTCGGGTCCATGGACACGACCACCGTCACCTCGACCCTCGCGATCGCCAACGTCTTCCTCGTCGTCGACGACCACGACAAGGCCCTCGAGTTCTACCGCGACGTCCTCGGGTTCAACGTCGTCAGCGACTACGCGCAGGGCGAGTTCCGCTGGCTCAACCTCACCCCGCCGGCCCAGCCCGACCTCACCGTCACCATCCAGTCGGTCGGCGGCGGCCCGCACACGAGCGACGAGGACCGGGTGGCCATCGACACCCTGCTCGCCAAGGGCCTGCTCACCCCCGTCGTCCTCCGGTGCGCCGACGTCGACGCGGTGTTCGAGCACGTGCGGGCGTCCGGCGCCGAGGTCCTCCAGGAGCCGATGGACCAGTTCTACGGTGTCCGCGACTGCGCCTTCCGCGACCCCGCGGGCAACCTGCTGCGGATCAACCAGCCGCTCGCCCCCCGCTGACCCCGCGGCCTACGGCGCGGGCTACCCCGCAGTAAGTGTCGCGATCCCGGCACTTACTGCGGGGTAGCCCGCCAAGGGCGCGGTCCGGCGGGCCGGCGGGCAGGTGTCAGGCGTCGGGGTAGCCGTGCGGGTTCTGCGACTGCCAGCGCCAGGTGTCGGCGCACATGTCGTCGACGGTCCGGGTGGCCCGCCAGCCGAGCTCGGCCTCGGCGCGCGAGGGGTCGGCGTAGGACGCGGCGATGTCGCCGGGGCGCCGCGCCACGACCTCGTGCGGCAGCTCGTGGCCGCAGGCCCGCTCGAACGCGTGGAGCAGCTCGAGGACCGACGTGCCGTGGCCGGTGCCGAGGTTCCACGTCGAGACGGGGTCGGCGGTGTCGCCGAGCCGGTGCAGGGCGGCGATGTGTCCCGCGGCGAGGTCCTCGACGTGGATGTAGTCGCGCACGCCGGTCCCGTCGGGCGTCGGGTAGTCGTCACCGAAGACCAGGAGCCGGTCGAGCCGGCCCACCGCCACCTGGGCGATGTACGGCATGAGGTTGTTCGGCACGTCCGAGGGGTCCTCCCCGATGGTGCCCGACGGGTGGGCGCCGACCGGGTTGAAGTACCGCAGCAGGGCCACCCGCCATGTCGGGTCGGCGGCGGCGACGTCGCGCAGCACCTGCTCCTGCATCACCTTGGTCCAGCCGTAGGGGTTGGTGGCCGAGGTCGGCAGGTCCTCGTGCATCGGCACGGGGGCATCCGCGCCGTAGACCGTCGCAGAGGACGAGAACACGAGCCGGCGCACGCCGTGACGGCGCATGGCCCGCACGAGCGAGAAGGTCGAGCCGAGGTTGTTCTCGTAGTACTCGAGCGGCTTGGCGACGCTCTCTCCCACCGCCTTGAACCCGGCGAAGTGGATGACGGCGTCGAACGGCTCGTGGGCGAAGAGGTGCTCGGTCTTGTCGTGGTCGGTGAGGTCGAACGAGCGCAGGTCGAGCGGCTGCCCGGTGAGGGCCTCGATGCGCCCGACGACGGTCGGCTTGGCGTTCGCGAAGGAGTCGACGACCACGACGTCGTGGCCCGACGCGACGAGCTGGACGACCGTGTGGGACCCGATGTAGCCGGCACCGCCGGAGACGAGGACGCGCATGGCGGCGAATCTACGCGAGGACGCCCGCGCAGCGGCAGGGCTCTCAGTCGTCCTCGGGCAGGACGACGCTGAGCACCCACGACACGAGGGTGATGACGACCGCGGCGAGGATCGCGTCCCAGAAGAAGTGGTCGATCGTGAACGAGAGCCCGACGGCGTTGCTGATCCACTCGGTGATCTGGAGCATGAACGCGTTGACGACGAACGTGAACAGCCCGAGCGTGAGGATGACGAACGGGAACGAGAAGAACTTGACGATCGGCTTGATGACCGCGTTGACCAGCCCGAAGAGCAGGGCGACGAGGACGATCGTCAGCACCTTGCGGCCGAGCGACTCCTGGTCCTCGGCGAGGTTGACGCCCGACACGACGAGGGCGGCCACCCAGAGGGCGACGGCGTTGATCCCGACCCGGATGAGGAAGTTCGTCACGGACCGATCATGACAGGTCCGGGCGCGGGGGCGCCGGACCCGCGGCCGCTACATCTCCTCGTGGGTGTCCGGGTCGCCGTCGAAGAGGCGGCCGTCGGGGCGCCCGAGCGCCGTGACGGCCGCGACCTCGTCGTCGGTGAGGACGAACCCACCGAGGTCGAGGTTGTCGCGCTGGCGCTCCGGCGTCGCGGACTTCGGCAGCGGCATCGAGCCGATCTGGAGGTGCCAGCGGAGGATGACCTGCCCGGGCCTGACGCCGTGGGCCTCGGCGGCCGCCGCGACCGGGTCGGCGTCGAAGGGGGCCTGCCGCTTGCCGAGCGGGCTCCACGCCTGGGTGAGGATGCCGAGCCGGGTGTTCACGGCCCGCATCCCGGCCTGCGGGAAGAGGGGGTGCAGCTCGAGCTGGTTGAGCGCCGGGGTCACGCCGGTCTCGTCGATGACGCGGGTCAGGTGCGCCTCGGTGAAGTTGCTGACCCCGATGGTGCGCACGAGGCCCTCGCGCTGCGCCTCGACGAGCCCCTGCCACGCCTGGACGTAGAGGTCCCGGCTCGGGTTGGGCCAGTGGATGAGCGCGACGTCGATCTGCTCGAGGCCGAGCCGGGCGGCCGAGTCGCGCAGCGACCGCAGGGCGAGCTCGCGCTCGTGGAAGCGGCCGGGCACCTTCGTCGCGACCTGCACCTCGTCGCGGGGGACACCGCTGCGCCGCAGTGCCTCGCCGACCTCGGTCTCGTTCTCGTAGTTGACCGCCGTATCGAGGTAGCGGTAGCCGGCCTCGAGCGCGGAGACCATCGCGGCGATGCCCTCCTCGCCGCGCAGCGGGTAGGTGCCGAAGCCGACGGGCGGCATCGAGCTGCCGTCGGCGAGCCGGTGCGGGGCGGGGAGGTCGCTCATGGCGGCCACGCTAGCCGTCCGCCCGCACGCGCCGAGCGAACCGGGCGCGCCGCCTGCGCGTTCGGCCGTCCGGCGTGCCGTGGTCGCTCGGCGGGGCCCCGGCCGTCGCCGGTCGTGGCCCGGCACGGACCTACAGTGGGCGCATGACCGACGACCTCGCCGCCGAGGCAGCCGCGCGCCCCACCCCGGTGCACCTGCGCGACGCCCTGGCCGCCCTGCCCGCGTACACCCCCGGCCGGCCGGCGACGGTCCGTGAGGGGCTCGTCGCCTACAAGATCAGCAGCAACGAGAACCCCTACCCGCCGCTGCCGTCCGTCCTCGAGGCCGTGCGCGACGCCGCCGCAGGGATGAACCGCTACCCGGACATGGCGGTGACGGCGCTGACCGAGGCCATCGCCGCGCGGCTCGGGGTGCCCGCGGCGCGCATCTCGACCGGGCCGGGGTCGGTCGGCGTGCTCGACCAGCTCGTCCGGGCCACCTGCGACAACGGCGACGAGGTCGTCTTCGCGTGGCGCTCCTTCGAGGCCTACCCCATCCTCGCGACGCTCGCCGGTGCCCGGCCGGTCATGGTGCCGCTGGCTCCCGGCGACCGGCACGACCTCGACGCGATGGCCGAGGCGGTCACCGACCGCACCCGGCTGGTCCTCGTCTGCACGCCGAACAACCCGACGGGGACGACGGTCGGCGCCGCGGAGCTCGAGGCGTTCCTCGCGCGGGTGCCGAGGGACGTGCTCGTCGTCATCGACGAGGCGTACCTCGAGTTCGTCGACGCCCCGGACGCACCGGACGCCCTCGCGGTGCACGAGGCCCACCCGAACGTCGTCGTGCTGCGGACCTTCTCGAAGGCGTACGGACTCGCCGGACTGCGGGTCGGCTACGCCGTCGCGCACGAGCCGGTGGCCGCGGCGCTGCGCAAGTCCGCGCTGCCGTTCGGGGTCAACTCGCTGGCGCAGGTCGCGGCGCTCGCGTCGCTCGACGCCACCGACGAGCTCGAGGTGCGGGTCAAGGAGCTCGTCGCCGAGCGTGAGCGGGTGCTCGCCGCGCTGCGCGAGCAGGGGTGGGACGTCCCGGACCAGCAGGCGAACTTCGTGTGGTTCGGGCTCGGGGAGGACACCGCGGCGTTCGCGGCGGTCTGCGACGAGGCCGGGCTCACGGTCCGGCCCTACGGCACCGACGGGGTCCGCGCGACCATCGCCGAGCCCGAGGCCAACGACCGCCTCGTCGAGGTGGCCGGCCGCTGGCGCTCGGCCCGCCCCTCCTGACCCGCGCCCTTCCCACGAACGTGTGTGAAGGACGTCGGGATGCCGACGTTCTTCACACACGTTCGGGGATCGTCGGGCGGGGCAGGGCAGGATGGCGCGGGTGCGCATCCTCCTGACCGGCGCGGCCGGGTTCATCGGCACCGCGACCCGACGTGAGCTCGCGGCCGACGGGCACGACGTCGTCGCCGTCGACCTCCTCCTCGAGCAGGCGCACGGCGCCGCGACCCGGGCGGACCCGCCGCCCGGCGTCCACCGCCTCGACGTCCGCGACGCCGCCGCGTGGGCACACCTGCTGCGCGGCGCCGACGCGGTCGTCCACCTCGCCGCGATGGTCGGGGCCGGCGCCACCGTCGCCGACCTCCCGCTCTACGCCGGCCACAACGACCTCGGGACCGCCGCCCTGCTCGCCGCGATGCACGCCGAGGGCGTCGACCGCTTCGTCCAGGCGTCCTCGATGGTCGTCTACGGCGAGGGCCGCTACACCTGCCCCGAGCACGGTCCGCAGGCGCCCGGGCCGCGCACCCGCGAGGCCCTCGACGCCGGCGCCTTCGACAACCCCTGCCCGGTGTGCGGCGGGCCCCTCGACTGGGCCCTCGTCGACGAGGACGCCCCGCTCGACGCCCGCAGCAGCTACGCCGTGAGCAAGGTGGCCCAGGAGGGGTACGCCGCCGCGTGGGCACGGCAGTCGCCGGGCGCCGCGGTCTCCCTCAGGTACCACAACGTCTACGGGCCGGGGATGCCCCGCGACACCCCCTACTCCGGGGTCGCGGCGATGTTCCGCTCCTCGCTCGAGCGGGGCGAGCCACCGACCGTCTTCGAGGACGGTCGTCAGATGCGCGACTTCGTCCACGTCGACGACGTCGCCCGGGCCAACCTGGCGGCGGTGCACGCCGTCCTCGCCGCGCCCGTCGCGAGCCACCGGGCCGTCAACGTCTGCTCCGGGAGCCCGATCGCCATCGCCGACGTCGCTCGGCACGTGGCGACCGGCTCGGGGCGGGACCTCGAGCCGCGGGTCACCGGGCAGTACCGCATCGGGGACGTGCGGCACGTGGTCGCCTCGCCCGCGCGAGCCCGGGCCGAGCTGGGGTTCGTCGCGCGGGTCACGCCGGAGGAGGGGCTGGCCGCGTTCGCCACCGCGCCGCTGCGCGCCTGACGAGCCCGCGCCCGCGCCCGTGCCCGACCCCGACTCCGACTCCGACTCCGATGCGGGCTACACCGCAGTAAGTGCTGCCCTGGCGACACTTACCGCGCCGTAGCACGCGATGGCACGGTCACCACACGGTGCGGACGAGGTGCTGGAGCAGCAGCGCCAGCATGCCCTGGCCGACGAGGCCCCACCGCCACCACCGCGGCGGCAGCCAGAGCACCCCGAGCAGCAGCCACGGCACGAACGGCAGCCAGATCCGCTCGACCTCGGCCTTGCTCATGAGCGAGCCGTCGGCGACGACGACCATCGCGACGGCGGCGGCGAGGAGTGGGGCGGCGGCCCGCTCCCACCGGGGGGATGCCGCCCGCCCCACTGCTCCGGCGACGGACCGGACCGGTCGCCACGCGGCACCGATCCCGGCCGGCATCGCGAGGCCGGCGCAGACGACGACCGCCCCGAGGTTCCCGAACACCCAGTACCACGCAGGCCGACGGCTGGCGACGTCGCCGGCGACCCAGTAGCGGTCGTGGAGAACGGGAAACGCCTCCCACCACGCGAACCCGAGCGCCGCGAACCCGAGCGCGACCCCGGCCGCCGCCACCGCGGCGACCGCGCCGACGGCCATCCGCTCGCGCCACGACCGGTCGATGGCGACGAGCACGCCGACGGCGAGCAGCGCGACGAGGACCAGGCCGTACGACTCCATGACGCACCAGCCGAGGAGCAGCCCGGCGACGACGGCGAGGACCCACCGGCGAGGGCCGCGGGCGGCGCCGGCCGCGGCCAGGCCGGCCGCCCCCCAGGCGACGGTGGCCGCGAAGGCCGCGTCGGCCGAGACCGCCATGAGGACCGCAGCGGGGCCGAGCACGAGGAAGGGCAGCACGCGGCGGGCGGCGTCGCGGGCGCCGAGCCGGTCGAGGGTGACGGCCACCGCCGCCGGCACCGTGGCCGCGACGGCGACGACGACCGGTCCCGCCGCCTGCCACGCGCCGAGTCCGAGCCGGTCGAGCCCGATGAACAGCAGGACCGCGCCCGGCGGGTGCCCGGCGAGGTGCACGGCCCAGTGGTGCGGCGCGTCGAGCGGGATGCGCGAGACGTAGACGCGCAGCATCTCGCCGACGTCGTCGACCTGGCGCGCGCTCTGGAGGTACTCGGTGCCGTGGTCGAGGACCCGCCCGAGGCCGGCGTACCCGTCGACGAGCGCCAGCGACACCATCCAGACGGCCGCGACGACCCACGACGCGAGGAGCAGCCGGCGCCACGGCATCCGCTCGACCAGCCCGCGCAGCCCGGGGTGCGCCGACCCCACGACCAGCGCGACGGCGACGATGCTCGAGGGTCCGAACCGCAGCGCCCAGTCGCCGATGAGGGGCGCCGCTCGGCCGGCGACCACGTCGACCCCGGTGAGCGGCGGCACGAGGAACGCGGCCGCCACGACGAGCACCCCGACGGCCAGTCCCCACGCCGCGCCCCGGCCCGTGCGCGTGCCGGCGGTGCTCGCCGGACGCGTCGTCACCGGGGCGGAGGCCATGCCCACCAGCATGCCCTGCCCTCGTCACCCGCCCGCCCGGCCGGCGCGCCCGAGCCCTCGACGTCAGCGGATCGTAAGGTCGCACAAGGGCGTTCGCGCGGCCCGGGGAACCTAGGGTCGAGGTGTGACCACGACCTGCGACCTCGTCCTCCCGTGCCGTGACGAGGCGGCGGCCCTCCCCGGGGTGATCGCCCGGGTGCCCGCCGGCTTCCGCGTCGTCGTCGTCGACAACGGGTCGCGGGACGGGACCGCCGAGGTCGCCCGCGACCTCGGCGCGACCGTCGTCGAGGAGGAGCGGCCCGGCTACGGCGCCGCCGTGCACGCCGGCGTCGAGGCGGCCTCGGCCGAGTACGTCGCCGTCCTCGACGGCGACGGGTCGATGGATCCTGCCGAGCTCGCGCCGCTCCTCGCCGAGGTCCACGAGGGGCGGGCCACGATGGCCGTGGGCCGCCGCCGCCCCGGTGCCCGCGGCGCGTGGCCGTGGCACGCGCGCGCCGGGAACGCGCTCGTCCTCGCCTGGCTGCGGCGCCGCACCGGGCTCCCCGTCCGGGACATCGCCCCGGCCCGGGTCTGCCGGCGCCGCGACCTGCTCGACCTCGGGGTCGAGGACCGCCGGTTCGGCTACCCCGTCGAGCTCCTCGTGCGGGCCCAGCGCGCCGGATGGACGATCACCGAGCACGACATCACCTACCTCCCGCGGGCCGCGGGCACCCGCTCGAAGGTGTCCGGGTCGGTGCGCGGCACGATGCGCGCCGGGCGTGACTTCGCCCGGGTGCTCGCGACGGAGGCGGGACGGTGAGGGGCAGCCTCCTCGTCATGGCCAAGGCCCCCGTGCCCGGCCTCGCCAAGACGCGCCTCGCCAAGGTCGTCGGCGACGAGGCGGCCGCCGCCCTGGCCGCGGCCGCCCTGCTCGACACGCTCGAGGCAGGCGGTCGCGCGTGGCCCCGGGGGCGCCGGGTCCTCGCCCTGGCCGGTGACCTGACGAAGGCGGTGCGCGAGAGGGACATCCGATCGTCGGCCGCGGACTGGCACGTCGTTGCGCAGGGTGGTGGGTCGTTCGCCGAGCGGCTCGTCGACGGGCACCGGCAGGCCCACCGGCTGGCCGGCGGACCGGTCGTCCAGGTGGGGATGGACACCCCGCAGGCCGACGCACACCTGCTCCGCGGCCTCGCCGACGAGGCGCACCGGCACGACGGCCCGGTGCTCGGCCCGGCGCTCGACGGCGGTTGGTGGGTCCTCGTGACCACCCACCCCCACCAAGCCCGCCGCCTCCCCGGCGTGCCGATGAGCCGCTCCTACACCGGCCGCCTCACCTCCGCCGCCCTGCGCGCGGCGGGCCACCCCCCGCTCGCCGCGCCCCCGCTGCGCGACGTCGACGAGGTCGAGGACGCGCACGCCGTCGCCGCCCAGGCGCCGCACACCCGGTTCGCGGCCCTCTGGCGCTCGCTCGAGGTCCCCGGGGCGGCGGACCCGCCGACCCCGCCCGCCGTCCCGGCCGCCTCCGCCGACCCCGCTCCCGCCGACCCCGCTCCCGGCGGCCACGGGTGAACGAGCGCACCCTCACCGGGGTGGCGGCCCGGCTCGAGGCCCGCATCCCCCGGAGCGAGGACTTCGCCAGCGGCCTGCGCGGACCCCGCACCGCGGCCCGGGTCGGGGTGTGGCTCGGCGCCGCCTTCGTCATCTGCTTCCTCACCGGGTTGTTCAGCCACGCGCTCCAGCACCCGCCGGCGGGACTGCCCCTCCCGACCGGTCCGGCCCGGCTCTACCAGGTGACCCAGGGCCTGCACGTCGCCGCCGGGACAGCGGCCGTCCCGCTGCTGCTCGTCAAGCTCTGGTCGGTGTTCCCGCGGCTCTTCGTCCGCCCGCCGCTCGCGCCGCGCCGGCTCGCCCTCCACCTCCTCGAGCGGGGGTCGGTCGCGCTCCTCGTCGGCTCGGCGGTCTTCCAGCTCGCGACCGGGCTGGCGAACTCGGCGCAGTGGTACCCGTGGCGCTTCGACTTCATCCGCGCGCACTTCGCCGTCGGGTGGGTCGCCGTCGGGTCCGTGCTCCTCCACGTGGCGGTCAAGCTGCCTCACGTGCGTGCCGCGTTCGGCGAGCCCCCGGAGTCGATCCCGTCGGCACCCGGCGCCCCCTCCCGCCGCTCGCTGCTGCGCACGACGTGGCTCTCGGCCGGGGTCGCGGTGCTGGCCACGACCGCGGTCGAGCTGCCGGGCGTCCGCCGGGTCGCGGTGCTCGCGGTCCGCTCGGGGAACGGCCCCCAGGGGGTGCCGGTCAACGTCAGCGCGGTCGGGGCGCTCGTCGCCGACCGCGTCGCCGACCCGGCCTGGCGGCTGCGGGTCACCGGCCCGTCCGGCGCCGTCGAGCTGACCCGCGACGAGCTCCTCGCGATGCCGCAGCGCTCGGCCGTCCTGCCGATCGCCTGCGTCGAGGGGTGGAGCGCGAGCGGCACGTGGGGCGGGGTCGCCGTCCGCGACGTCGTCGCCCTCGTCGGGGGCACGCCGGCCGACGACGTGACCGTCCGCTCGATGCAGCCGCGCGGGGCCTACCGCGAGAGCACCCTGCCCGCCGCGTGGGTCGCGCGCACCGACTCCCTGCTCGCGCTGACCCTCGGCGGCGAGCCGCTGCACCCCGACCACGGCTACCCGTGTCGGCTCATCGCCCCGGCCCGTCCCGGCGTCCTCCAGACCAAGTGGCTCGACGAGGTCGAGGTGGTGCGCGGATGAGGGCGGTCCGGGTCGGCGTCGGCGCCGTCGGCCTCGCCGCCCTCGGCTGGGGCCTCACCCTGCTGGCCGGCCTCGGTCGCCCCGTCCTCGACGTCGTGGTGTGGCTGGCGGGCGGCATCGTCGCCCACGACGCGGTCCTCGCGCCGGTCGTCGTCGGGCTCGGGGTCCTCGCCGCCACCACCGCCCCGGCCTGGCTGCGGCCCTCGCTCGTCCGGCTGCTCCTCGTCCTCGGCCCGCTGACCCTCGTCGCCGTCCCGGTCCTCGGCCGCTTCGGGGCCCGCCCGGACAACCCGACCCTCCTCGACCGTCCGTACACGGCGGGATGGCTCGTTCTCGCGCTGCTCGCGGTCGTGGCGACCGTCGTCGACGCGCTGCGCCGGCGCACCGTTCAGGAGGAGGACGAGGAGATGTTGCCGTAGGGGTGCGGCCGCTTCGCGAGCACGGCGGCCAGCCGGTCGAGGCTCGCGGCGTCCCATCCGGTGGGTTCGGTGATGCCGACCCAGGCCTGCAGGTTCGCCGGCGCCGAGTAGAGGTGGCCGTAGCCCATCGGCACGCTCCCGGCCCCCGGCAGGTCGAGGAGCACCTGGACCATCGTCACGACCGGGAACCAGCCCATCCGCGGCGAGACGTCCGGACCGCGCTGGTCCTCGCGCAGCCACGCCGGTGGGGTGAAGGCGAGGTCGGTGCTGAAGAAGACGACGGGGTCCGAGGCGTGCTGGAGGTAGACGATGCGCGTCGGTCCCCACGGGCCCGGGGTGCGCTGGGCGGACTGCGACTCCGAGGCGAACCGCACGGTGCGGCCGTTGCCGAACACCGGCAGCGTGGCCGGACTGCCGGGGTCGCGGTCGGCGGTCAGCTGGGCGTGCACGGGGCTGACGAACGGCGGCCCGACGAGCAGGGCGCCGTCGATCGGCTCGTTGATGAGGTTCATCGAGCCGAGGATGCTCTCGACCCCGTACGCGCCGAGCGAGAGGCCGTAGAGGTAGAGCCGCGGCCGGCTCGCCTCCGGGAGGGTCGACCAGTACCGGTGGACGGCGGCGAAGACCGCCTGCGAGGTCTGGCGCGCGGAGTCCTGGTCGGCCAGCAGCGAGATCCAGCTCGGCAGGTAGGAGTACTGCACCCCGGCGATGGCCGTGTCGCCGTTCCACAGGTACTCGAGCGGGTCGGTGCCGTTGCGGTCGAGGTAGCCGGTGCCGGTCGTCGTCGCGAGGACGAGGACCTTGCGGTCGAAGGCGCCGGTGCGCTGCAGCTCGCGCAGGACGAGCTGGGCGCGCGCGGCGGCGGTGTCGGCGCTGCGCAGGCCGACGTAGACCCGCACCGGCAGCCGCGCCCCGCCCCCGGTGACGGCGTCGATGTCGCTCACGGTCGGGCCACCGGAGACGAAGCCGCGACCCTCCGCACCGAGGTCCTCCCAGCGCACGAGCGAGCCGGGGCCCCCGGAGCGGACCGGGGAGGTGGGGGCCCGGGTGCCGGCCGAGACGACCTGGTCCGAGGGGGCGAACAGGGCGTTCGCGCCGGCGAAGAAGCCGGTGACGAGGACGCCGCTGAACGCCGCCCACATCGCGACCACGACGAGCACGCCGCCGAGCAGGGTCGCGAGCCGGCGCGGCAACCGGCGCCCGAGGCGGCGGCGCACCGAGCGGAACGCCGCGGCGAGGCTGCGCCCGAGGAGCAGCAGCGCGGCGGCGACGAGCACGGTGACGGCGGCGACGAGCGGCCAGCCGTCCGGCCCGATCGGGGGCATCCCGTAGAGGAGCCGGATGTCGTTCTGCCAGCCCACCTGCTTCCACCCGGCGAGCACGAGCATCCCGACGCAGAGGGCGACCCAGGCGCCGACGACGGCCTCGTGGAGCCGCCCGCGCAGGTGCGGGATGCCGAGGTAGTCGCGCAGCGACGCGAGGGCGGCCCCGGCGCCGTAGCCGACGGCGAGGCTCACCCCGGAGATGACGCCCTGGACGACGGACGGCCGCGGGAGGAGGGACGGGGCGAGCGACGCCGCCGCGAAGATGCCCCCGAGGACGAGCCCCGGCCCGGAGAAGCGGGCCTCGGTGAGGTGGCTGGGGTGGCCGAGCGGGGGCTCGAACCGCTGCACGAGCGCTCCCGTGGCGGCCGCGCGGCGCACGAACGGGGCACGCCGACGGCGCTCGTCGTCGGGTCGCCCGCGCGTCTGCAGTGTCGTCATCCCTGTCTCCGGACCCGGCTCGGGGGCCCACCAGCAGGGTACGGCGCGTCGCCGACGGCACGGCGGGCATATTTCGGGCGGCCGGGCGGTCGGGCGGGGGGCGGCGGGTCAGCGGGCGGCCGTGCCCCCGGGGTCGTCGAGGAGGGCCCGGCTGCGTCGCGCACGGACGGCGGTGTTGAGCCCGGAGAGGACGGCCATCGCCACGACGACGAGGAGGACGAGCCATCCGGGCCACGCGTGGTGCTCGCCGAGCTCGTAGGTCTCCTTGGTCGCGATGAGCAGGGCGCCCATCGCGACGAAGACCCATCCGGTCGCCTTCGACTGGAACTCGACGAACTGGCCGAGGTGCTCGCGGCTCAGGGCCCGGTGGACCCGCTGCCGGAACGCCTCGCCCTCCCGACGGCGGATGAGGTAGGCGACCGGCGGCAGGAGCCACCACCAGGGCGAGGAGCGGCGCGGCGGCTCGACGTCGTGCATGGCGTCCGAGATCTCGTCCCGTTCGAGGTCGACCTCGGCGAGCTCGAGGGAGGCCTGGTACACCGGGCCCGCGAAGAGCAGCCAGCCCCCGAGGAACCCGCACCAGAGGATGAGTGCGTGCACGGGGTGAGCCCAGGCGGAGGGTCAGCCGACCGGGACGACCCGGTCCACGAGGAACGGCCGGCCGTCCGGGCACTCGGCGTAGTCCGTGTCGTCCGGCGCCCCGGTGACCGTGAGCCGGTCACCCACGGCCACCGCCGGCACGGTGCCACGCAGGGCCCACCGCTCGGCGTCCCCGACGGCGACGTAGACGCAGGTGTCGGTGACCTCGGTGACCTGCACCTCGGCCTCGAGGGGGCGGCCGCGGGCGGCGGCCGTCTCGCTCGCCGTGGGGCTGGGCGTCGCGGCGGGCGACGTGGCGCCGGCCGAGGACGCGGGTGCGTCGTCGCCCGGGGCGGAGCAGGCCGCCGTGAGGAGCAGGGCCCCTCCGGCAGCGAGGACGGGCAGGAGCCGGGCCGAGGTGGTCACCCCGCCACTCTGCACGGTCCCGGGCGGTGCCGCGCGCCGGGTACGGTGGGCCTCGACACCGGCCGTGACCGCTGCCACACCTCGCAGCCCGTCACGACGCCCCCCGAGACCGGCCCCCCACCCCCGGGGCCCGAGAAGGAGTGCCCAGTGAGCGACAACGAGGTCGCCCCCCTCGAGACCGCCTTCGGCGTCGACCACCACGTGAGCGTCGCGGAGGCGCCCCAGCGCCCGGCGCACGAGGGTGGCCCCGAGATGGTCCAGCTGCTCAGCCCCGAGGGCGAGCGCGTCCCGAACGCCGAGCTCGACGCCGTCGTCGACGAGCTGTCCGACGAGGCGCTGCGCGGGTTCTACCGCGACCTCGTCCTCGTGCGGCGCTTCGACGCCGAGGCCACGGCGTTGCAGCGCCAGGGCGAGCTCGGCCTGTGGGCCAGCCTGCTCGGCCAGGAGGCCGCCCAGGTGGGCTCGGGCCGCGCGCTGCGTCGCCAGGACTACGCGTTCCCCACCTACCGCGAGCACGGCGTCGCGTGGACGCGGGGCGTCGACCCGGTCAACCTCCTCGGGATGTTCCGCGGGGTCAACCACGGTGGCTGGGACCCCAACGAGAAGAACTTCCACCTCTACACGATCATCATCGGCGCGCAGACCCTCCACGCCACCGGCTACGCGATGGGCGTGCAGCGCGACGGCGACGTCGGCACCGGCGACCCCCGCCGCGACACCGCGGTCATCGCCTACTTCGGCGACGGCGCGACCTCGCAGGGCGACGTCTCCGAGGCGCTCGTCTTCGCCGGGGTCAACAACAGCCCGGTGGTGTTCTTCTGCCAGAACAACCAGTGGGCCATCTCGGAGCCCAACGAGAAGCAGACGCGGGCGCCGCTGTGGCACCGGGCCCGTGGCTTCGGCTTCCCCGGCATCCGGGTCGACGGCAACGACGTCCTCGCGGTCTACGCGGTCACCAAGCAGGCCCTCGACGCCGCCCGCTCCGGCCAGGGCCCCACGTTCGTCGAGGCCTTCACCTACCGGATGGGCGCGCACACGACCTCCGACGACCCGACGAAGTACCGCGTCTCGGCCGAGGTCGAGGTGTGGAAGCACCGTGACCCCATCGAGCGCTACAAGCGCTGGCTCACGACGACCGGCAAGGCCGACGCCGACTTCTTCGACGCCGTCGACGCCGAGGCCGACGAGCTCGGGGCCTCGGTCCGCGAGCGCTGCCTCTCGATGCCCGACCCCGCGCCGTCCGAGATGTTCGAGCACGTCTACGCCGAGGAGCACCCGGTGACGGCGCGCGAGCGGGAGTGGTTCGCCGAGTACCACGCCTCGTTCGAGGAGGAGGCGGCCCGATGAGCACCTCGACGATCGCCAAGGGCATCACCTCCGGCCTGCGCGCCGCGATGGAGCAGGACCCCAAGGTCGTCCTGCTCGGCGAGGACATCGGCAAGCTCGGTGGTGTCTTCCGGGTCACCGAGGGCCTCCAGAAGGACTTCGGCGAGGACCGCGTCATCGACACCCCGCTCGCCGAGGCCGGCATCGTGGGGACCGCGATCGGGATGGCCCTGCGCGGCTACCGCCCGGTCGTCGAGATCCAGTTCGACGGCTTCGTCTACCCGGCCTTCGACCACATCGTCAGCCAGGTCGCCAAGCTGCGCGCCCGCTCGCTCGGGTACGTGACGATGCCGATCGTCATCCGCATCCCGTTCGGCGGTGGCATCGGGGCGGTCGAGCACCACAGCGAGTCGAACGAGACCTACTTCGCGCACACCGCCGGCCTGCGGGTCGTCGCGTGCTCGAACCCGCACGACGCGCACTGGATGATCCGCCAGGCGATCGAGTCCGACGACCCCGTCGTCTTCTACGAGCCGAAGCGCCGCTACTGGGACAAGGGCGAGGTCGGCGAGGCCCCCGACGGTGCGCTCGGCTCGGCCCGGGTCCTGCGCGAGGGCACCGACGTCACGCTGCTGGCCTACGGCCCGATGGTCAAGACCTGCCTCCAGGCCGCGCAGGCCGCCGCGGAGGAGGGGCGCTCGCTCGAGGTCCTCGACCTGCGCTCGCTGTCGCCCCTCGACGACGCCGCCATCCTCGCCTCGGCCCGCAAGACCGGGCGGGTCGTCGTGGTCCACGAGGCCTCGACCTTCCTCGGCATCGGGTCGGAGATCTCGGCGATGGTCACCGAGCAGGCGTTCTACTCGCTCGAGGCCCCGGTGCTGCGGGTCGGTGGCTACAACGTGCCCTACCCGCCGAGCCGGCTCGAGGAGGAGTTCCTCCCCGACCTCGACCGTGTGCTCGATGCCGTCGACCGTTCGCTCGCGTACTGAAAGGCGCTGCCGCAGATGGCTCTTCGTGAGTTCAAGCTCCCCGACCCCGGTGAGGGCCTGACCGAGGCCGACATCGTCACCTGGCACGTCGCCGTCGGCGACACGGTCAAGGTCAACGACGTCGTCGTCGAGGTGGAGACGGCCAAGTCGCTCGTCGAGCTGCCCGTGCCGTTCGCCGGCACCGTGTCGGCGCTGCACGTCGCCGAGGGCGACACCGTGGAGGTCGGCACCCCGATCATCACCGTCGACGACGGCGTCGGCGGGGCGAGTGCCCCCCCGGCCCCCGAGCCCGCGGCGGAGGGCGCCGCGGCTGCCCCTGCCGCTCCGGCCGCTCCGGCCGAGCCCGCACCGGCGGCGGGTGACGGCGAGGAGATCGGCGAGGGCCTCATCGGCGGCACGACGTCGACGGGGCGCACCGCGGTCCTCGTCGGCTACGGCGTCAAGCAGACCGAGGCGGTCCGCCGCCCGCGCAGGGGCGTCTCCGTGCCGTCCGCCGCCGAGGAGCCGGCGGACGAGCCGGCTCCCGCACCGTCCGGCGGCGGGCCCGTGCTGGCCAAGCCGCCGGTCCGCAAGCTCGCCAAGGACCTCGGCGTCGACCTCACCACCGTCACCCCGAGCGGCGACGGTGGGGTCGTCACCCGCGCCGACGTCGAGGCCGCCGCGTCCGGCGCCGCGGCGCCGGACGCCACGTCCGGTGGTGCCCGCGCGAGCGACGCCACCCGCGCGGACGACGGCGCCCGGGAGACGCGCGTCCCCGTCAAGGGCGTGCGGAAGATGACGGCGCAGGCGATGGTCGGGTCGGCGTTCACCGCCCCGCACGTCACCGAGTGGGTCACCGTCGACGTCACCGCGACGATGGAGCTCGTCGAGAAGCTCAAGCGCGACAAGGAGTTCCGTGACGTCAAGGTCACGCCGCTGCTCGTCCTCGCCAAGGCGATGTGCGTCGCGGTCCGCCGCAACCCGGAGATCAACGCGAGCTGGGACGAGGACGCCCAGGAGATCGTCCTCAAGCACTACGTCAACCTCGGCATCGCCGCCGCCACGCCGCGCGGGCTCGTCGTCCCCAACGTCAAGGACGCCGACCGGATGACGATGCGCGAGCTCGCCGACGCCATCGCGGCTCTCACCGCCACCGCCCGCGAGGGCCGGATCCCGCCGGCCGACATGAGCGGCGGCACGATCACCATCACCAACGTCGGTGTCTTCGGCGTCGACGCTGGCACGCCGATCCTCAACCCCGGCGAGTCGGCGATCCTCGCCTTCGGGTCGGTCACCCGGCGCCCGTGGGTCGTCGGCTCCGGCGCCGACGAGCGCATCGAGCCCCGGTGGGTCAAGACGCTCGCGCTCTCCTTCGACCACCGCCTGGTCGACGGCGAGCTCGGCTCGCGCTACCTCGCCGACGTCGCCGCCCTCCTCGCCGACCCCGCCCGCGGGCTGGTCTGGGGCTGACCGGTGGCGTCCGGGGAGCACGGGGTCGTCTTCCCGCTCGTCGACGGTCGGCGCTCCACCTCGGCCACCGGCCGGGCGGTCGTCGCCGACGCGCTGCGACCGGTCGACCCGGTCGGCGCGGGGGCGGCCGAGCGCGAGACCAACTGGCGCAGTGGGTACCTCACGCACTTCCGCCGACTCGTCGAGGCTGGGCTGCCGAGCTACTCGGACGCCCGGTCGGTCGCCGAGGCTGGCTTGGCGTCGGTCCAGGCCCGGATGCGCTGGAGCCCCGACGGCGCCGACGACCAGCCGCTGGCCGCCGCCGTCGCCGGGGCGGCCGGCGGCCCGAGCGGTCTCGTCGGCAGCGAGGTCCTCACCGGTGGCGCCGACCCGGACACGGCGCTGACCATCCCGTACCGCGGTCGCCGCCTCGCCGGCGACGACCTGCGCCGGCAGCTCGACGCCTGGGTCGCGGCGGGGGGCCCCGCAACCCACCCGCGCGAGGGGGGCCCCCCCGGCCCCCCCGACCCCCACCGGGCTCGGGCCCCCGGGC
>OEIU01000602.1_pt1 | contig 31676 bp, 14 predicted proteins | sample 1539221 | NCBI WGS metagenome assembly OEIU01 (sample SAMN03792071, study PRJEB22550) | activated sludge metagenome | feature: wastewater treatment plant; material: activated sludge; isolation source: Wastewater treatment plant of a petroleum refinery complex | place: Argentina: Zarate | collected...
CCTTGTACCCGAAAAACTCTCATCCGGACTGGCTCGGGATTCTCAGGCCAGGTCAGGATCACTTGCCTATTCGAAAGTCGGTTCGGGTTTGTTCCTCTAAGTAGTCGGGCCGCTTCTTGCCAAGTCAGGTCGAAAGCACCACCTTTGGTGTCACCCATGAATGCGATCCCCGCATTCTCCGGCAATCGGTGCGAACTCGAAGTATTGGTGCCAGTGCTCAGATCGGGATTGATTACTCTGGCTGGTTTTCCATTGAGCGAGCGGTCTGACTGTGAGCCGTTGTCAAATCCGACCATCGATACATGTACAGCAGCACCATTGAGCAACCAGTCTCGGTCGGACCAAGCCATGAAGATGTCGCCGACCTTCTGAATGCGCTCCAGGACGGTGCGGTTGTCACCGCCGCGGATTCCCTGCGTCGCAAGTAGACCGGCACGGGTCGCCGGGTGGCGTTCGATTGCTTGGCGGGCCTTTTCGAACCAGTAGCAGCAGAGGTCAACCGATCTTGGGAGGTCGTATGCCGTCCAGAGTGCCTCGAGGTAATCGTCCTGCATGCCCCACTTGCGGAAGAGTTTGGAGCCAAGAAAGGGCGGGTTGCCGACGATGAAATCGGCCTTGGGCCATCGAGCACGGAGCGGGGTCTTCGGGCTGCTACGGTCAAGAATGGCGTCGCGTTGTTCAATCGTGTCCAGAGGGTGGAGGATGGGGCGGGTTTTTTCGTAGGCCGCGCGTTCCTTCTTCCACTTGAGGTATCCGATCCAGATGGAAATGCGGGCGAGTTCGGCGGCGTATTCGTTGATCTCGATGCCGTGGAGTTGGGTCGGATTGACCTTCGGTTTGAGGGAGACCTTGACTTCGGGGAGACCGGCGAAGTCGAGGACTTCCTTTTCGAGATCGAGGAGGCACTGGATGGCGACGTAGAGGAAGTTGCCGGAGCCACATGCGGGGTCGAGGACGGAGATGGAGGCGAGGCGGGCGTGGAAGGTCTTGAGTTCGGTGGCGATGTCTTCCTGCGCGGCCTTGGCGGAGGGTGCGCCCTTGGCCTTGTCGCGCTTGGGGAGGAGGGCGTTTACCCGAGCGTGGACAGCGGCCCACTCGCGGCGGAGCGGGTCCATAATGACGGGGCCGATGATGAGCATGATGTCATCGCGGCTGGTGTAGTGGGCGCCGATCTGGGCGCGCTGGTCGGGGTCGAGGGCACGCTCGAAGAGGGTGCCGAGAATGGAGGGCTCGAGTGCGGACCAATCGGTGTCCTGGCCGGTGACGAAGAGGCCGAGTTGGCCCGGGTTGAGGACGGGGATGTTCTGCTTGTCCACGTCCTTGAAGAGGCCGCCGTTGAAGTGGTCGATGGTGTCGTCGCCGTAGTCGCCGCCTTTTTCCATGGCCTTGAAGAGGGCGCGGACCTTGCGGGCGAAGAGTTCCGAGCCGTGGGGTTCGGAGTGGCACTTGCGGATCAGCGACGTGACTCGTCCGGCGGGGAGGAGATTGACGTTCTGCGCGAAGAGGCAGAAGACCACCTGCATCATGAAGTGGGCGACTTCGTGCGGAGTGACCGGCTTGCCCTCGATGGTCTTGGGGCCGCCGGGGGTCTCGTTCAGCGCGAGAACGAGTTTGGCGACGCGCCCGGCGAACTCGACGGTGATGTCGTTGAGGGTGCGCTTTGGGCGGAACGTCGGGATCGAGGCGGCCGCGTTGAAGGCTTCGCGGAGGAGGAAGAGGGGGGAGGACTTGTGCTCGTTGATGAACTCGATGGACGGGGTGACGAGTTCATCGGCGGAGAAGCGGTAGGCGACGGTGGGGTAGCCGGTGAAGTTGGTGTGGATTTCGTAGTGGTCTACATCGCAGACGATGAGGAGGGGCGGGTTGTCGAGGGAGTCGCGGTATTGCTTGAGTTGGTCGAGGGCGGCGCTGAGGTCGGCGTGTTTGCCTTGGCGCTTGTATTCCCAGCAGAAGCAGCCTCGCTTCCAGACATCGGCGAAACCGAAGGTGCCTTTGGCGGCGGGGACGATGCGTGTGGCGCGGGAGTCCGGGGCGTAGAGGGAGGCGGAGGTTGGGGCATTCGTACCCCCTCCGTCCTCGCTGCGCTCGCGAGGCGACGGCGTCGTGCCGTCGACCTCGCCCGCTGGAGCGGGGGAGGGGGCGGATGGAGCGCCGGCGAAGAGGTCGGGCGTGTTGTGGCCGACGGGTTTGGGCGCGCCTTTGCGGGACTTGGACCGGGCGTAGACGTGGGAACCAGCGGCGGCGGTGATGGCGTCGAAGCAGTAATCGGCTTCGTCGTGGTTGTCGAGGGGGGCGCTGACGCCGAGCATGCGGCAGAGTTGGATGAAGTGGGCCTGGGCGGAGGAGCGCTCGGTGAGTTTGCGGTTCTTCCAGTTCGCGACGAACTCTTGGGGCGTTGGGGCGGGAGGAGGAGGGGCGTCCATGCGGGGGAGATGATAACAAAGTGTGTCGCCCGCTTCGCGGGCTTGGGGGCGATGCTGGGTTTGGGTGGCTGAGAATCATCCACTTGGTGGATGAAATTCAGCCACTTGGTGGATGATTTTCAGCCACTTGGTGGACGATTATCGTCCACATGAGCGGTGTTTGGCCCATTTCGAGTGTTCCGGCGCTCGGTTGGTCGGCGGGAGGGGTCGGTACACTGGATTGATGGCCGCGCTTGTGTGTCCGCATTGTGGGTATGACCTGACGGGGATCGCGGAGGGGGATGGGTATGGCACGCGCGTGTGCCCGGAGTGTGGCGGGGCGAGCCGGGTGGCGGATGTGCCGATGCCGGGGTGGATGCTGGCGCCGTGGACGTTTGATGCGTTGCTGGTGCTCATCGCGGTGCCGTGGGCGATGGTGGCGTGTGCAGCGGTGTGGTGGACGGGGCCCGGGGGGTGGGGAATGACGGCGGCACTGGGGACGCTGGTTTTGGCGGAGGCGACCGCTGTGGCGTGTGTTGTGGGAAAAGTGATGGGCGTGCGACGAACGCTCGGGCGAGGGTTTGTCGGCAAGTGGCTGGTGCTCTCGCATCTGTTGGCGGTGATCGTCGGTGTACCGGTGGTATGGGTCGTGACGATCGTGCGCCTCACCTGGATTGGCTCGGGGGTCTTGGGGATGAGGTAGGTCGTGAGTCACGCGCGAGTCTTGGCGAACGTGCCGCCCGCTCTGCGGGCTTTGGCGCATGGCCGTGCGGCGGCCCGGCACTGACGTGCCGGGCTAGGGGCGTTCGCCCGCTTCGCGGGCTGCTGAAGAAGGGGTGGACTCACGTCGGACGGAGCGCTCGAACCCAGTCGGGGACTCGGATGACCGGGCGGTACGCGGCGTTGGTGCCGGAGCGGACCTGGACTTGTTTGGCCTTGGCGGGGTCGATGCGGGTGGCGGCGATCTGAACGAAGGCTCCGTCGATCGCGCCGCCGCGCTCGACGCGGATGGAGGGGGCGCGGACCTCGCCCTTGACGCGGGCCTTTGGGCCGATGTAGATGAGGCTTCCGGAGATGAGGACGGCCTCGGCCTCGCCGTGGACCTCGATGCCCTGGCTGGCCTCGACGAGGGGGGCGACGAGGGAGGCCTTTGGGTGGATGATGATGCGGCCGCAGGTCTGGATCTTGGAGGTCCAGCAGACGCCGCGGATGTCCATGTCGTCGAGGCCGACGCGGCGATAGCACCACGGGCACGAGATGGAGATGGCTCGTGGAGGGACGTCGAACAACTGACGGCAGTGATAGCACTGGACCGTGCGTGGCGCGCCCGCTTCGGACATGCACATGCTCCGGGTATGGAATCAGCGTGTCCGGGCTTTCGCCCGGACGCGTGGGGTGATCGTATCGGGCGCGGGGGTGCGCGGGTGGGTTTGGGGGGAAATACACCCGAGCTTGCGCTCGGGGCTCTCTTAGCCCTCGTTGGATTCGGCGGGGCGGCGGGCGGAGGCGAGGCGGGCCTCGAGGCCGGCGAGGGTGGATTCGAGTTCGGTGGGCTTGTTTGAGGCGATGGGGGCGCCGGCCTCGCGGGAGCGCTTGGCGGCGTCGGCCCCGGAGCCGGAGCGGGCGCCCTTGATGACGTCGGCGCCGACGCGGCAGTTGCCGGTGAAGGAGGCGCCCTCGGAGACGACGAGGGTGGTGGCGATGATGTCGCCGATGACGCGGGCCTTGGAGTTGAGCTGGACGCGCTCGCGGGCCTGGACGTCGCCCTCGATGAGGCCGTCGACGATGACGACGCCGCCCTCGACGGCGGCCTTGCAGGCCGCGCCCTCGCCGATCTGGATCTCGCCCTTGGCGATGACTCGTCCCTCGAAGGTTCCGAGGATTCGGGCGGTGGAATCGAAGACCATCTCGCCCTTGATGTGGGTGTCGGGCCCGATGACGGTGGTGGTCTTGTTCATGTCGGCCATGGCGTGGGGTTCCTCGTACAGACGGAGTGCGGTGCGGAGCGGTCGGATGGCGCGTGGTTGTGCGGGCGAGCGGGACTCCGGGCCGCGGGCCGCACGACGAGGCGCGGGATGTCAATACCGGGCTCCGCCCGGCCGGGATCACACGATCCCGGGGGTGGCCCCTGCCGTCAGTGGCTGGGGCGCAAAGGCGATACGCGAGGGGACAGGTCCGAGAGCGTACTGCAAATCTCGGAGGAAGCGAAAAGAAAGATAGGCGAAAAGGGCCACCCTGCAAGAGGGGGTTGTCGGTAGCGCGCGGGAGTCCGCGGTTACTTGGCGGGTTGGGCCTGAACGGCGGTGCCTCCGAGGAGTTCGGCGGCCTTGCGGAGCTTGTCGGCTTGCTCGGGGTCGTCGGGCTCGATCATTCGGAGGGCGGAGTCGAAGCGCCAGCCGTGGGTGTCGGCGCCGGCGGGATCGCCGTCGATGCGGATGCGGCGGCGGCCGTTGGCGGGGTTGGCGGGGATATCGCGGAGGTAGGGGCCGAGGGGGAACCGCTCGTCGAACTCGCCGGTGACCTTGGTGGGGATGAGCAGGCGCTTGATGAAGAGGCTCTCGTCGTCGATGGGCTTGCCGTCGGGCTCTTCGGCGGGGGTTCGGTTGTCGTGCTCGGCGGCGTAGTACTCGATGGCGTGCTCGAGCTGGGCGACGTTGGCGCGGATGCTGGCGTCGATGGCGTTGCCGGAGGCGGAGGCGAGGCGCGGGGCGGCGATGGACGCGACGACGCCGAGGATGGCGATGACGACGACCAACTCGAGGAGCGAGAAGGCTCGCGCAGGATTTGGGGCGTGCATCATGGGAGCGCTCCGAATCGGGCCGACGGGCGATCATCGGTCCGGTCGGGAACGCTCCGTACTGCGAGAACTATCGGGGCTCGGCGTCTGGTGGGGGCGTGGGGGTCATGCGGGCCAGGGGGGGCGAGGAGGGCATGAGGAGGCTCATGGCGGCGATGGAAGTCCCGTAGTTGGCGGTGCGGGGAAACACGCGGTCGTTCCAGGAGCCGTCTTCGAGCTGGACCGAGAACAGGAGCTGGGCGAGGCGGCGGCGGTAGTCCTTGCGGTCGAGGTCGCCCTTGAATCGGGGGAGGAGTTCGATGGCTTGCGCGGCGGCGAGGTGGGCGTAGTAGAAGTAGTACGGGGCGACTCCATAGGGGCCCATGTGCGTGCCGGTCTTGGCGCGGCGCTGGTCGAGCCAGGCCCAGTGGGCGAAGAAGGCGTCGAGCGCGCCGCGGATGCGGGATGGGTCGGAGCGGCCGGCGAGGTAGAGCGCGATCTCGCCGGCGAGCATGCGGCCGACCGAGCCGGGGACGGGTTCGGGGCGACCGGTGGCAGCGGGGGTGTCGGCGGAGTAGGCGTAGGAGCCGGTGGCGGAGCGGCAGCGCTCGAGGGCGTCGAGGGCGCGGGTGAGGACGGCGTCGTCGATGGCGTAGCCCTGCTTCTTTGCCTCGAAGAGGGCTTGGAGCGTGGGGCCGGTCATGAAGGGGGAGGCGGGGCAGGGGGTGTCGGCGCCCGGCTCGCGGGCGTAGTTCCACCCCCCCACTGTTGGAATCTCGGTGCGCTGGATGGCGTCGATGGTCCAGGTGATGGTGGACTCGACGGTGTCGGCGGAGTCGGCGGGGATGGCCTTGGCGGCTTTGAGCTCGAGGAGGAAGGCGAGGGCGCAGGTGTAGCCCCAGCCGCGCACGTCGTAGCCGGCGGTGTAGGTATCGACGCTCATGAGGGGGTCGCGCATGCGCTGGCAGATGAAGGCGACAGCGCGGGCGAGGGCGTGCTTGCGGTTGGGGTCGTTGGTGTAGCCGGGGGCGCGGAGGAGGCAGGTTGCGGCGATGGAGGTGCCGCCGATGCGGTAGCCGAGGGGGATCTGGCGGTTGACGCGGTAGACGCCCTCGTAGGGCCATTCGGACCCCGCCACCTTGGTCTGGGGCGCGGGTTTGTCACCGGCGTCCATGTCTTCCTGGCGGGCGAGGAGGAGCTCGACGGAACGGTTGATGGCGTCGGAGATGCGGGCGGGGTCGTCGGGGGCGCGCTCGTCGGGGGTGGCGGGGGCGGGGAGTTTGGTGGTGTCGGGCGGGGTCCAGGGGTTGGCGGCGCGTTGGGCGAGGGCGGGGGAGGTGAGGACGGCGAGAGAGAGGAGGGCGAGATGGGTGGGGCGGGTGAGCATGAAGAGAGCGTACCTCGTTGGGCTTTGTGCGAACAAGGCCGGGGTTTCGGGGACAGCGCGGGCGGGGAGCGCCTGCTCCACCGGATTTGAGTCCCCGACGATCATGCCCGGCCGCATGGCCGGTCGGGAAGGCCGGACCGGCGGCGAGATCAGGAACCCTTGGTGTTCAGCACGGGGCGGTCTGGGCCGGAACCCGGGTTTGCGCGTCACCGTCCCGCCGGCGCCGGCCATCGGATGTGCGCCGCGGAGCGTGAGCGTCCCCGTCGTGGGCCTTGCGATGACCACCGGCGACTCGATGGGCGTGAGGGCGCGGTGGATCGGGCGTGGCGGCGGGCGCACATCGCTCACTTGATGTCGGTGCCGCGCAGGCCGCCGCGGGTCCACTGGTACCTTGTGTAGACGAGGTCTCCCGCGGTGTTGGCACGAGCGGGCGGCTCGAAGGCGGGGTCACCGGAGTAGGTCGTCTGGCTGGGCGTGTAGTTCACGTCCTGCGGGTTGGAGGGGTTGTTGGGGTCCTCGCCGTGGCGTGTGTCGCTGGTGCGAAACTCGCGGACGGAGCTGTCGGCGAACAGGAGGGGCTGGATCGTGTCCGGGTACGCGTAGTAGGCGGGCGTCTGCGCGTGGCGAGCGATCTCGTCGAACATCAGGACCTTGGAGGCAGGGAACGACACATCGGCGAAGTGGCGCCGGCCGTAGGGGAGGGTTCCGCCCTGGAACTGGTGGAAGGTCGCGGCGGGTCCGACGGTGGTTCCCTGCGCGGAGCGGCGATCCTCGGAGAAGGCCGCGGCGACGAGCTGGTACGACGAGGAGTAGGGCCAGCGGAACGCGCCATCGGGAGTTCCGTTGCTGTAGGTGGCGCCGGGAAAGCCGGGAACCGGGCTGAAGCTGAGCGGGCTGGCCGCCCACTGCTGGCGGGCGCGGTCCTCCGGACAGACGACCATCCGCTCGGGCAACCTCTGGGAGAGATAGTCGTTGATCATCAGGTGGCTGTAGTAGACGTTGGGAATCCACGGATCGGGAACGGGCAGGCTGGTGGAGATTCCGGCACGGCGGCGCAGGATGTCCACGGCCTGCGCGGCCGCGTAGCGCGCCTGTGGGGCCGAGCCCATCGTGATCGCGTTGAGATCGTTGTAGTCGCTGAAGATGTTGCCGCGCGTCACCCAGAGCGTGGCGATATGGTCGCGGAAGTCGGAGGAATATCCGGCGTATCCGACGGCGAACTGGCGCAGGTTGGACTGGCATGCCGCCTTTCGTCCCGCCGCGCGGGCCTTGCCCAGGGCCGGGAGGAGGATCCCGACGAGGAGCGCGATGATGGCGATGACCACCAGAAGTTCAATGAGCGTGAACGCCTTTCGGGTGCTCGGGGAGGGAACGTGCGTGCCCATGTCATGCTCCTTGGCCGGTGACGGGCCCCGACGCACATCCGGGGTCGCCGGCGGGTCATCGTCGTTCGAACGGTGCCCGATCGATCGACCGATCGGGCACCCGTGGAATCCGCGGTCGGATTCGAGGTGGTCGGGAAGCCAATCCGGCGGCGAACTCAGCAGCCGCCGGCAAACCACAAGTTCAGGAAGTTGAAGATGTCCTGGACCGCGAGCGTGCCCGACGCTCCGTCGCCTCCGACGTGGGCGGTGGGGGAGCCCGCGAACCAGGCGTTGAGGAAGTCGAAGATGTCCTGGACGGAAATGCCGCCGGTCTTGTTGAAATCGGCGTGGCAGCAGGGCGTGGTGGTGTTCTCGACAGCATTGCACGCGCTCGCCGAGGTGATGAACGCAGCGCCCGCGGTGCCCGCGCTCGTGCACGAGGCCTGGGGAACGCTGGCGTTGCACGTGGCGCCTCGGCAGCAGACCCCCGAGGGCGGCGGCGGGCACGGATTGGGGGAGCAGAGCGTGCCGTTGCCCTGGTACGTGCCCACGCAGGTGGCCGACGTGGAGCCTGCGCAGACGCCCAGAGCGTTGCAGCAGGCGCCGGCGGCCGGGTTGTCGGCGACCGAGAACCGGTACCACACGATGTCGAACGCGCCGGACTTCGTTCCCGTCGCGGCGGCCACGCCGCCGGCGTGCGAGAGCTGCATGTCCATGTTGAGGCTCGTCGCCGGGCTGTTGTTGGCGATCTCGTCGGGGTGCCCGAGCACGGGGCTGTTGAGCGTGCTCGAGTCCATGGGCGTCGCCTGGTTGTTGGATGTGGCGGCATCGGCGACGGCCAGGTAGTAGGTGCCGGGGGTGAACGTGCGGGTCAACGGCGCCACGCCCTGCCCGCCGAACTGGTCGATGGGATCGAGGTTGGAGTCGTACACCCACATGCCCAGCACGCTGGAGTTCCCGGGGGCACGCTGGATCGTGACCGATCCCGAGGCCACGGAGCCGGCGACCGAGATGGGCGAGACGGGGTCGCGGGTGAATGTCGAGACGTACTCGGCGGTGGTGGAGCCCGTGCCGCTGACGCGATAGTCGATCTGCTCGCCGCGCCCGAAGGAATACCACTGGTTGAATCGCGCCGGAGAGGTGGAGGGCGACGAGGTCTGGAAGACGGAGACCTGGTCGAAGGGGTTGACCGAACCGGCCACCTGCTGGCGGCCGCGGATGGTCCCCGTGTGGCCGGGGGCGCCGCTGCTCGTGATGGTCAGGCGATTGCGGTAGATGCCGGGGGGCGCGCCGGTTGTGGTGATGAGGAAGCCGTCGTTGGTGGACGCCTCGCCGATGGGCGAGGACGACGAGCCCGTCGAGTGCCCGTAGAGGCCGCCGCCCGGCGCGATGGTCGCGGGATTGGCGGCGACGAGTGTGTCGTTGGGCTCGGTCTCGACCACGAACCCCGGCGCCGGAACCGGCAGAACAACCAGCGGGATGGAGCCGAAGTTCGACCGTCCCTGAGAGTCCGTGACGGTGATGGGAATGTTGTAGTCGCCCGGGGCCAGCGAGGCGGGAACGAGCAGCGTGAAGCTGAAGGTGCCGTTGAACTGGTCGGCGAGCGGTTGGACGGTGGGGCCGCCAAGGGCGTTGAGGTTGGCGACGACGGCCAGGCCGGTGCTCGGCGGGTTGCTGCCGGGCGTGACGGTCGCGGTGAGCACGGTGGAGTACCCGGCTTGGGCCGCGAGGCCGGGATCATCGGAGGCGATGACGGGCGTGGGGGAGGCCGCGCCGGTGACGACCGGGTTGACCTGGGGTCCGACGTAGAGCTCGTACCAGTAGACGTGGAAGTACTGGTACTGGGAGAGGGATGGAACGAGGAAGTACTGCACCGCGTTGGACGCGGTCACGGTCATGTCGAGGGTGCTGGTGATGACGTTGGTGCCGCTGAATCCGGAGGTGTTGGAGCCGCCCAGCAGGATGTTGGGGAAGTCCATCGCGGGGAACGTGAGCGACGGGGAGTCGGCGCCGAGCGGGAGGTTGTTGGCGATCGAGGACGGCGTGATCGCCAGGTAGTACGGGCCGCCGTTGGGGAGCGTGCGGGTGATGGACTGGGTGGTGATGTTGCCGGCGCCGGTCCCGGCGATCGGGTTCAGGTTGGAGTCATAGATGCACAGGGCCATGGGGGTGGTGTTCCCCCCGCCCCGGGCGAACGTCAGCGGGCCCGCGACGGGGTTGCCCTGGCCGCCGGTGGGGAACGCCTCGGGGAAGACCTGCTGCGAGTCGAAGGTGGCGGTGTACTCGGCCGTGGAGAGCGTGGTGCCGGTCACGCGGTAGTACAGCTCCTCCTGCCTGCCGAAGCCGTACCAGTAGCTGGTGCGGGACGGGGGAATCGTCGGCGAGTTGGAGGCCGTGAGTTGCACCAGCGCGTCGGTCGTGCCGATCCCCGCGGCGTTCTGCGAGAGGCCGCGGATGTTGCCCAGGTGTCCGACGCCGATCGGCGCATCGGTGCCGCCGCTGATGGACAGGCTGTTGAGGTAGATCCCCGGCGGGCGGGGGAGGGTCTTGAGGCGATAGTTGTCGATCGTGGTGACGCCCAGGCCCGAGGTCGGGCTGGTGCCCGTTGAGGTTCCCCAGATCCCGCGGTAGGCGGCAGGCGGTGGGTTGGAGACGATCTGCGAGGCGGTGGCGAGCGTGACGGCCTGCGCCTGGGCCTTGCCCGTGTCGTTGGGAACGGCGGGATCGTTCTCGGCGAAGAAGTTCGGGGGGGGCTGGGCGATGACCGTGAACAGGGCGCTCCCGCCGCCGGTGCGCAGCTGGTCGTCGGTGACCGCGAGCTGGACGTTGTAGACGCCCCCCGGCTGGCCCGCGGGAACGTTCAGGGTGTAGGTGAAGGTGTTGCCGGAGGTGTTCGTGAACGCCTGCGACGCGGACCCGCCGAATGCGGACAGGTCGGCCGCGACGGCGAGGTTGGTGCTCGTGGGGGTGGTTCCCGGCGTCGCGGTGACCGTGATGAGGGTGGACGAGCCCGCCAGCACGCCGACCTGGTTGGGCGAGAGCGTCACGGACGCGGACCCGTAGGGGTTGGTCGGCACCGACGGGCCGGGCGCGAGGCGGGAGATGTACTGGGGGTTGATGCCGTTGCCCACGTTTGTGGCGTAGGACGAGTAGGAGTTCGGCCAGAACGCGGCGGTCGGCGGGTTGAACACCGGGATGTTCATCGCCGGGGGGATGGGCACGAACGTGCTGTTGGCGGGCGCGGCCGCGGTGGGATACAGGAACGTGGGCGTGCCGGAGCCGGCCTGCGAGCGAACGACGCCGACGGTCGCGCCGTTGTCGAGCGAGCTGCTCGCGACGGTGATGAGGGGCTGCGGAGAGGCGGCCAGCGCCTGGATGAAGTTGATGGCCTGCGAGCCGGCGGGGAGGGCGCTGCCGACGACCTGGACGTTGCTTTGGCGGCGCACGTCGAGCCCGCCCGCGGAGTTCCACGCCGGGTTGGGCGGCTGCGGGGCGAAGGGCGGGATGAACGGCAGCACGGCGCCGATGTTGTCCAGCGCGAGCAGGGCGTTGAGCACGGTGTTCGCGGTGGCGTTGTAGGCGATCGGCGCCGTGGTCTGGCCGTTGAAAGTGAGCGTGAACGAGCCGCTGGTCGGCGTTCCGCCCGAGATGGAGAGTGTCTGGCTCTCGTTGGCGGGAGGGGCGGCCGGATCGAACTTCTTGACGTTCCCGTTGCTGGTGAGGCCGGAGAGGACCGGGTCGGTGTACACCACGTTGTTGGCGTCGAGCCAGTAGATGCCCTTCATGAAGCCCGGGATCGTCCAGTTCACGGGGTAGTACCCGACGAGTGCGCGATCGGCCGCGTAGCGGTACACGCCGACGGCCAGCGGCCCTGCTCCGTTGGTAGTGCCGTTGATCCAGACCTCGCTCGCCCCGCCCGGCCCGCTCGGGGCCACGCAGATTCCCGAGGCGCTGTTCAGCCCGTCGGTTCCTCCGGTGTGGAAAATCCCGTTGGGGAAGTCGGTTGTATCGAGGGTGCCGTCGAGGTTGAACGCGTAGATGTTGTTGGTCGCGATGGACGCGGTCGCGAGGACTTTGTCGCTGCCATTGACGCCGAGCACGGCACAATCGAAGGGCCCAACGGTGGACGTCCACGGCATCGGGATGAACGAGTCGTAGGTGCCGTCGGTCTTGAAGGAAATGAGCGCGGGGCCGGGGGCGCCGTTGGTCGTGCCCTGGTTGCACACGAGCACGCGGGCGGCCGAGCCGCTCCCGGCGACGACCGCGCCGCGAACGATCGACATCCCGCCGGTGATCGACCGGATGTATGTCGGGTGCGGTCTGAGCACGGGCTCGTAGTCGGCGGTGAAGCAGTGGATGGATGCTGGAATCCCAAGCGCGGAGCTGCCGCTGTCGGTCACCCAGATCTCGCTGCCGACCTGGATCGCCTTGAACGGATTGATGATCGTGACGGGGTACGAGGACGTCGCGCCGGAGATGAACTGCGGGTCCACCAGCGATCCGTCGGATCCATTGAACAGCATGACCCCGGGGGTGCCGGTATAGGTTCCGGGCGAGCCGTCCGCGCTCCCCGCTTTGTCGGGAGTCGGGGCCGATGGGATCATGAGGTATGTTTGCGCGTGGGCGCGGCTGGTGGCGCCCCAAGGAAGTACCGCGGCCGCGAGCACGGCGAACAGCAAACTCCACCGACGCGTGCTGCGAGTGCGAGGCATGATTCGACGCTCCTTCGGGACGTGGACGAGGGGACGGAGGGCGGGGTGCTTTGGGTCCAATCCGGTGATCTGACGAGAGGGCCCGACGTCCGACGCCGGGCAAGGACACATGGGTGTCTGGCGAAGTTACCCCACCGATAATCGGTTTGCCAGTCTTTCACTGGTGAAAGTCAGGAAAATTGTCACAGATTGGTAGACGGACCTCGAAAACTGATACACTGTTGGGCCAAATGTCTGGAATCAGCCGAAATGGACGCGCAGTGAACCATACAGAATCCAATCTATTGGTTGATGAAAGCCGGGACGCGCTCCAGAGCGTGCGTCGGGCCCTGATCGAGCTCTACGGGGGAATGGGGGCGGATCCGGAGGCCCCGCAGGAGGTCTCGAAGCGCTACGGCATCAACCGCAACCTGGCGTGGAAACTCTCGCGGGTGATCAACGCGGCGGATCCCTTCTCCACGCTCAACCACCTGCCGGGATATCAGGGCATCGAGCTGGCGATCCAGGCCTTCGAGCGGGCCGGGGCGACGGGCGAGGCGATCGAACCGGTTCGCGCGGCGGTGACGCGCCTGCAGGAAGTGATCACCGACCACGCGGGCGGGCGCGAGCACCTCGAGCTCACCCTCGAGAGCATGGGGCTCTTCGAGCGAGACACGATGGCCGAGAGCGGGCGCGAGCTCGCCTTTCGGGGCAACAGCATGGTGTGGGGCGTGCAGGCCAGCACGCGCTGGACCGCCACGTTCTTCGGCCCGGGCGGTTCGGCCGACACCATGGACATGACGGTCGTTTCCGGGATCGTCGGCTTCCGCCGGCTGCGCTCCACGGTCCAATGGCGCCTGCAGCGGATCCGCACGTACAACGACAGGGGCGGCGTTCTTCTGCCCGAGACCGACATCGAGCAGTTCGAGCCCAAGGCTCCGAGCGATGCGCCGCAGCAGATCCGCGAGTTCTGCTCGCCGCACACGCCGGACCTGGTCGTCCACGACACGCCCGAGGGTCGCGAGGTGCTTCTTCCACCGGGGCCGGTGGGGAATCGCGGGGCGTTCGACATCTTCACCGGCACCATCCTGCGCGGGCTTCCTCGCTATCGCACGGACTCCGAGCGGACCGCATCCAAGGCCACGAGCATCATGCTCCCGGTCGAGACGCTCATCCACGACGTCATCGTGCATCGCGATATCGTGCTTCCCAACGAGATCGAGGTGGCGCTCAACGGATTCCCGTTCGGGAGTATCGACGATCCCCGGACCCGCGGGGCCAGCCACGCCCTTCCCATCAACGAGAAATACGTCGAACTGGCCGGATCGCCGCCCGCCGTGTCCACACCCGCCGTGCCTCGAATCACGCGCTTCGTGGATCGTGTGTTCAATCGCATGAACTGGGACGGCTCACAGTTCCGCGGCCGACGGCTGCAGATGAAGTATCCCCCGATGTCTTCGGTGCTTGTGGCGCAATGGCCGCTGCCCGAGCGACCATGAAGCGAGCATTCGACGTGGGAACGTTGTTCGGCATTAGTTTGTCTCTAGAGAAATGTTGAAAGAACTCACCAAGAAAACTGGCCGTCACCCGAGCCCGTGATAGCGTCTTTGTAGAAAACCATCCCGCTCGAAGCGGGGCCACCTCAGTGCGCGGCGAAAGCCGCGACAAATGGAGAGAGAGTGCCATGTCCATTCGTTGTAGTCGTGGTCGCGGGCGCGCGTTCGCCTCGCGTCCTCTGTCGATGATCCTCGCCGCCGGCGCTGCGGTATCCGCCGCCGCGCTGGCTGGCCAAGCCAGCGCCCAGTATGTCTGGACGGGCGGTTCAACGGGCAACTTCAACGATGCCACAAAGTGGCTGAGCCCCCCGGGGGTGCCCGTCTCGGGTGCCTCGACGACGTTGTCGTTCCGCCCGGGCAACAACGTCGCGGCGATCACCGCGACGCAGAATATCGGCACACCGTTCCAGGTGAACGGGATGACGTTCGGCGCGATGAGCATGCCCAACGCCATGACGATCAACGGCACGGCGGGGAACGCGTTCCAGCTTGTCGGACCGTCGGCGACCTACACGCTCCAGGGATCGGGGAACACGACGTTCTCGGCGACGGGCGCGACGACGCAGCTGGCCACCAACCTGACCTTTGCCGGCTCGGGCATGGGCAACGTGGTGTTTTCCGGCGCGATCTCCGAGACCGGCGGGTCTCGGTCGATCACGATCGCCAACTCGGGGCCCACGCACGCCTCGGGTCTGGTGACCCTGAGCGTGGCCAGCAGCTTCACCGGCGGTGTGACGCTCGACGGCGGCAACATGGCCCTCGGCGGCTTCACCGGCGCGGGCATGGGCACGGGGCCCTTCACCGTCACCGCCAACGGCGGCGTGCTCGCCCCCGTGTCCAGCAGCATCGTTCCGACCGTTCCCAGCATGACGCTCAACGGCCAACTTCGGCTCTTGCCCGTCTCCGTCGGCCTGACCGTCGGCGCGACAAACCTGCTCCAGGGCGGCGGCCCCCTGCTGATCAACGGCACGACGATCAACGGACTGCTCCTCAACAGCAACTCGAGCGGCTACACCGGCTCGGTCACGTGCGACCGGTTCGACCTGCCCCAGATGACCTCCAGCGCCTCGGGGGTCCAGCTCGGCGGTGCGGCCGGCGCGCTCCAGGGCGTGGGCACGTACAACATCCGGGCCGGGAACACCCTCTGGGCGAACAACGCGTCGTCCGGCGCCCCCGCGAACAACGACCGCATCGCCAACTCCGCCACGATCAACCTTTCCAGCGGCATCCTGCAGGTGGGCGGCACGGGCACCTCCTCGTCGGCCCAGTCGAACGTCACCGAGGTGGTCGGGACGGTGAACGGCGCGGGCTTCTCCACGCTGACGGCCATTACCAACACTGGTTCCACGAGTTCCAGCGTCGTCAACGTCAACTCCTCGCTGTCCCGTGCCGATCGCGGGACCTTCCTGTTCCGCGGAGCCAACCTCGGCGGAGGCGCGGGGAGCCTGGTTCCCAACGCGACGCTCAACGGCGATGGTTCCCAGAACTTCGACGGCACGGCCGCGACCGGCTACATCGTCCTGCCCGCGGCGACCGGCGCGGGCCTGGTCGGCGGCGGCGGCGCGGCGGCAACCAGCACCATCAGCATTTTGCCCTACGCCGCGGGAGACGCGGCCACCAACAACGCCGGCGCCGGGACCACGTGGGTCACGCTCGACGCCATCGCCGGCTCGGCGTCCCTGAGTGTCCGGCCCCTCGCGACCGCCGAGTACGCCGCGGACCTCGTCAGCGGCGCCACGACCAACGCCCGCGTGACGGCCGCGACGGCCAACAACGGCACCGAGACGGTGAACTCGCTGATCATCGCCTCCAACGGCGTGGTCGACGGTTCGGTCACCGGCACGGGCACGCTCAACGTCACCAGCGGCGCGATCATGGCCAGCACCACCAACGCCTCCGGCGGAACGAGCATCTCCAACGCCATCGCGTTCGGCGCGGCCGAGGGCCAGATCTTCACCCCCGGGTTCGGCGGCCTGACCATCTCGGGCAACATGACCGGCACGGGCGGCCTGACCAAGTCCGGCGGCGGCACGACCAACAACACGCTCTTCCTCACGGGCGACAACACGGGCCTCACCGGGCAGCTGACGGTGAACTCCGGTTCGATCAACTTCAACTCCGCGAGTGCACTTCCCGGCACGGGCACCATTGTCACCAACGGCACCAGCGTGTCGACCTCCGGTGCCGGCATCAACCTGCTCTACTCGGGCGCGACCCCGCTGAACCTGACGCGCGACATCGCCGCGAACTCCGGCTGGACGACGGTCAAGGCGCTGGACGCGGGCGCGGCCGGAACGGTGACCCTCGCCGGGCAGATCTCGGGCAACGGCGCCGTGTCGCTCCAGGCCAACGGCGGCTCCGACATCTGGATTCCTCACACGAGCAACACCTATACCGGCCCGACGTCGATCTCGTCCTCGGGCGGAAAAATCCACATCGCGGGCGATGGAAGCCTCGGCAACGGCGGGGCCCTGAACCTGGCGGGGACGCTGGTGCTCGAGGGGGACTGGACGACCGCTCGCCACATCAACAACGGCGGCATGACCATCGACACCAACGGCCACGACGCCACGCTCAACGGCCCGATGACCAACTTCACCGGCGGCTCCATAACGGCCCAGTTCAACAACGCCGCGCTCAACAAGACCGGCACCGGCACGATCACGATCACGAGCAACGCCAACGCGCTCGGCGGCCCGATCAACGTCAGCGGGGGCACGATGCTCATCAACGGCACGATCGCGGGCTCGGCCACCAACGCGGTGTCCGTGGCCTCGGGCGCCGTGCTCGGCGGCTCCGGCACCATCTACCGCAACATCTCCGTGGCCTCCGGGGGCACCCTCTCGCCCGGCAACAGCCCCGGCGTACTCACCCAGTACGGCAACCTCACGCTGCAGAGCGGCTCGGCGTTCCTGGCCGAGCTCAACGGCCCCACCGCGGGCAACGGCGCGGGGGACTACGACCGGATGGTTGTGAACGGCACCGTCACGCTCACCGACTCCACGCTCGCCACGTCGCTCGGGTTCGCCCCCAGCTTCTTCGACGTGTTCTTCGTCCTGACCAACGACGGCACCGAGGCGATCAACGGCGTCTTCGGCGGCCTGTCCGAGGGCGCGACGGTCAACCTCGGCACATGGGCCGGAAACCCCTACACGGCCACGATCAGCTACCTCGGCGATTCCGCGACGGGAAACACCTCCGGAGGCAACGACGTGGTGCTCTACAACATCATCCCGACTCCCGGCGCTGCCGGACTGCTGGCCCTGGGCGGGTTGGCGGCCATCCGCCGTCGGCGGCGTTGAGACCCTTGACGTCGAAGGACTCCATCACGCAGCGATTCCCCCGCGGCCCCACGTTCTTCGAGCGTGGGGCCGCGTTTCTGGTCACCCTGCGTCTGCCCAACGCACATGCATCGCTCACCTGCCATGCCGGGAGCCGTCGGGGGGAGATGCTCCGTGGCGGGCGGGTATTTGGTGCCATTCCCGTTGGGTCCGAGCGAGACTGCCCGAGACCGGCCGCGCTTTTCATCCGAACTCGTCCACCGACCGCCATGTGCGTCCCTGTGCAAGCGGTTGATTCTGCGGGGATTGAGACAAAGCCTGCGATCGGGCGATATCCGGCGCGATCGCTCGCCAGTTTCCCCTCCTGGGCGCGGCGCGTGGGGATTTCGTCGGCAGGGCGGATTGGACCGAGGCTGATTCTGGGGTCGTTGGGGGATATACTCGGGCCCTTCGCGCTCGGGAGATGGTCCCGGGCGGGGGGTTCGGCTTCGGGCTTGTAGCTCAGGTGGCTAGAGCGCACCCCTGATAAGGGTGAGGTCGCAGGTTCGACTCCTGCCAGGCCCATTGGTTGCTTACAGGGCAGAGTGGCGCGCGTTTTGGACGCGCTTTTTTCGCGCCCTCGTCGCACCCGGAAGAACCGGAATTCCCGTCGGGAGCGGGCGCTGGTGCGTGCGGGCTCGGGTTGGCCCGCTTGCGCTTGCGGGGGGCGAGGTCACGGGTTCGATCTCGGGGGTCGCGGGTCTGGACGGGCCCACGGCCGGTGGGCGCGAGCGAGCGATCGGGGGCGGTGTGTCCACGGGAGGTCCCAGGCAAATCCGATCCGCGAACGGACGTATTCTCCTCGGCGCGTGCCGGAGCCGGCGTTGTCACGGAGGAAAGAGGATGCTCACAAAGAAGGTCTCGTCGTTCTTCGCCTCCGGAGTGCGGGCACGCGGGGAGAGTTATGCCGCCGACGACCTGGTGGCGCGGGTGCGGGTGGAGAAGGACCGCGTGCGTGGCATCGTGATGGGGTCGCGCGACTATGACGTGTCTGTGCGACGCCGGGATCGGCTCCATGGATGGGACCTGGAGGCCTCGTGCACCTGTCCGTACATGGATGATCGGGGCGAGTTGTGCAAGCACGTCTGGGCGCTGCTCAAGGACGCGGAGGGGCGGGTGGAGGCGAAGTGGGGGATGCCACCGAAGAGTGTCTCCATCGGCGTGTGGTTCTCGGATGAGGATGAGAGCGACGAGGATTCCGGAGATGAGTCAGGGGCAGAGGAGGAGACCGGCGCGGGCGTGGGCGAGGCCGGGGAGCATGACCTTCAGGTCGTTGGAACCTCGCCCGATGGGAGCAAGACCACGGTGCGGCTGGGCAAGAACGGCCCCCTGATCGTCATGTCGAGCGGGCTGATGGGTCGGCTGATCAAGAAGCCCGTGATCGGACGGGCGGGCGAGCCGGCGCGGGCGCGAACGCCGGCGAAGCCGAGGGTTGCGCTCTGGAAGCGGATGCTGGAGGAGACGCGGCCGCACGCGTGGGGGGGCGGCGGGTGGGGCTCGGGCGGGGCGAAGAAGGAGGGGCCGATCGTCGAGAACATCTGGTATGTGATCGACGGGGAACGGTCGAAGGCCAACGGGGCGATCGTGATCGACCTGGTGCGCGGGGGCACGGGAGGGGATGGCCTGCCTGGAAAACTCGTGAAACTCACGATCGCGGCGGGGGATGTGGGGCGGATTCGGAACGCGGAGGATCGGGCGATCTGTGCGCTGCTGGTGGGGGCGGCGAGGCCGGGGCGGGAGTACGGGGCGTATCAGGACTACTCGTACCGATCGGCGAGCGGACAGCGTGCCGCGCGTTGGCGGCTGGAACCGCGGATGCTGCGGGTGGCGGTGGAGTTGATGGACGCGACGGGGCGGCTGGCGTGGCGACGGGATGATCGGGGCGTTGTGGAGAGGGCGCGGTGGTCGGGCGATGCGCCGTGGGAGCTGGCGATCGAGTTGCACGCGGACGCGGGGAAGGGGCGAGGGGCGGATTCGGGGGCGCTGCTGCGGCCGGTGGTGCGGCGGGGTGAGGAGCGGGTGGGGCTTGGGCACGTGCTGGCGACGGAGGGGGACCCCGGCGCGGTGCTGCACGCGGGCGAGGTATCGCCGCTGCGCGTGGCGGGCGGGGAGAACGGGGGGATGTTGGCGTGGGCGAGGAGCGTCTGGCACCGGCCGCCGGTGATGGTGGGGCGCGAGGAGCTCGCGGGGCTGCTCGATGCGCTGGAGGACAAGAAGATCGGGCTGCCGGTGATCTGGCCCGAGACGTGGGGGGTGGCGCGGCTGGCGGGGGTGGGGCCGAGATCGCGGCTGGTGCTGAGCAGGGAGCGGGAGGATGGGCGGTCGGCGTCGCCGGACCGATTGCTCGCGGACGTGGGGTTTGAGTACGAGGGAACGAGGGTCGGCGCGGAGACGGGGAGGTACGTGCCCGTGACGAGGACCGACGGGGCGAGGGCGATGGTGGAGCGCGATGTGGACCTGGAGCGGCGCGCCGTGGAGCGGTTCCTGGAGCTGGGCGGGAAGCGCGATGGGTACCACGGGCTGCACGTGCCGGTGAAGCGCGTGCCGACGGTGGCGGCGGGGCTGCTGGGCGAGGGGTGGGAGGTTGTCGGAGAGCAGGCCGCGTATCGACGGCCGGGCGCGGTGGATGTCCGGGTGAAGAGCGGGATCGACTGGTTTGATCTGGAGGGAGGGGTGGAGTTCGGGGACGGAGGGGGGAGCGCGACGATCGGGGCGGTGATCGCGGCGCTTCGCAAGGGGGAGAGGTTTGTCGCGCTGGGCGACGGCTCGCTGGGGCTGCTGCCGGAGGAGTGGCTGGCCAGGCACGGGAAGTGGCTGGGGCTGGGGCGCGAGGAGGGCGGGGCGGTGCGATTCGGCAGGGCGCAGCTCACGCTGGTGGATGCGCTGCTGGCGGAGATGCCGGAGGCGACGTGCGACAAGCAGACGGCGGCGGCGCGGGCGAAGCTGAGGGCGTTCGAGGGGATTGTGGCGCGCGTGGAGCCGAAGGGGTTTCGCGGCCAGTTGCGGCCGTATCAGCGGCAGGGGCTGGGGTGGCTGCACTTCCTGGCGGAGTTCGGGCTGGGCGGGTGCCTGGCCGACGACATGGGGCTGGGCAAGACGGTGCAGTTGCTGGCGCACATGGCCGACAGAAGGAAGGCGGGCGACGAGGGGCCGTGGCTGGTGGTGGCGCCGAAGTCGCTGGTGTTCAACTGGGCGAGGGAGGCGGAGCGGTTCACGCCGGGGCTGCGGATCGTGGCGCACACGGGGCCGGAGCGGGGGTCGAGCGAGGAGGGGTTGGAGAGGGCCGATCTGGTGCTGACGACGTACGCGACGATGCGGCTGGATATCGAGCTGCTGCGAAGGGTGGAGTTTGCCTGCGTGGTGCTCGACGAGGCGCAGGGGATCAAGAACGCGGGTTCGCAGGCGGCGAAGGCGGCGCGGCTGCTGCGCGGGCGCCGGCGGCTGGCGCTGACGGGGACGCCGGTGGAGAACCGGCTGGAGGACCTGTGGTCGATCTTCGAGTTCCTGAACCCGGGGATGCTGGGAACGTCGAAGGGTTTCGGGGAAGCGCTCGGGCGTGGGAACGGGACCGCGGGAACGGAAGAGGGGAGGGCGGGAATGGAGGTTCTGCGGCGCGCGTTGCGGCCGTTCCTGCTGCGTCGGACGAAGGCGGTGGTGGCGCCGGAGCTGCCGGCGCGGAGCGAGCAGACGGTGCGGTGCGAGCTGGAGGGGAGGCAGAAGGCCCTCTACGAGGGGCTGCGGATGCACTACCGGGAGCGGCTGCTCGGGCGCGTGGAGCGCGAGGGGATGAACAAGAGCAAGATGCACGTGCTGGAGGCGCTCCTGCGATTGCGGCAGGCGGCGTGCCATCCGGGGCTGGTCGAGGTGAAGGACGCGCCGGCGGCGCGGGGCGGGAAGGGCGGACCGAAGTCCGGAGCGAAGGGCGCCGACTCGGCGAAGATGGAGACGCTGGTGGAGATGCTCGAGGAGCTGGCCACGGAGGGTCACAAGGCGCTGGTGTTCTCGCAGTTCACGTCGCTGCTGGCGCTGGTGAGGGCGGAGCTGGATCGCAGGAAGATCGGCTACGAGGAGCTCGACGGCACGACCTCGGCGGGGGAGCGCGAGATTCGCGTCGATCGGTTCCAGAGGGTGGGCGTGAAGGAGGGTGGCAAGGGCGTCTTCCTGATCTCGCTCAAGGCCGGGGGCGTGGGGCTGAACCTGACGGCGGCGGGGTACGTGTTCCTGCTGGACCCGTGGTGGAACCCGGCGGTGGAGGCGCAGGCGATCGACCGGACGCACCGCATCGGCCAGGACAAGAGCGTGATGGCGTATCGGCTGATCGCCAGCGGCACGGTGGAGGAGCGGATCCTGGAGTTGCAGGAGCGGAAGCGGGAGCTGGCGGCGGCGATTGTCTCGGAGAACGCCGGGCCGCTGAGCGGGATGACGCGGGAGGATCTGGAGTGGTTGCTGTCGTAGCGAGCACCCGCGGCGGCCCGCCCGGCGCGCGGTCTACCCCGCGTCGAGCGCCGATGGGCGCCGGGCCCGGCTCACCCCGTCGCCGACTGCTCGGGCGCGTTGGGGAGCCGCAGGGCCAGCACCGTCTGCCAGCTGTACACGGGATACTCGATCTCGACTCGATACCCGTGCAGGCGCGAGGCGTCCCACCCGCGCTTGGAGCAGATGTGCTGGATCATGTCCATGTATCGCGGCGCGTGCGAGCAGCGGAAGCTCTCGAGGCCGCGCCCCATGTACCGCACCGACGGGTCGAAGACGACCCGGTCGATGTCGCGGGTGGGGTCGGGGTACCTGCGGATCACCCCGTGGGGGATCACGTCGTACACCCGCGCCTCGGGGTCCTGCGCGGGCAGAACGCCCTCGAAGTAGAGCAGGTCGATGACCTGCCATCGCGACGGGGCGTCCGTCGCGTGGGCCAGGCCCGTCGTGGCGCGCTCGGGCGTGGCGTAGCGGCTCCGGAACGCGGGCATCACGCGGGCGAAGACCGAGTCGACCGCGGCCTGGGTCCCCACGTCCTCGCCCTCGAGGGTGAAGCGCATCTGCTCGCCCCCCGGGTGGGGCGCCATCGTCGGCGTCGGGACGGAGCAGAACTCCTCGAGCATGATGTCGGCGGTGTCCGTCACCGGGCGCCCGTCCACGGTCTGCACCGCCGGGTTGGCGTTGCCCACCACCAGCGCCGTGCACTCGATGGGCGCGCCCCGCCGGATCCGGCGCAGGCCGAGGTAGCCGATCATGTTCGCCACGTCCAGCATGTCCGGCGCGTGCTTCGAGGGATACAGGATCTGCGAGATCAGGCCCGTCTGCATCGTCACCCCGCGGATGTTGCGGGCCGCGTGGTAGATGGCCTCCCGGCTGGCGAAGCTCATCTTGTCGTGCTCGTCGGGGAGCGCGGCGGCGATGAGCGCGTCGAACTCCTCCCGGCTGTCGGCGTGCTGGGCCACGAGGCGCTCGAACCGCTCGAACGCCCGCGAGACACCCGCGATGGTGATGGGCGAGACGCGCCGGCGCTCGGCCACTTTGAGCAGGCGCTCGACCGATACGCGCGCCGGCACGTTGGTCCCCGCGGCCAGGGGGTTGCTCGCCGTGGCGATGCGATACACCTGCCAGCAGAGTTTTCGATCCACCCCCAGGGCCCGCTCCACATCCGCCGCGCGGCGCACCTCGACCGGCGAGGCCCCCTGAACCAGAGAGAGCATTGCGGATTGCAGCTCCCCGAGCACCTGGGCGGCGTCCTGACCGAAGGGCAGCGCTGCCCCATTGTGGGGGGTTTTGGCTGGTTGTTTGGCTTCTGCCAAGATGTCCATGTCGTCTTATCCGACGGTTTTTTGAGGAAGTTCAGCGATGATACCACATTGGGCGCGGGTCGCCACAATTGCTTCTGAAACTGTTGAGAAACGCTTGCACAGCACCGATATCGTGATAATCTAGCCCTGCCGTGGTGCGGTGCGGGCCACGGATCGGCTCTGGCCAACCCCTCCGAACCGCACGCAGTTGGGGCGAATGTGCCGCGGGGCGGCGGCGCTTTCTGCTTTGCGGAACGGGCAGTGATGGAGTGCGACGATGGATCGTGCCACGCGAGCATCCCGACCCGGCTTCACGCTCATCGAGCTGCTGGTGGTCATCGCGATCATCGCGTTGCTCATCGCGATTCTCCTGCCGGCACTGGGCTCGGCCCGGGAAGTCGGACGGCGGTCGGTGTGCGCCGCCAACCTCCGCCAGTACGCGGTGGCGCTGACCACCTACGCCGGCGAGAACAAGCAGTACACGCCGCCGCAGTTCCCGCAGATCGGCTACGGCTCGAACATGTTCTCCTGCCGCGGCGCGCCCGCCATCGGCGCCTCGTCGCCGTTTGCCAGCCCGACATCGGTCCTGGGACCGGGATACTGGGACCTTCGGGAGATGCTCCGCACGCAGCTGTCCGACCTGCGGGTGCTTTCGTGCCCGTCGATCGGGAAGACCTCGGTGGATGATCCGGCCAACGTCCGCTTCGCCTGCTATGGGAACTACGACAACTACTCCGGGCGCGGCAAGAGCCAGTACAAGGTCGGGACGCAGATCATCGGCGTCCCCATCCGATATCCGGACTTCGGTCTCAAGGACGGCGTCCCCGACAACATGGACCGCCTGGACCTGTCCCCTTCCGCCATGCCCGTCGTGCAAGACCGCGTCTGGTTCCAGGGCACCGGCGCCAACTGGAACAGCGTTCCCCCGAGTTCCCGCACCTTCCGCTTCAACCACGGACGGGGCACGCCCATCCCGGCCCACAACTTCCCCGCCGACGGCCCGGTTGACGAGAATCCGTCGAACGCGTCGAGACTCGCGCAGAGCCCCGGCGACGTTGCCGGCGGCAACATCGGCTTCTACGACGGGCACGTGCGCTGGTACCCCCTTGGCGGGCTGAGCATCGTCGGTCCCATCCACGGCATCCCGGCCCAGGCCAACCAGACCGCGATCCTCTCGCGACTCCCCACCGAGAAGCCTTCGTCGGCCACCACCGGGTGGTTCGTCCCCGGCATCGCCGCCCGCTAGAGCCCTTTCGTCGTTCGCGACCGCATTCGTTCCCGTCCCCCGCACCAGCCACAGGAGACCAGATGATGTTCCGCCCACGCCCCCTCACATCCGCGGCCGCGATCGCGGCTGTGGCCCTGGCCGCCACCGGCGCCATGGCCCAGACGACGTACCCCGAGGTCGAGCCCAACAGCCAGAAGTCGGTCGCGAACGCGCGCACGCTCGCCAGCGGTGACGCAATCACCGGCAGCACCACCGGCACCACCACCAGCGCCACATCCACCGCGCTGACCACCGCCGACTATTGGCGCATCAAGACCGTCGCGAACCCGGTGCCCGCAATCTACCGCCACGAGATGGTGCTGACCACCACCGGCACCGACGCGTACACGCCGTCCATCCGCGGCCTGACCCAGGCCACCGTCGGCGTGATCAGCGCCACCTCCGACGCGGTCTTTGCCTCGGCCCTCGTCACCCCGCGAACCCTCGCCTGGTACGGCTTCGGGCGCGAGGAGGAGGTCTACCTCTCCATCGCCGGCACCACGGCGACCACCGGCACGTACACGATGACGATGACCGACACCACGGTGGCGCCGACGGTCGCCGCGGGCACGCTCTACGCCGGCGGCATCACCGTCCGCACCGTGAAGACGCTGGGCACCAACCTGAGCAAGCTCGACTTCTGGGTGTACGACAGCTCGTTCAACCCGCTCACACACGACAACCCGTCGGGCTCCGGCCCTGCCGGATATCGTGGCCTGCAGGTCACCGCGGGAAACCCTCCCGACACGCTCTGCAGCATGCTCCGCACGCTCCCCGCGGGAACCTATTACCTCGCCGTCAGCGGGAGCAACCTGGGCAACAACCTCGCCAGCTATCCCGGCGACGATGCCGGCCAGAACGTGCTGGACTTCCCGGACGCGGTCTCCTCCAGCGGAAACACCGTTTCCCCGTGGGCGGGCTACGCCCAGTTCGCGGATTCCTTCGGCAACACGGTCACCTCGCCGGAGCTGATCTTCCCCTCCCCATGGTACAACCTGGTGCAGTGGGTGCGGTTCACCGTGGTCGATCTCTCCGCGGGAGAGTGCTGCGACGGCGCCGCCTGCACGGTCGTGAACCAGCCCGATTGCGCCGGCGCGTGGAGCCTCGGAGGCTCCTGCACCCCCGGGCCGTGCGCCGATCCGGTCGGCTCCTGCTGCACCGGGGGGGACTGCGCCCTCGCCGTTGCGGCCAACTGCACCGGCGCCTGGACCTCGGCGGGCACCTGCTCGCCCAACGCCTGCGTCGCGCGATGCTGCGAGACCAGCGGCACGTGCACGGTCGTGGCCCTGGCCGACTGCCCCGGTTCCTGGCTCTCCAGCGCCTCGTCGTGCTCCCCCAACCCCTGTCCCCAGCCCACCGGCGCGTGCTGCAACAACCTCAGCGGGGCGTGCTCGTTCATCTACACCGGCGCCTGCGCCGCCGGGACCACGGCCACGGGCGGTATCACCTGCGATGCGTTCTCGTGCCCGGTCCTCAAGATCTGCTGCGACAACCTTTCCGGCGCGTGCAACCTGAACTACGGCAGCGCGGCCTGCCCGACGGGATCCACCCAGGGCTCGGGCAACGCCTGTACCGCGGGCACGCCCTCGGACTCGTGCTCGGTCTTCAAGATCTGCTGCGATAATCTCTCCGGCGCGTGCAACCTGAACTACGGCAGCGCATCGTGCCCGTCGGGAACCACCCTGGGCTCGGGCGTGACGTGCTCGGCCGGCACTCCCTCCGATTCCTGCCCCGTCACCAAGATCTGCTGCGACAACGTCTCCGGCGCCTGCTCGCTCAACTTCGGCGGACTCATCTGTCCCTCGGGCACCATCCAGGGCTCGGGCCTGACCTGCTCCGCGGGCACGCCCTCCGACTCCTGCCCGGTCACCAAGATCTGCTGCAACCGCCTCACCGGGGAGTGCACGCTCAACTACGGCAGCGTCATCTGTCCCTCCCCGACGGTCAATGGCACGGGCACGACTTGCTCGCCGGGCGCACCCTCGGATTCCTGCCCTCCCCTGCTCGTGTGCTGCAACACCACCACCGCTGTCTGCACCGTCCTCTACGGGAGCACCTGCGGGACCACCGGGCTCGGCTCCACGGGAACCGGCAACGCCTGCGGTCCCACGACCTGCGACTTCGTGCGCGGCGGATGCTGCGGGCAGGACGGCGTTTGCATGGTCTCCGCCTCGGCCGACTGCCTGGCCCTGGCCAATCCCGGCACGTTCCTGGGCGCCAACATCGCCTGCCCCGCGGGCATGTGCTACGGCGAGAAGGAGCCCAACAGCCTCGGCAAGTACAGCGCCCTGAACAACGCCACACCCGGCCTGGCCAGCGGCGACTCCATCGCGGGCGTCGCCAGCGGCGCCAACTTCGACGCGAACAACAACCCCAACGGCTCCTCGTCCAACGCCTTCGTGGACATGTGGCTGGTCAAGACCGCCGCCGCGACGCCGGGCATCTACCGGCACCAGATAGCCCAGATCCGCGGCGCCACCACGCAGGACTGGACCATCCGCGGCATCGGCCAGGCGGCCGGCGCGCCCACCACTGGGAACTGGAATCTCCAGCAGTCCATCAGCGGCGCGGCTCGCATGCTCGTCTGGTATGGCTTCGGCAAGCAGGAGGAGGTCATCCTGGAGACCGCCTCGGGCAGTTCGGCCACGCCCTACATCTACGTGCTCACCGACACCGTTGTCTCGCCGACCGTGGCCTCCGGCACCCTCGCCGCGGGACCCGTCACCATCCGCGTCATCAACCTCGGCGGAACGGTCATCGACTCCGACACCTGGCTGTACGACTCCAACTTCAACGCCCTGCCCAACGATGCGAGCGGCCCCGGCGGCGCCGACGGCCTGACGGCCGCCGGCGACCCCGTCGGCACCACCACCAGTTTCACCCGCGCGCTCGCGCCCGGCACCTACTACCTCGCCGTGAGCCCGCAGAACCTTGCCAACAACCTCGCCAACGACCCGATCGAGAACATCACGGCCAACGCTGCCGGCCAGAAGTTCGTCCACGACTATCCCAACTCGCTGACCTGCAGCGTCATGAACTCGAGCGTCTCCTACTCCGCCAGCGTCCAACTCGTGGACTCGGCCAGCACCACCATCGACACGCCGAGCATCGACTGGACCCCCAACTGGAGCGGGCACATCAACTTCGTGCAGTTCACCGTCGGCGGCGGGGCCTCCGGCGTCTGCTGCCGCGGGGCCACGTGCTCGACGGCCTACGCCGACGCGACCGCCTGCGCGGGCGCGCTCGACTCGGTCTCCGGCACCGTCTTGTCCGCGTTCGTGGCTTCTTCCGGCACGTGCAACACGCCGGTCACCACCCCGGGCATGCTGGGCAACACGACCGGCCCGTGCTGCTACGCCAACTACAACCACAACGCGACGCTGGAGGTGCAGGACATCTTCGACTTCCTCAACGACTGGTTCGCCGGCAAGAAGGCCACCCTCGTCGGGGGCGACGGCGACACCGGAACGCTCACCGTGCAGAACATCTTCGACTTCCTCAACGCCTGGTTCGCCGGCGGGTGCGCCTGACCTGTTCCCTGTGCGCGGGCGCCCCGGTCCTCGACCCGATCGGGGCGCCCGATCGACCACCTTTCAGGGGCGCTCCACCAGCGGCCCTGCCACCGGGCCCGGGCGGGTTGAATCCCGCCCGGGCCTTTTTTCTCGGCCGACGATGTTGCAAGCGAAAGGGCCACCATGCCACCCGTGCTCACCGCGCTCGCCGTGCTTGCCTCCATCACAACCGCGCCGCCTTCGCCGTTGCTCCTCATCGTCGATCCCGCCCGCGCCGCCGGCGCGGACCCACGCGTGGTGCGCACGCTCGCCGACGCCGTGCAACTCGTCGGCGATGCGCCCCCCGGCACGCCCTCGTTCGACATCCGGATCGCCCCCGGCCTGCATGAAGTCTCGTCGTCCATCGGAATCGGAAAACTCCCCGCGCCCCTTCGCATCCATGGCGCGGGGCCCGCCTCCCGTCTCATCGGGGGCGCGGCCGTCCATCGGCCGCTTCTGCGGCTCGACCCCGCGAACCCGATTCTCACCCGTCTTCCTCCCGAGTCCGGCTCGCGCGTGCGGTCGATCGACCTGCGCTCGCCGTGGGAAGCGGGCGGCGCGTGGGTGGGGCGGGCCGGGATCGGCGGCCCCATGCGCCACGGCATGAACCTCCCCGCGGCCGCGGGCAGCGAACTCTTCCTCGACGGCACGCCCCTGATCCCGGCCCGCTGGCCCAACGCGGGCTTTGCCATCGTCGAGAGCGTCGTCGATCCCGGCTCTTCCAAGGATCGGACCAAGCCCGGCCAGCCCCTGCGTCCCGGGGTCTTCCGGTTTGCCGACCTCGCCCATCTGGCACGCTGGGGCGCGGCCGATGGTGTCTGGCTCTCCGGCTACTGGCACTGGGACTGGGCCGACGACGACATGCCCGCCGGGAAGATCGACCCGGAGGAAGGCACCATCGCCCTCGGCCTTCCCCACACCTACGGCCTGGGCAAGGGGGCCCGCTTTCGCGTCACCAACATTCCCGAGGAACTCGACGCGCCCGGCGAGTATTGGATCGACGCGAGGGACACCCTCGCGTACCTCATCCCGCCCGCCGGCTGCCCGGAGACCCCCGAGCTCATCGTCTCGCTCCTGGCCGAGCCGATCATCGCCCTCGACGGCGCATCCGACGTGCTGATCGCCGATCTGCAACTGGAGGCCGGGCGCGGGCTCGCCATTTCCGCCACCAACGTCGATGCCCTCCGCGTCGAGCGGTGCGCCTTCCGCAACACCGGCACGGGCGCTGTCGAGCTCACCGGGCGCGCTTCGGCCGTGCGGGATTGCACCTTCGAGAACATCGGCGCGACCGGCGTCCTCGTCGCCGGCGGCGACCGGGCCACGCTCACGCACGCGGGCAACGAGGTGCGCGGCTGCGCGTTCCGGGCCTGCGCCCGCACCCACCGGACGTACCAGCCCGCGGTGCGGATCGAGGGCGTGGGCCAGACCGTCGCGGGCAACCGCATGGAGGACCTGCCGCACTGCGCCATAATCTTCGCCGGCAACGAGCACGTCATCGAGCTCAACGACGTCTCGCGCGTGCTGCTGGAGACGGGGGACTCCGGCGCGATCTACTGCGGGCGGGACTGGACGCTCCACGGGACCGTCGTGCGGCACAACCTCTTCCACGACATCCAGGGCACCGATGCGCGCTACCAGAACGCCGTGTATCTCGACGACATGGCCAGCGGCATCGCCGTGGAGGGCAACGTCTTCGTCCGCTGCCACTGGGGCATGCTCGTCGGCGGCGGGCGCGACATCCGCATCGCCGGCAACGTCTTCGACTCGTGCGCCAAGGGCCTCTCCTTCGACGCGCGCGGCGCGGGCTGGATGGCCAAGGACATCGCCGACCCGGCCCGCTCCACCATCCGCCGTCGCCTGCTCGCGGTTCCCATCGACCGCGAGCCGTGGAGCACCCGCTACCCGACGCTCGCCACCTACCTCACGGACCGATTCGGCCGCCCGGCCAACGGCCTGGTCGAGGGCAACGTCTTCCTCGCCACCCCGCTGGGCCGCATCGACGATCGCGAGTGCGTCCGCCTCGAGGCCAACGTCGAGTCGCCCACGCCGCTGGATCCGGCGCTCGTGGCTCGCCTGCTCGATCCCGCCCGGCGTGCCGGCCTGGGCGATCTGGTTCCCGGGAACGCCCCGCCGGACTTCAATCCGATCCCCGTCTCTCGCATCGGGCCGCGCATGCCCAGCGCCGATGAGCGATAGATGTCCGCGCCGCATCCGGACCGGGGTCGAGATGTGGGGGAGTTTGGCGGAGATGGCGGCTCGTCGGTTCTGGCAGGTGCATGACGCGAGCGCGGCACCGGCAAGCGGGGCGCGGGATGCGCGGCGGCTGGTCGGTGCATCCGCGGGCATTTTCGGCGACGGGCCATGTCCCCGGTTCCCGTCGAAAGGGGTGGGGCCGTGGGTTCGAGTTTTGCCTGGCCGCGTGATGACCCTCGCGGACAGCGTGGGTTTTCGTGGTTGGCGGGCGGGCCCGGACGGGATGTTCAGGCGGGGGCGGCGTAGAGGTCGAGGGTGTCCTTGGCGTGTTGGCGGATGCGCTCGGCGAGCTCGGGGGGCTTGATGACGCGGCAGTGCGGGCCGTGGGAGAGGACCCACCAGACGATCTCGTCGAGACCGGAGACGGTGCACCGGAAGGTGGTGGAGCCGTCGGGGTGGAACTCGAACTCCTGGGTCTTGTGCCAGCGGGTGTCGCTGACGGTCTGGGCGAAGGCGGCGTCGAAGCGGATCTCGACGGCGTGGTCGGGCGTGCCGCGGATCATGCGCCAGGCGTTGCCCAGGTGGGCGTCGACGGAGAAGGTCGGGGGGATCTGGTAGGGCCGGTGGGTGGGGCGGATCATGGCGAAGCGGCTGAGCTTGAGGGTTCGCACGCCGGCGCGACCGGCGTGGAAGCCGATGGCGTACCAGGCGCGCATGGCGAACATGAGGGAGTAGGGCTCGAAGTCGAACTCCTCGGCGTCGGACTCGCCGGAGTTGGACTCGTATCGGCAGACCAGCGCGGTGCGATCGAGGATGGCGTCGCGGATCTGCTCGTAGACGTCCTGGTGCCCGTCGCCGGGCATGGAGGCGGCGGTGCGGATGGTTGTGGCGCGGGCGAGGCCGGCGACCTCGTCGCGCACGGAGACGGGGAGGGCGGCCATGACCTTGGCCATGGCGCGCCAGGCGGGCCTGAGGTAGGCGATCTGGTCGGACTGGGCGACCTGCTCGCAGAGGACGGCCAGGGCGAGGGCCTCGTCGGGGGAGAGTTGCACGGGGGGAAGGAAGAAGTCCTTGCCGATGCGGTAGCCGCCGGTGTCGGGGTCGAAGAAGTAGGGGATGCCGACGCCCTCGAGCTCGTTGAAGTCGCGGAAGATGGTGCGCTCGTCCACGGCGCACTCTTCGGCGAGGCGCTTGGCGGTCCAGCCGGGGTCGGACTGGATGAGGGTGATGATGCGGAGGAGGCGGTGGATTCGTGTGTAGGACATAGGGCATCGCGTGGCGGGGGCGGGGTGCGAGTCTACCCCGGGGTTGATCGGCGCGGGGGACGAGAGTCGGGAGGGGTTCGGGTGCGCGGGCGGGGGGGGGGGCTGACAGCGTGGTGTCAGCGGGTGA
>OEIU01000603.1_pt1 | contig 31665 bp, 33 predicted proteins | sample 1539221 | NCBI WGS metagenome assembly OEIU01 (sample SAMN03792071, study PRJEB22550) | activated sludge metagenome | feature: wastewater treatment plant; material: activated sludge; isolation source: Wastewater treatment plant of a petroleum refinery complex | place: Argentina: Zarate | collected...
CACGCTCGGCACGCGGCCGCGTGCCTGGTCCAATTGCCGCAAGAACTCGACGCCAATCCGTTTTGCCAGGCCATCGCGGGGCAGCCGTAGCAGCTCTCCAACCCTGCTGACGCCAAAGCGCCTCACTCGTTGCGTCAGAGGAAAAGGCCAGTCCAGCACCGCGATCGGCACTTCGCCGAGCGTCCTCGGAAGCTCCCGCGGCGTAACCACTCGAATCCCGCGACTGATCACGGTGCGAGCGGTCCACAGCGCGGACCATGCCGTCGGCGACAGGGTGCCCTGCGGATGCCAACCGAGACGCGACAAGTCGTCACGCACGCGATTCACCAAAGCATTCACTCCGCCAAACATCCGCAGACTCGCCTTCACTTCAACCAGCAACTCGCAATCCGATGCGACGGCAACGGTGGGTGAGTACTGATGGCAGAGCATCGCGAGCTCATGGAGTAGCTCGCGCTCTCGCTCAAGATCTCGATTGACAAGGTGCACGTCAGCGTTGATCGCGATCGCGGCATTGAATGTGTGGCCAGCCCGAATGCCACTTCGCATGGCGAAGTCGTTGCACGCGATTACACGACGTTGGCGGTCATCGTCGACGACCGCGATCGCCGTATGCTGCGAAGTCACCTCACGTGTCGCCGCCACGAGTGGTAAGTCAGTGAAACGCAGAGAAAGCCACGCGTTCCGCCGGGCGGCGCGGTGCGCCGATGAAGACTGTGGCGTCGCACCCGAAACGACTGGCCGCAATGTCGGATTGCGACCGGCAGGCGTATCGACGAGCGGCAATTGCACGTTCTGGGCACGTTGTTTCATAGGACGTGCGCTCGATCAGAACTTGGCTGCAACGAGACGTCGACGACGCGTGGTTGTAGAGCACGTTGTTTGAAGACTTCGATCCGTAAGTGAGAATCGTGCGTTGCCAACGCCGCGCGCAGACCCGCCGGAGAAGGGCAAGCACGGACGGCGTTCGGACGGAAGAGGACGCATATCGTGCGCGTCTCAGCGCATCCCAGCTTTATTCGGCGCAGCTGAGTCGTTGAGGTTCTCGGCAGCCAACCAACGATCATCGCGCAAGCTCGTGACCGAACGCCCGCCTCAATGCAGTACGCAGCGTCTCGATCATTCAAGTTCCGGGCGTACCAGTGGCTCGCGGGCTCGATGCCATGCTGGATGAGAGCGACCGCCTTGAGTTCGTGTGGGACATTGATCCACAGCACGATGTTCTCGGAGCACTCTTGTTTCAACGCTCGCATCAGCGGCAGCAGCAGTCCGAGTTCGCCGATGCCGTCGTGTTGCGTAAGCAGCTCGATCAATTCGCCGGTGGGCCAGCCTCCCGCAAGTGCATCATCGAGCGCCGCGTATCCCGTGGGCACAACTGGCGCACGCGCGCGCGCGTTCCCGGCAATGCCGCGCCATACGTTGGGAATGTTGTCCGGGTCGATCGCTCGCACAGTTCACCATCTCGCAATTACTCGCGTTCCTTGCGACGCTGATTGATCCCGGCCCAATGCTGATATGGCGTTCCGGCTGAATTCATCGTGGGGCGGACGGGCCGGTCCTGCCGGACGCGCGTGAATGCGATCGGATCCATGAACACTGAAGTGCAAAACGTGCAGCAGTAAAAGCTCGTGATGTAAATCGTGCCGTTCGCGCGCGGTACCTTCACTCGTTGGTACGACGTGCTTTCGCAGTTCGGACAGCGGAATGTCTCCGGACGATCGGGCATCGGCGTGACGCTAGAAGCTGGACAGATATACAGTAGGCTACACCTCGAAAAGATGCCGGGCCAGATGGAAGTTCCCTGAACGCGAGAAGCAAACTGGGTGCGTGGCGCGACCGCTCGGTCGTAACTATTTGAAATGTCTGGGACTGATGGCCGCCGTAAAGGGCGTGGGCATGAGGGGCCGCGGGACGCTCGCCCCGCCGAAATCAGGCCGCTAGTTCGTGCTCGTAGAACGGCCGTGACCGGGGTGTCGAGTATTGCTTGCCCATTCCGCCGATCGATTTTCCCGCAGGCGAGAACCGGGCATCACCGAATCCAGGTTGATGATTATGCTGTCGTGGCCCGCTGCACACGCTTCGTCTGGCGGATCATCGGTCACCCGCTGCAAGAGACAAGAATCCGCATGAGGATGGACCCCGTCATTGCTGCGATAGCTGGCGTGCGCTCGCGCGAAAGAAGCTCACGGTGTTGGACGAGCTTGCGGAACGTATTCTCCGAATGCGTGGCGCGTTGGAACTCAGCCTGCAGTGTGGTCGCGTGCGCCTGGAGGAGTGTTCCCTTTCACCAGGTGAATATTTCGCAAGCAACGCAGCGGCGCTCGCAGGCTCGGAGCGGCTGCGCTTGTTGATTCTCAAAACGTTCGCTCTGTTTGTTGTCACCGCCGTCGCGAGTTCCACAGTAGAGAACCGCTCTGGCCGAAGTAGTGCAGGAAGTCATGCCGACGATCGATTGCGCTCATTGCGGCGCTCGGTGCGACCGGTGCGCCGCACCCGGGCACTCAGGCGGTCACTAGCCGGCGCAACAGGAAAGCTTCAACACATCCCTATCGAACGCCTGCGCAGCAAGCTTCAAGCCCTCGACGGTCGTCAGGTACGGAAACAAGGTGTCCGCCAAGTCCGTAACGGTCAACCGATACTTGATCGCGAGCACGGCGGTCTGAATGCTATCTGCACCCTCCGGGGCAAGGATGTGTGCACCAAGCAAGCGGCCGTCTTTGGCATCCGCGATGAGCTTGATCAAGCCCCGCGTATCACGCGCAGCGAGCGCACGCGGCACATATTCGAGCGGCAGAACCGATGCCTTTACGGACAAGCCCTGTGCTCGGGCATGGGCGTCAGTAAGCCCAACGCTTGCCACTTGAGGATCCGTGAAGACGACGGCGGGCATTGAAGAAGCGTCGTAGCCACGGCGATCACCTTCCAACGCGTTCTCTGCCGCGATCTTGGCGCCGTAGGCAGCCATATAGACGAACTGGTCTCGTCCCGTCACGTCGCCGGCGGCGTAGACGCCAGGTTTCGTCGTGCGCATATGCGCGTCGACTTTGATGGCGCCCTCGGCGGTGCGCTCGATGCCGGCTCGATCGAGCCCGAGATCCTCGGTGTTGGGCTGGCGACCGGTTGCAAGGAGTAGCTGCTCGGCCTCGATGCTGATGGAGAATCCGCTCTGTAGCGCTTCCAGCACGATGCCAGTTGGTGTGTGCCGAATGCCGCGATAGCTGAGGCCGTCGCGAATATCGATGCCTTCATCCCTAAAGTATCCGCTGAGCGCGGCGCTGATCTCCGGCTCCGCGGTAGGCAAGAGCCGACTGCGGAACGCCAGCGTGACGGCCACACCAGCGCGAGCAAACATCTGAGCAAGCTCCGCACCGACATAGCCTCCGCCGAGGACAAGGAGACTTTTCGGAAGCTCAGTCAGAGACAGAGCGCTCGTGCTTGTCAGATACGGGATGGTCTCCAAGCCCGCGATTGCTGGCGTGGCTGGACGTGCGCCGGTCGCGATGACGATTTTGTCAGTCGCGATTTCTCGGCTGTCGAGTGACAGGCCACCTCTTGTGAGCTGCGCCGGTCCGGTGACATACGTAATGCTCGGGTATTGCGGGAGCAGGTCAATGTACTTGGCCTGTCGGAGCGTGCCGACCAGCTCGTCCTTCTGTCTCACGGTTGCAGACCAGTTGAGGACACGCGCGTTTGCATCGATACCGGCGAAGCGGTGCGCGAAGCGCGCGCCGTGTATGGCTTCGGTGACTCGGATGAGAGTTTTCGATGGCACGCAGCCGATGTTGACGCAGGTTCCGCCGATCGTGCCATGACCGATCAGCAGTACCCGTGCGCCAAGCTCGGCGCCACGAATCGCGGCAGAGAAACCGGCTGAGCCGGCGCCGATGACCGCGAGGTCATACCCGTTCTCATGAGCGGCGCGCTCTGCGCAGCATGCTTCAGTCATGTCGTGATCGCTCCGCTTGGCCCTGTCTTCAGACTTCTCTCGAAGATTGCTCGGGCTGCTTCGAGCCCTTCCTCCATGGACAGCCGAAAACCGGGAGACTCGTTGGCTTGTTGCCGCCGCCAGGCCGCAAGATGTTCATCGCTGCAGAAGAACGCCAGGACCTTGCACAAGGAGTTCGCCGCGCAAGCGTGTTCATAGCTTATGCCGGACCACACGATCGCCATCTCGGGCGTCCAGTAGGCGAGTTCCCTGCCGCGATTCAAGGTCGCGATCTCGATGGAGGTCCCGCACAGTCTGCAGGTCGATCGGATCCGAACGTCTCGATCGTACATGGCGCCAATGCCGAGCGCGTCGATCGCGCACATGGCATTCAAGGTCTGTGCACCCAAGTCAACGCGATGTTCGGTCTGTGCTTCGGTGAACGGATACGCACCGACGATCCGACCGGTATCGTTGTCGCGAACGATGACATCCCGCACCTCAAGACTCGTAAGCGTTGCTTCCAACTGCGATGCGCTCAGTCCAACTCGTATAGCCAGATCCACGATCGCCGGCGCGCGTCCCCGCTCGGCGTACATTTGCAGAAGGGCAATCCGCACGCGGTCGTCCTCAACAGACAGTCCGCACCAACTGATGAGAGCGCCCGCGTTCTCGATTGCGAGCAGAGCCTCTCGGGTGCGCGGCGAGACTACGTCGGACGGACGAGGTGCCGCGACAGGCGCAAGCCCGCAGCAGTGCTGAGCATCGTTGCTCACGTGAGTCTTACTTCTCGACAAGATGAGACGGGAAGCCGGCATCGCCTGTTGCCTTGGTGAGGCCGTCGACTGCGGTGACGGTGTCATCGAATGTGACCGTAGCGCTCTTCTCCTCAAAGGAAACGTTGGCGTGCTTCACGCCCGCGACACGCGAGAGAGCTCGCTTGACGATATAAGGGCAACTCGCGCAGTTCATCTTGTCCACGGCTAGCGTCACGGTGCGTTCGCCAGCGAGCGACGCTGAGCTGACCAGCAACGCCGCGGAAATAGTGATGACGCGTGCAATTCTATTCATCGAAATCTCCTAAGTGCTAGGCGCCAAGCAAGACGGGCGTGATGAAGGGGAACATGAGGGCTGCTGCGACCAACGCTGTGGCAACCCACAACGCGATCTTGACGAGTCGACTTGGCAGCGGGCGCGCGCAGGCCGCTCCGTCTGCACAGTCCACGGTCGGGCGGCGATACACGAAATGGAATCCTGCCGCCAGAAACGCGATGGTGATCGTGACAAAGATCCATTGATAGGGAGCAAGGGCAGTCAAATTCCCGAGCCAAGCTCCGCTGATCCCGAGGCTGAACAGGACGAGCGGCAGCACGCAACACGAGGACGCAGCGAGCGCACCAAAAAGTCCGCCTACCGCCAGAAGACTTCCACGGCTGCTGCGCTGCGCGGGCGTAGGCTGCACCGGGCTAGTGGGTTCGTTCGTCGCTGTGGTCATCTCGCACTTCACCGAAACTGGGACGAGCGTAGACTAGAACCTGTAGTGGCTACAGGTTCAAGAGGAATCGCATGAATCAGCGAGCGGCTACGAAGCCCGCGCAGTTGACAATCGGGAGAGTTTCGACGCGAGCCGCGGTCAACATAGAGACGGTCCGGTACTACGAGCGCATCGGTCTGCTGCCGTCACCGCCGCGTACCGAGGGCGGACACCGGGTCTACGGAGAACTTCATGTGAAGAGGCTCACGTTCGTACGGCGCGCGCGTGAGCTCGGCTTTACGCTGGAAGAGATTCGGGCGCTCCTGCGACTCGCTGACGAACAGCCACCGTCATGCGCCAGGGCTCGCTCGCTCGCAACCAAGCATCTCACCGATGTGCGTGAGAAGATCTCGGACTTGAAGCGCATGCAGCGGGTGCTTACACAGACTATCGCCCTGTGCGAAGAGGGCGATCGGCGCGAATGCCCACTGCTCGAGACGCTCTTTCGCGAGAACGGCTCGGGACGCTCATCGCGACGCTTGCAGCGCGATACCAATACAGGTTAGGACCGGCTCTTCGCACACGCTCATCTTGATTTCAATTCGACGTGAATTGGGCATCGTCAATCGGCGCGCTTGGCGAAGCTCATCAGCGAGGGAGAACGGAACATGACTGAGGCCGGTGGAGAGCAAATCGAGCGCGCATGTGGCGCTATCTCGCTTTCTCTTTAGCGATCTCACCTGGGTTCTCTACGAGGGCCTCGGTCGTGACCACGAGATTCTACCGTCGCAAGCTCGATGACCTTGCCTGAGCCAACAACCTGATCGGTTAGCGGCTGCGCCGCTATTTGTTGCTTTGCGACGGAAATTCGCGCGGACAGCGTCAGGAGCCCTGGGATCAGGCGATGACATGCTGGGAGCCAGTTTCTCCGAAAATTCGGGTGAAACTCGCAGGTGAACTTCCGCACGTGTCGCTCGTTGTTGTTTCGTCCGTCGGCTTGAGTTTGGGACGAAGTCGCCGCGATTGTCCGGCCACCAGATTCGGAGATCACCATGATCACGCGCACCATAAGCACGGCCTCATTGGTATTGTTACTCGTCGGGTCATCGGTCCTGTGGGCCGCGGAGGAGAAGCCGCCGCAGGGCTCAAAGCAAATGGATGAAGCTCAGGTAAAGAAGCATTGCGATGACATGATGAAGGGCAAGGACATGTCAAACATGTCCGCGGCGGAACACGAAGCGATGATGAAGAAGTGCCGCGAGATGGCGAAGCAGCAGGACGCAGACAAGAAGAAGCCGACGCAGTAGCGGGTGCACTAAACCGCAGTTGCAGCCGGTAAGCCGAGCCGTCTCCACTCTGCCTCGCATGCCCGTCGGCGGGAGCCGCTGCTCGCGCTAACGATCAAACCCTGAAGGGGTCTTGCTGGTCTCCGACCAGGAATCGAGCGCGACGCCTCCTGTGCGCGTTGGTTTGCTACAAGTCGCCGCGGTAGTTCCTAATAATCATCATAGAGCGGTGCAGGTGATTGACCGCCTGCGTGCTCAGCTCGCCGTCAACCTCTTCTTACGGCTCCACCGAAGGTGATTCGGCATTGGCGTCGACATGTTCATGACCCTCACTGCCGGAATGGCGTCCCTTCAAACCGACGAGCGGCTGGTAGTCGCAGATGGAGAAATCGCGACACAGCATCTCACGCATATCGGAAATGTCGTTAATCTGGCTATGCACAATCCCGGAGCAGTAGCGCTGCAGCATGTGATGATCGAGATCTATCGAGACTTGGCATTGTGTGCTGGGTACGAGTGCGAGATAGTGATGTCGACTCAACACTTCCATGAACAAGTGATCAAAGTCTGCGCCAGCCGGAGCTTGCTCCAACAAGGCAATCTGTGCCTGCCCACGGCGGTCGATGCGTGGCTGATACTGGACGCCGTACCAGTCGCGCAAGAAGCCGAGCGCCGTTAGGATCTCTTCGCGCTGCATGCGGTTGTTGCGACGTGCGAGAGACTTGAGCTCCGGGGAGTGCGCCTTCGCTTGGACCGCTACGCTGTTCGGCGTTGGTGAAGTGCCTTCCTCAGGGGAGATCGCCGGATCGCGCATCGCATCTGTGCCGGCGGCCAATTCCGTCATGCGAAGGGCCGAGAGATGGTGATCTGCGATCATCTTCAAGTAGGCGATCTCGAATCGCGCAGTAAGGCCACGGCCAGGCTCTTCGCCGAGCGCACTTGAAATGAAACAGATTGCGGCCAGGCCGCTCAGCGCAGTGCGGATGGTTTTGGCAGACATCGTCCTCCCTCCAGGTCTCTTTGGGATTGCCGTGACTATTGGTGCATCGGTGCGCTGGAACGCTGGCCTCGACCGGCCGTCGAGCCCTGGCCGGACATCCGGCGACACTCCTCAGCGCATTTGCGGCAGACGGCGGCACATTTTCGACAATGATCCATGTCGTGCCGTTCGCATTCCTCTGCACAGGCGTCGCAGATGTCCGCGCAAGTGGTGCATATCGCATGCGCGAATTCACTGTCGCGACTCATGAAGCCGGTGGCCGTTCGGCAGACCTCGGCGCAATCCAGATCGAGCTCGATGCAACGTGCCAGTGATTTCACATCGGCTTCGTGCAAGCAGGCGCTCGCACAATGGTTACAGACAGTCGCGCATTCGTTACACGCGTCGATGCAGGTTTGCATGGTCTCGTGCGGCACACGAGTCTCCTTACGATGTCCGATGCCTAACGTCGGGTGAGAGTGGTGGGGGGCGTGCTTTGTCAATCCGCAACCGCCTTTGTTGTTCCTCGAAGCGGCTTGATTGCTAAGGGAATCTGGAGTTCGCTCCAGATTCCACGGCGGACCGGCGGACTGGCGTAGGGGAATTCTTTAGCCGGCTGCAATTGCGGCGCCGGGCCACGGGCGATACCCTAACCGGGTGCGGCGTCAATCTCTTCAGTGCTGGTCCATCGTTCTGCTGCTCATCGCGAGACTCGCGTTGGGCGAGCTGGCGCATGCGGCGCCACATCAGAGCGAATCCGGCAATATCGAGGCAGCCGCCGCCGCTCACACCGAGGAAGTCCCCTGTCCGGATCATGCGGCGAAGTCAGACGCGCCTCAGGTACTGACCGATTCGGAAGCTGCGACCGCCAAACCTCTGGATACCGGCTCGCACGACACAAACTGCTGTAAGAACGCGTGCGATTGTGCGTGCTTGCACTTGTCTGCGCTGGCGACGCCCGCGCCGGCGAGCGTTGCAGCGCTTGATCAACTTCTCGTTTCTACCGCCACCGTCGGCCACATGCCGAATCGGGTTTTCCTCCTCTTCCGCCCGCCCGCCTGACGCCCGCTCCATCGTCGCGGCATGCGCCGCGGCAGCACGGCTGCCGCAATCAAACGCGCTTGCTTCCGAAGATCCGCTGAAATCCTGCGCCGCCGCGCGTGAAGCGCTTTGGTGCATGAATGCAGCGAGATGTCCGCGGAGTCTTCCATGCACACGTTATCGATTGGCCGGCTCGCGAAGCTTGCCAATGTCAGCATCGACACCATCCGGTTCTACGACAAAGCCGGTCTGTTGGCGCCGCATGTCCGGCGTCCCTCCGGATTCCGCGAGTATTCGAAAAGCGATCTGAAGCGACTCAGATTCATTCGCTGTGGGCGCCTGTTGGGCTTCTCGCTCGAGGAGACAGGTGATCTCCTCGCGCTTGCTATCAACCCAGAGCCAGCGCTGGGCGTTGCCAAGCAGAAGCTGCGAGTCATCGATTGGAAGATCGAAACGCTCCAGCGCTGGCGCACATGTCTGCGCGATTTAGTCGAGGAGCCGACAACGTCGGATGCTCGGCGATGCTCCATCCTCGATAGCTTCACTGAAGAATCAGCAAACACCGAATCCGTCGTGCTCGCGGCGCGAGCACCGCAGAAATCATCAAGAGATTGCAATGACCAAAGTTGATTTAGCACGCGGACCGGCTTGGGCAATGAGTCGCCGGCATTTTCTTGCTGGCGCGGGTGCCGGCCTATTCGTACTCGGCGCTCCACGAAATCTCGCCTGGCCGCAGAGCACGACTCAAACGGTTCTCTCCGGTACGGAGTTCGACCTGCAGATCGGCGAGACGCCCGTGAACTTCACGGGCAAGACGCGGATCGGCACCGTCGTGAACGGGCAGATCCCGGCGCCGCTTCTGCGCTGGCGCGAAGGCGACACCGTCACCCTGCGAGTCTCGAATCGATTGCCGGTACGAAGCTCGATTCATTGGCACGGCATGATCGTGCCGGCGGACATGGACGGCGTCCCGGGCGTGAGCTTCGAGGGCATTCCGAGCGGTGGCATGTATGTGTACCGCTTCAAAGTGAATCAGTACGGAACGTACTGGTACCACGCGCACTCACGCTTTCAGGAACAAACCGGGTTGTATGGACCGATCGTGATCGCGCCGCGCGGAGGCGAGCGGCATCACGCCGATCGCGAGTACGTCATATTACTTTCCGACTGGACCGATACCGATCCGGAGCGAATCTTCGCGACGCTGAAAAAGCAGAGTGACTACTACAACTTCGGCAAGCGCACCGTCGGCGATTTCTTCGCCGACGTACGCGAGAAGGGCTGGCGCGCGACGGTTGCAGACCGCCGCATGTGGGGACAGATGCGCATGAACCCCACGGACATCCTGGACGTCTCTGGCTACGCATACACCTATCTCATGAACGGCGTCGCGCCCGCGACTAACTGGACGGGATTATTCACGCGCGGCGAGAAAGTACGGTTGCGCTTCATCAACGGCTCCGCGATGAGCATCTTCGATGTGCGCATCCCCGGACTCAAGCTGACCGTCGTTGCCGCAGATGGCCAAGATGTCGACCCGGTGACTGTGGACGAATTCCGAATCGCCACCGCGGAAACCTATGACGTGATCGTGGAGCCGAAGGACGATCGCGCCTACACGATCTTTGCGCAGGCAATGGACGGCTCGGGCTATGCGCGCGGCACGCTCGCACCTGCGGCTGGCATGCAAGCAGAGATTCCTCCCCTCGATCCGCGCCCACTCCTAACGATGGGGGACATGGGCATGGCTCATGACATGGGCGGCATGGATCACGGTGGCATGAACCATGGCCCGGCCGAGCAGCAAGGGGTAGATCACAGCACGATGAACCATGGTGGTCAGCGTGCCAGTGAGCAGGTCGATCATGCAGCCATGGGACACGGAGGAATGCAGCAGGGCGACGCTAACTCGGTGGCTTTGCGTCATGCGCCGAGCGAGTACGGGCCGACGGTTGATTCGCGCGCGGAGAAAGCTAACACCGCATTGAGCGATCCGGGCGTGGGCTTGCGTGACAACGGTCGGCGGGTGCTCAGCTATGCCGATCTGCGTACGATCGGCGGCCCCATTGACCGGCGAGACCCTGGCCGCGAGATCGAGCTGCACCTCACTGGACACATGGAGCGATTCATCTGGTCATTCGATGGGCAGAAGTTCTCCGAGGCGGAACCGCTGCGGTTCAACCATGGTGAGCGGCTGCGCATCACTCTCGTGAACGATTCGATGATGACGCATCCCATTCATCTGCACGGAATGTGGAGTGAAGTCGAGAATGAGAAAGGCGAGTTCCAGGTTCGCAAGCACACGGTCACCGTCAATCCTGCACAGCGCATCAGCTATGCGGTGACCGCTGATGCACTCGGCCGCTGGGCATATCACTGCCATCTGCTCTACCACATGGAGGCCGGCATGTTTCGCGAAGTAGAGGTCGCGGAGCATGGAGCGCATCAAGGAGACAACACATGAGGCAGATTGCAGGCTATGTGAGCGCTCTTGCGTTGGCGCTCGGTGGAACGGCGGTACAGTCTGCCGAAGATCATGCGCAGCAAGGTCAACATGACCAGCATGCACAGCCCGAGTCGCAGGATCACGGCGCGCACCAACAGCATACGGAGCAGGATTCACAAGAGCGAGCACAGCACCAGCCGGCAGCAGACCCGCATGCGCAACATGCGAATACAACGAAGGACGAGCCTACCGAAAGTGAACGGCGGCACATCCCGCCGGACCCGCCGCAGCGGCCGATGCACGACGTGTCGAACGAAGAAATGATCGAGCTCATGCAGATGGAAGACAACGCGCCCTACAGCATGTGGCTGCTCGATCAGTTCGAATGGCGCGAAATCGAAGACGAGAACGCGCTCGTGTGGGATGCGCAAGCGTGGTACGGCACTGACTACAACAAGGCATGGTTGAAGACTGAAGGCGAACGCGTCGGAGGCGCATACGAAGGACGCGCGGAGCTGCTTTGGGATCGACTTCTCACGCGCTGGTGGCACATGCAAGCGGGTGTTCGCCACGATTTCGGGGACGGGCCTTCGCGCACGTGGGCCGCTTTCGGTGTGCAAGGACTCGCACCTTACTGGTTCGAAGTGGAAGCCACTGCATACGTGGGGGAAGGCGGCCGAACGGCGGCTCGTCTTTCGGCGGAGTACGAGCTGCTGTTGACCCAGCGGCTCATTCTGCAGCCAGAGATCGAGTTCGATCTTTACGGCAAGGACGATCCGCGCAATGGGATCGGTTCGGGGTTGGCAGACTCGGAAGTTGGTCTGCGCCTGCGATACGAGATCCGCCGAGAGTTTGCTCCCTATATCGGCGTGGTCTGGTCGCGCTCATATGGCGAAACCGCAGATCTCGCGCGCGCGGCGGGTCGGGACGAGGACGACGTGCAGTTCGTCGCCGGTCTGCGGGCGTGGTTTTAAGTTGCACACAAATGACGGTCGTTAGGTTGATTCACTCGGAGACCACGCAATGAAGAACAAACGAATTCTGGCATTGACGCTACTTGTGTCACTGCTTTCGTCGCTAGCGCAGGCACACACGCACCTGCAGAAGGCGATGCCGGCGGACAACAGCATCCTCGCAAGCCCGCCGTCGCAGTTGATGTTGCACTTTTCCGAAGCGACTCGGCTAACCGCGGTGTCGATTCAAAAAGAAGGCACTGATGAATCGACGAACGTCAGCACGCTACCGAAGGAGGCTGCTCAAGCGCTCACGGTGCCCATGAGTCCAATGAGCCCTGGTAAGTACTTGGTCAAATGGCGGGCGATCGGTGCAGACAACCACGTCATGTCGGGCACGCTGCATTTCACCGTGACGGGCAAGTAGAACGCGGTCCCAACTCATGCTCGCGGATGTGATGTCAGCGCTCGTGCGTGCCTTGAGCTTCATCGCACTGTTTCAAGCTGCTGGCGTGGTCGTCTTTCTCGCGATTTTCGGCCGCCATCTCGAACTGGCGTTTGATTCGATCCGCCGTCTGGGCTACATCGCAGCAGTCGTTGGTGTCGTGCTCGTCGCGCTGCATTTGAGCCTGGAGGCTGCTCGAATGGCAGGCTCGTTGGCAGGCGTACTCGATTCATCGCTGCAGCTGCTCGTGCTTGACTCGCCGACGAGCGTCGCCGCAACCCTGCGCATCGTAGGGCTAGCCACGATCGCGGCTGCTCTGGTCCGACCGGGCTTGGTGAGCAGGATGCAGTTGCATTGCGCTTCGGCCGGTGCGGTGTTGACGATCGCAGGCTTTCTGTTCGTTGGGCACACAGCCGACGATCCTGATCGAACCGCGCTCGCAATTTTGCTCAGCCTGCATTTGGCCGCGGTGGCGTTCTGGTTCGGTGCCTTACTTCCGCTAATCGTCGTGACTCGCAAAGAGCACGCCACGAAAGCGATGCTGATCACCGATCGATTCTCGCGGATCGCCAGTGGGTGGGTGCCATGCATCCTCGTCGCGGGCGTAGTGATGACCGCACTGCTCGTGCATGAATGGGCCGTGTTCGCTCAGACCTATGGCGCGCTGTTGTTAGCGAAGGTCGCAGCGTTTCTGCTGCTGATGTTGCTCGCCGCCTTGAACAAGTGGCGCTACGCGCCTGTCCTTGCGAGGCCGGCGGCGGCAGTCGCATTTCAGCGCTCGGTCGCAACCGAATATGTGCTGATCTGCATGGTGCTGACGGTTACGGCCATCATGACCACGTTCTTTTCACCGGAATCGTAGTCATGGGCGCACCGCGCCGTGTTTAGGAGCAGAGGCTATGAAGAGAGTACTGGTCACGATACTCGCCGCGCTGGTCGGCCTCGCGGCTCTGGCCGCGGTGATCGTTGGCACTGGTATCTACAACGTTGCGGCGGATGAGCCTCACACGGCGCTTGTCTTTCGCGTACTAGAAGCAGCGCGCGAGCGCTCGATTGCTGTCCGCGCAGACGACATCGAGGTGCCGTCCTTGGATGATCGAGCCATGGTACGTCGTGGGGCCGGCAACTATGACGCGATGTGTGCGGGCTGCCATCTCGCACCGGGGAATGAGGATTCAGAGCTGAGAAGTGGCCTTTATCCAGTTCCACCCGATCTGACGAAACACACGCGCCTGGATCCTGCAGAGGCATTCTGGGTTATCGAGCACGGCATCAAGTCCACGGGCATGCCTGCTTGGGGCAAGAGCATGGACGATCGCTATATCTGGGATGTCGTCGCGTTCGTGCGCGTGCTGCCGTCGCTTTCGGCTGAGCAGTACGCAACAGAGGTCAGGGCAAGTGAAGGACATTCGCATGGTGGTCGCGAGCCTCGTGGTCACAGTGCTGGAGGAAGTGCAGATCACGACGAACACGCTAAGGATGAGAACTCGCAGCACGGACCAGATGCCGAGAGTCGGTTCGAACCACACGATCGCGCAAACAGCGAGTCGGCGGTTGGCACAACGCATTCTCACGCGGATGACACGGAGCATCTGCACGAGGACAAACAGCGTGCGAGAAGGGAGTGATGCGAACTTCGATGTTCTAGCTCGGTGCGCTCACATGGCCGAGCACTGTGCGCATTTACAATCCAAAGATTCAGGTGAGGGGCACGTATGAGAATTTCGATGAAAGATTCGTCGCTGCCACTGCTCGCGACCGCATGCACAGCCGTGCTGATCTCGCAGAACTCACGGGCGCAGGCGCCAGCCTCCACCCTCGAGGAAGTTGAGGTGACCGGGAGTCGCATCAAGCGGCAAGACTTGGAGGGCGTAGGACCTGTCACAGTCTTCGATGCACAGGATATCGAGGCGACGGGAATTACCTCCACCGAAGCGTTGCTACAGCGGTTTTCGGCATCGGCCGGGTTCGCGGGCAACCAAACCAATGCGTACTGGACCGGCAACGGATACGGTACGGCGCAAGTCAATCTGCGCGGTCTCGGCATCAATCGCACGCTTGTGTTGCTGAACGGCCGACGTATCGTCTACGGCGGTACTGGAGCAAACAGCGCCGTCGATCTCAATCTCATTCCTACGGCGATTATCGAGCGCATCGATGTACTGAAGGACGGCGCATCCGCGCTGTACGGCGCTGATGCGGTCGCGGGCGTCGTGAACATCATCACGAAAAGGAATTTCGACGGCCTCGAGCTCGACGCCCAGTTCGGTCAGACGGCTGAAGGCGACGGCGAGGAAATCGCTGCCAATCTGATGCTTGGCGTTAGGGGTGAACGCGGCAATCTGATGGCGACGATGAGCTACACGGAAGGCAAGGCGGTGAACATGGCCGATCGTGCGCCTTGTGCGCTTGGCGATGCAGGCGACGGGACGCTTGAATGCGTCGGAAGCTCGAGCACCTCTGGCGGACGCGCCACGTTCGTAACAGGTCCGAACATTGGACAACGCATCAATTTCAATAACGATCCGAATGGCAACGGAGATCTCTTCGAGCCTTACAGCGGGTCGCGACACGACATACCGTACTTCCAGTGGCTGAACGCTGTTAGTCCGATCGAGAAAACGACGTTTACTGTGTTCGGCAATCTCAACATCGCCGAAAACGTGCAGTTCTTCAGTGAATTGATCTACAGCCAGCGCGAGTCAGATCAGATCGCCACCCCTGGAACATTACTCGACTACTATCAACCCGGCGTCGGACGCACGGCTTTCATGATTCCCGCCAGCCATCCGATGAATCCAACCGGGCAAGACATTCGTCTCGATCGGAAGCGACTGGTCGAAATTGGCGTTCGGGAATTTTTTCAGGAGACCGATACCTGGCGCGTGGTGACGGGCTTCCAGGGATCCTTTGCGAAGAACTGGTCGTGGGAAGTTGCGTATAACAAGGGGCGAAACACGGGTATCGACGGCTCGACGAACGTCGCGAACCTCGAGCGCGTGTATCAGACCGTCTTCGCTTGCGACAACGTCACCGTCCCGTGCGCAGACTACCTGGGCAATGGCGACGTCTCTCAGGACGTGCTCGATTACATTCTCTACACGCAGCGAGACACGGGTGGCAATGAGCAACAGTCAATCACTGCCAGTCTCACAGGCAACATCTTCGATCTGCCCGCGGGCCCGCTCGGCTTCGCTGCCGGTGTCGAGCGGCGTGAGGAGTCGGGTTGGCGCGACCCCGACCCGCTCGTCGTCGCGAACATCGCGAATACGAATCAGCAGGATCCCATTTCGGGCCGCTATGAAGTCGACGAGGTGTATGCGGAGTTCGTTGTACCGCTGCTGCACGGGATGCCGGCCGTGGAGCATCTTGAGCTGAGTCTCGCGGGCCGCTACTCCGACTACGATTTGTTTGGTAACGACACGAACTACAAGATTGGCCTCTTGTGGCAGATCGCGGGCGGATTGAAGTTCCGTGCCACGTCGTCCACTGCGTTCCGCATCCCCAATATTCCGGAACTATTTGGAGGTGTTGCCGAGGGTAACTTGACGACTACGGATCCTTGTAGCGGATGGAGTCAGCTGAGTCCATCAGATGCGATCTATCAGAGCTGTCAACTTGCTGGTGTCCCGGTGAACTATGTGCAGCTCGGCAACACGATCCGCACGACGGTCGGTGGTAATTCGGAACTACAGCCCGAGGACGCGGACACGTTCACCGTTGGGTTGGTGTGGGAGCCCACGTTCGTCGAGGGCCTGTCACTGACGCTCGACTACTGGGAAATCGAGCTCGAGGATTCGATCCAGCAAATCCCCGGCTCGGAAAAGCTCGCCATCTGTTATGAGTCCGGCGACCTGAGCCACCCGTTCTGCCAACCGGCTCATCACACGCGCGACCCACTCACGGGCGAGGTGAACTTCTTGTCGGCGCAGCCGAGCAACGTCGGCTCGGAGACCGCCTCCGGCGTCGATCTGGGCGCCGTTTACGCCACTACGATCGGGAGCTTCAACACCGATCTCATGTGGAACATCTCGTACCTGGACGAGTACACGATCACCCCATTCGAGGGCGCTGCTCCAATCGAGTATGCCGGGATGATCACGGGCGGCAACGGCAGCTATACGCATTGGCGGTCAGACGCGACGATCAGAGTCGGACGCGAACGATGGACCGGAACCTGGGGCATCCAGTACATCGGCAAAGTAGACGACATCAATACGGACACCGGGCCAGGAAGTACAGTGAGCGGCGTTTTCTACCACAACGCACAGTTCCGATATCGCGTCACCGAAGCAATCGACGTCGCTGTCGGCATCGATAACGTGTTCGACAAAAATGCTCCGTACGTCGCCAGCTGGACCGACGCCAATACCGACACAATGACCTATGACTTGTTAGGTCGGCGGTGGTATCTGCGCGCCAGCTGGAATCTGCAATAGGCCTCTCAGGGCGGCGGGACTGACCCGCCGCCCAAACAAAATACTTAACGGGCATTTCCATGCGTCCCGCACTTCTCTCGCGCACTTTGCACAAATGGCTTGGCTTGATCGTCGGAATACAGTTCGTGTTCTGGATGATCAGCGGCTTCTATATGGTCGTCGTCGATCTCGATTTCATTCACGGCGATCCTCTGGTGCGCAACGTTCGTGTGCCCTTCGAGGCGAAGCCACCTTCTTTGTCCTTCGCCGCAGTCGCGGACCAATTCGAGGGCGTCAGTCAAGTATCGTTGCGTGCTCTACCTGGCATGTCTGCGCCCGTATTTGAAGTCACCACCGGCGCGAGCACAACGCTCGTCGATTCGACGACCGGGAAAAAGCTTTCTCCACTGCCCAAAGAAGCTGTCGCGGATCTCGCGCGACAGTACTACGCGGGCGCCGGCAACGTCGCTGCGTTGACGCTTATCGAACGCGAGCCGCCGTTGGAGATCCAGACGCGACCGCTGCCGCTTTGGCGCGTGGACTTCGACGATTGGTTGCAAACCAGTCTCTACATCCACCCAGATATCGGTGTGCTCGTGACGCGACGCCATCGCTTCTGGCGTTGGTTCGATTTCCTCTGGATGTTTCACATCATGGACTTTGATACGCGCACCGACATGAACAACACATTGTTAAAAACCGCGACCGTTGCAGGGCTCGTCACGGTACTCAGTGGCGGATGGCTTCTGTATTTCAGCTTCCGCAGAAAGACGCAGCCGCGTCGCGCCTGACGGGACATCGCTATGAGATTTCTACGCAAGCTGCACAAGTGGCTCGGGCTCATCGTTGGGCTGCAGGTCATCCTCTGGACCGTGAGCGGGCTGGTATTCGCCTGGCTGGATCATCATCAGGTATCGGGTGAACACAGCGTGCGCGAGGCGCAGTCCACAATGCTCACTGATGCAAATTCCTTCGTGGAGCCGGCGAGCTGGCTGGGTGAGTTGAAATCGAACGAGATTCTCGAGATCCGACTCGCACCAGTGTTGGATACATGGGTTTGGCGCGTGGAAACGACACAAGGCGTTGTGTTGCGGGATGCCGCGAACGGAGACATCTGGAAGCTGACCGATGCGTCAGTCCGGCACTTGGCTCAGCAGCACTACGCCGGCACTGGCCGACTCGCATCGGTGGCGTTCCACCCAAACTCAACCATGGAGACGCGGGATTCCGGCGCCACGTGGGAGGCGCGCTTCGATGATGATCGTGGTACGACGCTCTACTTCGCGGCGGACGACGGACGATTGGTTCAAACGCGAAACGACAATTGGCGACTCTTCGATTTCTTCTGGATGCTGCACACGATGGACTACCAGGGACGAGACAACTTCAACAATCCGATCGTGATCACGCTTGGCTTCGCCGCCCTATGGCTGACCGTATCGGGGTTCCTGCTGCTGTTCAAGAGTTTCCGGCGACAGGACTTCGCATTCATCACGGGATGGCGTCAGAAATGACGCAGTCCGGGCCTCCATGCTGGTGCTCGCGGAACGTCAGTGCTGCAATGAAGATATCCCGTCTTGCACGAAGCGCTGAAACAACTCATCGATTCGCGCGACAGACATAGTCGCTCCACGATCGAGCCACCAAGTGAGCAGAGCCATGAACGCTCCCATGATGAATTGAACGGCTGCCTCACGTTCGGTTACGCCTGAAGCCTTCGGACTGTAAGCAGCGGCGAGTTCCGCGCGAACCAGATCCGTCACCGTATCCTTCAGTTTTCGCAGAACGACCGTGCCGCCACGACCGCCCACAAGCGTGCGGTAGTGATCCAGGTGATCGCGCGCGTGCGCGAACAGATCAATCGTGAAGCTCATCGGAGGCGAACCCCGAGAGCGACCTGCCTTCTGCCGCGCAACGAGCTGGCGGCGCAGCGCTTCCAAGCCGCTGCGCTTTAAATCGTCCTTGCTTCGAAAGTGCGTGTAGAACGTCGAGCGCCCGACGTTCGCAGCCTTGCAGATCTCGTCGACAGCAATGCTTTCGTATGGTTTCGATTGCAGGAGGGATTTGAAAGCCCGCTGCAGCGCCGCCTTAGTACGGGATCCACGCGCATCGACCGCCTTTTGCGCCATCACCGCTCCGCAGAGTTCATTGTCAGTTCTGGACATGTGGCCGCATCTGTTCATTGACGACATACGGCTTTCATCTTTACTACTGCACTCGAAAACACAGTGCAGTGAGACCCTTTCGATGATGATACGCGCGTTGGTCGGTGGTCGGTCTGCCGCCTTCACAATCTGCAGCAAGGCCCTGCCGTGGAGCACGACATGAGTCCGACCTCTGACCAGAACTCACCACCGCCGATGCCGCGTTGGGTCAGGGTCTTTGCGATTCTTGCCGCAATCCTCATTCTGCTGGTCGCTGTTGCGCTCATCTGGTTCCCCGGCAGACACGGCCCAGGTCGCCACATTCACGGTTCAGACGCCCACGGCAATCACTCAGCCACGGCACAAGGTGCTGGGCCGGACACATGAACATCCGTCGCGCCCTCAGCCGACTCGTGCTCACCGCGCACATCATCACTTCGGTTGGCTGGCTCGGTGCGGTAATGGCATACCTGGCGCTGGACATCGTTGCGAGTGCGAGCGAGGACATTGCCGCTGTGCGCGCGGCCTACTTCGGCATGGATTTATCGATTCGCCTTGTGATTGTCCCATTGGCCATTGCGTCCGTGCTCATCGGAACAGTGAATGCACTGACGAGCTCATGGGGTCTGTTCAGACACTACTGGGTACTGGTAAAGCTTCTTCTCACCATCTTTGCCACAGTGATTCTCCTGCTGGAGGTGCAGAACGTCACATATATGGCTGAGCTTGCGTCGACGAGTGCGGATCCGCGTACGCTGCCGGGCTCGTTGCTCCATTCCATCGGTGGCCTCGTCGTCCTCATCACAGTGGCCGTCCTGTCTGTCTACAAGCCAAAGGGCTTGACGCCACGTGGCTGGCGTAAACAGCTGCGATCGAACGGCGGCGCAGTTCAACGTACAAGCGATGCCTAACGAAGTCCGCTCAAAGAAAGCGCGTAGATCGCCGACATCATGTGGGATTGAGGGCTGTCACCTGTGATTGGTCGTGCGAACTCGTGCGGACCTCGCGCGTTTTCCCGGTGAGATCTTTCACTATGGCGAGGTTGCCATGCTGACAACACTGCAAGTTGTGACACTGATGTTGGTGGCGCTCGCGATGGTGCCCGCTGTGGCCCACGCGCTGGAATTCCCGGGCAAGATGCGGCTGTCGAGGGATGCATATTTCACGGTGCAGCGGATCTACTATCCCGGATTCACGATTGCCGGACTTGCCGAAGGTATCAGCATGATCGCAGCGCTAGCGCTCGTCATCGTGACACCGCGGGAAAGTACGGCATTTGTGCTGTCGCTGACGGCGCTCATCCTGCTACTGGCGATGCATGCTGTGTACTGGATCGTCACGGCGCCGGTCAACAAGGTTTGGCTCAAAGAGGAACAGCTGGGCAAAGCGGGCTCGGCGTTCTTTCGTATGAAAGCAGGCAGCGAACAGCCGCAGACGACCGAGTGGACGTCATTGCGTGATCGCTGGGAACGCTCGCATATAGCGCGAGCCGTGCTCGTGACCGTGGCGCTCGCGTTGCTGGTCTGCGCACTCGCGATCAGTTGAGCGATGCACGCAACGATCATCGGAGCGGGAATCGCGGGCCTTGCGCTTGCGAAGGGCCTGCGCGCGGTCGGCTTCGACGTTGAAGTATTCGAACAGGCACCTGAGCTGAAGCCACTCGGGGCTGGTATCGCATTGACTGCGAATGGCCTGCGCGCCCTTCGCGCGCTCGGTCTCTATGAAGCAGTTATCAAACGAGGAGAGGAGATCCGTCGCATCAGTGTGCTCGATGAGCGAGGGCACGTTCTCGAAACCACCGACCATTTGCGTTTGAGTGAACGATTTGGGCATATGAGCGCGGTCGCGCTGCATCGTTCGGCGTTGCACGAAGCGCTGCGCTCGAGCATACCCAGGGATATTGTCCACACCGGGAAGCGATGCACCGCCGCTCGACAGTGCGCAAACGACGTCCAAGTGTTGTTCGAGGACGGCCAGGACAGAAGAACAGACTTGCTGCTTGCGTGCGACGGAATTCATTCCGCGGTACGAAGATCTCTATACCCAGAGTGGCGAGAGCGCTTTGCGGGCTATACCTGCTGGCGAGGTGTCGTACCCGGTGAAGTGGAATCCGGCCATATGACCGAAAGCTGGGGAGGAGGTCGTCGCTTCGGCATCGTGCCGCTCAAAGATGGACAGGTGTATTGGTTCGCGTGCACAGGTTCGGGGGTCGCTGGTGACCGCGCGCTCGAAACAGTCGGACTGCCGCAGCTTCGCGAGCTGTTCACGGGATTTCATCAATCGGTGCGCGAAGTGTTGAGTGCCCCACCAGCTGGTGAGCTGATATGGAACGACATCTTCGATGTCCCGCCACGCCATGCTTACACGCAAGGCCGAGTCGTCCTGCTTGGAGACGCGGCGCATGCCGTCACGCCCGATCTCGGACAAGGGGCAAGCCAGGCCTTGGAAGACGCCGCGGTATTACCTACGCTCCTTGCGCGCTATCCGCTAACTGCAGCGCTTGCATGTTTTGATTCGCAGCGGCGACCACGCACTCGCCGACTGGTGCGCGATTCGCGACGGTTTGCACGCATCGCTCAATTTAGCCATCCCGTTGCCGTCCGGCTGCGCAATACCCTGGTTCGCAAGCTGCCTGCGCGCGTAAACGAGCGTTGGATCGATTCAATTCTCGATGTGCACTTCGACCCAGTTCACCTGCCGCACGTGCGTCACCCCGAGCGCCCGCGCCAGCGCATGGCTTGAGGAGAATCCCACAGACCCGAAAAACGCCAATTCTGGAGTGCACTCCAGAATTCCGGGTGCCGTCGTCACGTCGCCGCATGTCCGGAGCGCGCCTTCCACCTGCCATCCCTCTGGCGAGGGCTGATCTGACTGGTGCGGAGCACCGGGCTGGCGGGAGCCACCCGTTGGGCGCCATCAGCCGGGCTTGACCTTCCCACAGTGGCAAGGTTCATCATCCTGCCGTGTCAACCGAATTCCCAAGCCACGAGGCCAGCATGGGCACCAAAGCTGCCGTCGAGCTCGCCGACGCGAAAGAGCAGGGCTACTACAGCATTGGCCGTGCTGCCGAGTTGTCGGGCGTCACGCCGAAAATGATCCGACATTACGAGTCTCTGGGACTGATCCCGAAGGCGGCTCGAACGTTAGGTGACTACCGGGTCTATACGGCGACGGAGGTACATGCACTGCGCTTCATCCGTCGTGCTAGGGGTCTGGGCTTCTCGATGGACGAGATCTCCGGGCTCCTGAGCCTGTGGCGCAACCAGCGCCGTGCCAGCGCCGAGGTAAAGCGCCTCGCGATGAAGCACATCGCGGAACTCGATGCAAAGATCGAAGAGCTGCGGTCGATGCGTGCCGCGCTCGCCGACCTCGCACAGCATTGTCATGGCGACGACCGCCCTGAGTGTCCCATTCTCGACGACCTCGGTCGTCTGCCTCCCGCCGGATGAAATTGCAGGATCGAATATGAAACATCAGCATCAATCCCATGCGCACGAAGCTGGCGACGAGGCGAAGCCCGCGTCGTGCTGTGCGTCGGCCACAAAAACGGTATCGCGTGCGGAGCCAACATCCGATCATCACACGCACGAGGCAGCACATGCGTGCTGCTCGACGAGCAAGGGTCAGCACGGCGCGCATGCGTCGGGCGCTAAGGCGGAGACGATCGATCCTGTGTGCGGGATGACGGTCTCTGTCGATTCGCCCCACATGGCCAGTCACGCTGGCAAGCAATACGCGTTCTGCTCAGCCGGATGCCGCGCAAAGTTCGTGGCTGATCCCGCGAGCTACTTGGACGCACCGAAAGGCGATCACAGGCACACACACCAGCCGCAGAAGACGCCGGCCGACGCAGACGTTGGCCCGAGAACCATCTATACGTGCCCGATGCATCCGGAAATTCGACAAGCGGGCCCCGGCAACTGCCCCATCTGCGGAATGGCGCTCGAGCCAGAAATGCCGAGCGAGCACGAGGATGACACCGAGCTTCGCAGCGTACGCAAGAAGTTCTGGATTGCGCTCGCGCTGACGCTGCCGGTCGTCGCGATTGCGATGATTCCTCACTTGTTCGATGTTCACCTCTCCGTTGCAGCTGCTCGTGTGCTTCGCGGGGCCGAGCTATTGCTGTCCGCGCCCGTCGTGCTGTGGGCGGCATTGGACTACTACCGGCGCGGCTGGATGGGCGTTGTGAACCGCTCGCCGAACATGTACACGCTGATCGGCTTGGGTGTGGCGGTCGCGTTTCTCTACAGCATCGTCGCCGCATTCCTGCCTCAGGCATTTCCGAGCGAGATGCGCGATGCGCACGGCATGGTCGGCGTGTACTTTGAAGTCGCGAGCGCAATCATTGCGCTCGTGCTGCTCGGGGAATGGCTCGAGCTGCGAGCGCGGGGTCGAACGAGCGCTGCGATTCGTCAGCTCTTGGGTCTCGCACCAAAGACTGCGCGACGTGTGAACGATGACGGCAGCGAGGAAGACGTGCCGCTGGGTCACGTGCATGCAGGCGAGCGGCTGCGAGTACGGCCGGGCGAAAAGATTCCTGTGGACGGCCGTGTCATTGAGGGCCGCTCCAGCATCGACGAGTCGATGCTCACCGGTGAGCCGATGCCGGTTGAAAAAACGCTCGGTGATCGCGTCGTCGGTGCGACCATCAATCAGACCGGCACGTTGGTGATCACGGCCGAGCGGGTCGGCGCTGATAGTCTTCTGTCACAGATCGTGGCGCTTGTCGCGCAGGCTCAGCGCTCGCGCGCGCCGCTGCAACGGCTCGCAGACCAGGTGGCTGCTTGGTTCGTGCCGTCAGTTATCGTGATTGCGATCCTGACGTTCGTTGCTTGGTGGTTCGTCGGCCCGGAACCAAGGCTCGCCTACGCGCTCGTGAACGCTGTCGCCGTGCTGATCATTGCCTGTCCGTGTGCCCTCGGTCTCGCGACGCCGATCTCTATCATGGTCGCAAGCGGTCGTGGCGCGCAGCTCGGAGTGCTGTTCCGAGATGCGCAGGCGATCGAGAACTTGCGCAACGTTGATACGCTTGTACTCGACAAGACGGGCACGATTACAGTGGGACGACCGACGTTCGACAGAACAATCAGCGTCAACGGCTTTTCCGAGCAGCAGATTCTGAGTTGGGCTGCGGGACTCGATCGCACCAGCGAGCATCCATTGGCGCGTGCTGTAGTTGCCGGTGCCGAAGCGCGCGGAATCAAGCCCGCCGCTGTCACTGATTTCGAGTCAGTAACGGGGCAGGGCGTCCGCGGGAGATCCGAAGCGCACGTCTTGGCGCTCGGAAATACCGCGCTGATGAAAGAGAACGGCGTCGCCGTGGATCAGATCAGCGACGCAGTCGATCAGCTGAGGCGAGAGGGTCGCACCGTCATCTTCTTGAGCGTTGACAGCAAGCTCGCTGGAGCCGTTGCCGTGGGTGATCCCGTCAAGGACACGACGCCCGCAGCTCTTCAGGCGCTCAAAGCGGATGGACTGCGGCTCGTAATGCTCACCGGCGACAACCAAGCGACTGCCCACGCGGTGGCAGCAAATCTGCCGATCGATGAGGTCATCGCAGAGGTGCAGCCGAAGGACAAAGCCGACGTGATCGCGCGGCTGCAGTCGCAAGGCCGGCGTGTGGCGATGGCAGGCGATGGCATCAACGACGCGCCGGCGCTCGCCAAAGCAGATGTCGGCATCGCGATGGGTACAGGGACAGACATTGCGATGGAGAGCGCGCAGGTGACGCTTGTGAAAGGTGACCTTCGGGGCATCGTCCGTGCGCGACAACTGAGCCGGGCCACCGTGCGCAACATCCGGCAGAACCTGTTCTTCGCCTTCGTCTACAACGCGCTCGGCGTGCCGATCGCGGCAGGTGTTCTGTACCCGCTGACTGGCTGGCTTTTGAGTCCGCTGATTGCCGCGCTGGCGATGAGTCTCTCGTCTGTCTCGGTCATCAGCAACGCTCTTCGGTTGCGCGCGCAGGCATAGAGGGAACGAGGATGCTGATATGAGCGGGAACCGAGGGGCCGTGGAGATCGCGGGCGTGACTCTGCGTTACGTGGTGGAAGGCGCAGGCCTTCCACTGTTAGTCGTCGGCTCGTCGATCTACTACCCGCGGACGTTCTCGAAACGTCTTCGAGAATCGTGCACGCTCATTTGCGCGGATGTCCCGCATTTCGTACCTGCCGGAGCCGAGTTCAACCCCGCATGCATCAACTTTGACTTCTATGCCCAATGCGTCGAGGCGGTACGCACTGATGCTGGGATCGGTCGTGTCGTGATCGTGGGTCACTCGCACCATGGGAACATCGCCCTAGAGTATGCAAGGCGGCATCCTGGCAACGTTTCTCATGTCGTGGTGATCGGCTCGCCGCCGGCGGACATCGCCACGACCGTGCAATGCGCCGAGCAGTACTGGGATACTCATGCAACCGCGGAGCGAAAAGCGGCGTTGCAGAGGCGGCGCCGAACTAGCGTCAAAGAAGAAGACGCATCACGCTCGCCATCTGAATCTTACGTTCGGCAATACGTCACCGATGCGCCGTTGTATTGGAACGATCCTGACTACGATGCGTCTTGGCTGTGGGACGGAATGTCGTTCTCGATGGATGCAGTGAGCGCCTTTCGTGATCTGTATCGATCGTACGAACTCAACTGGGACGACGCGCTCTGCCGAATACCTGTGTTAGTTGTCATGGGCGCGAATGACTTCGCGGTTCCTCATACCCTGTGGAGCAGTCTGCTGCCCGATCTCGCCAACGTCACCTTCCGATTGCTTGAGCACGCCGGACACACACCGCAACTTGAGCAGCCGGAAGAGTTCGATCATTGCCTGCTCAATTGGTTGAGCATTGAGGGGCCAACGAATAGTCGTTCCACATGACATCTGACCGTTGCACGCACAGCTCAATGCGTGTGGCGTCGAACGTTCCGAGCGGCCATTACCCAGGAGGTTCACATGCAAGACCACTCTGGACACTCGATGCGAGGATCGTACAAGGAGCTGACCATCGAGCTCGTGATCGACTTCGTGATCATGTATCTCGTGATGTACACGATGATCGCATCGCTTGATCACTTCTATCTCAATATCAACAACATCTACATGACCCTCATGATGGTCGCGCCCATGGCTGCGGTCATGCTCGTCGCGATGCGGTCAATGTTTCCGTCGAGACGCCTCAACGTAGCGATTGCATTGGGTGTCGTGGTCGTATTCATTGCGAGCTTCATCGGAATGCGCACGCAGGCGGCTGTCGGCGATGAGCAATTCTTACGCTCAATGATTCCTCATCACTCGGGCGCCATTCTCATGTGTGAGCAATCTGTGATCACGGATCCCGAAATCTCTGCGCTGTGTAACCAGATCATCGAATCGCAAAAGGCGGAGATCGCGCAGATGCAGGCCATTCTCGAGCGCTACTGATCTGCTGAACCTGAGGGTCATACGCACACTCAACGGAGGCTGGGATGGATCCTTCATCTGACAGGGGCTCGTCCCGCGCGAGGTCTCGCGTTGCGGTGAAGTGCGCTCAGGATCTGGCAATCCTCAACAGCACGCGGCTGGTTGCATGAAGTTCGCAGGGCTTCGAGGCCCGTCAGCAGTTGCTTCAGTTCGCCGATGCGGTGCCTGACTTGGCCGATGTGTCCCTCGATGATCGCATTTACATCACTGCAGCCATTCTTCGGCTTGCGGCGCAGGTCCAGCAAGGTCCTGATCTCCCGGTGCGTCATATCGAGCGCGCGGCAGTTCAGGATGAAGGCTAGCTGCCCGGCGTGCTCATCCGAGTACGACCGATAATTGCCGTTCGTTCGGGCGGGTGCGGGAAGAAGGCCAGTGCGCTCGTAGTATCGAATGGTTTCGACAGGGCACTCGAACCGCCGCGCCAATTCACCGATCTGCTGGCCAGCCACGAGCCCTCTCCAAGATCAACTTGACCCTGAAGTTACTACAGGGTGTCTACTTCCGCCACCATGTCATCGGGCAGAGTAGGGGGATGGATGCTGAACAATGAGTGATTGTGGGTGCCATGTCGAGGAAGCTTCGTCCTCGCAAGAACGAAGGGCGATTCAGGTTGCACTCGCGCTCAACGCGACGATGTTCGTCGTGGGCGCCACCGCGGGACTGATCGCGCGCTCGAGCGGACTGCTCGCCGATGCACTCGATATGCTCGCCGACGCGCTTGCGTACGGCATTGCGCTGCTCGCCGTCGGGCGCAGCGTCGGATTCAAACGCAACGCGGCTCTCTCGAGCGGCTGCATCCTCGCACTGCTCGGCCTCGGCGTGTTGGTCGACACCGCTCGACGTGCGATCGGCGAAAGCGAGCCCATCGGTTGGATAATGATCCTGTCAGCTTCAGCGTCTTTGATCGTCAACGTCATCGTGCTGCGGCTTTTGGCGCCCTACAAGAGGGGTGATGTGCATCTTCGTGCATCCTGGATTTTTACGCGTGCGGATGTCGTAGCAAACCTCGGTGTCATCGCCGCGGCAGCGCTCGTCATCGCAACGACGTCACGGCTTCCCGATCTGATCGTCGGATTTGCGATCGGAGCCTATGTGGTCAAAGAAGCTGTGGAGATTCTCCGCGATGCGCGACACGACCAAGCATGTCAAGACAGGCACGACGCGGATGATGACTAACCAGGGGATTGCGCTCGTGGTTGATGGGCACCGTCGTGCACAGGATCACAGCACAAACCGATCCCAGCTTCCGTAGTGCTCGCGGCTGCGTGTGCCGCGAGGCAAGCTAAGCGCAATGACCGCGACGCCGATCACTACGCCGGCCAACGCGCCGATCATCGACGCGCCTTCGAGCATCCACGGCGCGACGACGAGCCACAAACCAAGGACGACGTTGATGAAGCGCAGCGCCCGACCGACCTCCGCCATGGCCATGACCGCGACCGTGACGATGAGTGCACCGATCAAGTGATCGCTATGTGCCATGGGCGGTCTGGTTTCGAACAGAAGTCGCGTAAACATGAGGCTGGCTCCGAGCGCGGCGCTCGCCAGTAACGTCCACGGGATATTGACGCCGCGCACCGTCGACTTCACGGTCTCACTCAGCCGGGCGCCAAAACCGGGTAACTCGTCTTTACCGCTGCTCGGAGATGCGCCACCCATGAAGAACGTCCGCAGGACCGACTCGCCGCGTCGGTGGCTCTGCACGAGATACTGGCCCATCGCCACGAGCTCATCGAGCGTGAACGGAATCATGATGAGCATTGCGAGCGCTGCCGCGAGACACAGCGTGCACCACGTGCCGATCATGATCGGCTGTATGATGATGAAATAGATGCTGACGACGCCGAGCGGTACGACGACGATGCCGAACGCCGCGACCATCCACGGCATCGTGCGCCATCGCTGCCGCCCGCCCATGACGCCCATCAGCACCTCGAATATATAGCTGACCGCCCCAAGGCCGGCGTCAGGAATCGGCCATGCTTTCGACACGTCGGACGTGATGATGAACTCGGTGCCATTGCGGCTACCTTGACCGGAGAAGAACGGTTCCCAGACACCGTCGCTATGCCCGAGCTGATAAGCCGTGAGAGCTCGCGAAATGAGAAGGCCCACGAACCCCAGTGCAACGATGGGCAGACGCTGCTCGTACGTCGACGGACTGTAAGTAAATCCGCTGGGAAAGTCTGATTCGTCCATCATCGACTCTTGGCTCATGCCCGGCATCATCGGCACCAGGATCGCGAATGCGATCACGAGCGCACCAATGACCGTGTCGTTGTTGTACGCGGCGGCACTGGGCGCCCAGAAGATCAGCGGCGCGAAGAGCAACCAGACGCCGACCGCGGCATTCGCCCATTGCGCCCAGGAGAATCGCTTCGATAGCGAGAGCGCCGCGAAAAGCACGATCAGAAGGCCGCTCACCACATCGCTCCAGCCCAACAGCGCCATGCGCAGTTCCGGCGAAGCGAGGTTTCGCTCGGCGGTGACGCGCAGCACGGCCTCGCTGAACTCCTGTCGATCGAAGCTACCGAACACCAACGGACTGGCAGCGAGCCAAGCGCCAAGCATCATATTGGTGAAGTGCACCCAGAGCGTCGACAGATGCATCTGTCGCATGTGCGCCATGTGCTTGGCCATGGCTTCCGTCGCGTGCTCCATGGGAGCACGTTCGCGGACGGCGGGCGCCCGGTCGGCCACAACGGCAGGATTCAGCTTGTTCGTGCGATACCAGCCGCTGGGATCGCGATGGAGATGGGCCACAATTTTCGGGAGCGTCTCACGCAGAGATCGCTTCGGCTGCCATCCGAGCAAACTCTGCGCACGCGACAGATCGAGCTCGTAGTGATCGCTCGACGCATCCACCATCCATGGTCGGATGAAGGGATCGTTGTCTAATACGTTCTCCTCGACGGCTGCGCCCACTCGTGCGAGTGTTTGTGGGATCTGCTTCGTTTGCCATTGCTCACCGTGGATCAAGCAGCCGATCTGTTCCTGCAGCGCGCGAAAGGTGAGTGTCTCTGGTTCACCCAGGAGCATGGGTAGCTCGCTGGGCAGCGCCTGGCGGCGCTCGACGATGCGCAGCACCGCATCGGCTAGGTCGTCGAGGTGAAGATACGGTTGTCCCGTATCTAGGTTTCCAGGATAAACGCGACTGGTGAGCTTGCGTTCGTAGATTCGCGCGATCTGATCGGCGAGGAACGCTGCATGGCCTTGGTCGTCGTACACACCCGCCGGACGAAGATAGACGACAGGAATGTTCTTGCGGTGCTCGTGGATGACGCGTTCAGCGGCAATCTTCGATTCGCGATAAGGCAACTTCTTCGGGTCGAGCGGCGACTCCTCGGTAATGCGCTGTCCGGGTCGGCTCGGCGCGTGAATGAGCATGGAGCTCGCGAACACGAACTGTTCGACGTGAAAGGTTTGCAGCGCACGTAGCAGTCGTTCGGTACCGCGTACGGTGATTTCGTCGTATTTCGGACTCGGTTCACCCGTGAGGTCGAAATACGCTGCCAAGTGAATGACCGATGCGAGATGCTCACCGTACGCAACGCGTACACGCTGCAAGGCAGTCTCGACACTCGATTGCGACGTGAGGTCCACACAGACGCATTCGGCAACGACCGGTGGATGAGGCGGCAGGTCGCGATCGAATCCGACAACCGTGTACTGCTCTGCCAGTCGCTCGACGAGGCGCCGGCCGATAAAGCCGCTGCTGCCGGTCACGATGACAATTTCGCGTCGCGCGGACATGGCCGGGTCAGCTCACGTGGCAGGCGGTTGGCGGTGTCCGGATCGCAGGTACTTCCACAATGCGGCGATGCTAAGGAGCAGCACCACGACGAGCAGGAGCCAGATCAGGGCAACACCGCCCATCATCCAACCCATGCCCATCATGTCCATCATGGGGCAGTTTTCCATTCCAACCTCCAGGCATGCGAGCAACGCGCTTTTGTGATCGTCCGTTCCGCGAGGCGGGGAGGGGGGCGTCGCGCAAACGGATTATCAGCCGGTCGCGTTTCGCGGGCTCATGCCGCGGTCCTCACATATAGCGACTGAACAAGTCTCGCGATCAAGGCACTTGCGAGTGTGGCAACGGCCAGTCCGGCTAAAAAATTTGACGGGAGGTCAATACAACCGAACAGCGCTGTGGTCAACGCGACGGTACCCACGACGAGCGAATCAGCTACACCTCCACGATTGCCGCGCAGTGCATAGGCGGCCCACGATCCGGCTAGAACGCCACTGCCAACACAAATACTCATGCACAGCGCCGGAGAAGACATCATTCCGAGCTGCGACATCAATACCCCGGCCGACAATGGCAGGAGGCCTGCCGTGAAGCCCGCATTCGCAATGCGCTGACCCTGCCGATTGCGCCAGCGAAGCACGACCAAAATCGTGCCCAGCAAAACCGTGAGACCCACCGTCGCCGCCAAACGCTGGCTCAGCGCGCCGCAGACAATGGCCACCGGGATCACCAACACCAATACCCGTGCAGCCATCTTCCAGCGTCCGAGTTCATAGGCGACGCGGGCGCGATGCAGGAGATTGTCGTGATTAACCATAGAGCTGACTCCAGAGCGACCGCAGCTTGCTGACAGCGCGCTGCCGACGCTTTCTCATTGCGGCGTCCGAGATCTCACCGGAAATCGTCGTGCGTTCAGTAATGCCGAGCGCTTCCCGGTCGCTCGCGCTCAGCGTACCTAACGCTTCTGCGAGTACTTGTCTCAACTGTTCCTCCATGTAGTCCTCTTCAACGGATGCGGTTGGAGTTGGAGCAGCGACGTGCTCCACCCCTTCCGAGCTCGGCAATTCGCGCCGTCGATAGCGCTTGCGTCGCCAGGTACGGATCTCATATGCCGCGATGGCATACGCCCAAGTCAGTCCGTCGCGGGAACGATCGTAGTCGGCAATACGAGCCGCAATCTTGATGAGGGTCTCCTGCGCAACGTCTTCGGCATCCGCCCGCTCACCGACGAGCCGGCTCGCGAACGCCAGAAGGACGGGCCACAACTCGTTCATCAGGGCCGGAAACGACGAGCGGGCCCCGGCTGCCAGGCGCGCCAGCGCCTCAGGGATCGATGTCCGACGTGCTTGATCC
>OEIU01000604.1_pt1 | contig 31661 bp, 33 predicted proteins | sample 1539221 | NCBI WGS metagenome assembly OEIU01 (sample SAMN03792071, study PRJEB22550) | activated sludge metagenome | feature: wastewater treatment plant; material: activated sludge; isolation source: Wastewater treatment plant of a petroleum refinery complex | place: Argentina: Zarate | collected...
GACATGACCGCCGAAAAGGAGCCCACGCCGGGCACCACAAGACCATCGGCCCGGGCAACCGCAACCGGGTCCGAGGTCAGCGTCACGTCGGCGCCGGCGGCCTCCAGCGCCTTCGCGGCGGAATGCACGTTCCCGCTGCCGTAGTCGAGAACGACAACGGATGGCCGGATCACAGTTGCAGCGTGCCTTTCGTGGAGGGGACCCCGGTCACCCGCGGGTCGAGGGAGATTGCCCTTCGCACTGCTCGGGCGAGCGCCTTGAACTCGGCCTCCGCGATGTGGTGCGGGTCGCGCCCGGCGAGCACCGTGACGTGGACGGTGAGGTCCGCGTTGAGCGCAATCGCCTCGAACACGTGCCGCACGAGCGAACCGGTGAAGTGACCTCCGATGAGGTGGAATTCGAAACCGACCGGCTCCCCCGAGTGCACGAAGTAGGGGCGGCCGGACACATCCACCACCGCCTGCACGAGCGCTTCATCGAGCGGGACGAGCGCGTCGCCGTAGCGCGAGATTCCCGACCGCTCCCCGAGCGCCGCGGTGATCGCGCGCCCGAGAAGAATGGCCGTGTCCTCCACGGTGTGATGGACGTCGATGTGGGTGTCTCCCGTGGCGCGCACCGTCAGGTCGATGAGCGAGTGCCGGGAGAATGCCGTCAGCAGGTGGTCGAAGAACGGGACGGTCGTGCTGATGTCGGACGTGCCGGAACCATCGAGGTCGAGGGAAAGGTCGATGCTCGATTCGCTGGTTTCCCGTCGAAGTTGCGCCGTACGGTGCGAAGTCATGGTCCCAGCCTACCGACGGGAAATCTCGGTCAACGCCGCCAGAAACTCGCTCGTCTCCTCGTGGGTGCCCGCTGTGACCCGAAGGTGGAGGGGTATGCCCACATCACGGATGAGGATGCCGCGTTCGAGCAATTCGGCAAACAGCGTGCGGGGGTCGGCAATGCCCCCGAACAGGACGAAATTCGCTGCGGACGGCACCGGCGAAAACCCGAGGCTCGGCAATTCGGTGAGAATGCGGTCCCGCTGCGCCGTAATGTCGCCCACGACAGCGAGCAATTCGCCGGAGTGACGCAGCGCGGCGCTCGCCGCGGCCTGGGTGAAGGCCGACAGGTGATACGGCAGGCGCACGAGCCGCAGCGCATCGATGACCGCGGGATCCGCCGCCAGATAGCCAAGCCGGGCGCCGGCGAACGCGAACGCCTTGCTCATCGATCGGGACACCACGAGGCGTTCCCGACCGGGCAGCAGCGTCACGGCCGAGGGCGTCCCGGGTGGTGCGAACTCGACGTACGCCTCATCGACAACGACAATGCCGCTTGCGGCATCGTAGACCTCGCGAATCGTGTCGAGGGAGAGCGGGGTGCCCGTCGGGTTGTTGGGAGAACACAGGAATACGACGTCGGGCGCGTGCTCCCGCACCTGGCGCACCGCGGTTTCCGCGGTGAGCTCGAACGCGTCATCGCGGGTTCCGGGAATCCAGGCCGTGCCCGTGCCCCGCGCCAGGATCGGGTACATCGAATACGTCGGCTCGAACCCGAGAGCCGCCCTGCCGGGGCCGCCGAACGCGAGGAGGAGCTGCTGGAGTACCTCATTCGATCCGTTGGCCGCCCACAGTTGCTCCCGGTTGAGGCCATCCCCGAGGTAGGCGGCAAGGCCCTCCCGCAGTTCGGTGAATTCGCGATCCGGATAGCGGTTGGCGGAAAGGACTGCCCCGGCAAGCGAGGTGACGATGTCGTAGGCGACGCCCTCCGGGATTGGATGCGAGTTCTCGTTGACGTTGAGGGGAACCCGAACGGGTTCCTGCGGCGCGCCATAGGGGACGAGGCCGCGAAGGTCATCGCGCAGCGGCAAATCGGCAAGGGATACCACCTGCGCAATGTTACGTGAGCGCGAACTGCAGTTACGCCGCGGTGCCGAACCGACGCGCGGTCCCCGCCGTGTCAGCGGGCGTAGGCGCTCGGGATGGCGAGGCGATCTCCCGGGCGGACCACAGAGGATTGCAACTGGTTCAGGCGCACAATATCGGAGATGACATCGCGGGGGTCCGCACCGGGAGCGACGGACTGGGCGACCTGCCACAGGGACTGGCCCGCCTCCACCGTGACGTACTCGAAGGCACCCGTCGCGGGATCGGTGTTCGCGGTGGCCATGCCGCCGATCAGGGAAAGCATGAGCGCGAGGCCGATGATGAGCCCCGTCACGAGAACCGTGACGACCGCCCGACCGCGTCGGGTCACACGCAATCGCGGCAGCGGACCGTTCTGCGAACGGTTCGACGAACGCTTCAGCGAACCGCTCAGCGAGCCGCTCAGCGAGCCTGGTGCATACAACGTTGTTGCCGTCATGGCGTTCCTCCTGTGAACTTCCGTATCCGGCGCTCGGCCGGGAGCGCCGGATACGAAGCTATGTTCCGAATTTATCTTCGAATGATGCGAAAATCAAGTCCATTTTCGAATTTGGCTGCTCGCATTTTCGCAACACACTCGAAGAGATGTTTGTTTCCTGCGCCATTCGGGGATACAGTTTCGATTGTCAGGAGAAACACAATCAGTAGCCACTGACATTCGAGTCAGACGTTCGCGTTCGAGATTCGAAAACCACGAGAGCAGGCGGGAAAGCAATGGACGAGAACGAGCAGACAGTCGCCAAGCCGGGCACGCGCCGCCGGCGCAGCCTCAGCGACAAGCAATTGGCCATTCTGGAGTTCATCCAGCGCTCCGTATCGACGCTCGGATATCCGCCGAGCATGCGCGAAATCGGCGACGCCGTCGGCCTCGCATCGCTCTCCAGCGTCACCCACCAGCTCAACCAGCTCGAACTGAGCGGCTACCTTCGCCGCGACCCCAACCGCACCCGCGCGCTCGAAGTGCTCATCGAGATCCCGTCGGCGAGCGAATCGAGCGAGTCCACCATTCCCGTCGGCGATGCCGCGATGGTTCCGCTCGTGGGCCGGATCGCGGCGGGCGTGCCGATCACGGCAGAACAGCAGATCGATGAAGTGTTCCCGCTCCCGAGGCAACTCGTCGGCAAGGGAGACCTGTTCATGCTCAAAGTGGTCGGCGAGTCCATGATCGACGCCGCCATTTGCGACGGCGACTGGGTGGTCGTGCGTCAGCAGCAGAACGCCGAAAACGGGGAGATCGTCGCGGCAATGCTGGATGAGGAAGCCACCGTCAAGGTGTTCCAGCGCCGCGACGGCCACACCTGGCTGCTCCCCCGCAACACCTCGTTCGCGCCGATCGTCGGCGACGACGCCGTGATCCTCGGCAAGGTGGTCGCGGTACTTCGCTCCGTGTGACGTACCACAGTTCGGCTGGGTTTTTCCGGTACGGAAATCGAGAGCTGGCAGCTACGCGCCGACGACCTGGAATTGCTTGAGCGACGCCTCATGCTGGGCGGTCACGAGCGCAACGACCCGGGTTCCCGCTTCCTCATAGGTAGTCGACAGTATGGTCCCGCGGTCGTGCAACGCGGAAATCACTTCGCCGTGGTCATACGGGACGAAGAGCTCAACCCGGATGTCCGGCCGCGGAATCAGGCCGGAAAGCCGGGCAAGGAGTTCCTCGATCCCCTCTCCGGTGCGCGCCGACACGAACACGGCGTCCGGCTCCAGCCCGCGCAGCGCCAGCCGGGCATTGTCATCCACCCGATCGACCTTGTTGAAGGCGACGAGCTCGGGGATGTCCCGTGCGCCGAGATCGCCGATCACATCGCGTACCGTTGCCAATTGCGTTGCCGGGTCCGGATGGCTCGCGTCCACGACATGCAGGATGACATCCGCCCGCTCCACCTCTTCGAGCGTCGAACGGAACGCCTCCACGAGCTCGTGCGGCAGGTTGCGCACGAATCCGACGGTATCGGTGAGCGTATAGGCGCGGCCGTCCGCGGTTTCGGTCCGCCGGACCGCGGTGTCCAGCGTCGCGAACAGGGAGTTCTCGACGAGCGCGCCGGCCCGGGTGATGCGATTCAGCAGGGACGACTTTCCCGCGTTCGTGTAGCCGGCAATGGCCACGGAGGGTACCTCGTTGCGCCGGCGGTTGGCTCGCTTTGCGGCCCTGGCCGGGCCGAAACCCTTGATTTGCTTGCGCAGCCTCGCCATCCGGGTGTGGATGTGGCGCCGGTCGAGCTCGATTTTCGTCTCGCCGGGACCGCGTGAACCCATTCCAACGCCCGCACCCACCTGCCCACCGGCCTGGCGGCTCATCGATTCACCCCAACCGCGAAGCCGCGGAAGCAGGTACTCCAGCTGCGCGAGCTCCACCTGGGCCTTGCCCTCTCGGCTCTTCGCGTGCTGGCTGAAAATGTCCAGGATGACCGCGGTGCGGTCGATGACCTTCACCTTCACGACGTCCTCGAGCGCTCGGCGCTGGCTCGGCGCAAGTTCCGCATCCGCCACGACCGTGTCCGCGCCGACCGCGGCCACGACATCCCGCAATTCCTCGGCCTTTCCCTTGCCGAGAAACGTGCTCGGGTCGGGTTGGCTGCGCCGCTGCAGCATACCGTCGAGGACCACGGCGCCGGCAGTTTCGGCGAGAGCCGCGAGCTCGCGCAGCGAATTTTCCGCCTCGATCAGGTCATCCTGGGCGTAAATGCCGATGAGGACGACATTCTCCAGGCGCAACTGCCGGTATTCGACCTCGGTGACGTCCGCGAGTTCGGTGGACAGCCCACCAACCCTGCGCAGCGCCTGTCGTTCCTCCCGGTCAAGCTGATCGCCGTCGTGGTCGTCCCGCGCACTCGACTCCGGCTGGAGCGCGAGCGCCCGGGAACCGAACAGGGCGTAGTCGCCCGCCCGTGCGTCGGCGGCAGCCAACACGCGGTTGATGGGGTCCGCGGAATCGCGGTTCGGCGCTTCACGTTCAGTCATTGGGTTAACCCTAGCCGTCAGGATTTCGGTATGTTTCTTTCCATGGCCGACGATCACTACTTTTCGTCAACTCCTGCCAGCACGCTGCAGTTTCGGCCAATCAAGGTCACACTCGCGGGCACCGAAGTGGAGCTTACGACCGCAAACGGAATCTTCTCCCCCGACCGAATCGATGCGGGCACCCAGGTTCTGCTCGCCCATACGCCCCCACCGCCGCCCGGCGGCCACCTTCTCGATCTGGGATGCGGTTGGGGCCCCATCGCCCTCAGCCTTGCGATGGAATCCCCTCGTGCCACGGTGTGGGCCGTGGACGTAAACGAACGCGCTCTCGACCTTGTTCGCCGCAACGCCAGGGCTCTCGGCCTGGCCAATGTGACCGCCTGCATTCCCGACGACGTTCCCGACGACATCCGGTTCATGACGATCCGGTCGAATCCGCCCATCCGGGTGGGGAAGAACGAACTCCATTTGCTCCTGGAGCGCTGGATTCCCAGGCTCGAATCCGGTGCCGACGCCTGGCTGGTCGTGCAGCGCAACCTCGGATCCGATTCCCTTCAGCGCTGGCTGGACGGCACGCTGCCGGAAGAGTTTGCGGTAACTCGAGCTTCGACGAGCAAGGGCTACCGGGTGTTGCGCGTTCGTCGGCGTTAGCCGGTGTGCTCCGGTGCGCTGCGTCGACAGCGGAGCGCTGGGCGTCAGTACGACACAACGCCGTCGAAGACGAGCTCCGCGGGTCCGGACAGCGAGACGTGTTCGCCGTCCTCCGCTGGCCACATCCGCACTCCGAGCGAGCCGCCGGGCACGTCGACCCGCCAGTGATTCGGCGCCGCCTCCCCCGCCCAGTAGCGCGTAGCGAGGGCTGCGGCTACGGCACCGGTACCGCAGGAGAGCGTTTCGCCGCTCCCGCGCTCGTGAATTCGCATCCGAATCGCACCGACACCGTCCTTCACGAGCGGATCCCTCGGGACCACAAATTCGATGTTCGCCCCGGCCTTCGGTTCCGGCTCCAGGATCGGAATGACCCCGAGATCGGCCGATTCCAGTTCCTCGTCGCTGGAGAGGGCGACGACCACGTGCGGGTTGCCGACGTCGATGCCCAGGCCCGGGCGGGCGACCTTGAGGTTGCGCGCCCGCACGAGCGGTTCGCCGCCCGCAAGGGACCAGCGGCCCATGTCGACCTGGAATCCGTTCGCGTTTCGTTGAAGATCGCGCACTCCGCCGCGGGTTCCGATCGGGAGGGTGTCGCCGGTGCCCAGCTCCGCGAGGCCGTTCTCGAGGAGGAACTTCGCGTACACCCGGATGCCGTTTCCGCACATCTCGGAGACGCTGCCATCCGAGTTGTAATAATCCATGAACCATTCGGCGGCATCGTCTTCCGCCAGCGCCGCCGCGCCGTCCGGCAGGTTCTTCGAACGCACCGCGCGGATGATTCCGTCTGCCCCAATCCCGAAGTTCCGGTCGCACAGCAGGCGAATCTGATCCGGTGTCAGATTCACCGTGCCGTCCGGGTCGGCGAACAGCACGAAGTCGTTGCCGGTGCCGTGGCCTTTCGTGAAATGAAGTTCAGGCATGGGCCAATGCTAAGGCAATCGCTTGGGCGACCCGGTCGGGGTCGTCGTGCTCGAGCCACCGAGCGTGGGGATACCTCCGGAACCAGCTCACCTGCCGTCGCGCGTACCGCCGGGTCAGCGCCGCAGCCTGATCGATCGCCTCCGACTCCGTCAGCTCGCCGTGGATCTGGCCGATCGCCTGGGCGTAGCCGATGGCACGGCGCGCCGTAATCCCCTCCTCCAGCCCCCGGGGGATCAGGCCGCGGACCTCGTCGAGGAGCCCGCCCTGCCACATGCGGCGGATGCGCTCATCCAGATGCGCGACGAGGCGCTCTCTCGGTGCCGACAGGCCGATCACCACCGTCGGCTCACGGAAGGTGCTTTCGTCGGGGAGGCCGGAGCCGAACGGCTTTCCGGTGATCTCGATCACCTCGAGCGCGCGGACGATGCGACGCGCATTCTGCGGGCCGATCGCGCGGGCCGCCTCGGGGTCGAGTTCCGTCAGGCGCCGGAATAGCGGCCCCGGACCCGATTGCGCGAGGTCCTTCTCCAAGTGCCCACGAACGGAGGAGTCCGTGCCGGGGAATTGGAAGTCGAACAGCACGGAGGAGACGTAGAGCCCCGATCCGCCGACCAGGATCGGCGTTGCGCCTCGCGCCCTGATGTCGGCGATCGCCTCGCGGGCCTCATCCTGGTAGCCGGCCACGCTCGCCTCCTCGGTCACGTCGAGGATGTCGAGGAGGTGATGCCGGATACCTCTGCGTTCGTGGACGGAAACTTTTGCCGTTCCGATGTCCATTCCCCGGTAGAGCTGCAGGGCATCCGCGTTCACGATTTCCGCCGGATGACCCTGCTCCCCCAGCCGCTCGGCCAGCTCGAGGGACAGCGCGCTCTTGCCGGTGCCGGTGGCACCGACGACGGCGAGGAGCGGAAGGGTCAACGGCGCGAAGGAGAAGGATCTGCCGCCGGCGGCCGCAGGGTCGGCAGGCCGAGCGAGACGGGCGCCTGCCCCGATCCGGCCGACGCCGGCGTCGGCGTTGAGCAGCTTTCCGCCTGAGCGCGATCCCACGCGTCGCCGGCGCCGGTCCGGCGCACTTCCCGCGGCGAACCGTCCGGCGAATCGGCGATGAGATGGAACGGCGCGGCGCTCGAAACGGTGACGGACACGACATCCCCGGGTCGCGGCGTTTCGCTGCCCGGCGGGAGGTCGAAGTGCACGAGCCGCCCGTCCCGTGACCGGCCGCTCATTCGGTGGGTGTCGGCGTCTTTGCGCCCCTCGCCGTTGGCGACCAGCACGTCGACTTCCGTGCCGATCAGCCGGGAGTTCTCCTCCCACGAGATGTGTTCCTGCAGAGCGGTGAGCCGCTCATACCGCTCCTGCACGACCTCCTTCGGCACCTGGTCCGCCATGGTTGCCGCGGGGGTGCCCTCGCGGATGGAGTACTGGAAGGTGAACGCGGACGCGAATCGGGATTGCTCGACGACTCGGAGGGTGTCCTGGAAGTCCTCTTCGGTCTCCCCGGGGAATCCGACGATGATGTCGGTCGTGATGGCGGCATCCGGGATCTTTGCGCGGACCCGGTCGAGGATGCCGAGGAATTTCTCCGACCGGTAGCTTCGGCGCATGGCGCGCAGCACCCGGTCGGAGCCGGACTGCAACGGCATGTGCAACTGGGGCATCACGGCGGGGGTTTCGGCCATCGCATCGATCACATCGTCGGTGAATGCTGCGGGATGCGGGCTCGTGAAGCGGATGCGTTCCAAACCTCTGATCTGCCCCGCAGCGCGCAGAAGTTTTCCGAACGCCTGCCGGTCGCCGAACTCGACCCCGTAGGAGTTCACATTCTGACCCAACAGCGTGACCTCGATGACGCCGTCGTCGACGAGCGCCTGCACTTCGGCGAGGATGTCTCCGGGGCGCCGATCCTTCTCTTTGCCCCTCAGCGAGGGGACGATGCAGAACGTGCAGGTGTTGTTGCAGCCGACCGAGATGGATACCCACCCGCTGTAGCTCGACTCGCGGCGCGTGGGCAGTGTGGACGGGAACACTTCGAGCGACTCGAGAATTTCCAACTGCGCTTCCCCGTTGTGGCGCGCACGTTCCAGAAGCGTCGGCAAGGAGCCCATGTTGTGCGTGCCGAAGACGACGTCGACCCAGGGGGCCTTTTCCAGAATGGTCCCTTTGTCTTTCTGGGCGAGACATCCGCCGACGGCGATCTGCATTCCCTGATGATCCCGTTTGACGGAGGCGAGCATTCCGAGGGTGCCGTACAGCTTGTTGTCGGCGTTCTCGCGCACCGCGCACGTGTTGATGACGATGATGTCGGCTTCGGCACCGTCCGCCCGCGCGTATCCGGCCGCTTCCAGAGTGCCGCTGAGCCGTTCAGAGTCGTGCACGTTCATCTGGCACCCGAACGTACGCACCTCATAGGTGCGCGGTGTCGATGCAGTGAGAGATTCCGAGGTCATGGTGTTCCCAGCCTAAGTCAGCGCGTGTGCGGGACGGGTGTCGGCTTACTTCCTGGTGAGGGTAACCGTGAGTTCTTTCGCCGTCTTGGTGGTGCGCATGACCGCATCGATGGCGGAGGTGCCTGCGTTCCAGGTTCCGACGTACTGGGCCACACCATTGGTTTTGTCGAGGTACACCTCCACATGGATTACGCCGTCCGTGACGGACCAGGTGTCGCCCGGGTAGTCGTAGGCGTTGCTGCCGTAACTGACCGCGACGGTTCCGTCGCGGTGCAGCGTCAACGTCGTGACGTCTCCTCCGCTGTCCTTGCCGGACCAGACGGTACCTGCCGGGTCGATCACCCCGCCGATGTATTTCGTCGTGTCAACTGCCGTGGCGGTCGGGCTGGGGGTCACATCGGGTGCCGGCGCCAGCAGCGTGCACCCGGACAGGGCGATGCTCGCGCCCAGGAGGAGTGCGGGAAGGAGGACGGGTCGTTGCAGTTTCACGCACTCGATCCTAAGGGCTTGCCTCACGGTCTTCCGACTCGTGCGCGCTCAGCCCTGCCTGGTGTCTCAGCGAAACCGCACGCCGCTCGGGTGCCGCGGCAGGGCGTCAATCACGGCGGCCCGCACCGTTTCGGAGGAGTAGCCCTTCCGCTGCAGGTATCCGCTCAGTCGCCGCACGGCGGTGTCGTGATCGAGTCCCCTCAATTGCGCTGCACGTTTTTCGGCCAGGGATTCGGCTCGCGCGACTTCGTCGTCGGCGCTCAACCGGACCATCGCGTCGTCGATCACGTTCTGGTCGATGTTGCGCCGGCGGAGCAGGGCGACGAGCGCCGCCCTCCCGAGTCCCTTGCGTTCGTGCTGGGTGCGCACAATGGTTTCGGCCAGCGCCGCGTCGTCGATGAGTCCTACCCGTTCCAGCCGTTCCAGTTCGGCCTCCACGACGTGGGGTTCGAGCTCCCGGCCCAGCAGGACCTGACCGAGCTCCCACCGCGACATGCCGCGCCGGGTGAGGGCGTGCATGCTCACGTTCTCGGCGCGCCTCGCCTGCTCGTCATTGCTCAGCGCCGTGTGCACCGGCGAGCCGCCGGGCGTGTCGCCGGCATCCGCCCCGGGTTCGTGATGCGATGCTTCGGCGGGCGGGGTCACCCCCGGAAGGTAGGTGACCCGCGCCAGCGTGCCGTCTGAACTCATGGTCTGTCCGTGTCAGCTGTCGGTATCGGTGACCCGCCCGGTGCCTGCGTCATACCGCCTTGCGGCTGGCGAGCTTGTCCTCGATGGAGTCGACGGTCCCGACTTCGCTCGGAAATTCGCTGTCGGTGCCAGTGTCATCGATCTTTCCGGGCAGGCCCTCCTCAACCACGGCGGCCGCGAGAGCCGCAGCAGCAGCGTTCGCGGCCTTCGCCTCCGCGCTGATGCCCAGCTTGGTCATGATCTTGCCCTCGATCTCGTTGGCGATCTTCGGGTTGTCGATCAGGTACTTGCGCGAGTTCTCCTTGCCCTGGCCGAGCTGGTCGCCATCGTAGGTGTACCAGGCGCCCGACTTCTTGACGATCTCGTGCTCGACGCCGAAGTCGATGAGGCTTCCCTCACGGGAAATTCCGGTGCCGTACAGGATGTCGAACTCGGCCTGCTTGAACGGTGGAGCCATCTTGTTCTTGACAACTTTCACGCGAGTGCGGTTGCCCACGGCATCCGTGCCCTCCTTGAGCGTTTCGATGCGGCGGATGTCGAGCCGCACCGAGGCGTAGAACTTGAGCGCCTTTCCACCCGACGTGGTCTCCGGGCTCCCGAAGAACACGCCAATCTTCTCGCGCAGTTGGTTGATGAAGATCATCGTGGTTCCGGTCTGGCTGAGCCCACCGGTGAGCTTGCGCAGCGCCTGCGACATGAGCCGCGCCTGTAGCCCGACGTGCGAGTCACCCATCTCGCCCTCGATCTCCGCACGGGGCACCAGTGCCGCCACGGAGTCGATGACGATGAGATCGATCGAGCCGCTCCGCACGAGCATGTCGGCAATCTCCAGCGCCTGCTCGCCCGTGTCCGGCTGAGAGACGAGAAGGGCATCGATGTCGACGCCCAGGGTTTTCGCGTACTCGGGGTCGAGCGCGTGCTCCGCATCGATGAACGCCGCAATGCCGCCATTCTTCTGCGCATTGGCGATCGCGTGCAGGGTGAGAGTGGTCTTACCCGACGACTCCGGCCCGTAGATCTCCACGATGCGCCCGCGGGGCAGGCCGCCGATTCCGAGAGCGACATCGAGAGCAATCGATCCGGTCGGGATGACCGCGACCGGTGCGCGCTCGTCGCTGCCGAGGCGCATGACGGAGCCTTTGCCGAACTGGCGGTCGATTTGGGCGAGGGCGGTGTCGAGGGCCTTCTCGCGATCTGCTGGTGATGCCATGGGTGGCTCCTTTTGCTCGATATCGGTGTGCCTGTAGGCTGCCGTTCCTCTCACCGCCGATGGTGCAGGGCAAGTAAGTTCCGCGACAAGGCGTTTGGCTGCATTCGCCAATGAGTCAGACAGTACGCCGTGCCGGTGACATTTCTCGGCACCGACGTGCGAACTGTGCACAACCCGTTTTCGATTGCTGCTGTGTAGGAGCCTACACACCTGCGAAGAAATGTTCGATAGATCGCCTCCGGCGTGTCACCGGGGTTCGCGCAGCCCCACCCCGTGCCGCCGGCTCTCCGGGACGTCGCACGCGCGGCACAGCGCGAGCCACACCGACCGCACGGGAACGCCAGCGGCGATGGCCTGCTCCGCACTCCGGTCGTCGAATTCTCCGAGCACGAGATCCCGCGTGAGGGCATGGCCGAAGGATTCGCCGAACTCGTCGCTCACGGCGCGCCGGAACTCACTCAGCCGCACGGTGAACGCTCCCCCACATCGCAGGGCAACCGGACTCTGGAATCAGCGAACGACCAGGTCGGCGTCGAAATCCGCGACGAGGTCATCCGGGACCGTGTCGGGAATGATGTTGATGCCTTCGATCACGGCAAGGCGGTCGCCCACTTCGCGCATGATGACGGAGATGGGAGTTTCCAGAGCGTCAGCCACGGACGCGAGGATTTCGGAACTCGCCTCCTTCTGGCCGCGCTCGACCTCGGAGAGGTAACCGAGCGCCACGGAGGCCTTGCTGGCGACCTGACGAAGGGTGCGCCCCTTTTGCAGACGGAAATCACGGAGAACGTCTCCGATTTCCTGACGAACTAGAACCATGGGACCCTCCTCATCCAGTCGATATCTACCATTGTCTCAAGCTGTGCCGTTGCAGTGCCAATCGGCCCCGCTACTGTACAACGTCCTGTGATCAAACTCTAACCAGTGCTTCCTGTGCGGCTACCACGAATCACCAGTTGTAACGAAACTGATGCTGGACCTATTCCCGCGCCCGTGCCAGTCCCCTTTCGAGTGTCTCCGCAATCCAGTCGAGCGCCGCCTCGACCGAGGATGCTCGGATATCGTCACGCGACCCGGACAGCGCCAGACGACGCACGTGGGATTCGTCGCCCAGCGAAAGCCCAAGGTACACAACGCCGGGCGGTTCGCCGTGCAGCGAATCCGGGCCGGCGACTCCGGTCGTTGCGATCCCGAGGTCGGCCGCCCTGCCGCCGACCGCGAGCCGCTGCCGCACGGCGCGGGCCATCGCGGTGGCGACATCCGGGTGCACGGGGCCGTGCTCGGCCAGAAGCGAGGGATCGACGCCCAGAAGCGTCGCCTTGAGTTCGGTGTTGTAGGCGACCACACCGCCGAGAACCACCTCCGATGCGCCCGCCGGCCGGATCAGCTCGGCCAGGAGAAGGCCGCCGGTGAGCGACTCTGCCACCGCGACAGTCATCGCCCGCTTCCGGAGCGCCGCGATGATGTCGACCGCGTCGGCCACGTCAGGGAAGTTTCGGATCCGGCCGGGAGCGGCGCACCGCATTCACGACGTACTCGATCCCGGTGGACAGCGTCAGGGCGAGCGCGATTCCCATAAGAGCCGCATTGAACCAGTGCATCCAGTCGCCCAGCAGCAGCCACACCGGCACGAGGTAGAACGAGATCGCGATCGCCTGCACGATCGTCTTGAGCTTGCCGCCACGCGAGGCCGGGATCACCCGGTCGCGCACCACCGCGAGCCGGAACACGGTGATGCCGAACTCGCGCACCAGAATCACGATCGTTACCCACCACCACAGTTCCCCGAGGATGGACAGCGCGACGAGCGCGCCGCCGATGAGCACCTTGTCGGCGATCGGATCGAGCAGCTTCCCGAAATCGGTCACCAGATTCTGCCGGCGGGCGAGGAGGCCATCCACGCTGTCCGTGACGATCGCGAGGATAAACAGCCCCGCCGCGAGATAGCGAAGCACCCCGAGTTCGTGGTTGTCGGCGAGAAGCAGCCAGATGAATACCGGGGCGAGGAAGATGCGCACGACCGTGATGATGTTCGCGACGTTCCCCGTGCTGGCCGGGGTGTCGCCGCTGCGGGCCACCCGGCCGCGCATCGGATAGGTCCTGCCCTCGGGGGACGCCTTGTCCTCCGGGGAGGATGCGTCCGGCAGCGTCACGCGTTACTCCCTGTCGGTCAGCGACCAGGCATCCTCGGACGACGAGCCTTCGACTTCATCGTATCCGCTCGTGGACTTCGCGACCGGGTCGTGGTCGTACCGGTCTGCGTCATGGTGCTCGGGCGCCATTTCGCCGACGCCGCCGCGCAGGCGGGCGAGCACCTCGGGAAGCTGTTCCGCTGACACAAGGACATCCCTCGCCTTCGACCCTTCGGACGGGCCGACGATTTCCCGGGACTCGAGCAGGTCCATGAGCCGTCCGGCCTTCGCGAATCCGACTCGGAGCTTGCGTTGCAGCATCGAGGTGGACCCGAACTGGGTGCTCACGACGAGCTCTGCCGCAGCCAGCAGAACATCGAGGTCGTCGCCGATGTCGCCGTCGATCGCGTGCTTTTCGGTCGCCGCCGCCACATCCTTGCGGTATTCGGGCCGGGCCTGAGCCGTGACGTGCTTCACCACGGCGACGACTTCGCTTTCGCTCACCCACGCGCCCTGAACGCGAATCGGCTTCGACGCCCCCATGGGGAGGAAGAGCGCGTCGCCCTGGCCGATGAGCTTGTCGGCTCCGGCCTGGTCGAGGATGACGCGGGAATCGGTCATGCTGCTCACCGCGAACGCGAGTCGGCTGGGCACGTTCGCCTTGATCAGCCCGGTCACGACGTCGACGCTCGGCCGCTGGGTCGCCAGCACCAGGTGGATTCCGCTCGCGCGCGCGAGCTGCGTGATGCGCACCACCGAATCCTCGACGTCGCGGGGCGCGACCATCATGAGGTCGGCAAGCTCGTCGACGACGACGAGCAGGTACGGGTATGGCTTGAGCTTTCGCTCGCTCCCCGGGGGCAGCGTGATCTCCCCGGCAACCACTGCCGCGTTGAAATCGTCGATGTGGCGGTAGCCGAAGCTCGCCAGATCGTCGTAGCGCATGTCCATTTCCTTCACGACCCAGGACAGGGCTTCCGCAGCCTTTTTCGGGTTCGTGATGATGGGCGTGATGAGGTGCGGGACACCGGCATAGTGGGCCAGTTCCACCCGCTTGGGGTCGATCAGAACCATCCGCACTTCGGCCGGCTTGGCCCTCATGAGCAGGCTCGTGATCATCGAGTTGATGAAGCTCGACTTTCCGGATCCGGTCGCCCCCGCCACGAGCAGGTGCGGCATTTTGGCGAGATTCGCCACCACGAAGCCGCCTTCGACATCCTTGCCCATGCCGATCGTCATCGGGTGGGCGCTCGACGTGCTCGCTGTGGAACGCAGCACATCGCCGAGCGAGACGATCTCGCGGTCCAGGTTCGGGATCTCCACGCCGATCGCGCTCTTGCCCGGAATCGGCGAAAGTATCCGCACCTCGTTGCTGGCCACCGCGTAGGAGAGGTTCTTGCTGAGCGCGGTCACCCGCTCCACCTTCACGCCCGGGCCCAGTTCGATTTCGTAGCGCGTGACGGTCGGGCCGCGGCTAAAACCGGTGACGACCGCATCCACCTGGAACTGCTTCAGCACTTCAGAGATCGAGCGCACGATGTCGTCGTTCGCACCCGACCGCGTCTTCGACGGCGTGCCGGGCTCGAGCACGGAGGATGCGGGCAGCCGGTACGGCGCCGTGGGCTGGTTGGCCGCCGCATCATCGAATTCGCCGGCTTCGCCCTTGTCGTGAGCTCCCGTGGAGAATCCGGGAAGTCGCTCAGCGGGCCCGGGAGTCCCAACTCGAACGGAGTCGTCGCGAATCCCGGTCGCCGACTCGCCATCCATTTCGCCCGTGAAGCGCTTGACCGCTTTCTCCGCCTTGAGCAGGTCTTCGATGAGTTCGATGCCGAACTCGTCCCTGGGCGTGTGGTCGATAGCGCCGGTTCTGGCATTCATGAGAACCGGGCTGTCGAATGCCGGCTCCTCTTCGCGCTGGAGCTTGTTGCGCCTCCACCACGGCACCTGGTCCGCATCCTCGACCTGCGCTTCGAGCCCGAGATCGCCGAGCGTGCCGAGCGGCACGGTCGCCGTCTTCGCCGCCTTCCTGGCCGCGAGTTCTTCCGGATCCGGAAGCTCGGCGCCGAACAGGTATGCGTACAGTTCACGGAGCCGGAATCCGATGCGATTGGGCGGTGTCTTCGTGATGATGAACAGCGACATGACGAGCGCGAGGACGATGAGGGGCACCGCGATCCAGGCAGTCAGGTAGGTGGTCAGGGGCATCCCGATGGCGTAGCCGACAATTCCACCCGCTATGGCGAAGGCGCCGATCGGGTCACCCCACGACGGGCTCCCGCCGTAAATGTGGCAGAGCGCGCAAATGCTCGCGACAAGCACGCCCATGCCGATTCCGATCCGGCCGTTGTCGTGGACGGACGACGGATGCCGGAAGAACCACACCGCGAGCACGAGCAGGATGACCGGGAGCGCGAACGCGAGCCGACCGAATGCGCCGCCGAACGTGTACGCGTCCAGGGCGATCGCGACCGGATCATTCGGGAAGAACCACTCCACGACCGCGCCGCCGATGGCGAGCAGGAAGAACAGGAACGGCACGCCGTCGCGCAGTTCGTCCTTCGCCAGCGTTTCCCGGCCGAACAGCCGCGCAGCGCCGCCCACCATGCGGGCCAGCCCGAGCCACGTCTTCGTGAGGATCCCCGGCTCCTGCGCGGGGGTGCGCTTCTTCCTGGCGGGCGGACGACGGACGGGAGCCGCCCGCGTGCGGGTCGTCGAGGCGCGCGAACGCGACGTCGACCGTGAGGTCGGCGTCGACGAAGCACGCGTAGCCATGCGGTCAACGGTACTTCGGCGCTGTGTCAAACGGCGGGAGACTCCGGGGAGTGTCTCAATCCCTCGGTCGAAGAATCACGCCTCGATGACCACGGGGACGATCATCGGACGGCGCCGGTGCTGCGAATTCACCCAGCGCCCGACCGTGCGGCGGATGATCTGACTGAACGCGTGCGTGTCGCGCGTGCCGTTCTCCGCAGCCTCGGTGAGCGCCTTCACGATCAGGGGTTTCACGTCATCGAACACCGCATCGTCCTCGGCGAACCCGCGGGACTGAATCTCCGGGCCGACGATGATTCGCCCGGTTTGCGAATCGATTGCCGCGAAAATGGAGATGAAGCCCTCTTCGGCGAGGATGCGGCGATCCTTCAGATCGGCATCGGTGATCTCCCCCACCGTCGAACCGTCGACGTAGACGTAGCCGAGATCCAGCTGTCCGACGACCTCGACGACGCCATCCTTCAAATCGAGAACGGTGCCGTCTTCGGCGATGAACGTGTTCTCCTCCGGGATGCCCGTGTCGATCGCGAGCTGCTGATTTGCCACGAGGTGCCGGAATTCGCCGTGGACGGGCAGGACGTTTTTCGGCTGGATGATGTTGAAGCAGTACAGCAGCTCTCCGGCGGCCGCGTGCCCGGACACGTGCACCTTCGCGTTGCCCTTGTGCACGACCGTCGCGCCCAGCTTCGTGAGGCCGTTGATGACCCGGTACACGGCGTTCTCGTTGCCGGGGATGAGGCTCGAGGCGAGAATGACCGTGTCACCCTTGCCCACCTCGATCTGGTGTTCGAGGTTCGCCATCCGCGCGAGCACCGCCATCGGTTCACCCTGGGACCCCGTGCTCATGTACACGATGCGGTTGTCGGGCAGTTCGGCCGCCTTCTTCGTGTCGACGAGCACGCCCTCCGGCACTTTCAGGTAGCCGAGATCTGCCGCGATCGTCATGTTGCGCACCATCGAGCGGCCCATGAACGCGACCTTGCGGCCGTTCGCGTGCGCGGCGTCCAGAACCTGCTGCACCCGATGCACGTGGCTGGAGAAGCTCGCGATGATCACCCGGCGCGGCGCCTTCGCGATGACGGTTTCCAAAACCGGGCCGATCGCGCGCTCCGACGCGGTGAACCCGGGAACGTCGGCGTTCGTGGAGTCGACGAGAAAGAGGTCCACTCCGGCTTCGCCGAGCCGCGCGAATGCCCTCAGGTCGGTGATGCGGTCATCCAGCGGAAGCTGGTCCATTTTGAAGTCGCCCGTGTGGAGGACGACGCCGGCGCTCGTCGTGATAGCGACCGCGAGCGCATCCGGGATGGAGTGGTTCACCGCGATGAATTCGAGGTCGAACGGCCCGAGCTTCTCGTGCTGGCCCTCCCTGACCTCCAGCGTGTACGGCGTGATGCGGTGCTCCTTGAGCTTCGCTTCGATGAGGGCAAGGGTGAGCCCCGAGCCCAGAAGCGGGATGTCCTGGCGCAGCCTGAGGAGGTACGGAACCGCACCGATGTGGTCTTCGTGGCCGTGTGTGAGCACGATGCCCAGGATGTCGTCGAGCCGGTCCCTCACCGGCGCGAAGTCCGGGAGGATCAGGTCGACGCCCGGCTGGTTCTCTTCCGGGAACAACACCCCGCAGTCGACGATGAGCAGCTTGCCGTCGATTTCGAACACGGTCATGTTGCGGCCGATTTCGCCGAGGCCGCCGACCGGGATGACGCGGAGGGTGCCCGGCGCCAGAGTCCGCGGTTCGTACACAGCTGAATTCATCGTGTCGTTCCTGCAACCTTCGGTAGCGCCCCGCCGGCTGCCGCGTTGCGGTCCGGGCGGAAGTTCGTGAGGTCGAGGCCGGGGATCTGGTCGATCCGCGCGAGATCCTCCTCGATCTGGGCGGCCTCGAAATCCTCGGGGCCGACGAGGGGCAGTCGCACGCGCGGCGAATCGATCCGCCCCAATCCGTGCAGGATGTATTTGGCCGCGACGGTGCCCGGCACGTGCGTCATGACAGCCCTGACGAGCGGTTCGAGGAGCCGGTGCGCCGCGGTCGCCTCGGCGAGCCGGCCCGCGTTGACGGCATCCACGATCTGGCGATACGGGCGGGTCGCGATGTTCGCGGTGACCCCGACGAGCCCGGTGGCGCCGATCGACAGGTGCGGGAGGACGTTGGCGTCATCCCCGGAGAAGTACAGCAGATCGGTCTCGTTGAGCACGCGGCTGACCTGGCTGAAGTCGCCCTTGGCGTCCTTGATCCCCACGACGTTCGGGTGCTTCGCGATGCGGGTGATTGTCTCGTAGTTGATGGGGACTCCCGTACGCCCAGGGATGTCGTACAAGATGACCGGGAGGTCAGTTGCATCCGCGATGAGCCGGAAGTGCGTGAGGATGCCGGACTGGGTTGGTTTGTTGTAATACGGCGTCACAATCATCACGCCATCGGCGCCAGCCTTCTCGCTGTCGCGGTACAGCTGCATCGCGTGCGCGGTTTCGTTCGAGCCGCCGCCCGTGATGATTTTCGCGCGGCCGGCCGCGACCGACTTGCCGACCTCGACGAGCCTGACCTTTTCCGGGTCGGTGAGCGTGCTCGTCTCCCCCGTCGTACCGGACACGACGATACCGTCCGCGCCGTCCGTGATGACGTGGTCGATGTGCTTCTCGACCCCGGCCCAGTCCACTTCGCCATCGGCGTTGAACGGGGTCACCAGGGCGACGAGCACCTGGCCGAACGGATTCTCTCGAGTAGTCACGAGTTACAGGCTATCGCGAGGAGGCCTCCGGCCCGCGCCGAGGGTGGGCTGACCGGCCGGGACAAGCACTCTACGGCGCGACGCGGCCGTTTTCATTGAACGCGGAATACGTGAGCGGCATGAGCTCGGCGAAGTGGGCTTCCATTTTCTCCGCGCACATTTCTATCTCCCGCTGCGGGAACGACGGGAAGTGGCTGCCCTCCCGTTTCGTGCGCAGCGACAGGAAATTCATGAGCGATCGCGCGTTCATGGTTACGTACATCGACGAGTAGATCGTGAGCGGGAGGACGATCCGGGCGACCTCGCGGGCGACCCCGGCCTCCAGCATCCGCTGGTACGCATCGTACGCGTGCTGCGACACGTCGCGGGTCTGCTGTTCGACGAGCGCGGTTTGCTCTGCGGACCCGGGGTGGAACTCGTACGCGCCTGGCTTTCCGGTCTGCAACAGGTTGCGCTCCGGAGACGGAATGTAGAACACCGGGTTCAGTTCCCGGTAGCGACCGGATTCCTCGTTGTAGGAGGCGATGCGGTGGCGCATGAATTCGCGGAACACGAAGATCGGCGCTTGAACGTAGAACGTCATCGAGTTGTGCTCGAACGGGGATCCGTGGCGGTCACGCATGAGGTAGTTGATGAGGCCGCGGTTGCGCTTCTGATCCTGCTCCGTCTCGGCGCCGTCAAGCTGGCTGGATTCGAGCGTCTGCTCCCCCTGCGTCGACACGCGCGCGGCGAACAGCACGTCCGAGTCGTGCGCGCTCGACCGCACAAGTTCCACGGTGACATCGGAGCGAAACTGGATGGGCGGAACGGACTCTTCTGGCACGGAGTTCACGATAGCGAACCGTCAGAGCGCTCCGCAGCGGGCGCGCCGACGAGGGCAGCCTTGGGGTTGCCTGTGATCGCGGCCCCGCTCTCTCACGGCTGACGTAGGGTGGGGGGACCACGAGGGAAGGAGCAATCATGGCGTTGACGAGCGAATCCACAACTCTCTGGTTTGGCGACCTGATGTCGGGGAGCGGGACCATCAGTCTCGATTCCTCCGAAGCAGCGGAATTCCCGGTGACCTGGGCCGGACGCACCGAGGGTGAGGCTGGCCGCACCAACCCGGAAGAACTTCTCGCAGCTGCGCACGCCTCCTGCTTCTCGATGCAGTTCTCCAGCCTCCTCGCGAAGGCGGGAACACCGCCGACGAGCCTCCAGGTGACGGCCGCGGTCACCTTCGATCCCTCGCAGGGCGGAATTCTGGGCAGCCACCTGCTCGTGAGCGCCAAAGTCGATGGGATTGACGAGGAGGCATTCCACAGGCTCGCGAACGAGGCCAGCCAGACCTGCCCGGTGTCGCGCGCGCTCGCCGGAATCACCATCACGCTGGAAGCGAGCCTGGAGTAACCGACCTACCCGCTGGCGGTCCGGCCGTCGTGTTCCATCAGGATCGCCTTCCGGATCGCACCACGCGCACGCCGACGGTCTCCGCACGCGTCGTACGCGAGACCGAGCCGGTACCAGGATTCCCACCGCGTTGGCGCGTTCTCGGCCGCAGCCTTCACTTCCGCAAAAACCGTTTCCGCCGCCGAACGCTCCACTCTCCCGCTCGGCCGCCGCGGCAGAAGGCCGAACGGATCCTCGCGTTCCGTGCCCAGAATTCGGCCGAGTCGCTCGCTTCGGAATCCGAACGCCACTTCCGCCGCGAGGGCCCAAAAACCGACGAGCGGGAGCACGAGGAGCGCAATCCCGAGCCCGGTGGCGATCGGCTCGCCCACCCCGATCAGCCGCAGCGCAAGCTGGATGACCAGCAGCAGGTAGAGCACCAGCAGGACGGCCATGACGGCCACCGCGATCCGTCCTCTCATCGGGAACCCGGTGAGGCCGGCTCGCCGCCATGGCTGGCTTCGACGTCCAGCCCGAGGAGCGCATCGAGGCCGACCGTCAAACCCTGTGCTGCCGGAAGGGCGCGGAGCGCGAGCAGGATCCCCGTCTCGTATGCGGACGGGGACAGGGTTTCGTGGCGGAGCGTGAGCACCTCGCCCTCCCCGCCGAAGTGAACCTCCTGCTTCGCCACGACCCCCTGCATCCGGATGCTGTGCACCGGGATTCCCGCGACCTGCTGCCCGCGGGCGCGCTGGTCGGTGTGCGCAGCGGCAACAAGGCCCCGGCCGCCGCTTTCCCGTTCTGACGCCATGAGCTCGGCCGTGCGGATGGCGGTGCCGGACGGCGAATCGATCTTGCTCGCGCCGTGCGCCTCCACGATCTCGATGGAGTCGAAGTAGCGTGCCGCCATCGACGCGAATCGCGTGGCGAGCACCGAGCCGAGCGAGAAGTTCGGGACGACGATGACGCCGGCGGCGGGGACCTCGCTGATCCGTGCCGCCAGTGCGCCAAGGCGTTCGCCCGTCCATCCGCTCGTCCCGACGAGCACCTTGAGCCCGTGCTCGAGGGCGAACTCGACGATCCTCGGGCTCGCCGCGGGAACCGAGACATCGACGACCAGGTCGGCACCCAGCATCTCGGTGAGTTCCCCCGTGGAACTGATGCCTGCTGCGAGCTCGAAGTCGTTGGACTCGTGGATGAGCCGGGAAACGAGCCCGCCCATGCGCCCTGTCGCGCCGACCACGGCGACCCGGAAAGTCATGACGTCAATCTACCAACCTGCGAAGGACCTGCGTCCCGCCCTTCAGTATGGCTGCGCCTCCGGCAGTCCGGTGCGCAGCTCGGCGGGCAGGTGGCCGAGATCGTTGTGCGTCACCAGGACAGGCGGCTTGGCCGTGCGTACCCGGATGATGGTCAGACCGCAATTGGCCTGATTGAGTCCCATCCACCGCCACGCGGGGGCCCCGAACACTTCGCGTACGAACCACGCGATCACGAAGTTGTGGGTGATGAGCAGTTCGTGGCGTTCGCCCCTGGCCGGGGAGAGCCACTCGGACACCGCATCCGCCATTTGCGCCGTCCCCGCCTCGATTTCCTCCGCCGTCACCGAACCGAAGAACGGTTCGAACGCGTGCGGGAGCTCGGGCGTCGGACCGCTCGGAATGCAGTCCATGAGAAGCGCCGACGGTTTCGCCTCCAGGTCCGGCAGGTGCTTGGTCATGATTCTCGCCGTCTCCTCCGCGCGCTGGAGCGGCGAGTGCCAGGCGGCGTCGAACGGCACAGCCGCAAGGCGCTTCGCGATGGCTCCGGCCTGGCGCTTTCCCCTGGCCGACAGGGGTCCATCGGGCATGCCGTGTTCGGCGTCCTGCTGTTCCCCGTGGCGAACGAGATACAGGAAGTGGGACATTGTTGTCCTCCATGGTTGCGGTGTGGGTCGAATGGTCCGCGGTCAGGCCGCGGTGGCCGACGGGTCGGCAATCTGCGAGAGGCTCGCCTCCTCGATCGCGCCGACGGCCGCGACGCTCAGTGGCCGGGATGCCAGCTCGTGGGCGAGCGCCAGAACATCCTCGGTGGTCACTCGTTCGAGTCGGCGCAGCGCTTCGTCGAAGTCCACGAACTCGCCCAGCGTGATTTCCGACCTGCCGAGCCGGGACATCCGGGTGTCCGAGTCCTCCAGCGCGAGCGCCGAGGCGCCGATGAGCTGCCCTCTGGCGCGATCCAGTTCGCCCGTGCTGATCCCGTGGAGCGCCATCGTGCGAAATTCCTGAAGCAGCAGCTCGGCGACCGCGCCGGCCTTCGCTGGGGAACAGCCCGCGTACAGCCCGAAGATTCCGGCGTCCGAGTAGCTGGGCGCGAATGAGTAGACGGAATAGGCGAGCCCCCGTTTCTCGCGAATCTCCTGGAACAGCCGCGAGGACATGCCGCCCCCGAGCACGGCATTCAGCACGGCCAGGATGCTCTTGCGCTCGTCGGTCGCTGTGAGCCCGGGAACGCCGAGCAGGATGTTCGCCTGTTCCGTCGGGCGCTGGACGACGACAAGCGGAGTGCCGGGTTCTCTGAGGCCCTCCGTCGTCGCGCGGCGGTCGACGGGGGCACCAGGGCTTTCGAGGTCCCAGCCCGCGCGCGCCAGAGCCGCGACCACGCGGTGGACGAGGTCGTCGTGCGAGACGCCGCCGGCGGCCGTGACGACGAGGTCCTGAGGGCGGTAGTTCGCCCGGTAATGTTCCATGACCGCGTTGCGGGATACAGCGCGAATCGTGGTCGGGTTTCCACCGATCGGCCGGCCGAGCGGATGCGGTCCCATGACCGCCTCGAAGAACCGTTCGTTGACCACGTCCGACGGGTCGTCATCCGCCATCGCGAGTTCCTCGAGGATGACACCGCGTTCGATTTCGAACTCGGCCGCGTCGAGCGTGGACGAGGTGAACATGTCGCACAGCACGTCGATGGCCATCGGAAGGTCCTGATCGCGCACCTTCGCGTAATAGCAGGTGAATTCCTTCGCGGTGAGGGCATTGTGCTCGCCGCCGACGGAGTCGAAGCTCACGGCGATATCCAGTGCCGTGCGGGTGGGCGTTCCCTTGAACAGCAAATGCTCGAGGAAGTGGGTGGAACCGTAGTGCTCCGGCTGTTCATCCCTGGAGCCCACCGCGACCCAAAATCCGACGGTCGCGCTGCGCGCCCCCGGCACCTGCTCGGTGAGGATGCGCACCCCGCTGGGCAGAACGCTGCGACGTACCGCGCAGTCACCCGAGGTGGTGAAACCCAGTTCGGCCAGGTCAAGCGGTAAGTCCACTGCGCCATTCATCACCGTCGAGCCTAGGTCATGGATTTGGCCGGTGACCACTTCTGCCGGAGGCCTCGATATACCGGGGTACATATTGTCCGCAAAATTGTGGACAAACAGACTTGTCTGTCATCAAAATCGTGCTAGGGTATTACCTCAAGAGGCACCGGAACCCGAATCCGGCCTCCGGCCAGACTTTTCTGGCGACCGAGCCACCCCGAAGGTTCGGTCGCCAGGAAACTGCCTATAAATACTGCGTGTGCTGGACTCCCGCGGGGAATATACCGCGGGTGGCAACGCCGGATTACCCCCCAAATCCGGTTCGCTCCCAGACGGCAGTGAGGAAACCTAGCCAATCTGCCCGAGGGAGCCACGCTGTGACTGTTGTTGATGAACATCCGACGTCACAGCGTGCCCCCTGGGCAAAGAAGAAGATTCTGGAAACGGCGACCGAGCTGTTCTATGACGAAGGAATCCGCCTCGTCGGGGTCGACCGGCTGATTGGCGAATCGCACGTCACCAAGGCCACCTTCTACAAGCACTACCGCTCCAAGGACAATCTGGTCATCGCCTACGTCAACGGCCAGCACCTGGAAGACAAAGCAGACGTCGAGAGGCTCATCCGGGAGAGCGCGGGGCCCCGGGAAGCGCTCACCGCGATTGTCGCGCGCGATGTGGCCCACCTGTTGGGGCCGGGCTTTCGCGGTTCGCACTTCCTCAACGCTGCATCCGAGTACCCCGATCCCGAGCACCCCATCCGCCAGCTGATCAGCGCGCATCGCGACTGGTTCTCATCGACGATCGAGTCGCTGCTCGGCGACCTTGGCCACCCCCTCCCCGGTGAAGGCGCAGACGACTTCATGGTCGCCCACGACGGCGCCATGGCCGGTGGCTACGCGGGCGATCCGATTGCGGCCTCCGGTGCGCTTCAGCGCTCCGTCGCGCGGATCCTCGCCGAAATCGCCTGAACCCGATTCAGGCCGACACGTCATCCAGCGCAGCGACCTGCGCTCGCGTGAGTGGCACATCCGCGGCCGCGACAAGGTCGGCAACCTGCGAGGCATTGCTCGCTCCCACAATGGGTGCCGTCACCGTGCTCCTGGTGAGGAGCCAGGCGAGCGCGATCGTCGCCGGGGCGCAATCCTGCTCGCTGGCCACCCGATCCACTGTCGCCAGGATCCGCTGGCCGCGCCGGTTCAGGTGCAGTTCGGCGTCGCCGCCCAGGACGATGTTGCCGGTCGAGTTGAGGTCGAGTTCGGACTTCGTCCGGTAGTTTCCGGCGAGAAATCCCCCGTCCAGCGCGAACCGCGGCATCACCCCCAGCGCCTGCTGTTCCGCGACGTTTGCCAGGCTTCCCTCGAATTCGGTCCGGTGCATGAGGTTGTAGCGACACTGGAGCGCGGTGAATGGGGTGAGCCCCAATTGCGCCGCGATGATTCTGGCCTCGAGGACCCGATTCGCCGAATGGTCTGAGGCGCCGACCGCGCGGACGGTGCCGCGTCGCACCTGCTCGTCCACGGCAACCAGGGTCTCTTCGAACGGAACCGCTTCGTCGTCCACGTGCAGAAACAGCACGTCAATGTAGTCGGTACGCAGTCGTGACAGGCTCGCCTCGATGGCGGAGGTCACTGCCTCGGAGGTGAGGCCGGGGTGCTCGGCGCTCTTGCCGATCTTGGTGGCCACGACCATCTCGCTTCGCGCGGCGCGCGAACGCATCCAATCCCCGATGATCGACTCGCTTCGGCCGGCCGCATACGAGTCCGCGGTGTCGATGAGGTTTCCCCCCAACTCACGGTACGAATCCAGAACCTGATAGGACGCTTCCTCCGTGGCGGTCCAGCCGAACGCATTGCCGCCGATGGCCACCGGGAACACCCGAAGACCCGACTCCCCAAGCACACGGCGGCGTCCGCGGGTCGGATACCGGGCGTCGGGGTCGCCGGTGGGCACAACAGTGGTCACGGGGCGAGGTTATGCCAGCAGGCGCTCCCCGTGGCGCATCCCCCGCCAATCGTTATCAGTGTTTTACTATCAGTGGGCTTAGGCACAAGGCCGTGCGCACGAAAGGACGTGGTGGGATTGGCGAATGATCCGAACTGGCGGCTCCCGGTTGTCCCGAAATTCACCCTGACGAGTCCGGAGGTCAGGGAAGGTGATTTTCTTCCGCTGTGGGCTCGAACTGCCTGGGCGGGAGGCGAGGACCGCTCCCCCACGCTCAGCTGGAGCGGCGCGCCGGAATCGACGAAAAGCTACGTCGTCACGGTGTACGATCCGGATGCCCCAACCGGCAGCGGCTACTGGCACTGGGCCGTGTACAACATTCCCGCGTCGGTGACCGCACTTCCCGCCGATGCGGGCAATCCCCACGCTGGCCTTCTTCCGGAAGGAGCCATCACCGTCGCCAACGAGTCGCGCGCCGAACGCTTTGAGGGCGCGGGTCCGCCGCCCGGCGATGGCGACCACCGGTACGTGTTCACGGTGTCTGCGCTTGACGTCGAGAGCCTGGATCTTCCCGCCGGCTGCACGCCCGCGGTACTTGGCTTCATGATGCGCAACTCGGTGGTCGGCCGGGCCCAGCTCACCGTACTGTCGTCGACGCCCGCGGAGGGTTAGCGCGCCGCGAGTTCCCTCGCGTAACCGATGGCTTCGGGTGTTTCGTTGAACACGCGCCCGGCATCGGTGAGCCGCGGCGCCGCGGTGAGTGCAGAGAGCACTTTTCGATGCCCCGGCCGGATGCCGGAGAGAAGCACGACGATTCCGCGTTTCTCCAGCTTGACGATCGCATCATCGAGCATGAGCGCGCCCGTCGCGTCGATGGTGCTGAGCCGGCCCATCCGCAGGATCACGACGGCAACGTTCGCCACTTCGCTGAGTTCAAGCAGGAACCGGTGCGCGGCGCCGAAAAACAGGGCGCCATCCAGACGGAACGCGACGATCCTGTCATCGAGAAGCCGCTGCTCCTCATCGGCGTGGTCGCTCGCATCCAGCGGCACCCGCGCGATTCGGGAGGACCGCGCGACGGCCCGAAGGGCGACGATACCAGCCAGGGCAAGACCCACGATCACTGCGGTCACGAGGTCGATTGCGACGGTGACGGCGAACGTGAGGATGAGCACGATCGCGTCTCCGCGCGAGGACCGGAGGATGCTGCGGATGGAGCCGACCTGCACCATTTGGACCGTCGTCGCCAGAAGCACTCCGCCGAGGGCGGCAAGCGGGATGACGCCCACGAGCGGGGCGGCGACAAGGATGAACAGCAGCAACACAAGGGAGTGCGACAGGGAGGAGAGCCGCGAGCGCGCCCCGGCCTTCACGTTGACTGCCGTTCGGGCGATCGCTGCGGTGGCCGGCACCCCGCCGAAGAAGGGGACGACTAGGTTCGCGATGCCCTGCCCGAACAGCTCGCGATCGGGATTGTGACGCTGGCCGACGCTCATGGCGTCCGCCACCGTTGCGCACAGGAGGCTTTCGAGGGCCGCCAGCGCGGCCACCGCGAAGGCGGACGGAACCAGACTCAGGAGCGCGCTTGCGCTGAAGAAGTCCGCTGCAGGCGCCGAGAGACCGCGGGGCAGCTCCCCGACGACGCCGAGGTCCGGGGCGAAGAAAAAGGCGACGGCTGTCGCTGCCGCGACCGCGACGAACGAGAGGGGAAGCGACGGCCTCCAGCGCGCGCCCACCAGGATCGTCGCCGCGACGCCGAGGGTGATGAGGACCGGGATCGGATTCGGGTTCGACAGGTACCGCAGGAGGGCGTCGAATGCGAGCTCGGTCACCCGCTCCTGCGAACCGGGTTTGACGCCGAGCATGTTCGGAAGCTGCTGGAGCGCGATCACGACCGCTATGCCAGCGGTGAATCCTTCGACCAGGGACGCCGGCAGGTAGCGCACATAGCGCCCGATGCCGGAAACCGAGAGCCCGAGGAGGATGACGCCGGCCATAACACCGACCTGGAGCACTCCGGATGGCCCGAACTGGTGAACGACCGGGATGAGCACGACCGTCATGGCCCCGGTGGGACCGGAGACCTGGATGTTGCTCCCGCCGAAGATCGCGGCGAGCGCGCCTGCGATCACCGCGGTGGTTATCCCAGCTTCCGCTCCGAGACCAGAGGCGACACCGAACGCGAGGGCGAGCGGGAGTGCGACGATCGCGACGGTGAGTCCGGCCAGGATGTCCCTCCCCGGCGACTTCCTCATGGGCGTGAAGTCCTTGCGCGACGGCAGCAGGCCGAGAAGGAATCTGCCCCCCGCCGATACCCGGCGCCTCAACTCGTCGAGGTCTGTGTAGCGCCCGACGCCTCGATACCCTCCTCTTCGAGCGAGACCAGGATGCTGCGGGAGTCTTCCAGATTCGAGACGACCAGCCCTCTGGCGACGACGAGCAGTTTCGCCATTCTCGGATCGCGCACCGAGTAGTAGATCGTGTTTCCGTCCCGTCGCGTCGACACCACGCTCGCGCGGCGCAGCACCGCCAGTTGCTGGGAAAGCTGCGTCACTTCGACGCCCAGCTGATCGGCGAGTTCACCGACGGACTCTTCGCCCGCGACGAGCCTTTCGAGAGCGCGCACGCGAATCGGGTGCGCAAGAGCTTTGAACAACTCTGACTTGAGCTGGGCGACAGGAAGGTCCGTGGTCATCGCTCAACTATATTGCAATATTGCAGAATAGTCAATCAGTCAACTACGTGACTACTTTCCGGCGTCCGCCCTGCGCAGCACCCCCGCGGCGTGGCGCAGCACCGGCTCATCCACCATCATGCCGTCGTAGCGGAACACGCCCTTGGCATCGGAGGCAGCGGCGATGACGCCCTGCGCCCACGCGAACTCCTCCGAACTTGGCCGATATGCATCGAGGATGACTGGCACCTGGTCAGGGTGGATGCACGCACTCGCGGCGAATCCGCTGGCCATGGCGTCCTGCGCCTCAGCCGCCAGGCCCTCGGTGTCGTCGATCGCCACGTGCACGGCGTCGATGGCTGCCTTGTGGTGCGCGCCGCCGGCCAGGAGAACGGCGGCACGCGCGTGCCGCGCGACGTCCCGGTAGCGCCCGCCGGCATCGCGGCTCGACGTTCCGCCGAGCGAGGCGATGAGGTCCTCGGCGCCCCACATGAGCGCGACCACGGATTCGTGCGCCGCGAGGGACGGGGCGGCGAGCACGCCCGCGGCCGTCTCGCACAGGACGACGACGCGGTAGCCGTCCAGAGCCCTCAAGTGGGCGGGCGACTCCGCTTTGGCCAGCATGATGGTCCGGTATTCCGTGCGCTCGACGGCGGCAAGGTCGGCCGCGAAGTCCGCCGTGCCCGCCGGGTTGATCCGCACGATCGTGGTCGCCGGATCGAGCTGGTGAGCCACGAGAGACTCTCGGGCTGCGGCCTTGTCCGAGTGCGCCACCGCATCCTCGAGGTCCAGAATCACGGCCGGGGACCGTCCGGCCGCCTTGTCGTAGCGGTCGGGGCGGTCAGCGGGGCAAAACAGGAGCGCCGGCCCGAATTCGAAGATCATTGCGCGGCAGACTCGCACCACACGAGCGCGCTCCTCAGCGCCGTGGCCACGACGACGCCGTCCTGATTCTTCGCCGTGTGCTCGAGGGTGACGATCCCCTGTCCCGGCCGCGACTTCGACAATCGGGCCGCGGTCACGACCGTCTCGGAGTACAGCGTGTCGCCGTGGAACACCGGATGCGGGAACACGACGTTCTCGAAGCCAAGATTCGCCACGATCGTCCCCTCCGTGAGTTGGGCCACCGAGCTGCCCACCATGGTGGACAGCGTGAGCATGGAGTTGACGAGACGCTGCCCGAACGGCTGGGTTGCCGACCACGCGGCATCCAGGTGCAGGGACTGGTTGTTCATCGTCATGGTCGTGAACAGCACGTTGTCGGCTTCCGTAATGGTGCGCCCCGGACGGTGCAGGTACCGGGTACCCACCTCGAATTCTTCGTAATACAGCCCGCGCTGGAGAACCTCCCGCCCAGGCTCGGCCGCCGTCTCCCGCGCAGTCGACTTCGTTGTCTCGTCCGTCATCGCGTCACCTTCCGGTAGTCACATGCTAGCCATCGAGCCCGAGGGCGCGCGCGATGATCATGAGCTGGACCTCATTGGTTCCCTCGCCGATTTCCAGAATTTTCGAATCGCGGTAGTGGCGCGCCACGAGGCTTTCATTCATGAACCCGTATCCGCCGAAAATCTGGGTCGCGTCCCGCGCGTTCAACATCGCGGCGTCGCTCGCGACGAGTTTGGCGATGGCCGCTTCCGTCTTGAACTCCAGCCCGGCGTCGCACCGGCGTGCCGCGTCGAACCACGCGAGCCTGGACGTGTGGACTCTCGCCTGCATGTGGGCGATCGTGAACGCGATGAACTGGTGCCGGGCGATCGGGACGCCGAACACGTTGCGCGACTTCGCGTACTTCACCGACTCCTCAAGGCAGCCCTCGGCGGCGCCCGTGGCGAGCGCCGCGACGGCGATCCTGCCTTCGTCGAGGGTGCGCAGGAAATTCGCGAAGCCGCGGCCGCGCTCCCCCAGCAGGTTCGCTTCCGGCACGCGCACGTCATCGAAGGTGAGCGGATGCGTGTCCGAGGCCCGCCAGCCGACCTTGTCGTAGGAGGGCTCCACCGTGAATCCGGCGGTGCCGTGCGGGACGATGATCGTGGAGAGTTCCTTCGTGACCGAGCCGTCCTTGCGCGTGCGCTCCCCCGTGACTGCCGCAACCGAGATGAACCGGGAGATCGGCGTTCCGGAGTTCGTGATGAACTGCTTCGAGCCGTTTACGATCCACTCGTCGCCGTCGAGAACGGCGGTGGTTCGCGTCGCGCCGGCATCCGACCCCGCTTCCGCCTCGGTGAGACCGAACCCGGCCAGCGCCGTTCCGGCCACGAGGTCAGGAAGCCACTGGGCCTTTTGCTCGTCGGTGCCGTACCGGTAAACCGGCATGGCACCGAGCCCGATAGCGGCCTCGAGCGTGATCGCGATCGACTGGTCGACGCGCGCGATGGCCTCGATCGCGAGGCACAGCGCGAAGTAGTTCCCGCCCTGGCCGCCGTACTCCTCGGGGAACGGCAGGCCGAACAGCCCGAGGTCGCCCATCTGGGCCACAATGTCCATGGGCAGTTCGTGCTTCGTGTCCGCCTCATAGGATCGCGGGGCGACAACGGTGTCGGCGAAATCCTTCACCATCGCATACAGTTCGATCTCTTCTTCGGCCAGATCGTGGTTCATGGTGCTGCCTCCTCGGCGTCGGGGGAAATAGTCGCGAGAAGTTCCCCAAGCTTCACGAGGTCACCGGGGTGCGCTGAATGCTGCACCGTGCCTGCCACCGGCGCCGCAAGTTTGTGCTCCATCTTCATCGCCTCGACTGTGAGGATGGTGTCCCCGGCGTCGACACTGCTTCCGCTGGCGACGGCCACCGCCACGACGGTTCCCGGCATGGGTGAGCGGACTTCCGGACTCGACGGGCGGCTTTCCCGCTCGATCGCGGCGAGCTGCTCCCGCAGAAGTTCTTCGCGGCCGACCAGGCCGAGCGGCCAGCTGAATCCACCCTGACCGAGCCACAGGGTGTCGCCGTCCGGGGCGAACGACCAGACGGTCGATATTCCGTCGACCTCGACGACGTTTCCGACGAGGCGGCCCGTGTGCGGTGTCCCGTCCACCGTGAGCGACGCGCCGCTCACCGTGACCTCCACGCGATCGGTCGCGTTCGTGGCGAACCGGTACCGGCGGGGCACGGTCGCTCCGCCGATCCGCCAGCCCGCGGCCGCCTGCCACACCCCCGTGTCGCTCTCGCCCGAGTTCTCTGCCAGCCACAGTGCCGCCGCGCACAGCAGCGCAGCATCCGGCTGCCGGAACTCCAGTTCGGGAAGCCGTCGCTCGATGAGGGTCGTGTCGAGTCGGGCGGCAACGACATCCGGGTCGGAAAGGAGCGCGCGCAGGTATTCGATGTTCGTGCGGACCCCGAGCACCGTGGTGTCGGCGAGCGCGCGATCCAGGCGGGAGAGGGCCTGATCGCGGGATGTGCCCCACGCAATGACTTTCGCGAGCATCGGGTCGTAGCTCGGCGACACGACGAGACCGTCGATGAGCGCGCTGTCGACGCGGATGCCCTCCCCC
>OEIU01000605.1_pt1 | contig 31629 bp, 28 predicted proteins | sample 1539221 | NCBI WGS metagenome assembly OEIU01 (sample SAMN03792071, study PRJEB22550) | activated sludge metagenome | feature: wastewater treatment plant; material: activated sludge; isolation source: Wastewater treatment plant of a petroleum refinery complex | place: Argentina: Zarate | collected...
GTAATATTCGGGGATCGAGAGGCAGCCTTCCTCGTAGACCGACAGTTCCTCGGAGGCGGAGACGATCTCCGGGTTGATGAACACCCGCGGCTTCGGCGTGGTCTCGCCGTTCTCGTCCTTCTTGGCGAGGTCCATGGTTATCAGACGCAGCGGCTGCGCGACCTGGATCGCCGCCAGCCCGATGCCGGGCGCGTCGTACATGGTCTCGAACATGTCGTCGGCGAGCTTGCGGATCTCCGCCGTCACCTTCTCGACGGGTTTGGAGACCAGCCGCAACTGCTTGTCCGGCAGGATGATGATTTCTCTTAAGGCCATAGCGCGCGATTTAAGCTGCTGATTTGCCGGGGTCAATGCGCCGGGGCGCCGGTTAAGGCGGCCTTAACCATGATTTTTAAGACCGCGTTAACCACGAAAATTAGCCTCTGGTTAACCATAAATGTTCTCTCTTCGTTCGCGATAGGCAGCGAATCGGGCTACAAGTCGAGCCATGAACGAAATTCTCTTCATCGTCGGCGAACTGCCGATTCACGTCGGCGAGGCGCTGGCCGGCTTCGCCGCGCTCGCGCTGGTGCTGCTGCTGACCATCGCCATCATCCTCGCCCGTTCGGGCCGCCGCGGCGCGGAAGTCGCGATGGCGCAGGCGATCCGCGCCGACGAACTGGAAGAGCGCGTCAGCGAGATGCTGCGCGCCCAGAACGAATCCACCGGCCGCGTCGACGCGATGGCGCAGTCGCTGGCCGGCCGCCAGGCCGAGATGGCGCGCGCGGTCAACGAGCGGCTGGATTCGGTCACCCATCGCGTCGGCCAGTCGATGGAAGCGACGACGCGCCACACCATGGACAGCCTGCGCGTGCTGCACGAGCGCCTCGGCATCATCGACAATGCGCACAGGAACCTCACCGACCTGACCTCGCAGGTGACCACGCTGCGCGACGTGCTCGCCAACAAGCAGTCGCGCGGCGCGTTCGGCCAGGCACGAATGGAGGCGATCGTCCAGGACGGCATGCCGCAGGGCTCCTACGAGTTCCAGTACACGCTCTCGTCGGGCAAGCGGCCGGACTGCGTGGTGTTCCTGCCCGACCAGCGGCCGCTCTGCATCGACGCGAAATTTCCGCTGGAGGCGATGACCGCGCTGCACGATGCGCGCACGGACGAGGAGCGCAAATTCGCCAGCCAGCGCCTGCGCAACGACGTGATGAAGCATGTCAGCGACATCGCGGAAAAATATCTGATCACCGGCGAGACGCAGGATACCGCGCTGATGTTCGTGCCGTCGGAATCGGTCTACGCCGAAATCCACGACGGGTTTGACGACGTGATCCAGAAGGCCTACCGCGCCCGCGTCGTGCTGGTGTCGCCCTCGCTGCTGATGCTGGCGATCCAGGTGATGCAGCAGATCCTGAAGGACGCGCGCATGCGCGATGCCGCCGACCAGATCCGTACCGAGGTGCTCAACCTCGGCGACGACCTCAACCGCCTGCGCGACCGCGTGCTCAAGCTGCAAAAGCATTTTGGCGACGTCAACGAGGACGTGCGGCAGATCCTGATCTCGGCCGACAAGATCGAGAAACGCGCGGGCCGGATCGAGGAGCTCGATTTCAGCAAGGCGGACCCGCCGGTGGAGGCGCCGCGCGTGGTCAAGGGCGGAACAGCCGAACTGTTCCCCGCCCCCCGCAAGCTGCAGGCGGGGGAGTGAGTATCTTTCCTTCTCCCCTTGTGGGAGAAGGTGCCTTGCCGAAGGCAAGGCGGATGAGGGGTCTCTATCCGCGGAGACAGACCCCTCACCCGTCTCGAATGAGCTTCCGCTCATTCGATCCACCCTCTCCCACAAGGGGAGAGGGAAAGCACGGAAATCTGCTAACACGCCCTGCATGACCGCACCCGAAGCCGGCTCCCAGACACCGCCCACCCCCACCTGGCGCGAGAGCCTTGCCGTGTACCTTCAGCCGCGCGTGCTGATCGTGATGATGCTCGGTTTTTCTTCCGGCCTGCCGCTGGCGCTGTCGGGATCGACGCTGCTGGTGTGGATGCGGGAATCCGGGGTCGATCTCGGCACGATCGGGCTGTTTGCGCTGGTGGGCACGCCCTACACCCTGAAGTTCCTGTGGGCGCCGCTGGTGGACGCGCTGCACGTACCGTTCTTCACCCGCGCGTTCGGCCGCAGGCGCGGCTGGCTGGTGTTCTCCCAACTGCTCCTGATCGGATCGATCCTGCTGCTGGCGATCACCGATCCGGCTCGCTCGCCGCTGTTCGTGGCGCTGGGCGCCCTGCTGGTCGCAACGATGTCCTCGACGCAGGATATCGTGGTCGATGCGTTTCGCGTCGAGAGCCTGCCGGAGAGCGAACAGGCCGCCGGAATGGCCTCTTATGTCGCGGCCTATCGCATCGGCATGCTGGTCTCGACCGCCGGCGCGCTGTTCATCGTCACCGGGTTCCAGAACACCGGCCTCGAGCCCGGCGCAGCCTGGATGTGGGGCTATGTCGTGATGGCCGCGCTGGTGCTGGTCGGCACCGTCACGGCGCTGGTCGCGACGGAGCCTGAGCAATCGGCGCGCGCGGAAGCTGCGACGCGCAGCGAGAGCGCCTTTTCCCGGGTGCTGCATGCCGCGATCGGCGCGTTCTCGGAATTCCTCACCAGGCGTGACGCGTTCGCGGCGCTGGCCTTTGTGGTGCTGTTCAAGTTCACCGACGCGTTTTCCGGCACAATGACCGCGCCGTTCGTGATCGACCTCGGCTTCACCCGCAACGACTACGCCGCAATCGTGAAGGGCGTCGGGCTCGCCGCGACCCTGATCGGCGGCTTCGCCGGCGGGTTCGTGGCGCGGCGCTATTCGCTGGCCGCGAGCCTCTGGATCGGCGGCGTGCTGCAGGCGGTGGCCAACCTGTCGTTCTCGTGGCTGGCGATGGTCGGCGTCAACCAGTGGGCGCTGGGATTTGCGATCACGGCGGAGAATTTCACCAGCGCCATCGGCACCGTGATCTTCGTCGCCTATCTCTCGGCGCTGTGCCAGAACCCGCTGCACACCGCGACCCAGTACGCGCTGCTGACCGCGCTCGCCGCCGTGGGACGGACGTATCTATCCTCCGGCGCGGGCTATGTGGCGAAGGCGACCGGGTGGCCGCTGTTCTTTGCGATCTGCGTCCTGGTCGCGATCCCGAGCCTGATCCTGCTGGCCTGGCTGCAGCGCCGCGGGCATTTCGACAAGCTGGGACCGGTGAAGGTCTAGAACTCGCCGTCGTCCTGGCCAAGCGAAGCGCGCGCCGGGACCCATAACCGCCGATCCCGATTGTTGAGCGCGTTGGAGCTCCAGCGTAATCACATCATGAATATTTGTGGCTATGGGTCCCTGCGTTCGCAGGGACGACGAAGAGCCCAAAGCTTCCTAATGCTTCGTCAGCACGCTCCATTTGGTGACGACGGCTTCGCTCATCTGCCCGGCGTCCTGCGCGCAGGCGACCTCGTCGACCTTGACCGAGATTTCCTTGCCGATGAAGTTCTTCAGTTGCGCGGCCTGGGCGTCGCTGGTGGTGACGAGCTGGAACGTTTCGGGGCCGGTTTCGAGATTGCAGAGGCCGTTCGGCGGCGGCAGGCGGCGCGGCTCGCTGGTGATCTGGTAGGTCTGCGGGCGCTTGCCCCGCTTGCTGCCCTTCATCGCGTTGAGTTCGCCGGACAGCACGTCGCCGGCATGGATCGGCTTGCCGGGCTTCGGCGCGGGCTCGCCTTGCTGCGCCGATGCGGAAGACGCGGCCAGCGCTGCTGCCACCATGATCAGCGCAAAGCGGGAGCGCCTGGCGAATCCTCGTTTCGTCATGTCGATCAGTTCCGTATGGTTGGATTAGAACAGCGTTCGCTGCCGCATCGCTGCCGATAGCGTACCTTCGTCGAGATAATCAAGCTCGCCGCCGACAGGGACGCCATGCGCGAGCCGCGTCACCTTGACATTGGCGTCCTGCAGAAGATCGGTGATGTAGTGGGCGGTAGTTTGGCCATCAACCGTCGCGTTGAGCGCCAGCACGATCTCGCTGACCTGTGGATCGTGTGCGCGCGCCACCAGCGCGTCGATGGTCAGATCCTGCGGGCCGACGCCGTCAAGTGGCGACAATGTGGCGCCGAGCACGTGATAGCGGCCGCTGGTGGCATTGGCCCGCTCCAGCGCCCAGAGATCGGCGACATCGGCGACCACGACGATGGTCGAGGGATCGCGCCGCGGATCGGTGCACACCGTGCAGGGATTGTTGGTGTCGATATTGCCGCAGGTCTTGCAGACCTGGATGCGCTCGATCGCGACCTGCAACGCGCCGGCGAGCGGCGTCATCAGCGCCTCGCGCTTCTTGATCAGATGCAGCGCGGCGCGGCGCGCCGAGCGCGGTCCGAGCCCGGGCAGGCGCGCCAGAAGCTGGATCAGGCGTTCGATTTCAGGGCCGGCAACGCTCGCAGCCATTTCAGCCGAGACCAAGCAGTCCGGGCGGCAGGCCGAGGCCACCGGTCAGCGCCTGCATCTTCTCCTGCATCGCCACTTCCGCCTTGCGCCTTGCATCGCCATGCGCGGTGACCAGGAGATCCTCGAGCACCTCGCGCTCCTCAGCCTTCATCAGCGACGGATCGATCCTGACGCCCTTCACTTCCATCTTCGCGGTCATGCGCACGGCAACCAGCCCGCCGCCGGAAATGCCCTCGACCTCGATATTGCCGAGTTCTTCCTGCATCGCCTGCATCTTGGATTGCAGTTGCGCCGCCTGCTTCATCATGCCGAGAAAATCAGCCATTGATCCGTCCTCTCGAGTCCGATCAGTCGTCGTCGCCGTCGGAACTCTCGTTCAAGTCTTCAGCGTTAATATCGGATTCCGGCGGCTCGGCGGCAAGGCGGCGCACCTCGATTACCCTGGCGCCGGGAAACCGCGACAGCACCTCCTGCACGCGCGGATCGGCCTCGGCTGCGCGGGCGTGCTCGTTCCGCGCCTGCTCGTTCTGCGCGCGCAGCGTCGGCTGTCCCTCTTCATTCGAGACGACCACGGTCCAGCGCCGCCCGGTCCACAGTTCCAGCTTGCGGGAGAGGTCGTTGACCAGCCCCCGCGCCGCGTTGCGCTCCAGCGCCACCTCCAGCCGCCCGTCCTCGAACCGGACCAGCCGCATATCGGCCTCCAGCGCCGCCTTGGTCATGAGATCGCGCTTCTCGCCCGCGAGCGCCACCAGTTGCGGAAAGCTGTTGATCCGCAGCACGGGTGCGGAGCTGGTCTCGGCCGACGGCGCTGCCATTTGCGGGCGCGCGGAGGCTTCCGCGCCGGCGCGCGGCGAGGCCGGCGTTCGCATCGGCGCCGCTGACATCTGGGACACCGGCGCGGCCGGCGCGGGACGTGACGGCGCCGAGTTGTTCGAGGCGATCTGCGCTCCGCCGCCGTTCTGGTCGAGCATGCGGATTGCTTCGTCCGGGGTCGGCAAATCGGCGACATAGGCGATGCGGACCAGCACCATTTCGGCGGCCGCCGCCGGACGCGTCGCGGTCTGCACCTCGGCGATGCCCTTGAGCAGCATCTGCCACATCCGCGACAGCACCCGCATCGACAGCCTGGCGGCGAATTCGCGCCCGCGCACGCGCTCGGTCTCGCCGAACGCGACATTGTCGGCGGTGGCGGGGACGATCTTCACGCGGGTAACGAAATTGACGAATTCGGCGAGGTCGGACAGCACCACGACCGGATCGGCGCCGACGTCATATTGCGAACGGAATTCGCCGAACGCGCTGGCGATATCGCCGCGGGCCAGATGCTCGAACAGGTCGATCACCCTTGTGCGGTCGGCGAGGCCAAGCATCTGCCGCACCGCGTCGGCACGCACGGTGCCCGCGGCATGCGCAATCGCCTGATCGAACAGCGAGAGCGAATCCCGCACCGAACCTTCGGCGGCGCGCGCGATGATGCCGAGCGCCTCAGGCTCGACCTCGACGCCTTCCTTGCCGGCGATACTGGACAGATGCCCCATCAGCACGTCGGCCTCGACGCGGCGGAGATCAAAACGCTGGCAGCGCGACAGCACCGTCACCGGGACCTTGCGGATTTCGGTGGTGGCGAACACGAACTTGGCGTGCTCGGGCGGCTCCTCCAGCGTCTTCAGGAAGGCGTTGAAGGCCGCCGTCGACAGCATGTGGACTTCGTCGATGATGTAGACCTTGTAGCGGGCGCTGGCGGGTGCATAGCGCACGCTGTCATTGATCTGGCGGACGTCGTCGACGCCGGTATGCGACGCGGCGTCCATTTCCAGCACGTCCATATGCCGGCTTTCCATGATCGGCTGGCAGTGCACGCCCAAATCAGGCATGTGGATGGTCGGCCCCTTCACCGAACCATCCGGCTTCTCGTAGTTGAGCGCACGGGCGAGGATTCGCGCGGTGGTGGTTTTGCCGACGCCGCGGACGCCGGTCAGGATCCAGGCCTGTGGAATTCGCCCGGTTTCGAACGCATTCGAAACGGTGCGGACCATGGCCTCCTGGCCGATCAGATCGTCAAAGCTGGAGGGGCGGTATTTGCGTGCCAGCACCCGGTAGGGCTTGGCGGCCTCGCTGCCGAGCCCTGGGCCACCCTGGCCTTCTGACTTGTCGGGGGGAGCGCCAGCATCACTCATCGATCGATCCGCAATTGATTGTCTCTCGGGGCCGGCTTGCGGACAGGACGCAATCGAGCGCATGGCGGCGGAGCGAGCCGCTTTCATGCGCGATTTGCTCGAAAAACAGGTAGGAGACTGACGAGCGACCCGATCCGGACCTCGTTAGGGCTGCTTCCTTCCGGACCTGACCCGGTTGGCGAGTGGCTCGTCCACCGCCAATCTCCCGGTCCCTATTTGGGGCCAAAAGGCCCGGAAAGCAAGCGGGGTTGATGGCGCCATGCGCCCGGAACTACCCTCCTTCGTCATGGGCGGGCTTGACCGGGCGATCCGCGTCTTGCTTCCTCTGATCCAGCACAAGAAAGGCGTGGATGCCCGGGACAAGCCCGGGCATGACGGGTGTTGGTTGCGCGGTCCGCCCTCTGCAAGGCCACTTCAAGGATTATAGACCTCCCATGCCCTCTGACGCCTGGTCGCTGCACTCCCAACTCACGAAAGACACCATCGATATCGGCGACCTGCCGCTGAGCAAGGTGCTGGTCATCAAGGACGCGCATTACCCCTGGCTGCTGCTGGTGCCGCGCCGGGAGGGCGCGGTGGAAATCATCGATCTCGGCGAGGTCGAGCAGGCGCAATTGATGACCGAAATCTCCCGGGTCTCGCGGGCGCTGAAGGAGATCACCAAATGCGACAAGCTCAATGTCGCGGCGCTCGGCAATCTGGTGCCGCAGTTGCATGTCCATATCATCGCGCGGCGCACCACCGACGCCGCCTGGCCGCGCCCGGTCTGGGGCGTGATGCCGCCGCTGGCGCATGACGCCGAGGAAGTTCAGAATTTCATCAACGCGCTTCGCCGCAAGATCTGGTTGGGTTGAACAGATGGCCGCATTCGACAAATATCCTTTGGGCAAGCCTGCCTTCGTTACCAACGTCCTCGATCGCGCCGCCCATCTGCGCACCAACGACGACAAGCTGCTTGCGATGGAAGGCCAGAGCAATGCGCGGGCCTTTGTGATCTATCGCGACTCGCTGGTCCTGAAGCAGGAGGAGAGCGGCCCCCGCGCGCTGCTCTCGATCAGGGAATCGCTCGATTACGGCGCCAATCCCGGCACGGTTTTCCTGGGACTGCGCGACGGTGCGCCGGTGTTCGGCATGGGCATTGCGCCCGCCGCCGCGGAAAAACTGGTCGGCCGCAGCGACGTCGCGGTCACGGAATTGCGCGGCATGGCGATGCAAGGCGTGCTGCCGCTCGAGCAGCTATCCGCCATCGCGATGGCGAAATCGCTGGTGGGCTGGCATCAGCGCCACGGATTTTGCGCCAATTGCGGCGCGCGCACCTCGATGCGGGAAGGCGGCTGGAAGCGCGAATGCGGCAGCTGCAAGGCGGAGCATTTTCCGCGCACCGATCCGGTCGTGATCATGTTCGTGAGCCTCGGCGACAAGGCGCTGCTCGGCCGGCAGAAGCAGTTCATGCCCGGCATGTATTCGTGCCTCGCCGGCTTTGTCGAGGCAGCCGAGACCATCGAGGACGCCGTGCGCCGCGAGATCTGGGAGGAATCCGGCATCCGCGTGACCGACGTGAGCTACTACATGACGCAGCCCTGGCCCTATCCGTCGTCGCTGATGATCGGCTGCACGGCGCGCGCGATCAACGAGGACATCGTCGTCGACCGCGTCGAACTCGAGGATGCGCGCTGGTTCGACCGCGCCGAACTCGCGCTGATGCACAAGCGCCAGCACCCCGACGGCCTGTTTGCCGCTCATCCCTTCGCCATTGCGCATCATCTGATCGGTCAATGGCTGCATGGCGGCGGCAACAACGGCGCATAGCGGGGAACCGACGCCTGCCGGCCCGATTGACCTTGGCTCGATTGACCCTGCCCGATTGATTTGGGGCTTGAACGGACACGACGGATTCCGGAAATGAACTTTCAGGACAAGGCGCCCAAGGCTCCGCGGATTCTCTGCATCGGCATGCCGGTGCGTGACCTCACCTTTCACACGCCGGGTGTTCCCGGGCGCGGTTCCAAGGAGAACGCCACCGCCTTCGCCGAAATCTGCGGCGGCAATGCGCTCAACGCGGCGATCGGCATCGTGCGGCTCGGCGGCCGGGCCTCGATCTGCGGGCCGATGGGCGATGCCAGGGAAACATCGAGCCGCTTCATCTTCGACCAGATGGCGCATGAGGGCATCGAGACCAGGCATCTCATCCACATGCCTGATCTGGTGACGCCGATCTCGGCGGTCATGATCGACCCGTCCGGCGAGCGCACCATCGTGACCTTCCGCGACCCGAAGCTGTGGCAGGTGAAATTGCCCGACTTCGACACGCTGCTCGACGATTGCGCCGCCATTCTCACCGAGAGCCGCTGCGCTGAATTCTGCACCGAGCTCTGCGCCGAGGCGGTCCGGCGCGGCATTCCCGTGATCGTCGACGTCGACCGGGCGATGTCGCTGCGCGAGGGCCTGCTGAACGCCTCGACGCACCTGGTATTCTCCAGCGAACCGCTGCAGGAGACCGCCGATGTTACCGACGACGCCCAGGCGCTGAGGAAGATCGCCAGGCTGACCCCCTCCTTCCTGGCGGGAACGCGCGGCCCCCGGGGCACGATCTGGCTCGACGAGAAGGGCGAGATCCAGGAGACCCCCGCCTTCCCGGTCCACACCGTGGACACGCTCGGCGCCGGCGACGTCTTCCACGGCGCGTTTGCCCTCGCCATCACCGAGAAGCAGGAGTTGCGGCAGGCGCTGCGATTTGCCTCGGCCGCCGCGGCCCTGAAATGCACCCGTTTCGGCGGCGCTTTCGCCGCCCCGCAACGTGCTGAAGTTGAAGAGCTTTTGAGCCACGGCAAGGTTGCGGGCCAGGCCACGGTGAAGACTTAGAGGGGCTTGCTATAGAAGAATTTTCTATATATTAGGATATCACACCTATTCTATGGAACATTTTTCTCATGACCGATCTAGCCGTTCAGCTCCCCGAAGCCCATCGCCGCCTGGACGCCATCGACCGCAAGATTCTGACCGTGCTCCAGGAGGATGCCTCGCTGTCGGTCGCCGAAATCGGCGACCGGGTCGGGCTGTCGTCGACGCCGTGCTGGAAGCGGATCCAGCGGCTCGAGGCCGACGGCGTGATCCTGCGCCGGGTCGCGCTGGTCGACCAGAACAAGATCGGGCTCGGCATTTCCGTGTTCGTCTCGGTCGAGAGCAGCGACCATTCCGACGCCTGGCTGCGCAAATTCGCCGACGCCGTCAGCGCCATGCCCGAGGTGATGGAATTCTACCGGATGGCCGGCGACGTCGACTACATGCTGCGCGTCGTGGTCGCCGACATGGCCGCCTATGACATCTTCTACAAGAAGCTGATCAGCGCCGTGCCGCTGAAGAACGTCACCTCGCGCTTTGCGATGGAGAAGATCAAGTCGGTGACCGCGCTGCCGGTGCCGGCGGCGTAGGCGACGTCCGCAATTCTACGGACCAGAGCTTTCACCGAACATTAGCCCTGTGTCCATAGACACAGGGGATGGGTCCGACACACGCACCAGCCAGCCGCCTGTGGCCGGCGTGGCTCAACGCCACGCTGCTGCTGCTTGCCAGCTTCATCTGCATCGCAGGACTGGCCTTTCAGGCCCGTCCCGGCGCTGAAGTCGTGGCGGTGGCATTCCCGGCCTGGTGGAATTCCGAGCAGGCCCTGTCGGCCGTAACTTCGGCCAACGCTGCGATCGTCCGCATGACCGCCGTCCCATCGCTTCTGGTGGTGCGACCCGACGGCCGCGATGGCCTGTCGCGGCTTTACGAAGCCGGAGCCTGGTTCACGATCGACCCGCAAGCCATTGCAGCCTGTTTCAGCAAACAGAACGCCCTTCCGGAATGACTTTGCATATTGGGGACATGAAATGATCAATGAAAGCGACGATCTCGCAGCCTTGCGCGAAACCACCAGCAAGGCCTTGCTCGGCCTGCTCTGGCTTCATGTTCCCATTGCGTTCGCCATCGGCCTGATGCGCGACAGCGGCTGGATGGGACCGACGGCGCTGATGGCAGCCATGGCGCTGGCCGCGACGGCATCGTGGGCGAGTTCGGGCAACGGCCTGTCGACACGCCTGATCTTTGCCGTCGCGCTGATGGGCGGAGTTTCGGTGTTCGCCTACCAGCTCGCCGGTCATGCCTGGCAGCTCGACATGCACATGTATTTCTTTGCCGCGCTGGCCTGCCTGGTCGCCTATTGCGACTATCGCCCGATCCTTGCCGGCACCGTCGCCGTCGCGCTGCATCATTTGGCGCTGAATTTCCTGCTGCCGGCCGCGATCTATCCCGGCGGCGCCGATCTCGGCCGCGTGGTGCTGCACGCCGTCATCCTGCTGATGGAGGCCGGCGTCCTGAGCTGGCTGTCGTTCAAGCTCTCGCATCTGTTCGAGACGACGGCCCAGAAGAGCGCGGAAGCCGCGGCGGCCGGCGCTTCGGAAGCCCGCGCCAACCGCGAGCGGCTGGACGTCGAGGAAAAATCCAAGCAGGAGCGTGACGCCGCGCGGCACGAACTGGCCGCCGGGTTCGAGCGCACGGTTGGAAGCATCGTCGAGGCCGTCGCGGTCGCGGCGACCAGGGTGCAGAACCTGTCGTCGACCATGAGCGGCAGCAGCGAGGAAACGATCAGCAAGACCTCGGCCGCGGCCAATGCCTCGAACCAGGCTTCATCCAATGTCGAAACGGTTGCCTCGGCGACCGAGGAACTCTCGGCGTCGATCAACAGCATTGCCCAGCAGGTGACGCGGTCGGCGGAGATCGCCGGCAAGGCCGCCGGCGAAGCACGCCGGACCAATTCCGTGGTCGAGGGCCTTGCCGCCGGCACCCAGAAGATCGGCGAGGTGGTCACGCTGATCCAGAACATCGCCAGCCAGACCAACCTGCTCGCCCTGAACGCCACCATCGAGGCGGCGCGCGCCGGCGAGCATGGCAAGGGGTTCGCCGTGGTGGCGAGCGAGGTCAAGGCACTGGCCAACCAGACCGCCAAGGCGACGGAAGAAATCTCCGCGCAGGTCCAGGACATCCAGAATGCGACCGGCGAAGCCGTCAACGCGATCCAGACCATCGGCGGCACCATCGCCGAGATCGACGAGATCTCCAGCCAGATCGCCGCCGCGGTCGAGCAGCAGGGCGCGGCGACCCGCGAGATCGCCGGCAACGTGCTGCAGGCGGCAAACGGCACCAGGGACGTCAACGCCAACATCCTCAGTGTCAGCCAGGCGTCGGAACAGTCCGGCAAGGCCGCGGCCAGCCTGCAGGATGCCGCCAACGGATTGTCGTCGCAGTCCGAGCGCCTGAAGTCCGAGGTCTCCAGGTTCCTTGGCTCGCTGCGCGTTGCGTAACGGCAGATGCGATCTCCCCCGTTTCAGCGGGGGAGATACTCACTCTCAAATCTTCTGATTGTACGCGCCGACCTCGGGATGCGTGCGCAGCACGCCATCCATCGCCTCGAACATGTCGCGCATGCGCGCTTCGCTGACCGGGCTTTCGACCACGACCACCAGCTCCGGCTTGTTCGATGAGGCCCGCACCAGTCCCCAGCTGCCGTCCTCGACGGTGACGCGCACGCCGTTGACGGTGACGAGGTCGCGGATCTTCTGGCCCGCGACCTTCTCGCCGTTCTTCTGCAGCGTCTCGAAGTGCTTCACCACGGCGTCCGCCACGCCGTACTTCACCTCGTCGGCGCAATGCGGCGACATCGTCGGCGACGACCAGGTCTTCGGAATCGCATTCTTCAGGTCGGCCATCGACTTGTCGGGTGCGCGGTCGAGCATCTCGCAGATCGCGATCGCGGAGACCAGGCCGTCGTCATAGCCGCGGCCAAGCGGCTTGTTGAAGAAGAAGTGGCCGGACTTCTCAAATCCCGCCAGCGCGCCCATCTCATGGGTGCGGCGCTTCATGTAGGAATGTCCGGTCTTCCAGTAGGCGGTCCTGGCGCCCTGCTTCTGCAGCACGGGGTCGGTCACGAACAGCCCGGTCGATTTGACGTCGACCACGAACTGCGCATCCTTGTGGATCGCCGACATGTCGCGCGCCAGCATCACGCCGACCTTGTCGGCGAAGATCTCCTCGCCGGTGTTGTCGACCACGCCGCAGCGGTCGCCGTCGCCGTCGAAGCCGAGGCCGACGTCGGCCTTGTGCTCGAGCACGGCATCGCGGATCGCGTGCAGCATCTCCATGTCTTCCGGATTCGGATTGTATTTCGGGAAGGTGTGATCGAGCTCGGTATCGAGCGGGATCACCTCGCAGCCGATCGCTTCCAGCACCTGCGGCGCGAAGGCCCCCGCGGTGCCGTTGCCGCAGGCGGCCACGACCTTCAGCCTGCGCTTGAGCTTCGGGCGGCTCGTGAGATCGGCGATGTAGCGCGCCGGAAAATTCTCGTGGAATTGATAGGCGCCGCCGGCCCTGTTCCTGAACTCGGCGTTGAGCACGATTTCCTTCAGCCGCGTCATCTCGTCAGGGCCGAAGGTGAGCGGCCGGTTGGCGCCCATCTTGACGCCGGTCCAGCCATTGTCGTTGTGCGAGGCCGTCACCATGGCGACACAGGGCACGTCGAGATCGAACTGCGCGAAATAGGCCATCGGCGTGACCGCAAGCCCGATGTCGTGCACCTTGCAGCCCGCCGCCATCAGGCCGGAAATCAGCGCATATTTGATCGAGGCCGAATAGCCGCGGAAATCATGGCCGGTCACGATCTCCTGCCTGACGCCGAGTTCCGCGATCAGCGCGCCGAGCCCCATGCCCAGCGCCTGAACGCCCATCAGGTTGATTTCCTTCTCGAACAGCCAGCGTGCGTCGTATTCGCGAAAGCCGGTCGCCTTCACCATCGGTCCGGATTCGAATTCATAGGTGTTCGGAACCAGCACGGATTTGGGCTTTGGAAACATGTAATCGCCTTGTCATGAAAAAGCAGAACGAAACACCGCAGCCATAGCGAATACGCGGGCCGGGCGATAGGCGGGACCAGCGCCTTGTGACCACTATTTGCGGCGGATTTGGCAATTACGGCAAACAGCACCTCACAACTCAGGCGCCCGATTTCCGAATTTCTGCTCCGATGACAACCTTCAACGTCGGCAAGGATTGCTGCACGGTATCCCAGACCAGTTGGGCTGCAACGTCCTCATAGTCGTGACGATAGACGTTTCCGGCGTCAGCCATTTGCTTCCAGGAAATCATGGGATGGCGCGCCTTAATCTCATTTGGTAGACGCCGCGAAGCTTCAGATATGATCTCCAGGCAACGGGTGACTGCATAGAAAGCCTGCAAATCCGCCTTGAACGTTTCGCGGTTCAAACCTTCGATGAAGTTCGTCGCCAAATCGATGTGATGGAGGATATCGCGGAGCGCACCGTCCGTGGGGTCAGAAGGCATAGATCACGTCAGCCATCGCCGCCGGGCGGACATAAGGTTTGAGCCCTTCGCGGTTAACAACGTCCACGGGACCGTCAAAGAGCTGTGCGATGTATCCCTTGATGTCCACGTAATCGAAGACCGTAATACGAGCCTCGGGATCGATTTCGATCATGATATCGATATCGCTGTCGGAGCGATTTTCGCCCCGTGCGACTGATCCGAACAAGGCGGCATGCTTCACACCACGCCCGCGCAGGGCGTGTTCGGAGCGACGCAGGGTTTCCAAGGCTTCGGATCTGTTCATTTGACTAATATAGCATGCCGCCAAGCTAACCGGGAGAGGCAACAACCAGGAACGGATGGCCTTACTGTTCCAGCACCAGCTTGCCGTCGGCATATATGAAGCGCTTCAGCTTCGACAGGAACGACAGGCCGAGCAGGTTCTCGGACAATGCCTCGTCGGGCAGCACCAGCGCGTCGACGTCGCGCACCACGAGACCGCCAAGCTCGATCATCGCGAGCCGCGCCCGCGCGGCCTTGATGGTGCCGTTGGCGGTGGACACGGTCGCGTTGTAGTCGCTGCGCGAGGGCCGCAGGCCGAACCGCGCCGCGGATTTCTCGTTCAAGGCGACCACCGAAGCGCCGGTATCGACCATGAAGTTGATGCGCTGTCCCTCGATGCGGCCATCGGCCGAGAAATGGCCGCGTGCGTCACGGGGAATGTCGAAGCTGCGGCCGGAGGCCTGCGCGACCGTCTGGGCGGACATCGGTTTCGGTGCCGCCTTGGCGGATGCCGCAGCCGGCGACATCTGGTCCGCCATCTGCGCCATGTAGGTGCCTGCGCCGACCAGAACGGCGGCAAGGATCATCAGGTTACGCATTACGCCACACTCGATTGCCGGACCGCCGATATCACCACGCCAGTCGCCAAGCGGCGACTAACGGGGGCGGCGGAGGCTGCCATTTTGGCGAAAAGGATGAGTGAAGGGTTAACGCGGTCTCTTTAGCTTCTCCCCGCGAAAGGGCGGCGAAAAGGAACTCACGTCCCGCGCGGCTTGACCCGCCGGGTCGGCGGCGCGCTGGCGGGGTCTTCCGGCCAGGGATGGCGGGGATAGCGGCCGCGCAGGTCGGAGCGAACGGCGGCATAGCTGCCGCGCCAGAAGCCCGGCAGGTCGCGTGTCACCTGGACCGGGCGCTGCGCCGGCGACAATAATTCCAGCACCAGCGGCACCGCGCCCCTGGCGATCGAGGGGTGCGTGTTGAGCCCGAACAGCTCCTGCAGGCGCACGGCAATGGTCGGGCCCTGCTCGGCTTCGTAATCGATCGCCAGCATCGTGCCGGTCGGCGCCTCGAAATGCGTCGGCGCCTCGCGCTCCAGCCGCGAACGCAATTCCCACGGCAACAACGCCATCAACGCCTCGGAAAGATCGCCGGCGGAAATTTCCTTCAACGAGGTCTTGTCGTAGAGCGCCGGCATCAGCCAGTTTTCGGCCTCGGTGGCGAGCGACGTATCGGACAGATCGGGCCAGCTATCGCCTTCCGCCTTGCGCAGGAACATCACGCGATCGCGCCACTGCTTCAGCGCCTTGGACCATGGCAGCCGGTCGAGCCCGGCGGCAACCAGACCGGCGGCGAAAATGCGCGCGGTCTCCGCCGAGGGCGACAGCGCAAGGGGAGCTTCGGACAGCGTGATCGCGTGCAGCGTCCGCTTGCGGCGTCCGCGCAGCGCCATCGCGCCGCGATCGAATGTAATTTCCTCGGTGTCCTCGATCTGATCGGCGAAGCGCGTTTCGATGTCGGCCTGCGCGATCGGCGCGGCAAGGAGGATGCGTCCCTGCGCGGCGGTGCCGGTCAACTCCCCCACCGCGATATAGGACACGCGCGCCAGCGACGAGGCCTGCTCGACGGCGGCGCCGCGGCCATTTGCCAGCACAAAACTGCCATTGCCTCGGTTGCGCGCGACGCGGTCGGGGAAGGCCAGCGCCAGCATGATCCCGGTGGAGGGCGAGCTGTATTCGGCAGGCGGCCCTTCGGTCGCCGCCACCTGCTGCGCCCAGCGCTGCGCAAGGCTGCGCGCGCTGGCGGCGCGGGCTGAGCGGTCGCGGCCGAACTGGTCGAGCCTGACATCGAGATCGACGCTGTCGCCGCCAAGGCCGCGCTCGGTCAGAACAGCGGCAATTCCGGCCGCCTCCGCGCCCGCCCCCAGCCGATGCGAATCCACGATCATGCGCGCCAGCCGCGGCGGCAGCGCCAGCGCGCGCAGGCTTTGTCCTTCTGACGTGATGCGGCCGTCCGGATCGAGCGCGCCGAGTTCGTGTAACAGACTATTGGCTTCCTTCAACGCAGGCGCCGGCGGAGGATCGAGAAATGCCAGCGTCGCCGGATCGCGCACGCCCCATTGCGCGAGATCGAGCACCAGCGACGACAGGTCGGCCGACAGAATTTCGGGCTGCGTGTAAGCCGCAAGCGAAGCCGTCTGCGGCTCGTCCCACAGCCGGTAGCACACGCCGGGCTCGGTGCGGCCGGCGCGGCCGCGGCGCTGGTCGACCGCCGCGCGCGAGGCGCGCACGGTCTCGAGCCGGGTCAGGCCGATATCAGGCTCGTAGCGCGGCACCCGCGCCAGGCCGGAATCGACCACGATGCGCACGCCCTCGATGGTCAGCGAAGTTTCGGCGATCGACGTCGCCAGCACCACCTTGCGGCTTCCCTTCGGCGCCGGCGCGATGGCGCGATCCTGCACGGCGGCATCGAGCGCGCCGAACAGCGGCACGATCTCGACGGCAGGATCGTGCACCCGCTCGCCGAGGAAATTCTGCGTGCGGCGGATTTCGGCGGCGCCGGGCAGAAACGCCAGCACCGAGCCGGGATCGGCGCGCAGCGCCGATACGATTGCATCCGCCATCTGCCGCTCGATCGGCGCATCGGCCTTGCGGCCGAGATAGCGCGTCTCCACCGGAAAGGCGCGGCCTTCGCTGGCAACCACAGGCGCGTCGCCGAGCAGCTTGCCGACCCGTGCGCCATCGAGCGTCGCCGACATCACGAGGATTCGCAGGTCCTCGCGCAGGCCGGTCTGCGCGTCGCGCGCCAGTGCCAGCCCGAGATCGGCATCGAGCGAGCGCTCGTGAAATTCGTCGAACAGCACGGCGGCAACGCCTGACAATTCGGGATCGTCGAGAATCTGCCGCGAGAAGATTCCCTCGGTGACGACTTCGATCCGGGTCGCGCGCGAAACCTTCGAGCCGAAGCGCACGCGATAGCCGACGGTCTCGCCTGCCCGCTCGCCAAGCGTTCGCGCCATCCGCTCCGCGCTGGCCCGCGCCGCGATGCGCCGCGGCTCCAGCATGATGATCTTCCTGCCGTTCAGCCAGGGCGCATCGAGCAGCGCCAGCGGCACCCGCGTGGTCTTGCCGGCGCCGGGCGGCGCCACCAGCACCGCGGTGTTATTGGCCGCGAGCGTACGGTCGAGCTCGTCGAGCACCGCATCGATCGGGAGGGGGGTATCAAAAGTGAGAGGCAATATCTCTGATCCGTCATCACCCGCCAAAGCGGGTGATCCAGTAAACGCTGGCGTTACTGACTGCGAACAGCGCGAGTACTGGATACCCCGCCTGCGCGGGGTATGACAACCGTGGTTGCGGCTACTTCCGGGGCTGAGTCCGCCCTACGCTCTCGTACGTAAAGCCGTGCGCCGCCATATCCGCGGGACGGTAGATATTGCGCAGGTCGACCACGACGGGCTGGGCCATCGCGCGCTTGATGCGGTCCAGGTCGAGCGCGCGGTACTGGACCCATTCGGTCACGATCACCAGGGCGTCCGCGCCCTTCACGCATTGATAGGGATCGTCGCAATATTCGATGTCGGGCAGTTCCTTGCGCGCCTGTTCGATGCCGACCGGATCGTGCGCGCGGACCTTTGCGCCCATGTCGAGCAGCCCGGTGACCAGCGGGATCGACGGCGCCTCGCGCATGTCGTCGGTGTCGGGCTTGAAGGTGAGGCCGAGCACCGCCACGGTCTTGCCGCGGAGGTTTCCGACGGCATTCGACACCTTGCGCGCCATCGCCCGCTTGCGGTTGTCGTTGACACCGAGCACGGCCTCGACGATGCGCAATTGCACGTCATGGTCCTGCGCGATCTTGACCAGCGCGCGGGTATCCTTCGGGAAGCACGAGCCGCCGAAGCCCGGGCCGGCATGCAGGAATTTCGATCCGATACGGTTGTCGAGCCCGATGCCGCGCGCGACTTCCTGCACGTCGGCGCCGACCTTTTCGGAGAGATCGGCGATCTCGTTGATGAAGGTGATCTTGGTCGCGAGGAACGCGTTGGCGGCGTATTTGATCAGCTCCGCGGTGCGCCGCGCGGTGTACATCATCGGCGCCTGGTTGAGCGACAGCGGCCGGTAGACGTCGCCCAGCACCTTGCGCCCGCGCTCGTCCGAGGTGCCGACCACGATGCGGTCCGGAAATTTGAAGTCGCGGATCGCCGCGCCCTCGCGCAGGAATTCCGGGTTCGAGGCGACCACGAATTCGGCCGACGGGTTGGCCTCGCGAATCAGCCGCTCGACCTCGTCGCCGGTGCCGACCGGCACGGTCGATTTCGTCACCACCACCGTGAAGCCCGACAGCGCGGCGGCGATCTCGCGCGCCGCGCTGTAGACGTAGGTGAGATCGGCATGGCCGTCGCCGCGCCGCGAGGGCGTGCCGACCGCGATGAACACGGCGTCGGCATCGGCAACCGGCGCAGTCAGGTCGGTGGTGAAGTCCAGCCGTTTGGCCTTGACGTTGGACGCCACCAGTTCGTCCAGCCCGGGTTCGAAGATCGGAATCTCGCCGCGGCGCAGGGCCTCGATCTTTCCGGCATCCTTGTCCACGCAGGTGACGTGGTGACCGAAATCGGCAAAGCAGGCGCCGGAGACCAGCCCCACATAGCCCGTGCCAATCATGGCGATTCGCATGGAAACAATCCGTATTGAATGGTTAACGCCAGTCTCGATTTTTCGGGCGTCTTAGAGCATTTTTCGTCCCCAGGGAAACCGGAAAGCGCAGGGGTCCCGGCACGATCCTTGTATGAATAAAGAAGAAAGCAACGCTTCGGGCCGAAGATGCGGCCACGTCGCGCCGAAAAGGGACAGCAATGACTTCAAACGGCACATCCCCCGTACCTGGACGTCCCACCCGCATCGACTGGGTGGACTACGCCAAGGGCATCTGCATCGTCATGGTGGTGATGATGCATTCGGTGCTGGGCGTGGAAAAGGCGGCCGGTGATACCGGGTTCATGCATGCGTTCGTCATGTTCGCCCAGCCGTTCCGGATGCCGGACTTCTTCCTGATTTCGGGTCTGTTTCTCGCAGTCGTGATCGACCGCGACTGGCGCACCTATCTCGACCGCAAGGTCGTGCATTTCGCATATTTTTACGTCTTGTGGATGACAATCCAGTTCGGCTTCAAGGCGCCCGGCTTCGCCGCCGAACAGGGCTGGCCTCATGTCGGCTACCTCTATCTGGAATCCTTCGTCGAGCCGTTCGGCACGCTGTGGTTCATTTATCTGTTGCCGATCTTCTTCATCGTCACAAAACTGTCACGCGGTGTCCCTCCGCTTGCGATCTGGCTGGTCGCCGCCGCGCTGGAGATGGCACATGTCGGGACGCACTGGACGGTGATCGACGAATTCTGTGCGCGCTTCGTCTATTTCTATTCCGGCTATCTGTTCGCATCCTACGTGTTCGCGCTGTCGGACCGTTCGCGGGCAAGGCCCGGGCTGGCGCTAATGGGGCTGGCGCTGTGGGCGCTCGTCAATGGCGGCCTCGTGACGGCGGACTACAGCCATCTGCCGCTGGTCTCGCTGGCGCTCGGCTTTGCCGGGGCCGGCGCCATCATCGTGATGGGCACGCTGCTGGCGCGCATGCAATGGCTGAACTTCCTGCGCTATTGCGGCGAGCACTCGATCGTCATCTATCTCGCCTTCTTCCTGCCGATGGCGGTGACGCGAACGCTGCTGCTGAAGACCGGCGTGATCGCCGATATCGGGGCGATCTCCCTGATCGTCACTGTGGCCGGTGTTGCCGGCGCCATCGTGATCTGGCGGCTGGCCCTGGCGCTGCGCGCCGACTTCCTGTTCGAGCGTCCCGACGCGTTCTGGATCGCGCCGAAGAAGGCCGCGCCGACACTGCAGCCGGCGGAGTAGGATTCACCGCTTCGTGTCGTCCCTGCGAACGCAAGGGACCATAACCACCGGCCCTCAGGGCTGGACTCGGTGGGACCGCTGGATTGCCCAACAATGGCCGCCCGTGGTTATGGGTCCCGGGTCGCGCTTCGCTTGCCCGGGACGACGGCAATTGGCTGTGCGGTAGCCACCAAAATCCCGCCCCCAAGGCTGTCAATCCGCGCAAAAATCCCTAAATTTCGGCCATGCCGAAATCAGCCCCCAAAGCCGCCGCCAAGCCCGCTCCCGCCAAAGTTCCAGCCAAGGCCGCCAAACAGGCAGGCAAGGGCGACCATGTGTTTCTGGTCGACGGCTCCTCCTACATTTTCCGCGCCTATCACGCGCTGCCGCCGCTCAGCCGCAAATCCGACGGGCTGCAGGTCAACGCCGTGCTCGGCTTCTGCAACATGCTGTGGAAACTGCTTCGCGACATGCCGGAGAATGACCGGCCGACCCACCTCGCCATCGTGTTCGACAAGTCGGAAATCACCTTCCGCAACAAGCTCTATCCCGACTACAAGGCGCACCGGCCGCCGGCGCCTGACGACCTGATCCCGCAATTCGCGCTGATCCGCGAAGCCGTGCGCGCGTTCGACCTGCCCTGCCTGGAGCAGGTCGGCTTCGAGGCCGACGACCTGATCGCGACCTATGCGCGGCTCGGCAACGAGCGCGGCGCGACCACGACCATCGTCTCCTCAGACAAGGATCTGATGCAACTCGTGACCGACAAGGTCACGATGTACGACACCATGAAGGATCGCCGCATCGGCATTCCGGAGGTGATCGAAAAATTCGGCGTGCCGCCGGAAAAGGTCGTCGAGGTGCAGGCGCTGGCCGGCGATTCCACCGACAACGTGCCTGGTGTCCCCGGCATCGGTGTCAAGACCGCGGCGCAACTGATCGTGGAATATGGCGACCTCGAACAACTGCTGTTCCGCGCCACCGAGATCAAGCAGCCGAAGCGACGGCAGGCCCTGATCGAGAACGCCGAGAAGGCGCGGATCTCGCGGCAACTGGTGCTGCTCGACGACAAGGTCGATCTCGAAGTGCCGCTCGACGACCTCGCCGTGCACGAGCCGGACGCGCGCAAGCTGATCGCGTTCCTGAAGGCAATGGAGTTCTCCACCCTCACCCGCCGGGTCGCCGAATATTCGCAGATCGATCCCTCCGACATCGAGCCGGACGCGGGCAACAAGAGCGGCGCCAGCGTTTTTTCGGCTCCGCCATCCGGCGGGAAGCCGGAGGGCTATGCGGAAGGCGCGACGCTGTTCGACGCGCCCGCCTCGCCCGCCGCCGGCAGCGCAGCCGCGCCGGCCAGGGGCACCGACAAGCAGGACAAGGCGGCGAGCCTCAAGGGTACGCCGATCTCGCTTGCCGCAGCGCGCGCCGAAGCCATGCGGAAACTGCCTGTCGATCGCGGCAAGTACCAGGCCATCGGTTCGATGGCCGAACTCAAGGCCTGGATCGCGCGCGCCCATGATGCCGGCGCCTTCGCCGTTGACGTCAAGGCGAGCGGCGACGATCCGATGCAGACCGATATCTGCGGCATCGCGCTGGCGCTGGGGCCGAACGATGCCTGCTATCTTCCCCTCGCCCACAAGCAATCCGGCGGCGGCGCGGGCCTGTTCGACGCCGGCCTCGCCCCGGACCAGATCAAGGCGGCCGACGCGCTGGCCGCGCTGAAGCCGCTGCTGGAATCGTCAGGCCTGCTCAAGATCGGCTTCAACATCAAGTTCAACGCCGTGGTGCTGGCGCAGCACGGCGTCACGCTGCGCAACGTCGACGACGCGCAGTTGATGTCCTACGCGCTCGATGCCGGGCGCAACTCGCATGCCCTGGAATCGCTCTCCGAGCGCTGGTTCGGCCATGCGGTGCTCGGCTATGGCGAACTCGTCGGCAGCGGCAAGAACAAGCTGACCTTCGACCAGGTCACGATCGACAGGGCGACCGCCTATTCGGCCGAAAGCGCCGACGTGATTTTGCGGCTGCAGCGCGTGCTGAAGCCGCGGCTCGCGGCCGAGCACATGACGACGGTGTATGAGACGCTGGAACGGCCTCTGATCAGCGTACTGGCGCGGATGGAGCGGCGCGGCATCTCGATCGACCGCCAGGTGCTGTCGCGGCTGTCGGGGGATTTCGCCCAGACCGCGGCGCGGGTCGAGGCCGAGATCCAGGAAATCGCCGGCGAGCCGATCAATGTCGGCAGCCCCAAGCAGCTCGGCGACATCATCTTCGGCAAGATGGGACTGCCCGGCGGCAGCAAGACCAAGACCGGCGCGTGGTCGACCTCGGCGCAGGTGCTCGACGACCTCGCCGAGCAGGGCCACGAATTCCCCAAGAAGATCCTGGAATGGCGGCAGGTCTCGAAGCTGAAATCGACCTATACCGACGCGCTGCCGACCTATGTGCATCCGCAGACCCACCGCGTGCACACCACCTACGCGCTGGCCGCGACCACCACCGGGCGGCTGTCGTCGAACGAGCCGAACCTGCAGAACATCCCCGTGCGCACCGAGGACGGCCGCAAGATCCGCCGCGCCTTTGTCGCCACCGCCGGCCACAAGCTGGTGTCGGCCGACTATTCGCAGATCGAACTTCGGCTATTGGCCGAGATCGCCGACATCCCGGTGCTGAAGCAGGCGTTCCGCGACGGGCTCGACATTCACGCCATGACGGCGTCCGAGATGTTCGGCGTGCCGATCAAGGACATGCCGGGCGAGGTGCGCCGCCGCGCCAAGGCGATCAATTTCGGCATCATCTACGGCATCTCGGCGTTCGGCCTCGCCAACCAGCTCGGCATCGCCCGCGAGGAAGCCTCCGCCTACATCAAGAAATATTTCGAGCGCTTCCCGGGCATCCGCGCCTATATGGACGAGACCCGGGAATCATGCCGCAGGAACGGCTATGTCACCACGCTGTTCGGCCGGAAGATGTACTACCCTGATATCAAGGCCTCCAATGCATCGGTGCGCGCGTTCAACGAACGTGCCTCGATCAATGCGCGCCTGCAAGGCACCGCCGCCGACATCATTCGCCGCGCCATGATCCGGATGGAAGACGCGCTGGCGGAGAAGAAGCTCTCGGCGCAGATGCTGCTGCAGGTCCACGACGAACTGATCTTCGAGGTGCCCGACAGCGAGGTGGCGGCGACGCTGCCGGTCGTGCAGCACGTCATGCAGGACGCGCCGTTCCCCGCGGTGCTGCTCTCGCTGCCGCTGCAGGTCGACGCACGCGCCGCCGATAATTGGGACGAGGCGCATTAGGCGCGCTGTCATCGCCCGGCCGGGCGACGACAGTGGTGGCTGGCGATAGCGACGCCTCAATCCAGCTTCGCTTCCATGCCGCGTTTGGTGGCCGGGCGGGCCATCAGGGCGTTGTACCAGCGCTCGACATTCGGAAAGTCCTTCAGCTCCACCTTGTGGCGCGGGTGGCGCCAGGCCCAGCCGAGGATCGCGAAGTCGGCGACCGAAAGCTCGCCGGCGACGAAATCGCGCCCCTCCAGCCGGCGGTCCAGCACGCCATAGAGCCGGCGTGTCTCGGCCATGTAGCGCTTGAGGCCATAGGCGCGGTCGGTTTCATTCTCCAGCGCGATGAAGTGATGCACCTGGCCCGGCATCGGGCCGAAGCCGCCCATCTGCCACATCAGCCATTCATAGACCGGGATGCGTTCGGCCAGGGCCCTGGGCAGGAACCTGCCGGTCTTCTCGCCGAGATAGAGCAGGATCGCGCCTGACTCGAAGATGCCGACCGGCTTGCCGCCGGGGCCGTCGGGATCGACGATCGCGGGGATCTTGTTGTTCGGGCTGAGCTTGAGGAAAGCGGGCGCCATCTGCTCGCCCTTGCTGATGTTCACCGGGATCACCTTGTAGGGCAGGCCCATTTCCTCCAGCGCGACGGAGATCTTGCGGCCGTTCGGCGTGTTCCAGGTGTGCAGTTCGATCGTCATCCACGTTTCCCCCCAAGCGAAAATTCGCCAAAGCTTTTGCCCTGCCGTAGCGCGGAACCGGCGGGCCTTTCAACCGGCCTTTGCGTATGCCGTCCCTGCGCCGACCGGGGCCGCGGCGGGACACCGTGCCCTGTTGACGGCGCTGGATCGGCGCTGGAATGTCGCCCCCGGCGCCGATAGATTGCGCCCCGCCCGAAAACGCGCTCAGGAAAATCGCCTTGTCCAAATCAGCCTCCCGCGCCCGCCTCGCCGAGATCATCCGCAAGCGTTCGTTCGGCCGCGGCGAGATCACGCTGGCCTCGGGCCGCAAGAGCGACTTCTACTTCAACCTCAAGCCGACCATGCTCGACCCCGAGGGCGCCGCGCTGCTGGCCGAACTGACCTACGAGGCGCTGAAGGACGACAGGCTCGATTTCATCGGCGGGCTGGAGATGGGCGCGGTCCCGCTGGCGGGCGCGATCGCGCAACTCTCCTGGCTGAAGGGGCATCCGATCGCCGCCTTCTTCGTGCGCAAGAAGCCGAAGGAGCATGGCGCGCGTCTCGCGGTAGAAGGCCTCGCGAAGGGCGAAAGCCTCGAGGGCAAGCGCATCGTGATCGTCGAGGACGTCACCACGACCGGCGGTTCTGCACTGAAGGCGGTCGAGGCGGTGCGCGAAGCCGGCGGCAACATCGTTCTGGTGCTGACCATGGTCGACCGCGAGGAAGGCGCCACCGAAGCCTTCGCCGAGACCGGGCTGGAGTTCCGTTCGCTGTACAAGGCGGGCGAGTTTTTGAAGAGCTGAGGCTGCTTCTTCTTCCCGCTAGCGTGCAGAGGAGAGAACACATTTCTTTCGTCACGCATTGCTCCCCGAATACCACTCCTTTACCATCCGCCGTTAAGGTTACTCCCGACTGAAGCCTGTCGCGCTTCGGTGTGTTTGTTGTGTTGGGTGGAGTTGGTGTTGCGTATCGAGTTGGCTTTTTCGCGCGTGCGGCGCCGCACGACGTTTGTAGCCGCCGCGTCTCTCGCGGCTGCGCTGCCACTTTTGCCCGGCAGCGTTTCCGCCGAAGGCCTGTTCGATCTCCTGTTCGGCGGCCTTCAAAAGCAGTCGCGGCAGGCGCCGGGCAATTTCTTCACCGATCCGTTCGGCAACAATCAACCAGCCCATCCCGCGCCGGCGCCGCGCGTCGCAGGCTCGGGACCGGCCTTCTGCGTGCGAAGCTGCGACGGCAAGTATTTTCCGCTGACCACGCGCGGCAACGCCACGCCGGTTCAGATGTGCCAGGCCTTCTGCCCGGCCAGCGTCACCAAGGTATTTTTCGGCAGCAACATCGACGGCGCGGCCGCGAGCAATGGCGAACGCTATGCCGACAGCGAGAACGCCTACGGCTATCGCAAGGCGCTGCGCGCCGACTGCACCTGCAACGGCCGCAATCCGTCCGGCCTCGCGCCGGTCGATCTCGCGCTCGACACTTCGCTGCGCTCCGGCGACGTCGTCGCCACCACCGACGGCCTGGTGGCCTATACCGGCGTCCGGCTAGGTACGGATCAAAGCGCGGAGTTCACTCCGGTCGCGTCCTATCCCGGCCTCACGGCTGACGTCCGCGCCCGGCTCGGCGAAATGAAGGTCGCCCCCGTCAGCGCCGAGATGGTCGCCGGCAGCGCCCCAATGCCCGAGACGAGGCGCGACGACGACCTGCCGACCGCATCGATACCGAAGACGGCTGCGCCGAAAGCGGCGAAGCGGGCGGAAGTGAATTAAGGGCGGCTTCGACCAATTCACCGCCCGACGATCACGCCGATCACGTTCGGCGCGGACAGATATTTTTCCTCGATCGCCGCCCGTGCCGCGGCGCGGTTTTCCGCCGTGAGCAGGCCGCGCTTCTCGGCCAGGATCATCCAGCAATAACCCCACCAGTCCGTCAGCATGCCCTGGTCGTCGACGAGGTCATAGCCCTGCCCGGCCGCGAAGATGCGCGCCTGCGCCTCGTCCAGCCCGTCGAGAAAGGCGTGGTCCTCGTTCGAGAACAATTCGTCGCTGAAATCATCTGTCGTGTAGCCCCACACCGACATGCAGACCGCATTGAACTCACGGTCGATCGCGTCGTCGTCGACGGCCTGCCGGCGCGAGGCCTGATGCAGGCGCGACAGCGAGCGCGCGAAGTCGGCGATGCGGGTGAGAGCGAACTGATCGAAGGCGATGGTGGACATGTAGTCCTCGCAAACTCGGATAGACCATAGATGTTGTGTCGGCGGCGTACCGAATCACAATGATATATCAAGTACTTGCTAAAATGTTCTTAATTTGTTCTGGCGATGGGTCGAAATATTGGCTATCAGAGGTTGTTGACGCGAACTTGCCGAAGGATCGAAACGATGGACCTGCCTGAAATTGCCCGGATACGGTCACTGCTGCTGGAAGCAACGGACGCAATCGATCGGGCAAGGCTGATCAATGCCACGCTCGACGTTGACGATCGAGCCATGCTGGCCACGTCCCTGGACGAGATTTCGTCCGCGCTGCACTTCCTGCAAAAGCTCTATCTGCGCAATCCAGGCGGCCTCGCCGAGGAACGCGCGCATTGGACCGGCCTCGCGATGTAGGATCGCGACGGGCCGTCTATCCGTCACATCGCCGCGGCAAAGGCTGCGCTGGTCGCGCTGATGCAGACCACCAGCAGCGCAGCGGCGACGATCTCGATCGTCAATCTCATGACGGGACCTCCCGCTCATTGGAGAACGATAGCCTTTATAGCAGCAAATCTGGTCGCCCCGTGCCGCGAAATCGGCCCGGTCCTTGCATAAAAACATACCAGCGCGGTGCACAACAAACGCCCCGGCGGTTTCGATGGTCGTGCGGGGCGAGTATCTTGGTGTGAGTTTCAACTGCAGGGATTGACGTGTTGCAGGAACAAGTTCCAGGAAATATCGCGGCCCTTGGCCAGCCGATCGACGAACCGGCGCTGGCCGAGATCAAGGGCGCGATCCTCGCCAAGCTCCGCCTTGCCATCGGCAAGGATGCCGGCATGGCGACCAGGCGGGACTGGTACAAGGCCGCGGCGCTGGCGCTGCGCGACCGCATCGTGCACCGCTGGCTGACGGCGGAGAAGGAGAGCTACGATGCCGGCAGCAAGCGGGTCTATTACCTCTCGCTCGAATTCCTGATCGGCCGCCTGTTCACGGACGCCCTGAACAATATGGGCCTGCTGCCGCAGTTCGAGACCGCGCTCGGCGATCTCGGCGTCGGGCTGTCGGAGCTGCGCAAATGCGAGCCGGATGCGGCGCTCGGCAATGGCGGCCTCGGACGGCTTGCGGCCTGCTTCATGGAAAGCATGGCGACGCTCGCCATTCCCGCCATCGGCTACGGCATCCGCTACGATTTCGGCCTGTTCCGCCAGATCATCGCGCAGGGCTGGCAGCAGGAATATCCGGACGAATGGCTGAGCTTCGGCAACCCCTGGGAATTCCAGCGGGCCGAGGTGGTCTATCACGTTCATTTCGGCGGCCATGTCGACCATGTCGACGACCGCGGGCGTGACCGCGCGACGTGGCGGCCGGCCGAAACCGTGCAGGCGGTTGCCTACGACACGCCGATCGTCGGCTGGCGCGGCCAGCACGTCAACGCGCTCCGGCTCTGGTCGGCGCGCTCGCCCGATCCCCTGCGGCTCGACGTCTTCAACACCGGCGACTATATCGGCGCCGTCGCCGAGGAGGCGCGCGCAGAATCGATCTGCAAATTCCTCTATCCGAACGACGAGAGCCTTGCAGGGCGCGAACTCCGGCTGCGGCAGGAATATTTCTTCGTCTCGGCCTCGCTGCAGGATCTCGTCAAGCGCCATCTCGCGTCCGACGGGCAGTTGCGCAGCCTCGCCTCGAAGGCCGCGGTGCAGCTCAACGACACCCATCCAAGCCTCGCCGTCACCGAACTGATGCGCATCCTGGTCGACCTGCACAATTTCCGCTGGGACGAGGCGTGGAAGATCACGGTGGCGACGCTGTCCTACACCAACCACACGCTGCTGCCGGAAGCGCTGGAGACCTGGCCGGTCGAACTGTTCGAACGGCTGCTGCCGCGCCATCTCGAGATCATCTACCGCATCAATGAAGCGCACCTGGCACTGGCGGACGAGCGCTTCCCGGGCGACATCGAATACCGCGCCTCCGTCTCGCTGATCGACGAGAAGTCCGGCCGACGGGTGCGGATGGGCCAGCTCGCCTTCATCGGCTCGCACCGCATCAACGGCGTCTCGGCGATGCATTCCGACCTGATGAAGGAGACCGTGTTCAGCGATCTCAACCAGCTCTATCCCGGCCGCATCGTCAACAAGACCAACGGCATCACTTTCCGGCGCTGGCTGATGCTGGCCAACCCAAAGCTGACCGCGCTGATGCGCGAGGCCTGCGGCGATGCCGTGCTCGACGATTTCTCGCTGTTCGAGCGCCTCGAGGCCCGCGCCAGCGACAATGCGTTCCAGCAGCGCTTTCGCGACGTCAAGCATCACAACAAGGTCGCGCTGGCGCGGCTGATCGGCGAGCGCCTCGGCATCAAGGCCGACCCGTCGGCGCTGTTCGATATCCAGATCAAGCGCATCCACGAATACAAGCGGCAACTGCTCAACATCGTCGAGACCATTGCGCTCTATCAAGCCATCAAGGACGAGCCGCAGCGCGACTGGGTGCCGCGCGTGAAAATCTTCGCCGGAAAGGCGGCGGCGAGCTATCGCTACGCCAAGCTGATCATCAAGCTGATCAACGACGTCGCCGAGATCGTCAACCACGACCCTGATATCGCAGGAAAGCTGAAGGTCGTCTTCCTCGCCGACTACAATGTCAGCCTTGCCGAAGTGATCATTCCGGCCGCCGACCTCTCCGAACAGATTTCCACCGCCGGCATGGAGGCCTCCGGCACCGGCAACATGAAGCTGGCGCTCAACGGTGCGCTCACCATCGGCACGCTCGACGGCGCCAACATCGAAATCCGCGACCAGGTCGGCGCGGAGAACATTGCGATCTTCGGCATGGAGGCCGGCGACGTCATGATCCGGCGCAAGCAGGGCCTCGATGCGACCGACGTGATCAACCGCTCGCCGCGGCTGGCGCGCGCCATCACCGCGATCGAGAGCGGCGCGTTCTCGCCCGACGACCCCGCCCGCTTCGCCACCATCGGCCATGCGCTGCGCTATCTCGACCATTACATGGTCTCGGCCGATTTCGATTCCTATTACGAGGCGCAGCGCGGCATCGACGCGCGCTGGCAGGTGGTCCCGGCCTGGACCCGCGCCTCGATCCTCAACGTCGCACGAATGCCGTGGTTCTCCTCCGACCGCACCATCCGCGAATACGCCGAGGATATCTGGCACGTGCCGGTGCGGGCGGCTGCGCCGGCGCCGGAAGCCAGCGCGCGCGAGGCGAGCGGGTAAATCCCGCGACGCGGAACCCATTACCTCAGGCGTTATTGAATCCTGCGCGATTGCGGCGATACTGACCTCTCGCGCCTCTCACCCCCAGAGCATTGATGCTGACCCAATCCCCGCACCTCTTCGACGACGCCACGCGGGTCACCGCGGGCGATAGCTGCTGGCAGGGCAAGACCAGCCCGGACTACTGGGCCTTTGTCGGCCCGTTCGGCGGCTGCACCGCCGCCACCATCCTGCGCGCGCTGATCGATCACCCGCAGCGGGCGGGCGATCCGCTGGCTATGACCGTGAATTTCTGCGCACCGGTCGCGGAAGGCGCATTCGATCTCGACGTCCGCCTGATCAAGGCCAACCGTTCCAGCCAGCACTGGGCCGTGGAGATGACACAGGGCGGTGGCGAGGCCACGACGCTGGCGACCGCCGTGTTCGCCGAGCGCCGCCCGTCCTGGTCGCACCAGCAGATGGCCTGCCCGGAAGCAGTGCCGTTCGATCAGGCGCGCCGGTTTCCGAACACGCCGATGACCTGGACGCACCAGTATGATTTCCGCTTTGTCGAGGGAGAGCCGAGCTTCTATGGCTCGCCCGCCGCATCGCCGCTCGATGCCGCCTCAAAGCAGTGGATCGGCGACCACGTGCCGCGCCCGATCGACATGCTGTCGCTGATGTCGATGTCGGATGCGTTCTTCGGCCGGGTGTTTCTGGCGCGGCGGGAACTGGTGCCGTTCGGCACGGTGTCCATTACGACCTATTTCCATACCTCGTCTGAGGAACTCGCAGCCGAGAACATCACCCATGTGCTCGCGGCGGCCGATGCCCGGATTTTCCACAGGAGTTACGGCGACCAGCACGGCGAATTGTGGTCGCCCTCCGGGCGCCTGCTCGCAACCACGACGCAAATCGCCTATTTCAAGGCGTGAGCAGTCGTAGGGTGGGCAAAGGAGCGCAAGCGACCTGCCCACCATCTATCGGCTCGCGATCCTGAATGGTGGGCACGCTGCGCTTTGCCCACCCCACGATTTTCCGGAGGCACCGGCCCATGTCCGACGCCAACGCGCCCCGCATCGCCCTGCTCGGCGTTCCCATCGAAATCGGCGCCTCGCAGCTCGGCACCTTGATGGGGCCGGACGCGCTTCGCACCGCCGGCATCGGCCGCATCCTCGATCAGCTTGGCTTCGCGGTGGAGGACCACGGCAACATGGGCAGGCCCGAAGCGACGACCGCCGAGGGCCCGCCGCCGCCAAACGCCAAATATTACGACACCATCAAGAACTGGATCCGGGCGCTCAGCGAGCGCTCCTATGCGCTGGCGCGCTCCGGCGCCGTGCCGATCTTCATGGGCGGCGATCATTCGCTGTCGATGGGATCGGTGAACGGAGTGGCGCGCCACTGGCGGGAACAGGGCCGGCCGCTGTTCGTGCTCTGGGTCGACGCCCATGCCGACTACAACACGCCGCACACCACGGAGACCGGCAACATGCACGGCATGTCGGCGGCCTTCCTGTGCGGCGAGCCCGGCCTCGACAACCTGCTCGGCGGCGCACCGCGCGCGTCGATCGGACCCGACCAGCTCGACCTGTTCGGCATCCGCTCGATCGATCCGCTGGAGAAGCAACTGGTGTTCGAACGCAAGGTCGCGATCGCCGACATGCGCGCAATCGACGAGTTCGGCGTCGGCGTGCTGATCCGAAGGGTCATCGAGCGCGTCCGCGCGCGCAACGGCGTGCTCCATGTCTCCTTCGACGTCGATTTTCTCGACCCCACGGTCGCGCCCGGCGTCGGCACCACGGTCCCGGGCGGCGCGACCTATCGCGAGGCGCATCTGATCATGGAGCTGCTGCACGATTCCGGCCTGGTGCGCTCGGTCGATATCGTCGAGCTCAATCCGTTTCTCGACGAGCGCGGCCGCACCGCGCGCGTCGCGGTCGAACTGATCGGCAGCCTGTTCGGCCTGCAGATCACCGACCGCCGGACGCCGAGCAACGCGGTGCTACCGGGCAATGGCGGCTAGAGCGTGATGGTTTTTGGTTCGATCGGTTCGCCGCACGCGCGCTTAACCCGACTTCGCGGATTCGCGCCCGAAAACGCGAATTTTGAGATTTTTTGTTCGGC
>OEIU01000606.1_pt1 | contig 31596 bp, 35 predicted proteins | sample 1539221 | NCBI WGS metagenome assembly OEIU01 (sample SAMN03792071, study PRJEB22550) | activated sludge metagenome | feature: wastewater treatment plant; material: activated sludge; isolation source: Wastewater treatment plant of a petroleum refinery complex | place: Argentina: Zarate | collected...
CGATCGCGAAGGCGGTCGGAGGCAGGAAGCCGCCGAACCAGCCGTTGCCGATGTGGTAGGGCAGCGACATGCCCGTGTAGCGGATCCGGGTCGGGAAGAGCTCGACGAGGAGCGCCGCGATCGGACCATACACCATCGTGACGAAGATGATCAGGATCGTCAGAAGACCGATCATCTGCAGGCCGCGCGAATCCGTCAGGACCGTGCCAAAGCTCGGCGTCTTCAGGATCGAGGGGTCGCCGGGCTTCGGATAGCCGGCAGTCTGCGCGGCCGCGAGGACCGAGGCGCCGGTCTTGTCCGTATCCGGGATGGAGACGTCGGTCCCGTTCACGGTGGCCTTCAGCGGCGAGCCGGCCGGCCCGGCGGCGAGGTCGTAATGAACCGAGGCAGTCGCCAGCGTCCGCCGAATGACGTCGCAGGGGCTCGTGAAGGTACGCACGCCCACCGGATCGAAGAGCGAGCCGCAGGTGGCCGGATCGGCCGTCAGCGTCACCTTGACGTTGTTCGTCGCCTCGATGAGCTTCGGATTGCCCACTTTCGCGATCTGGCCGAAGATCGGGAAATAGGTCGCCGCGGCGATCAGGCAGCCGAAGAGCAGGATCCACTTGCGGCCGATCTTGTCCGAGAGCCAGCCGAAGAAGACGAAGAACGGCGTTCCGATGAGCAGCGAGAGCGCGATGCAGAGGTTCGCGGTCGTGCCGTCGAGCTTCAGCGTCTGGGTCAGGAAGAACAGCGCGTAGAACTGGCCGGTATACCAGACCACGGCCTGGCCGGCGGTGCCGCCGAGCAGGGCGATCAGGGCGATCTTGGCGTTGTCCCAGCGGCCGAACGCTTCCTTCAGCGGCGCCTTCGAGGCGGTGCCTTCCTCCTTCATCTTCTTGAAGGCGGGCGATTCGTTGAGCTGGAGACGGATCCAGATCGAGAAGCCGAGCAGGACGATCGAGACCAGGAACGGGATGCGCCAGCCGAACCGGGCGAAATCCTCGGGCGACATGCTGAGGCGCAGCGTCAGGATCACGATCAGCGAGAGGAACAGGCCGACCGTCGCGGTGGTCTGGATCCACGAGGTGTAGAAGCCGCGCCGGCCGTGCGGCGAGTGTTCCGCCACATAGGTCGCAGCCCCGCCATACTCGCCGCCGAGCGCCAGGCCCTGGGCAAGGCGGCAGATGATGAAGATGACGGGGGCCGCATAGCCGATCGTCTCGTAGCCGGGCAGCAGGCCGACCGCGAAGGTCGCGATGCCCATGATGGTCATCGTCACGAGGAAGGTGTATTTGCGGCCGATCAAGTCGCCCAGGCGGCCGAAGACGAGGGCGCCGAACGGGCGCACCGCGAAGCCGGCGGCGAAGCCGAACAGCACGAAGATGAACTTGGCCGTTTCGTTCGTGCCGGGCACGAAGTTCTGGCTGATATTGGCCGCGAGCGACCCGGCCAGATAAAAGTCATACCACTCGAAGACTGTGCCCGCGGAGGAGGCGATGATGACCTTCCTCTCCTCCGCCGTCATGGGACGCACTGCGGCATCCGTCGTGGGTGCAGCTGCGACAGCCATTGAACATCTCCCCCTCTGCTGCTTGCCCCGTTCCGAGGGATCGCCGGCCGAGCCGGTCCCATCGGCACTTTGTCCGCATAGGCCCCCGGACGGACACCGTCGACTGTCCCCCCGATCGCCAATTCGTCGTGCAACCTACGTCTAATGAAAATTTAACCTTCAAGCGCTCCGCCGGCGGGTGGCCGGACGCGGCGCGGGAAGACTGCTCTCCCGCAAGAGGAGGGTGACGGCGTACGGCAAGCATGTTATGCATAGTATGTAATTCGGAGGAGCCGTCATGACGAAGCGAGGCAGGTCGGGCATTCTCCTGGCGGCATGCATGGGACTGGCGATGGCGATCGGCCAGCCCGCGCAGGCCGGGGGTGCCCATGGTGGCGGTGGCGGCGGCGGCGGCATCCGCGGCGGCCATGCGGGCAAGGGAGGATGGGGGCGGGGCGGGGTCGGCCATCGCTTCGTCTTCGCCAACCGTTGGGGAGGCGGTCGCTTCGGCTGGAATGGCCGCAACGGCTGGAATGGCCGCAACGGCTGGAACGGCCGCTTTGGCCGCAACGGCTGGGGATGGGGCAACGGCGGAGGCTGGGGGTGGAGCTATGGCGGCAGCCTGCCCTATGCCGCCGGCTACGGTCCCGGCTACGGCTATGGCTATGGCGGCGGCGGGCCCGATTTCGACGATCGAAGCCCGAGCCACCCGCCGGTCGGCATCCTGCCGTCGCCGGTCCTGCCGCCTGCCATCTATGTGATCGGCGGCAAGTCGGAGCGCGCGGCCCCCACGGTGATCCGCAAGAGCCGCGCGGGCGGTTCGCGCTCTGCCGGCATCCGGGGGGCCGAGGGAGGCGCGTCGGCGGCAGTCAGGGGCGGGACGGATCGCCGCTACCGGACGAACTGACCGGGGCCGACAGCGCATAGAGTGCGATCGCTGCGGCGTTGGAGACATTGAGGCTGCGGATCGCGCCGGGCATGTCGAGCCGCGCAACCGTGTCGCAGAGGGCGCGGGTGCGCTGCCTCAGGCCCCGGCCCTCGGCGCCGAGCACCAGCACCGCCGGACGCGGGGCGCCCACGGACTGGAGCGGGACGTCTCCGTCGGAATCGAGCCCGATGCGGCGGAAACCGCGCCGGCCCAGCGTCTCCAGCGCATCGCCGAGGTTGCGGACCACGATCTGCGGCACGTGCTCGACCCCGCCCGAGGCGGCCTTGGCGAGAACGCCGCTCGCCTGCGGGCTGTGGCGCGCCGTCACCAGCAGCGCATCGACGGCGAAGGCGGCGGCGGTGCGGGTGATGGCGCCGACATTGTGGGGATCGGTGACCTGGTCCAGCGCCAGGACGAGGGAGTCGGGTCCGAGATCCTCGAGCGCCAGCGGCTCCAGCGGCTCGGTCTCGAGATAGAGGCCCTGGTGGACCGCATCCGGCTCGACCAGCTTGCTCAGCTCGTCCGGCCGCACGATCTCCGCCTCGACCGCAAGATCGGGCCGATCCGCCTTGAGGCGGGCCGCCGCGTTCTCGGTCGCGAGGAAGCGGCGGATGCGCCGCCGCGGATTGGCGAGCGCCTCGGCGACGGGATGGAAGCCGTAGAGGAACACGGCCTCCTCCGGCCGGGGCGGCAGCAGGCGGGGCGGCGTGCGGCCCCCGGGCGGGCGGGTCCGCCACGGGCGTTGCGCCGGCCGGCTCGTCGGTTTCTTGCTCATGCGCCCTCATCCGTGACCGCGGCGCGGCTGTCCAGCGCGCAGAAGCCTTCGGCGCCGGACGGGCTTTCCTCGGAGGGGAGCCTTCAGTAGTGGCATGGCCGGGCCGCTCGTCAGGTCCCGCCATGGCACAGGAGTCATTCGTGACGGCCTCCGTTCCCGACATCATCGAGGCTTTCGCCCGCGGCGAGATCGTCATCGTCACCGACGACGACGACCGTGAGAACGAGGGCGATCTGGTCCTTGCCGCCTCCCTCTGCACCACGGAGAAGATGGCCTTCGTCATCCGCAACACCTGCGGCATCGTCTGCGCGCCGCTGAGCCAGGGGGAGGCGCGGCGGCTCAGGCTCGATCCGATGGTGGCGGCGAACGACGCGCCGCTCGGCACCGCCTTCACGGTCACCGTCGACGTCAAGCACGGCCTGACCACCGGCATCTCGGCCGAGCAGCGCGCCAATACCGTGCGCGCCCTCTCCAACAACAACATGGGCGCCGCCGATTTCGTGCGGCCCGGCCACGTCTTCCCGCTGATCGCGCGCGAGGGCGGGGTGCTCATGCGCTCGGGCCATACCGAGGCCGCCGTCGATCTCTGCCGCCTCGCGGGCCTGCCGCCGGTCGGCGTGATCTGCGAGCTGGCCAATGACGACGGCACCGTCATGAAGGGCGACCAGATCCGCGATTTCGCGCAGAAGCACGGATTGCGGCAGGTCTCGGTCGCCGATCTCATCGCCTATCGCCAGTCGCGCGAGAAGCTCGTCGAGCGCCTGTCGACCTTCCAGGTCAGAACGGAGATCGGCATGCTCACCGGCTATGCCTATTCGACCCCCTTCGACGCCGTGCAGCACTACGCCTTCGTCTATGGCCGCATCGGCGAGGGCAAGGACATCCTGGCACGGCTCCATCGCGCCAACGTGATGACCGACGTCCTCGGCGGCGGGGAGGCCATCCGCGCCTCGCTCCAGCGCTTCAAGCAGGAGGGCAGGGGGGTCCTGGTCTATCTGCGCGAGGGGACCGCGGGCGTGCCCGTCAGCCATGTCCCGGATGGCGAGCCGGCCGGCTCGGAGGATGTGCGGAGCAGGCAATGGCGCGAGGTCGGCGTCGGGGCGCAGATCCTGCGCGATCTCGGCGTCACCTCGATCCGCAATCTCGGCTCGGCGGCGCCGCGCTCCTATGTCGGCATTTCCGGCTTCGGCATCGAGCTTCTGGGACAGGAGGCGCTCTGAGATCGCGGAGCCGGCGGCCCTTGCCCGGACGGGCTCGAACGGGACGGCCGATGAGCGGTTGAGGGAAGAGCGCCCTCGACAGGCGCGTCAACCACCGCCGGGAGCAGGACGATGACGTCGGATCAGGGGCGAGGGAGCGGATCGGCAGGGGAAGATGTGCTCGTCGTCGGGGCGGGGCCGACCGGCCTCTTCGCGGCGGCGCTGCTGGCCCGCTGTGGAATCGCGGTCCGCATCATCGACGGGAGCCCGGGCGCGGCCAAGGAATCGCGGGCCTTCGCGGTGCATGCCCGTACTTTGGAGCTGATGCTCTTCGTCGGGCTGGCCGAGGCGTTCATGGCGCGGGGCGTGCTCGCCACCGGCGCGCGCATCTGCGTCGACGGAGAGCCCGTGGCCGCGCTCGATCTCGACATCGTGGCGCGGCGCGACACGCCCTATCCGACCATCCTGTTCCTGCCCCAGTCGGATGTCGAGGAGATCCTGAACGAGGATCTGGCGCGGCTCGGCATCGCGGTCGAGCGCGGCGTCACCGCGACCGGCCTCGCGCAGGACGAATCGGGCGTGACGGTCGCGGTGCAGGACGAAAGCGGGCGCACCGCCTCCATCCGGGCGGCCTATGTCCTGGGCGCGGACGGGGCACACAGCATGGTCCGCAAGGCGCTGGGCCTCGCCTTCGAGGGCGCCGCCTATCCGCGCACCTTCCTCCTGGCGGATTGCAAGGTGGACGGGCCGCTGGAGCCCGGCCCCGTCACGCTGTTCCTGAACGGGCTCGACGTCGCCGGCTATTTTCCGCTGCGCGGGCGCGACTACGGGCGCGTGCTGGCCCTCGAGCCGCCGACCGAGGCCGATCCGTCCCTCGCCTCGCAGGGCTCCTCGCCCGTGGATCTGTCCGAGGTCGAGACCTGCTTCCGGGCGGCGGCGGGTCCTGCCTTCTCCCTGCGCGATCCCCTCTGGACGTCGCGCTACCGCATCCATCATCGCGGCGTGGACCGCTACGGCGCCGGCCGCGTCTTCGTCGCGGGTGACGCCGCCCATATCCATTCGCCCGTCGGCGGCCAGGGCATGAATACCGGCTTGCAGGACGCCGCCAACCTCGCCTGGAAGATCGCCCTGGCGATCAAGGCGGGCGCGCCGCCCGCGCTCCTCGACAGCTACGATGCCGAGCGCCGGCCGGTCGGCCGGAAGGTCGCGCAATTCGCCGATCGCGGCTTCGAGCTGGTGACGACGAAGGCGGGCTGGGTCTCGGCCCTGCGCGATGCGGCCGCCCCCCTCTTCGGCGCGGTGATGGCGCGGAGCGACGCGCTGCGCGCGCGGGCCTTCCATTTCGTCTCGCAGCTCGGCATCCGCTACCATGCCGGGCCGGCCGTGCAGGCCGAGGCGAAAGCCTGGCCGGGCGGGCCGGAGCCGGGGCGCCGCGCCCCCGATGCGCCCGTCGCCCGCCGCCTGAGCGTCTTCGACCTCCTCGCCGGCTATCGCTTCCGTCTGCTCGCCTTCTCGCGGACCGCGCTCGACGAGGCGCAGGTGCGGGAGATCGCGGAGGCGCTGGAGCGTCTGCGGGCGGAGGCCGGATTCGATCTCGGGACGTCCCTCGTCGCCCATTCGACCTTCGGGCGCGGCGACGATTTCGTGCAGGCCGAGACGGGGGCGGTGTTCGGGGCCTACGGCATCGACCACGCGACGCCCCAGGGGCTCTATCTGATCAGGCCCGACGGCCACGTGGCCTGGCGGGCGCGCGGCCTGGATTTCGCCGGCTGCCGTGCCTTCATTCGGGAGCGCTTTCGCTCAGCGTGAAGCCCATCAGCGTCGCGACATGGGCGGCGGCCGAGGCCGAGAGTCCCCGAAGATCGTAGCCTCCTTCGAGCACGGAGACGATGCGCCCGCCGGCGCGCCTGTCGGCCAGGTCCATGAGCCGCGCCGTCGCCCAGGCGAAATCCGCCTCCTTGAGGCGCAGGCTCGCCAGCGGGTCGCGGAAATGGGCGTCGAACCCGGCCGAGATCACGATGAGGTCCGGGTGAAAGGCGTCGAGGCGCGGCAGGATCAGGTTCTCCAGGGCCGCCCGGAACAGCTCCCCGTCCGAATCCGGCGCGAGCGGCGCGTTGACGATGTTGTCGTGCTCGCCGCGCTCGGAGGCGCGGCCGGTGCCGGGATAGAGCGGCATCTCGTGGGTCGAGGCGTAGAGCACGCTCCGGTCGCTCCAGAAGATATCCTGCGTGCCGTTGCCGTGATGGACGTCGAAATCGACGATCGCGACGCGCTCGGGCCCGTGCGCCTTCTGCGCGTGGCGGGCGGCGATGGCGGCGTTGTTGAAGAAGCAGAAGCCCATGGCGCGCGTCTTCTCGGCATGATGGCCGGGCGGGCGCATGGCGACGAAGGCGTTGTCGGCCTCCCGCGCGATGACCGCGTCGACCGCCGCCATGGCGCCCCCCGCCGCGCGCCGCGCCGCTTCGAGCGTGCCCGGCGACATCACCGTATCGGCATCGACATGGACGAGGCCCGCGGCCGGCGCCGCCGCGACGAGCGCATCCACCCATTCGGCCGGATGGGCGAGGGTCAGCGCCTCGAGCGCCGCCTCCGGCGCCTCGCGCCGGTCGAGCGCCGCGAAGCGCTCCGCGGAGAGGGCGTGCTGGATGGCCCGGATGCGGTCGGGCCGCTCGGGATGCCCTTGGGGCATCTCGTGCTTCAGTGCCGAGAGGTGATGATAGAAGAGCGTGGTCATCGTCGCCGGGCCTGCCGCGCCAGCCACCTCTCCCCGGGTTTTCCGAAAAGCCGGCTCCGAAGGGCGCAGTCGATTCTCCTGCGGGCGTCGAAGCTCGATTTCGTCGGCCGATTCGGACGGAAAAGGAAGCGTTTGTTTCGCGCAAGGCCGCGGAGAGTTGACGTTCCGGCCCATCCGGCGGGACATGACGGCCGGACGGGGAGGAGGCCGGGAATGGGCGATCGTCGACGGAAGGATCCTGCCTCGCTCGAGCCGGTGATGATGCGCGAGAGCGACATCCTGGAGCGGTTCAGGGTCACCGGCGGCGGCAAGTTCCGCCTCGCCGATATCGATCCCGGCGACGTGTGCCGCCTCGACGTCGAGAAGGAGGGGGCGAAGGAGGCGCTGGCGGCTGGCGTCGCGCGGCTGCGCGACTTGCAGGAGCGCCTCTATGCGCAGGGCCGATGGTCCGTCCTGATCATCCTCCAGGCGCTGGATGCGGCCGGCAAGGACGGCACGATCGAGCACGTCATGTCCGGCATCAACCCGCAGGGCTGCGAGGTGACCTCCTTCAAGCAGCCGAGCGCGACCGAGCTGCGCCACGATTTCCTGTGGCGCGGCACCCGCGCCTTGCCGGAGCGGGGCCGGATCGGCATCTTCAACCGCTCCTATTACGAGGAGGTCCTGGTGGCGCGCGTACACCGCAGCGCCCTCGACCAGGAGCTTCTGCCGCCGGCTCTCGTCACCGGCCGGATCTGGAAGGAGCGCTTCGAAAGCATCCGCGATTTCGAACGGCATCTTGCGCGAAACGGCGTCGCGATCCTGAAATTCTTCCTCCACATCTCGAAGGAAGAGCAAAGGCGCCGCCTCCTCGCCCGGATCGAGGAGCCGAGCAAGCACTGGAAATTCTCCGCCTCCGATCTCGCGGAGCGCGACTATTGGGACGACTACATGCGGGCCTACGAGAAGGCCATCCGCCACACGGCGACGAAGGCCGCGCCCTGGCATGTCGTCCCGGCCGATCACAAATGGTTCGCCCATCTCTTCGTCGCCGCCGCGATCGTCGAGAAGATCAGGTCGCTCGATCCCCGATATCCCGAGGTCGGCGAGGACAGGCTCGCGGACATGGAACAGGCGCGCCGCCGCCTTCTCCACGAGGGAGAGGGACGCCGCACGAGGCGGCATCGCCGCAAGGAGGCGGAAGGCATCTCCCCTTCGCGGCAGCGGGCGGGATAACCGGGGCTGGCCGGAAGAAGGTGCTGGACCGGCTTGCGCAATCGGTTCACATCGGCCGCTCGAAGCCGGGAGCGCGCGCCGGCCGGACGGGGCAGGGAGGATATTCGTGGGATCGTCGATCAGAGCCGTCGTCTGCGAGGAACCGGGCCGGCTGGCCCTTGCCGAGCGCCCGATGCCCGAGGCCGGGCCGGGCGAGGTGCTGGTGCGCGTGAAGCGGATCGGCGTCTGCGGGACCGACCTGCACATCTTCACCGGAAACCAGCCCTATCTCTCCTATCCGCGCGTGATGGGGCACGAGCTGTCGGGCATCGTCGAGGCGGCCCCGGCGGGGGCGCGGGTGAAGGCGGGCGATCAGGTCTATGTGATGCCCTATCTCTCCTGCGGCCGCTGCATCGCCTGCCGGGCGGGAAAGACGAATTGCTGCACGAGCATCCGCGTCCTCGGCGTCCATACGGATGGCGGCATGACGGATTATCTCGTGCTGCCGCAGGCGAACGTCTTCCCCGCGAACGACATCTCGCTCGACCAGGCGGCGATGATCGAGTTCCTTGCGATCAGCGCCCATGCCGTGGCGCGGGCCGATGTCCAGGCCGGAGCGCGGGTGCTCGTCGTGGGCGCCGGCCCCATCGGAATGGCGGCGGTGATCTTCGCCAGGCTGCGCGGGGGACGCGTCGCCGTCCTCGACGGACGGCCGGACAGGCTCGCCGTCTGCGAGACCGCGCTCGGGGCGGATGTCACGGTCACGCTCGACACCTCGGGCGGCGATGCCGATGCGCGCCGGCTCATGGAATGGACGGACGGCGAGGGCTTCGACGCCGTCTTCGACGCGACCGGCAACCCGAAGGCCATGGAGCGCGGCCTCGATTTCGTCGCCCATGGCGGGACATACGTCCTCGTCTCGATCGTGAATGCGCGGATCAGCTTCTTCGACCCGGAATTCCACAAGCGCGAGACGACGCTCCTCGCCAGCCGCAACGCGACGCCCGCGGATTTCCAGACGGTGCTCGACGCCATGCGAGCCGGCCGGATCCCGACCGAGGCCCTGAACACGCACAAGCTCGACCTCGCCACCCTGCCCGACACCTTCCCCGGCCTGCTCGACCCGGCCGCGGGCGTCATCAAGGCGATCGTCGCCTGCTGATCGCGCAAGGGAGAAAGCAAAGTGGCAGCGACGAACCGCCCGGGCGGCACCCCGATCCTGCAATTCGGCACGAGCCGGTTCTTGCAGGCCCATGTCGATCTGTTCGTGTCCGAGGCGCTGCGGGAGGGTTGCGCGCTCGGGCGCGTCACCGTGGTGCAGACGACCTCCAATCCCGAGAGCCGCGCGCGGGTCGACGCCCTGTGCGCGCAGGGCAGCTATCCCGTGCGGGTGCGGGGGATGCGCCGGAACGCGACCGTCGACGAGACGGTGACCTGCGATGCGATCGCCGACGCGCTCGATGCGAATGCCGATTGGGCGGGCCTGCGCGCGCGCTTCGCGGGCGAGACGAAGGTCGTGATCTCCAATACCGGCGACAGCGGATACGAGATCTTCGAGGAAGACGGGCCGGACCTGCTTGCGAGCGGGAAGGTTCCGCGCGGCTTCGTCGCCAAGCTGCTCGTGCTGCTGAAGGCGCGCTACGATGCGGGGGGCGAGGCGCTCACCCTGTTTCCCTGCGAGCTGATCACGCGCAACGGCGAGACGTTGCGGCGGCTGGTCGTGCGCCTCGCGCGCGAATGGGGGCTGGAGGACGGCTTCGTCGATTACCTCGAACGCCGCTGCATCTGGGTGAATTCCCTCGTCGACCGGATCGTGTCCGAGCCGATCCGGCCGGTCGGCGCCGTCGCCGAGCCCTATGCGCTCTGGGCGATCGAGCGGCAGGCGGGAATGGTGCTGCCCTGCGAGCACGAGGCGATCATCGTCACCGACGATCTCGACCATTACGAGCGGCTGAAGCTGCTGATCCTCAATCTCGGCCACACCTGGCTCGCCGAGCGCTGGCTGGCGGAGGGGCGGGCGGCCGACGAGAACGTGCTCCAGGCGATGCGCGACCCGGCCCTGCGCGAGACGCTCGAGACCCTCTGGCGCGAGGAGGTGCTCCCCGTCTTCGATGCGCTCGGCAAGGGCGCGGATGCGCGCGCCTATGTCGAGGATGTCCGCGAGCGGCTGCTGAACCCTTTCCTGGACCATCGCCTCTCCGACATCGCGCGCAACCATGCGCAGAAGAAGGAGCGCCGTTTCCGCACGATCGTGGATCTGGCGCGGGAGCGGGGGCTCGACCTCGCCCAGCCGCGATTGCGGGAGGCCCTGGCTTCGGGCCAGGGGGGCTGAAGCAGTTTGTGCGGCGCGGTAAAGTTTTCGTCGGAAATCCCGGCGGAAAACCGGGGGGAACCCTGGCCGGCCCGGCGTCTCTTGCGCTAGCAAGAGAGAAATCGAAGGTCGAACGGCGCGCGGCGCTCCCGATGTAACGGCGGGGGAACTGCCCGTGGAGCCGTCATGATTTGCAGGGAGCAGGCGATGGGGGGGAAGCTGGAAGGAAAGACCGCGCTGGTGACGGCCGCGGCACAGGGAATCGGGCGGGCGAGCGTGCTGGCTCTCGCCGCCGCCGGCGCGCGGGTCCACGCGACCGACATCAATCTCGATGCGCTGAAGGACCTCGGCGGCGTCCCCGGGATCGTCGTCCATAAACTGGACGTGCTCGACGACGAGGCCGTCGCCTCGCTGGTCGCCGGGATCGGGGCTGTCGACATCCTCTTCAATTGCGCGGGCGTCGTCCATGGCGGCTCGATCCTCGAGATGAAGGATTCGGATTTCGACTTCGCCGTGGACCTGAACATCCGCTCCATGATCCGCACCATCCGTGCCGTGCTGCCGGGGATGCTGGAGCGCCGGGACGGCGCCATCATCAACATGGCTTCTGTCGCCTCGAGCGTGAAGGGCGTCCCGAACCGCTTCGCCTACGGCGTTACCAAGGCCGCCGTGATCGGGCTGACCAAGGCGGTCGCCGCCGATTACGTCGGCCAGAACATCCGCTGCAACGCCATCTGCCCGGGCACGGTGGAGAGCCCTTCCCTCCAGGACCGCCTGCGCGCCCAGGGGGATTACGAAACCGCCCGCGCCGCCTTCGTCGCGCGCCAGCCCATCGGCCGGATCGGCCAGCCGGAGGAGATCGGCGATCTGGTCGTCTATCTCGCCGGTGCGACCTACACGACCGGCCAGGCCGTCAGCATCGACGGCGGCTGGACGATCTGAGCCTCGCCCGGCCGGGATCCGTGGCCGCGACTGACGTGATCCGGCTTTCCACGGACAGCAACCTGTCGATCATGCCGCCGGTGTCCTGAGACATCGGCGTGACCCGAGGAGAAAACGCCATGAAGTTTCTGCGTTACGGAGAGCCGGGCCAGGAGAAGCCCGGCCTGCTCGATGCCTCCGGCGCCATCCGCGACCTCTCGGCCCATATCGGGGACCTGTCCGGCGCGGCCCTGGACCCGGCCGCCCTCGCGAAGCTCGGCGCCCTCGATCCGAACTCGCTTCCCAAGGTGGCCGGCACGCCGCGCCTCGGCCCCTGCGTCGCCGGCACGGGCAAGTTCATCTGCGTCGGCCTCAACTATTCGGACCACGCCGCCGAGACGGGCGCGGCCGTGCCCTCCGAGCCGATCATCTTCATGAAGGCCACCTCCGCCATCGTCGGGCCGAATGACGACCTCGTCATCCCGCGCGGCTCGCAGAAGACCGACTGGGAGGTCGAGCTCGGCGTCGTGATCGGCCGGACGGCGAAATATGTCGGCGAGGACGAGGCGCTCGACTATGTCGCGGGCTATTGCACCATCCACGACGTGTCCGAGCGCGCCTTCCAGATCGAGCGCCAGGGCCAGTGGACCAAGGGCAAGTCCTGCGACACCTTCGGCCCGACCGGGCCCTGGCTGGTGACGAAGGATGAGGTCGAGAATCCCGAAAATCTCGGCATGTGGCTCAAGGTCAACGGCGAGACGATGCAGAACGGCTCGTCCAAGACGATGATCTACGGCGTCCGCCATCTCATCTCCTATCTGTCGACGTTCATGTCCCTGCGGCCGGGAGACATCATCTCCACCGGGACGCCTCCGGGCGTCGGCATGGGCATGAAGCCGCCGCGCTACCTCAAGGCGGGCGACGTCGTGGAACTGGGCATCGAGGGCCTCGGCAGCCAGAAGCAGAACGTCCGCGCCGACGCTTGAGGCGAAGCGCCTCCTCCCGCCTCGGCCGAGACCATCCCGGAGCTTTCAGCGTGACCAAGATCGTGGACATGGAGGTGATCGACCTCCGCTTTCCGACCTCGCAGCACCTCGACGGCTCGGATGCGATGAACCCGGACCCCGACTACTCGGCGGCCTATGTCGTCCTGAAGACGGACAGGCCCGGGCTCGAAGGGCACGGCCTCACCTTCACCATCGGCCGCGGCAACGAGATCTGCTGCGCGGCGATCGAGGCGATGCGCCATCTCGTGCTGGGGCTTTCGCTGGAGGAGGTGCGGGCCGATCTCGGCGCCTTCTGGCGCCACGTCACCTCCGACAGCCAGCTGCGCTGGATCGGGCCGGACAAGGGCGCGATCCACCTCGCCACCGGCGCCGTCGTCAATGCGGTGTGGGATGCCCTGGCCAAGATGGCCGGCAAGCCGGTCTGGCGGCTCGTCGCCGACATGACGCCGGAAGAGTTCGTGCGCGCGATCGACTTCCGCTACCTCACCGACTGCATCACCCCGGACGAGGCGCTCGCCATGCTGCGCGCCAAGGAGGCGGGCAAGGCCGAGCGGATCGCGCTCCTCGAGCGCGAGGGCTATCCCTGCTACACGACCTCCGCGGGCTGGCTCGGCTATGACGACGACAAGCTGCGCCGCCTGTGCCGGGAGGCCATCGAGGCCGGCTTCGACCACGTGAAGCTCAAGGTCGGCCGCGACATCGAGGACGACATCCGACGGCTGCGCATCGCCCGCGAGGTCATCGGGCCGGACCGGAAGCTGATGATCGACGCCAACCAGGTCTGGGAGGTCGACCAGGCGATCGACAGCGTGAGGAGACTTGCCTTCGCCAAGCCGTGGTTCATCGAGGAGCCGACGAGCCCCGACGACATCGAGGCCCATCGCAAGATCCGCGAAGGCGTCGCGCCGGTGAAGGTAGCCACGGGCGAGATGTGCCAGAACCGCATCATCTTCAAGCAGTTTATCATGCGGGGCGCGATCGACGTCGTGCAGATCGATTCCTGCCGCCTCGGTGGCGTGAACGAGATCCTCGCGATCCTGCTCATGGCGGCGAAATACGGCCTGCCGGTCTGCCCGCATGCCGGCGGCGTCGGCCTGTGCGAATATGTCCAGCACCTGTCGATGATCGACTTCGTCTGCGTGTCGGGAACGCGCGAGGGCCGGGTGATCGAATATGTCGACCACCTGCACGAGCATTTCAAATCGCCCTGCATCGTTCGGAACGCCGCCTACATGCCGCCCGGCGATCCGGGCTTCTCGATCGAGATGAAGCCCGGATCGCTGAAGGACTATCGCTTCGGCGGCTGACACCGGGCGCGGAAAGAAAAAGTCCAGGGAGAGTATCCCCGAAAGGAGTATCTCGACATGCATGCCCCAACACCCGCCAGGGTGGCGAACCATACGCCGCCACCGGCTGGAGCATCCCGCGTTCGCTACGTGATCCTAGGCCTGTGCTTCTTCGGGCTCGTGATCAACTATCTCGATCGGGCGAATATGAGCGTGGCGCTGCCCTATATCGACGCGGATCTCCAGCTCAACCTCTCCAATACGGAGAAGGGCCTGATCCTCGGGGCCTTCTTCTGGGCCTATGACGGCATGATGCTGGTCGCGGGCTGGTTCACCGACAAGGTGGGCTCGCGCCGGGCCTTCACCTTCGCGGCCATCTGGTGGTCGGTCTTCACGGCCCTGACCCCGCTGGCGCGCAGCTTCTGGGGCTTCTTCGGCTTCCGCTTCATGCTCGGGGCCGGCGAGGCGCCGGCCTATCCGGCCTCGACCAAGGCAGCCTCGCGATGGTTCCCGGTGAGCGAGCGCGCGCTGTCGACGGCGGTGATCGATTCCGGCTCGCGCGTCGGGACGGTCCTGTCGCTTCCGGTCGTGACGGCCCTCATCGCCATGACGACCTGGCACTATTCCTTCGTCGTGCTCGGCGCGGTGGGCATCGTCTGGGCGGGGCTGTGGTACTGGTACTATCGGGACCCGGCCGAGCATAAAGGGGCCAACGACCTCGAACGCCGCTACATCGCCGAGAATGGCGGGCGCACGGACGAGAACGACGACAGCGAGGCGACGAAGATCCGCTGGTCGCAGCTTTTCGGCTACCGGACGGTCTGGGGCATGATGCTCGGGTTCTTCTGCCTGAATTTCGTGATCTATTTCTTCCTGACCTGGTTCCCGGATTACCTGAAGAACGCGCGCGGGCTGAACCTGAAGGAACTCGGCACCCTCGGCATGCTGCCGGGCCTCGCCGCGGTGATCGCCGGCTGGGTGGCGGGCGCCTATGCGGACCGCCTCATCCGCGGCGGCACCGACGTCACCCTGGTGCGCAAGACCGTGATGGTGGGCGGCCTCCTCGGCGGGGCGGCGATCCTGCCGGCCGCTTTCGCCTCGTCCATCTATCTCGCCCTGTTCTTCCTCGCGATCTCCTATTCGAGCCTTGCGGTCGCGGCGACGGGCATCTGGTCGCTGCCGGCGGATGTCGCGCCGAGCTCGCGGCATGTCGCCTCGATCGGCGGCATCCAGAACTTCGCCTCGAACATTGCCGGCATCGTGAGCCCGTTCATGTTCGGCTTCCTGCTGGACAAGTTCCACGGGGACTACACACCGGCTTTCGCGCTGGCGGCGGGCTTCGCGGTGCTGGGCGCCTGCTCCTACGCCTTCATCGTCGGACGGGCCGAGCCGCTGCCGCTTCCGGCCGGCGCGGCGCTCCCCGCCCGCCCGTAAAACGGAGCCGCCGCCCGGACGCGTCCGGGCGGCGGCTGGTTCTCGTTTCCCATGCCGGAGAGACTCGCCGGCCGCCGGCGACGATGTCGCAGGGATGGCGGCCTTGGGCGCATGGATGCACGGCGCGACCGCGGCGCCTCTTTTCAAGGGCGGCGGGGGCGGTAAATAGACCCTCGGACTTCGCCATGCGGATGAGCGCGCGCCTCCTCGTCATCCTTGCCGCCCCCTGGATCGGGGCGGCCAGCCTTTCCTCCGGCGCTTTCGCGGGCGAGCCTGGGCGATTGCCCACCTTCGTCCGCCTCGATCGCGCGGGGGGCTTCGCGACGGCAAGTGTATCCTCCGCCCTGCCGCCGGTGCCGGACCTGATCCCGGTCCTGCCCGACCGATCCCCCTGGGCGCGATCCGCCCCGGACCCGTCCCGTCTGCGCGTGATGACGGTGACGCCGTCCCTGCCGGCCGTCTCCGCGCTGGAACTGTCGAGGGAGGAGGACGGGGAGGAGCCGCTTTCGCGTCCCGGGATGCTTTCGACGCGTTTCGTGACCATGCCGAGCCCGGTGCCCGTCCTGAAGAGCCATTCGCTCGGGCCCCATCTGCGGCCGGATGCGGAATTCGACCTGAGCGACAGGACGTCGATCGGCTTCATCGGCAAGTTGGACGGTTTCGGCACGAGCGACGTGACGTCGCTTCTGAGCAGGAGCCTGCCGGCGGTTGCCGGCGCGAAATCATCCGCGGCGCCGGTGGCGCGGCCTCGCGAGATCGGATTCGGCGCGACGCTGGAGTTCAAGCTGGGCCAGTGAGCCCGGGATTCGGAGCAAGCGGTCCCTCAGCGCTTCAGCCGCGGATGCTCCACCCGGTCGCCCGGCTCGAGGCCGAGGCGGCTCGCCGTTCCGGCGCTCACTTCCAGCACGAAGGGGACCGGCTCCCCGGAGGAGATGACCCGCGTCGAGAGCGGCTCGGTATTCCGGGCGATCCGGGCGATGCTGCCATCGGCCCGCAGGAAGAGCATGTCGAGCGGAATGTAGGTGTTCTGCATCCACATCGACACCATTTCGGTCTTGCCGAAATCGAACAGCATGCCGTGATCGGCGGCGAGGTGGCGCCGGTACATCAGCCCCTGGGCCCGGTCGGCATCGGTATCGGCGACCTCGACCAGGAAGGGATGGCGGCCCGAAGCCGAGACGATGGTCAGGGCTTCGAGACCCCGGTCCTGCGCCTGGGCGCGCGCATCGGCGCTCCCGGCGAGGCAAAGCGCGAGGAGCGAGAGGCAGAGAATCCGGACCATGGCCCTCGCCCTCAATGCGAAGAGGGAAGCGCGCTGTCCTGGAGGCGGATTTCGGCCGCCATCGTGCCCTTGCAGCCGTCGCCGTAGCGCACGAGCACGCGGTCGCCCGGCTTCAATTCGGCGATGCCGAAGCGGCGCAGGGTCTCCATATGGACGAAGATGTCCGGCGTGCCGTCGCCCCGCGTGACGAAGCCGAAGCCGCGCAGGCGGTTGAACCACTTCACCGTAGCCTGTTCGAGCCCGCTCGTGGGCGTCACGGTGACGTGGGTGCGCGGCAGCGGCAGCTCGGAAGGGTGCAGGGCGCTGGATTCGTCGAGCGAGACGATCTTGAGCGCCTGGAGGCCACGCGGGCGCTTCACCGCCTCGACCACGACGCGGGCGCCTTCATGCGCGCCCTGGTAGCCGTCCCGCCTGAGGCAGGTCACGTGAAGGAGGACGTCGGGAAGGCCGCCGTCGCTGGCGATGAAGCCGAAGCCCTTGGCGACGTCGAACCACTTGATGCGGCCCGAGACGCGGAGGATCTCGGCCTCGCCGGGCTGCTCGCCCCCGCTCTCGTGAGCCTCTGCCTGGTCTAAGGCACGCTGATCCGACATGGCCGCTCGTTTCGAATCATCTACGCTTGATTCGTTCTCACGATAGCATCGGGGCGGGGCCGGGAAAGGCGCAATTGCCGCCCGCCCCTGTCCGTCAACAGTCCTATGAGTCAATGCGTCGCACAGAGCGGGCCGAGCACGGCGCCGATCTCCCCGCGGATGACGACGTCGGCGATGTCGTCGAGGGCTGTCGCCTCCCGGTTGACGATCACGAGCCGCGCGCCGCCCTGCTTGGCGAGCCGGGGGAAGCCGGCCGCGGGAAGAACCTGGAGCGACGAGCCGACAGCGAGGAAAAGGTCGGCCTGGCGCGTCCATTCTCCCGCCTGCGCCATCGCCCTTCCGGGCATGGCCTGGCCGAAGGAGATCGTGCCCGATTTGACCGGCTCGCCGCAGCTCGTGCAGCGCGGCGCCCGGCCCGAGGATTCGAAATCGGCGCGGACCGCCTCCAGCTCGTGGCGCAGGCCGCAGCCGAGGCACACGGCGTAGGTGCCGTTGCCGTGTAGCTCGACGAGGCGGTCCTCGGGCACGCCCGAAGCCTGGTGCAGCCCGTCGATGTTCTGCGTGATGATGCCGGGCGAGCGGCCCTCGTGGACGAGGCGGGCGAGGGCGGCATGGCCTGGTCCCGGCCTCGCGCCCCGGTGGAGGTCGTCTATCGCGAATTTCCGCCGCCACGCCTCCCGCCGGGCGGCCTCGCTCGCCACGAAGAGGGCGAAGTCGATCGGCTTGTTCGTCAGCCAGGGGCTGCCCGGCGAGCGGAAATCGGGAATGCCGCTCTCGGTGGAGATACCGGCCCCGGTGAAGGGCACGATGCGCCCGGCATCGGCGAGGAGGCCGGCCAGCCGCCGGGCGGCGGGGTCCGCTGGCTTTGTCGAAATCTGCGCCATGGCGCGCTCGGCCTCCCGATCCGCGATTCGTTGCCAAACGGAGCGCGGGGCGAATAAGTCGCCCCGATGAGCGTTCTCGACAATACCGCGCTGGAGGGCAAAGCGGGGAGCGGGTCCCGCCTGCCGGCGATCGACATCGCGCGCGGCCTCGCGGTCGTCGCGATGATCGTCTTCCATACGAGCTGGGACCTCTCGACGCTCGCCCTCGCCGATCTCGACCTCGCCGGCTCGCGGGGCTGGAGCCTGTTTGCCCGCGCCATCGCGGCGAGCTTCCTGTTCCTGGCCGGGATCGGCCTCTCCCTCGCGCACCGGGACGGCATTCGCTGGCGGCATGTCCTGCGCCGCCTCGCGGTGATCGGGGCGGCGGCGGCGGCCGTCACGCTCGGGACCTTCATCGCCTTCCCGCAGGCTTATGTCTTCTTCGGAATCCTGCACAACATGGCGCTGTCGAGCGTCCTCGCCCTGCCGTTCCTCCGCCTGCCCCGCATCGTCGCGGCCCTCGCCGCCCTCCTCGTGCTGGGCCTGCCCCATTTCGTGTCGGGCGGGGTGTTCGATCTTCCGGCCCTGGCCTTCCTGGGGCTCGGGCGCGTGCCGCCCAACACCTATGACTGGGTGCCGGTCTTTCCCTGGACCGGCTACCTCCTCGCCGGCATCGGCATCGCGCCGCTCCTTCTCGGCCTCGTTCCGCGCGGGGCGGGCGGCCGGGCGGGCCGCGCCCTCGCGACGCTCGGGCGCTACAGCCTCGTCATCTATCTCCTGCACCAGCCGCTGATCTTCGGGGCCCTCCTCGGCCTGCGCGAGGTCACGGGGCCGAATCCGGCGGCGGAGGCGGGACCCTTCCTGCGCTCCTGCACCCGGTCCTGCCAGGAGCAGGGCCAGAGCGAGGCGCTCTGCCGCGCGACCTGCACCTGCACGGTCAAGGCGCTTCGCCGCGACGGCACCTGGCCCGCCATCCGCGACGGCCTGGCCCAGCCGCAGGACGTGCAGCGGGCGGGCGAGCGCGCCTCCGAATGCCTGAAGAACTCCTCGTCCTGAAGGGCGGGGACCCTGGCGGCTATTTCGCCAGGGCGGCGGCGAGCGTCCTCGCATTGTGCCGCATCAGGGCGGGATAGGTGGCGGCGGGGCCGCCGGGCTTCGAGAGGGCGTCCGAATAGAGCTTGCCCCCGATCGTGGCCCCGCTCTCGCGGGCGATCTGCTCGATGAGGCGCGGATCGGCGACGTTCTCGAAGAAGAGCGCCGGAATCTTTCCGGCCTTGATCTGGCGTACGATGCGGGCGACGTCCTTTGCGGAGACGTCGCTCTCCTTCGACACGCCGCGCGGCGCGATGAAGGCGAGCCCGTAGGCCCGCGCGAAATAGGCGAAGGCGTCGTGGTCGGTGATGACGCGCCGCCGCGCGGGCGGAATGCGCCCGATCTCGGCCCGGACCTCTCCGTCGAGGCGCTCCAGTTCGGCGAGATAGCGCGCCGCATTGGCCTCGTAGACGGCGCGGCCGGAGGGATCGGCCGCGATCAGCCCGTCGCGGATATTGGCGACGTAGATCCGCACATTGGCGACGTCCTGGAAGGCGTGCGGATCGGCGCCGTGGGAATGGCCGTGATCGTGATCCGCCGCGAGCGCCTTGATGCCGCGCGTGGCCTCGATCGTCGCGGCCTTGGTGCCGGACGCCTTGACGAGGCGCTCCATCCAGCCCTCGAAGCCGAGCCCGTTCATCACCACGAGCCGCGCCTGCGCGACGCGGCCGGCATCGGCGGGGGAGGGCTCGAAGCTGTGGGCGTCCTGGTCCGGCCCGACAAGGGAGGAGACCTCCACCCTGTCGCCGCCGATCTCGCGCACGAAATCGGCCAGGATCGAGAAGCTCGCCACCACCGGCAGCTTTTCCGCCGGCGTCGCCTCCTGGGCGCGGGCGGGAGCGAGGCCGGCCGCCAGCAGCAGGGCTGCCGCCAGCAGCGTGTCGCGGCGTGTGGGGCGCATGGTGTCCGTCCTTTGCCTATCCCGTGAAATGGCGTCCGGCACGGCCGTGGGCGAGGGCGCCGCGCGGTCCGAGGAAGAGGGAGAGCAGGTAGGCGGCGCCCGCCGCGAGGATGATGGCGGGCCCCGAGGGAACCCCGAAATGGTAGGAGACGAGGAGGCCGGCGACGCTCGAGGCCGCGGCGAGCGCGATCGCGGCCCCGATCAGGGGAGCGAGGCCCTGCGCCCAGAACCGGGCCGCGACGGCCGGCAGGATCATCAGGCCGACCGCGAGCAGGGTCCCGAGAGCCTGGAAGGCCGCGACGAGGTTCAGCACCGCGACGGCGAGGAAGGAGAGATGCGTCAGGGCGCTCGCCCGCCCCGAGAGCCGCAGGAAGAGCGGATCGACGCATTCGATGACGAGCGGGCGATAGGCGACGGCGAGCCAGGCGAGGGTCGCGCTCGCGACGGCGCCGAGGAGGAGGAGGGCATCGTCGCCGAGCGCCAGCACGCTTCCGAAGAGGAAATGCAGGAGATCGACATTCGAGCCGCCCATCGAGACGATCGTCACGCCGCCCGCGAGGGACAGGAGGTAGAAGGCGGCGAGGCTCGCATCCTCGCGCAGGACGGTGTGGCGGGCGACGAAGCCCCCCCCCCGCGCCACCCCGAGGCCCGCCCAGAATCCCCCCCCCCCCACTGCCCGGACAGACAAGCCCCCCACCGGACCCGGTGGGGGGGCCAAAAACCCCCCCCCCGGCCCCCCCCGCGAGGCCCGCCAGCAATCCCCCCGCCGTCATGGCCGGGACCGAAAGCCCGCCGACGAGAAAGCCGAGCGCCGCGCCGGGCAGGATGGCATGCGCCATGGCGTCGCTCATCAGGCTCATGCGGCGCAGAACCAGGAAGACGCCGATCGGCGGCGCGGAGAAGGATAGGGCGAGGCACCCGACGAGCGCCCGCCGCATGAAGGCGAACTCGACGAAGGGCCCCAGGACCGGATTGGCGGCCAGCATGCCGCTCATGCCGCGACCCCGGGCCGCAATCGCGCCGGCGCCTCGCCCGCATGGCAATGCTCCGCATCGCGCGCCCAGGCTTCGACGAGGCTGCGGCTGCGGGCCAGGTTGTCGGGAGCGAGCACGGAGGCGGTCGGCCCCCAGGCGATCAGTTCGCGCGCCAGGAGCAGCGTGATCGGAAAGGTCTCCCGGACCTGGGCGAGGTCGTGCAGGGCGGCGACCACCGTGCGGCCTTCTCCATGCCAGCCGGCCACGACGCCCAGGAGGTCCTCCGTAGTACGCCCGTCGATGGCGGCGAAGGGCTCGTCCAGCAGGATCAGCCGCGCGTCCTGCACGATGGTGCGGGCGAAGAGCGCGCGCTGGAGCTGTCCGCCGGACAGAGTGCCGATGGGCCTGTCCTCGAAGCCGCGCAGCGAGACCTGCGCCAGCGCGGCGCGGATGCGCTCCTCCTCGTCCCGCCCCGCCCGGCGCCAGGGGCCGAGGCGGCGCCAGGCGCCCGTGGCGACGAAGTCGTGGACGCTGATGGGAAAGCCCGCATCGATCTGGGCGCGCTGCGGCAGATAGGCGATCTCCGCGACGCTGCGCCCGCAGCGGTCGACGGCGCCCCCGAGGATGCTCGCGCGTCCGACGATGCCGTTGAGGAGGGTCGACTTGCCCGCCCCGTTCGGGCCCATGAGAGCGACCAGCTCTCCCTCGCGGATCGTGCCGCTGAGATGGTGGACGGCGGGGCGGCGGTCGTAGCCGAGCGTCAGGTCCCGGAAGACGAGAGCCGCCGGAGCTTCCGTCACGCGAGCCCGAGCGCGATCGCCGACCAGAGCAGCGCGATCGCGGCGCCGGCCATGATCAGGCGTCCCGAAACGCCCATGCGCAGGACGGAGGCGCGCGCGGGCGCCACGAGCGCCGCGGGCGCGATCTCGGAAGAAACGGCGCGATGCGCCTCGGCCAGGGTGACCATGATGACCCGCGGTGATACGCTGGAAGCCCGATCATGTTATGTTGTAACGCTCGCGGAGGCAAGCCCCGTCCGCCCTTCAGGAGACCCGGCGCCCGGGACCGCCATGGCCGATCCGCATCATCATCACCATTCCCATCCCTTCCACGTCGATCCCGCCGCCTTCATGCGCCATGCGGAGGAGATCTGCCGGGGCGCGGGCATCCAGCTCACCGCCTTGCGACGGCGGGTGCTCGAGGAGCTGGCGCGGGCAGAGCATCCGCTGGGGGCCTATGACCTCGTCGAGAGATTGGGGCGCGAGCGCCGCATCGCTCCGATCTCGGTCTACCGGGTGCTGGACGTGCTGATCGAGGCGGGGCTGATCCACCGGATCGCCACGCGCAACACCTACCTGCCCTGCAACCACGCGCATGAATCTCACGCGGCGACGATTTTCCTCGTCTGCACGACCTGCGGCAATGTCGACGAGGTCGCCTCCGACGAGGTCGCGCGCGGCGTCTCCGACACCGCGGCGGCGGTGGGGTTCAGGCCCGGCTCGCGCGCGGTCGAGGTCGAGGGGGAGTGCTCCGACTGCCAGGCCGCGCCCGCGCGGTAAGGCCGCAGCGCCCGGCTGAGATCGATCCCCGAGGAGCCTCCCTCAGGCGCGGCCGGGACCGCGGGCGCCGCGGGCGCGGGTTTCGCAGCCGGAGGCCGCGCCTTCGGCGCCCCCTCGCGCGGCTTCAGATGCGCCCAGCCCGGCCTGACATAGAGGAAGGAGAGGCGCGTCCCGCGCGCGAGGACCTCCGCCAGGAGCGGGAAGAGCACCGCGCCGAGCGTCACCACAAGGGCGATCGCGCCCGCATCCCCGGCCGGCCAGACATAGCTCAGGAGGAGCCGCAGGAACACCATCGGCAGGAAGAAGGTGAGATAGACGGCGAGGGATTTCGAGCCGAGATAGCGGGCCGGCCGGCCCGCCGGGCTGCGGGCTATCAGGGACGCCGTCACGGTCACCGCGACGGCCCCGGCGAGCCCCGCCAGGAGGCTGATTCCGGGAAGCTCGGCGAGCGTCGTCGCGCCCCATCTGTCGATCGGCGCCAGGGCCAGCGCCCCGTTGGCGAAGGCCCAGGCGAGAAGCCCGGCGAGAGCCGGGGCCGCATGCGAGCGCGCCCATCCGGCCAGCCGGAAGACATGCGGCGCGAACAGATATCCGGCGACGAAATAGACCCAGCGCTCGCAAAGCTCGTTCACGAAATCCGAGGAGGTGTCGATCGGAAGGATCTGCAAGGTCGCGGCGAGCCCCAGGAGTAGCGGCCAGGGAAGGCGGCGCAGGAGCTTCGTCGCGATGGAGAAGACGGCGAGCGCGTAGACGAACCAGAGGGTCGAGAAGGGCTCGACGAGGGAATGGGCGAGATGCCGCGCGAAGCCGGCGACGGAGCCGTCGGAGACCTGTCCGAATTTCACGCCCGACTGGATGAGAAGCCACAGGAGATAGAAATACGCGAAATGGACCACGCGCTTGTCGGCGTAGAGGCGCCAGTCGCGGTCGATCACGCGGCCCAGGAACAGGCCCGAGACGAGGAAGAAATCGGGAAGCCGGAACGGCTTCGCGAAGGCGACGGCCCAATGCATGAAGCCCTCGCGCCCCAAAGCCGCCTCGACCCCGAGGGTCGAGTGCATGGTGACGACGAGAACGATGCAGATGCCCTTGGCGATGTCGACCCAGTCGACGCGCTCCCCCTCGGCGGTGGGCGATGCGGGGGCGATCCCGGCCGCGGGACCCGGCGCTGCGGGAGGGGTCCGCGCATCGCGTTTCGCGCTTTTCGCGTAGCTGACGATCTCCATGGCGCCGCAGAATGGCGCGCCAATCGTTCAGGAACCGTAAGGATCGCCGAAATCGCGAGCCCGCCGCGCGGCCTATCGGGCCAGGACCAGCGCCCAGTACGTGTTGTGGCGCGGCCCCAGGGTCTCTGCGCGGGCGAAGCCGATCCGCGTCATGTCGGGCTTGAGGAGATTGGCGTTGTGAGGGGGCGACTGGCGCCATTGCGTCATCGCGCCGGCGACAGTGCTCGAGCCCATGGCGAGGTTCTCGGCGGCCGCGGCAACGTCGTGGCGCGCCATCCGGCTCGCGAAATCGCCGTGCGAGAGGCGTCCCGCCCGGGCGACGGCGCGGGCCTGCTCGGCGGCGGCCTCGTTCAGATTCCCGTCGACCTCCACCGCGCCGAGCCCGTGCGACTTCCGATAGGCGGAGACGGCGCGGTCCGCCTCGCCCGCCTCCCGCATCGAGATGCTGACCGGCCCCCCGAAACCCCCGCGAGCCCGTGCGACTTCCGATAGGCGGAGACGGCGCGGGCCGCCTCGCCCGCATCCCGCGTCGAGATGGTGACCGGCCCCCCGAAACCCGCGAAATCGACGGGCAGCACGCCGCAGCCCGCGAGGGCGAGGCAGGACAGGAGCCCGGCGGGAAGGAGGAGGGCGGCACGAAGGCGGCTCGGCATGAGGGAACTCGTGGCAGGATCGGCGCCAGATGTCGGGTGAAACGGGCGCCTTTGCGGCGGAGCGGCGATTCCGCGCAGGCTCGCCGGAAGCCGCCCGGCGGCATAAGAGGCGTCCGGCCTCCGCCCGGGAGGCCGGAATGGGAGATCCCCGGCGATCTCCCCCGGAGTCGATTCGCCGCGTCATGATCAGCCCAGCCGTCTCCGCCCTGGCCGATGCGGCCCTGCTGCTGCCGGCGGCGATGCTGGTGCTCCTGATTCTCGGCGCCCTTCGCCAGGGGCGCCTGTTCCTCGCCTTCGCGACGGCCCTCGGGGCGGCGGCGGTCACGACCCTCGTGCTGAAGCTCTTCTTCCACGCCTGCGGCCACGCGATCGTCACGGAGGTGAGGGTCCTCAGCCCGAGCGGCCACGTCGCCTTCGGCACCGCCTTCTACGGCGCGCTCGCGATCATGCTGGCGGCGGGGCGGGGCCGCTCCGTCCGCCTGCTCGCCTGGCTCGCGACGGTCCTCCTGCTCTTCGCCGTCGGCGTCAGCCGCGTGCGCACCGGCGCGCACAGCAGCGCCGAGGTCGTGATCGGGTTCGCGGTGGGCGGGGCGGCTTTGGGGCTCTTCGGCGTCCTGCACGGCTGGGCCGGGCGGCCGCGGCTGCCCTGGCTTCCCTTCGGCGCGGGGTTCTCCCTCGCGCTGCTTCTGCTGTGGGGAAGCCATTTCTCGCTGGAAGGCGAGATCGCCCGCTATGCGCGGCGCATGGCCGCTGTCCTCGACGTCTGCTCGCCGCCCGAAAGAATCGGGGGCGGGAGGTTTTCTTCCGGCCTTCATTGAACCATCGTAGGCGCAACGCGGCGAGAAGAAGGGGAGGTTCCATGCGACGCTCAAGACGGACGAGAATCGTGGCGACGCTCGGGCCGGCCTCCTCGGACCCGGCCATGATCGAGCGCCTCTTCGAGACCGGTGCCGACGTGTTCCGCATCAACATGAGCCACACGCCGCATGACCGGATGCGGGCCTTCGTGAAGGCGATTCGGGCGATCGAGAAGAAGCACGAGCGGCCCATCGGCATCCTGGCGGATCTCCAGGGGCCGAAGCTGCGGCTGGGCATCTTCAAGGACGGCAAGGAGACGCTGAAGCAGGGCCAGATGTTCGTCCTCGATTCGGACGAGGCGCCGGGCGACGCCGCGCGCGTCCACCTGCCCCATCCCGAGATCCTGGAGGCGCTGGCGGTCGGCCACACCCTCCTCGTCGACGACGGCAAGGTGCGCCTCGTCGCGAGGGAAGTCTCGCCCACGCGGGCGGTGACCGAGGTCGTGGTCGCGGGCACGGTGTCCGACCGCAAGGGCGTCTCGGTGCCCGACACCATGATCCGCGTCTCGGCCATGACCCCCAAGGACCGCTCCGATCTCGACGCCGCCATCGATGCGGGCGTCGACTGGGTCGCGCTGTCCTTCGTCCAGCGCCCCGAAGACGTCGCGGAGGTGAAGAAGGTGGCGCGCGGACGCGCCGGCGTGATGGCGAAGATCGAGAAGCCGCAAGGGATCGACCATCTCGACGATATCATGGATCTCGCCGACGGAGTGATGGTGGCGCGCGGCGACCTGGGCGTGGAGCTGCCGCTCGAGCGCGTCCCCGGCATCCAGAAGCGCATCATCCGCACGGCCCGGCGCCTCGGCAAGCCCGTGGTGGTGGCGACCCAGATGCTGGAATCGATGATTTCGAGCCCCGTCCCGACGCGCGCGGAGGTCTCGGACGTCTCGACCGCCATCTTCGAGGGGGCGGACGCCATCATGCTCTCGGCGGAGAGCGCGGCCGGCAAGTATCCGGTCGAGGCCGTCGGCACGATGGACCGCATCGCCCGCGAGGTCGAGCGCGACCCGACCTATCGCGGCGTGATCGCCGCCCAGCGGCCGGAGGCGGACGGCACCGGCGCCGACGCGATCGCCGATGCGGCGAGCGTCATCGCCGAGGATCTCGACATGGCGGCCATCGTCTGCTGGACCTCGACCGGCTCGACGGCGCTCAGGGTCGCGCGCGAGCGGCCCAAGCCGCCGATCCTCGCCCTCTCCCCCAATATGACGACGGCGCGCCGGCTGGCTCTGTCCTGGGGCGTCCATGCCCTGCGGGCGGACGACGCGCGCGACCTCGAGGAGATGGTCGAGCGCTCCTGCGCCACCGCCATGGAGGAATCCTTCGCCGATCCCGGCGAGCGGGTGATCGTGGTGATGGGCGTGCCGCTCGGCACGCCGGGCGCCACCAACATGCTGCGCATCGCCCGGACGCCGATCCGCTGAGGATCGCTTCGGGCGTCCTGCGTTCTCCGGCCGGTTGCGGACGGGAACCCCGGCACCGGCCCGGTGTTAGCGCAGCGACCAGGAACCGGAGACGAGGCGCGATGGCCGAGGCGGCCCGAGACATCGAAGACCGCGAGAAGCGGGCGCAAGCGGAGGCGGATCTCGGCTCCGGCCCGGCGGGTTCCGCGAGCCCCGCAGGCTCCGCGAGCCCCGCGGGCGTCGCGGAGGACCTGAAGGCGGCAGCGCTCGACCAGGGGCGCCGGCTGCTCGGTGATGCCCGGCGGCAGGCGACCTCCTATGCCGACGAGCGCAAGAACGAGGCGGCCCGCTCCGTCTCCGACATCGCCGCCTCGCTGCGCGAGACCGGCAGGTCCTTCGAGGACCGGCCGAACATCCGGGCTTTCGTCGGCAATGCCGCCGAGGGGCTCGACCAGCTCGCGGAGGGCCTGCGCGAGCGCAGCTTCGCCGAGCTGTACGGCGAGGCGGAAGCCTATGCGCGCCGCTCGCCCTTCGTGGTGGGCGCGGTCGCCGTCGCGGCGGGTTTCCTTCTCGCCCGCTTCATCAAATCCTCCTCCGACGAGATGTCGGAGACTTCCGCCGCTGCCCGCGCCGGGGCGGCGGCTCGCGAGGCGAAGACGAATGGCTGAGGATCCCGAGACGGCCGGGCGCGGCGCGACCTTGCGCGACCTCCTCGGCGACGCCCTGCGGGACGGGGCCGATCTCGCCGCGAGCGAACTCGCCCTGTTCCGGGCCGAGATGGCCTCCAACGCGGCCGGCTTCGCCAAGGGCGCGGCGATGTTCCTCGCCGCCTCGGTCTTCGCGGTCGCCTCGCTCATCTGGCTGACGCAGGCGCTCGTCTACGGCCTCGAACTGCTCACCCATTCGAGATGGATTTCGGCGCTGATCGTGGGCGGCGGGCTGCTCCTGATCGCGATCGTGCTCGCTCTCATCGGCAAGCGCTTCCTGTCCGCCGCGAGCGTGGTGCCGAGCCGCACGGTCCGGTCGGTCCGGCGCAACGCGGCCCTCGTGCCGGAGCGCCGGGCATGAGCGATCTCTCCGATCTCGAGGCGGAGGCTGCGGCGAGCCGCGCGCGCCTCGAGGACACGATCGGCCGCATCCAGGACAAGCTGACGCTGTCGGGGATGGTGGACGATTTCATCGGCAGCACGGGCGCGGCGGGCCTCGCGGGCGGACGCGACATGCTTTCCGTCCTTCTGAACCGCCATCCGCTGCCCGTGATGATCGCGGCGGCGGGGGTCGGCTTTCTGATCCACCGCCGGAACCATCGCCGCCCGCTCGCGGGCGAGCCCCTGGAGGGCCCGGCGCACGCGTCCCCGGCCGGCGCACAGGAGGCAGGAGAGACATGAGCGAAATCGAGCGGCATGACGACGAGCGTCCCGGCTCTCCGGCGGGCAAGGAAGGTTCCGCCGCCCTCGGGCGGGCCGCGGAGGCCCTGAAGAGCGCCGGCGACAGCGCGGCCCATGCGGTCGAGAATGCGGTCGAGCGGCTGCGCGAGGGGGCCTCGGAGGGCTACGAGCGCGCCCAGAACTGGGCCCATGAGAGCTACGAATCGGTGTCCCGGGAGGCCGCCTATGCGCGTCGCCGGAGCGCCGTGCGCCTCGATCGCGGGCGGCGGGGGGTCGAGGATTTCGTCGAGCAGAACCCGCTCATGGTCGGGGTCGCGGGCTTCGCAGCCGGGCTTCTGATCGGCGCCCTGCTGCCGGGCACGAGGCACGAGAAGGAATGGCTCGGCCCCTATGCGGATGACGTGCGCCGCGAGGGCGTGCGCTACGCGAAGGACGCGGTGCAGCAGGGGCGCGAGAGCCTCGCGGAGAACCTGCGCGCCATGACCCAGCCCCGCGAGCCCTGACGGCTCGATCCTGCGTCAGGAGGCGAGGCGGCGCTCGGTGGCGAGGCTGTTGCGGATCGCCGCGTGGCTATAGGGCTTGGGGATGAACCGGGCGTGGCGCAGGTGGTCCGGCAATTCGCCGGGGCGCGAACCCGAGACAAAGGCGAAGGGGACGCGGCGCTCGTCGAGGCGGGTGGCCAGTTCGTAGCTCTTGCCGTCGGGGAGATCGACGTCGAGAAAGGCGAAATCGGGAGCGTCGTCCAGGTGCGAGCGCAATTGCGCCAGGTTCTCGCAGAGATGGACGACCTCGTGGCCGCATCCCTCGACGATGAGCTGGAGATCGAGGGCGATCAGCGGATCATCCTCGAGGATCAAGATACGCATGGAACGCTCCGTCTCTTCGCGCCGAGGCCGGATGCGGGACGCCGCCGTCCCGGCGCGGACGGGACCGGGCAAGTCTCCCCCGGTTCCGTCGGTCACCGGGCATAAGGATCGGCCCGGGCGGTTAAGCGAAGATTACGCAGATGCGAATCATTCGCGCGCTCCTCCCTGCCAGGGCGATCGCATATGGCGTTGGCGGCTCGCAGGAAAACCCTCTCCTCGCTGGCGGGGAGAAGTCGAGTTGAGCCGCCTCCATATGCGATGGCCCTCCTGCCTTCGTGGGCGGGCGCTTTACGTATCGTTAACCATCGCCTCCCTACACAGAAGCAACCGAAAATTTACCAAGATGACCGCCGTGTTAACCCAACCCCGGCCGATCCGCCTCAAGGGGCGGAGCTTTCTCGCACTCGCGCTCGCCCCGGAACTGCCGGTCGAGGACTGGCTGGAGCGGCTCGACGATCTCGCCGCCCGCTCCACAGGGTTCTTCCTGCGGCGGCCGGTGGTTCTCGACATCGCCGGACTCGATATCGACCGCGCCCAGCTTCACGAGCTGGTCGAGAAGCTCGGCGCGCGCAACGTGCGGATCATGGGCATCGAGGGCGCGCGGCCCTCGCTGCTCGGCGCGAACCTGCCGCCCGCGCTCGTGGACGGCCGCCCGGCCTCGGATATCGAGGCGCCGGCCGCGGGGGAGGCCGGGCGGGACAAGGCGCCCGAATGCGCCGCGCCGCCCGTGCCGCCGGCCCCCAAGGCGCTGCCCTCGATCGTCGTGAACGAGCCCGTGCGCTCGGGACAGTCGGTGATCTTCACCGAGGGCGACGTGACGGTCATCGGCTCGGTCGCCTCGGGCGCGGAGGTCATCGCGGGCGGCTCGATCCACGTCTACGGCGCGCTGCGGGGGCGGGCCATGGCCGGGACCATGGGCAATGCATCGGCGCGCATCTTCTGCCGCAAGCTCGAGGCGGAGCTGATCGCGATCGACGGATATTACCGGACGGCCGAGGACCTGGAGCCCGACCTGCGGGGGAAATCCGTCCAGTTCTGGCTGGAAGGCGAGACGTTCAAGGTGGGATCGCTCGCCTGAGCGAATGACGGTCCACGTCAACAGGAGGGGTCAATGGGCAAGGTCATCGTGGTCACGTCCGGCAAAGGCGGCGTCGGCAAGACGACGTCTTCCGCCGCCCTCGGCGCGGCGCTCGCGCGGAGCGGGGAGAAGGTCGCGGTCGTGGATTTCGACGTCGGCCTGCGCAATCTCGATCTCGTCATGGGCGCCGAGAGGCGGGTGGTCTACGACCTCGTCAACGTCATCCAGGGCGAGGCCAAGCTGACCCAGGCGCTGATCCGCGACAAGCGGCTCGAAACGCTCTACCTGCTGCCGGCCTCGCAGACGCGCGACAAGGACAACCTGACGGCCGAGGGTGTCGAGCAGGTCATCGGGGCGCTGAGCCGCGCCTTCGACTGGGTCATCTGCGACAGCCCGGCGGGCATCGAGCGCGGCGCGACCCTCGCCATGCGCCATGCGGACGTGGCCATCGTCGTGACCAATCCCGAGGTCTCCTCGGTGCGCGATTCGGACCGGATCATCGGCCTGCTCGATTCGAAGACCGTGAAGGCGGAGAACGGTGAGCGGATGGAGAAGCACCTGCTCCTGACCCGCTACGATCCGCTGCGGGCCGAGCGGGGCGACATGCTCAAGATCGACGACGTCCTCGAGATCCTGTCGATCCCGCTGCTGGGCATCATCCCTGAAAGCATGGACGTGCTGCGCGCCTCCAATGTCGGCGCCCCCGTGACGCTGGCGGACGAGCGCAGCCCGCCCGCCATCGCCTATTTCGACGCCGTGCGCCGGCTCAGGGGCGAGAGCCTGCCAGTCACCGTCCCCGGCGAGCGGCGCGGCTTCTTCGGCAAGTTCTTCGGAAGGAAAGCGGCATGAACCTGCTTCGCCTTTTCTCCCGCCCCCCCTCGGCGCCTGCGGCGCGCGAGCGGCTGCAGGTGCTGCTCGCCCATGAGCGCGCCTCCGTCGGCGGCTCCGACCTCGTCACGAAGCTGCGCGAGGAGATCCTGCGCGCGATCTCCAAGCACATGCAGGTCGACGACGAGAAGGTCAGCGTCAGGATGGAGCGCGGCGCCCAGATCTCGACCCTCGCCGTCGATATCGAGATCCCCTTCGACGGCGGCAAGAAAGTCGCTTAGCCGGCCCTCCCTCGCTTGACGCGGGGGAGGGTGAGTCCCGGCCGTCAGCGGGCGCGGGCTGCGATTTCTCGGCGGGATTCCTGCTTGATGCAGGCATCCATCTCGGGGCTGTTCCGCTTGGCGACCCGGCTCATGCAGCGCTGGGCGATCTCGTCGGCGAGCGTTTTCATTTCGGAATGGGTCATCTCGCCGACGGGTTTCGTCTGGCAGCCGGCAACCCACGCGGCAACAAGCACCGCAATCGCAACTCGCATGTCTTCGTTCCCTGGGGGGTGGACCCTCATCGCGCGATCCCGATTCGGGTCGGCGACATCGTGCCCGCGGGGTCCGCGGGCCTTCCGGCCGAAGCCGGCCCTTCCCGAAATCCTGCCATGTCCTTGAAAGCGATGGTGGGCGCACTAGGGCTCGAACCTAGGACCCGCTGATTAAGAG
>OEIU01000607.1_pt1 | contig 31578 bp, 20 predicted proteins | sample 1539221 | NCBI WGS metagenome assembly OEIU01 (sample SAMN03792071, study PRJEB22550) | activated sludge metagenome | feature: wastewater treatment plant; material: activated sludge; isolation source: Wastewater treatment plant of a petroleum refinery complex | place: Argentina: Zarate | collected...
AACCGGCGGGTTGGCGGGGCCGCGAGGGGCCGGCTCCTTCCCCGTCTGCGAGCTGCCCCACCCCGACTCCGCCGGGTGGCAGAACCTCCTCGCCACGGACCGCCTCCAGGCCCTCGCGGCGGCCGTCGAGCGCGACTACCCGGACGCGTACTGCTACGGCGTGCGCTGCCCGGCGCCCGCGGTCGACGTCGTCATCCCGGAGCCGGCGCTCTCCGACGACGTCCGCGACCTCTTCGAGCGCACCCTGCGCGGCGCGTCCGACGACTGAGGGCGACCGCCCCGACACACGCGCCCGTCGCCGTGGCGGATGGGACGGACGGTGCAGGAGGCATCGTTCGTTCGGACCGAAGGCCGCGCCGACGGGTGGAGTGACCCCGGCGCAGTGCCGCCGCGGCGCGCCGGCCTCGGCACAGTGGAGGGACTCTCGCTCCTGCGTCCGACCCCACCCCGGCCGGTCGCCCGCCCGAAACGGACACCACCGTGCATCAACCGCCTCCCGGCACCCACCCGCCCGCCGATCCCGTGCCGACCCCGGCCGCGCCCGCCCAGCGGGGCACGCCGAGCCGGCGCCCGGGCCCGGCCTCCGGCCCGCGCGCGCACGTGCGCGAGCTGCTCGGCAGCGCGCTCGTCGGCATCGCGGCCCGCCGCCGGGTCGACCCCGACCACGTCGGCCGGATCCGGGTCACCTCGGCGACCGGTGGCGCCCCGCTCGTCGTGCGCGACGACGGGGTCGGGTTCACCGCGCAGGAGGTCCGCTGGCTCGACGCGACCCCGGGGAGCCACGACCACGGCCCGGTCCGCGAGGGGCTGCGCCGCTACGAGAGCGCCCTGCTCGCCGCTTTCCACGTCGCCGACGTCGTCGAGCTGCGCACCCGCTCGGCCCTGGTCCCGATGGCCCCGACGATGCGCTGGGTCGGGCTCGCCGACGGCACCGTGCGGGTCACCCTGGCCGAGGAGCCGCTCGAGGAGCCGGGCACCGAGATCCGCCTGCACCCGCGCGCCGCGACCCGCTCGTGGTGCACCCCGGAGACCACCCTCGAACACGTCCTCGACGTCGCCGACCAGCTGCCGGTGGCGGTCGAGGTCGACGGGGTCGAGGTCTCCGGCCGCGCCACCCTCTGGGAGCGTCCGGCTGCCGAGCAGGCCGAGTGGTGCCGCCAGCGGCTCGGCCTCGACCCGCTGCTCGTCCTGCCCGTCCCCTCCTCCGTCGCCGGCGTCCGTGCCGTGGCCGCGGTGCTGCCCTACCGGACCCAGCCCGGAGCCCGCAGCGCCCACCGGCACTACGTGCGCGGGATGCTCGCGGCCGAGGGCACGACCGAGGTCGTCCCCGGCTGGGTCGGCTTCTGCCACGTCGTCGTCGACGACGCCCGCGACATCCTCACCGACCCGGCGCACGACGACGCGACGGTCGCCGAGCGCCTCGGCCGCTCGCTCCTCGCCCAGCTCGTCCTCCTCGGGGCCGAGCAGCCCGCGCTGTTCCGCGAGGTGCTGGCCCTCCACGGCGACGCCCTCGTCCGGCGCGCGCTGGAGAGCCGTGACCTGTTCGACCTCGTCCGCTCCACCGTGCCGCTGCCGACGACGCTCGGCGACCTCACCCTCGACGCGCTCGCCGGGGTGGTCGGTGTGGTCCCGTTCACCGACGACCCATCGATGTGGGATGCCCTGCGCGACAGCGCTGCCCGCGACGGCGTGCTCGTCGTCGACGCGACGGCCACGCACGTGCGGACCCTGCTCGAGGGCCTCGACGCGGTCGAGGTGCCGGTGCCGCGGGTGGCCCGGCTGCGGGAGAGCGACCTCGTCGTCCTCGGCGTCGCGTCCTGACCGCCGGCCTCCCCGCCGGCCTCCGCGCCGTCCCCCGGGCTGCCTCCCGGCCGTCCCGGAGAGCCGGCCTCAGCGCGCGTGCAGCGACGCCCGGAGCATCCCCAGCACGGTGTCGGCGCGGTCGACGTCGACGTCGGTGACCGTCAGCACGACCACGCCCTTCGGCCCGATGACCGTGAGCTGGCGCCCGGTCGCCGTGTTCGTGTCGACCGGGAGGGTGTAGCCGGTGACGTGGCCCCGGCCGACGGGGGTGGTCACCTCCTCGTAGGAGGCGACCGTGGCACCGATCATCTTCAGCACCATCCGGGTCTGCGCCTCGGTGGGCATCACCTCGAGCGGCAGGGTCTGCACGTTGAGGTTCGGGGCGAAGCCGCGGCTCGGCGGCCCGAAGACGGCCACGTCGACGCTGCGCGCCGCCGCCTTGACCTGGGCGACCGGCAGGTTCATCTGCTGCGCGATGCGGGCGAGCGCGTCCTGGTCACCGCTCTCGAGGACCTTGGTGAGCTCGAGGACCTTCCAGTCCTCGGGGACCGCGAACCGCAGCCCCGAGCGCTCGCCGGTGACCCACTGGGTGCCGGGAGGGGCGGACGGCTCCGCCGAGGATGAGGGCGACGGCTCCGCCGAGGGCGTGGTCGACGGGGAGGGCGACGGCTGGGCCGAGGGCGGGGTCGACGGGCTCGCGGACGACGCGGCTTGCGCCGATGAGGTCGAGACCCCATCGCCGGTCGGGGCCGGACCGCCGCCGAGCCCGCAGCCGCCGGCCACGAGCGCCAGACCGGCACACGCGGCGGCGAGACCCCGGCGCAGCATCCTCCCCATGCGTGCAGGGTAGGTGCCCGGGCCGTCGCGCGCCGCCCGTTCGCCGCGACCGGCCCCGCCCGCCCGCCCGCCCCGTCGGCCCCAGGTGCGTGCTACCGCGCAGTACGTGTCGCTATCGCAGCACTTACTGCGCCGTAGCACGCACCTCAGGCGGGGGCGGCGGGCAGCCCGCCCGTTCGCTGCGACCGGGCCGTCCGGCCGTCCGCGAGGACGACCGCCACGAGGGCCCGTGACGACCGGGCGCGACCACCCGGACGGCGAGGCCGAGGAAGGCCGCTCAGCGCCGCCGAGGGGCCGGGGCGCGTGTGGGGAGTCGTGGACGGACCCGAAAATGCCGGAAAACCGGCGCCACGGGCCTCCCAGCGGGTGCTCCGTCGGTCCCGACCGGTAGGATGGAGGGCGACAGCGCGCCCCCGGGTGTTCACGACCCGCGGGCGCGCGCCATGAGCCGCCCGCACCGTCCCGGTGCCCGGCGCGGCCAGTGACGAAGGAGACCCGTGGCCGACCAGCCCGACACCCCCGACGTGCCCGCCGTGGACCCCACCGTCCCGTCCGCCGAGGACCCCACCGTCCCGCCCGAGCAGGCTCCCGTCCTCCCCGAGGGCCCGGCCTACGACGCGTCGGCCATCACCGTCCTCGAGGGGCTCGAGGCGGTCCGCAAGCGCCCGGGCATGTACATCGGCTCCACCGGCGAGCGCGGCCTGCACCACCTCGTCTGGGAGATCGTCGACAACGCGGTCGACGAGGCGCTCGCCGGCTACGCCGACACCATCGACGTCATCCTCATGGAGGACGGCGCCGTCCGGGTCAAGGACAACGGCCGCGGCATCCCCACCGACATCCACCCCACCGAGGGCGTCAGCGCCGTCGAGCTCGTCCTCACCCAGCTGCACGCCGGCGGCAAGTTCGGCGGCGGCGGCTACAAGGTCTCCGGCGGCCTCCACGGCGCCGGCTCCTCGGTCGTCAACGCGCCCCCCCCCCGCCTCGACGTCTGCGTGCGCCAGAAGGGCCACGCCCACCGGATGTCCTTCGACCACGGTGTGCCCACCGGTCCCCTCACCGAGATGGAGGAGACCGACCGCACCGGCACGACGATCACGTTCTGGGCCAGCCCGGAGATCTTCGAGACCACCGAGTACGACTACGAGACGATCCGGGCCCGCTTCCAGCAGTACGCGTTCCTCAACAAGGGCCTGACCATCAACCTCGTCGACGAGCGCGTCACCGAGGCCGCCGACGGCTCCCCCGACCTCGACGGCGTCGACTCCGACATCGCGGTCGTCGAGGACCACGAGGACGAGGAGGCCGGCGGCCAGGCCCGCACGACGACCGCGCGCTCGGTCTCGTACCGCTACGACAACGGGCTCGTCGACTATGTCGACCACCTCGTCGCGTCCAAGCGCACCGAGCCGGTGCACCCCGAGGTCATCTCGATCGAGGTCGAGGACGAGGCGCGCAGCCTGTCCCTCGAGCTCGCGATGCAGTGGACCACCGCGTACTCCGAGTCGGTCCACACCTACGCGAACACGATCAACACGCACGAGGGCGGCACCCACGAGGAGGGCTTCCGCGCGGCGCTGACCAAGCTGGTCAACGACTTCGCGCGCAAGCAGAACCTGCTCAAGGAGAAGGACGAGAACCTCACCGGCGACGACGTCCGCGAGGGCCTCACCGCCGTCATCAGCGTCAAGCTCGGCGAACCGCAGTTCGAGGGCCAGACCAAGACAAAGCTCGGCAACTCCGAGGTGAAGGGCTTCGTCCAGCGGGCGATGACCGACGAGTTCGGCGACTGGCTCGAGCGCCACCCGAACGAGGGCAAGGAGATCGTCCGCAAGTCGATCCAGGCGGCCACCGCCCGGATGGCCGCCCGCAAGGCCCGCGAGGCGACCCGCAAGCGGGTGCTCGAGTCCGGCGGGCTGCCGGGCAAGCTGCGCGACTGCCAGGCCAAGGACCCCGCGGTCTCCGAGGTGTTCATCGTCGAGGGCGACAGCGCCGGCGGCTCGGCGGTGCGCGGCCGCAACCCGCACACCCAGGCGATCCTCCCGATCCGCGGCAAGATCCTCAACGTCGAGCGGGCGCGTCTCGACAAGGCGCTCGCCAACCAGGAGGTGCAGGCGCTCATCTCGGCGTTCGGCACCGGCATCGGCGAGGACTTCGACATCGAGAAGGCCAGGTACCACAAGATCGTGCTGATGGCCGACGCCGACGTCGACGGCATGCACATCCGCACCCTGCTGCTCACCCTGCTGTTCCGGTTCATGAAGCCCCTCATCGAGGCCGGGTTCGTCTACCTCGCCCAGCCGCCGCTCTACCGCCTCAAGTGGAGCAACGCCCCGCACGAGTTCGCCTTCACCGACCGCGAGCGCGACGCCCTCATCGCCGAGGGGCAGTCCAAGGGCCGGCGGCTGCCGAAGGACAACCCGGTGCAGCGCTACAAGGGCCTCGGCGAGATGGACTACCAGGAGCTGTGGGAGACCACGATGGACCCCGACCAGCGGGTGCTCCTCCAGGTCACCCTCGACGACGCCGCCGCGGCCGACGAGATCTTCTCGGTGCTCATGGGTGAGGACGTCGAGAGCCGGCGCAGCTTCATCCAGCGCAACGCCCGCGACGTGCGTTTCCTGGACATCTGAGGATCAAGCGAGGAACGAGCGCTGACGAAGATGTCCCGAAAACACAGTCTGGACATCTTCACGCCGGCCTCGCGCAGGACATCAGCTCGACCGCCTGAAAACCGAAGGACACCATGACAGACCAGCCCGTCGAGACCGACCGCACGGAGCCGATCGACCTCAACACCGAGATGCAGCGCTCGTACATCGAGTACGCGATGTCGGTCATCGTCTCCCGCGCGCTGCCCGACGTCCGTGACGGCCTCAAGCCGGTGCACCGCCGCGTGCTCTACGCGATGTACGACGGCGGCTACCGCCCGGACCGCGGCTTCAACAAGTGCAGCCGCGTCGTCGGCGACGTCATGGGCCAGTACCACCCGCACGGCGACGGCGCGATCTACGACGCCCTCGTCCGGCTCGTCCAGGACTGGTCGCTGCGCTACCCGCTGGTCCAGGGTCAGGGCAACTTCGGCTCCCCCGGTGACGACCCGGCCGCCGCGCCGCGGTACACCGAGTGCCGGATGGCCCCGCTGTCGATGGAGATGGTCCGCGACATCGAGCAGGAGACCGTCGACTTCAAGCCGAACTACGACGGCAAGACGCTCGAGCCCGAGGTCCTCCCCTCCCGCTTCCCGAACCTGCTGGTCAACGGCAGCGCCGGCATCGCGGTCGGGATGGCGACGCAGATCCCGCCGCACAACCTGCGCGAGGTCGCCGCGGCCGCCGAGTGGATGCTGCGCCACCCGGACGCCTCCCGCGAGGAGGCCCTCGACGCGGTGATGAAGGCGATCCCCGGTCCGGACTTCCCGACCGGCGCCCTCATCATGGGCCACCGCGGCATCGAGGACGCCTACCGCACCGGGCGCGGCAGCATCATCATGCGCGCGGTCGTCGAGGTCGAGGAGATCCAGAACCGGCAGTGCCTCGTCGTCACCGAGCTGCCGTACCAGGTCAACCCGGACTCCCTCGCGCAGAAGATCGCCGAGCACGTCAAGGACGGCCGGCTCTCGGGCATCGCCGACATCCGCGACGAGACCTCGGGCCGCACCGGCCAGCGCCTCGTCATCGTGCTCAAGCGCGACGCGGTCGCGAAGGTCGTGCTCAACAACCTCTACAAGCACACCCAGCTGCAGACCAGCTTCGGCGCGAACATGCTCGCGCTCGTCGACGGGGTGCCGCGCACGCTGCCGATCGACGCGTTCATCCGGTACTGGTGCGAGCACCAGATCGACGTCATCCAGCGCCGCACCGCCTACCGGCTGCGCAAGGCGGAGGAGGAGATCCACATCCTCCGCGGCTACCTCAAGGCGCTCGACGCGCTCGACGAGGTCATCGCGCTGATCCGGCGCTCGCCGACGGTGGAGGAGGCCCGCAACGGCCTCATCGAGCTGCTCGAGATCGACGAGATCCAGGCCCGCGCCATCCTCGACCTCCAGCTGCGCCGGCTCGCGGCCCTGGAGCGGCAGAAGATCATCGACGACCACGACAAGCTGCAGGCGCAGATCGAGGACTACCGCGACATCCTCGCGAAGCCCCAGCGCCAGCGCGACATCGTCTCCGACGAGCTCGCGGCCATCGTCGAGAAGTTCGGCGACGACCGCCGCACGACGATCATGCCGACCGACGGCGACATGTCGATGGAGGACCTCATCCCCGAGGAGGACGTCGTCGTCACGATCACCCGCGGCGGCTACGCCAAGCGCACCCGGGTCGACGCGTACCGCTCGCAGCGGCGCGGCGGCAAGGGCGTGCGCGGGGCGGCGCTGCGCGGCGAGGACATGGTCGACCACTTCTTCACGACGACCTCGCACCACTGGCTGCTCTTCTTCACCAACCTCGGCCGGGTCTACCGCGCCAAGGCCTACGAGCTGCCGGACTCCGGGCGCGACGGCAAGGGCCAGCACGTCGCGAACCTCATGGCGTTCCAGCCCGGCGAGGAGATCGCCCAGGTACTGGCCATCCGCTCCTACGACGACGCGCCGTACCTGCTGCTCGCCACCCGCGCCGGCCTGGTCAAGAAGACCCGCCTCGCCGAGTACGACAGCCCGCGCACCGGCGGCCTCATCGCGGTGAACCTGCGCGACGGCGACGAGCTGGTCGGGGTCGGGCTCGTCGACTCCACCGACGACCTGCTCCTCGTCTCGCGCAAGGGGCAGTCGGTCCGCTTCCACGCCGACGACGCCACGCTGCGCCCGATGGGCCGGGCGACCTCCGGCGTCACCGGGATGAAGTTCCGGTCCGGCGACGAGCTGCTCTCGATGTCGGTCGTCGCCGACGGCACCGACCCGGACGTCTTCGTCGTCTTCGAGTCCGGCCTGGCCAAGCGCTCGAAGGCCTCGGAGTGGAACGTCAAGGGCCGCGCCATCCTCGGCGTCGCCGTGGCCAAGCTGTCCGACAAGGGCGGCGACCTCGTCGGCGCGCTGACCGTCGACGAGAACGACGAGGTCCTCGTCGTCTTCGAGAAGGGCAACATCGTCCGCTCGCGGGTCGACGAGGTGCGCCTGACCGGCCGGAACACGATGGGCGTGCAGTTCGCCAAGCCCGGCAAGGAGGACGCGATCGTCGCCGTCACCCGCAACCCGGAGAAGGAGGTCGAGGAGGCCGTCGAGGCCGCCGAGGCCGCTGCTCCGGACGGGGCTGCGGAGGGGGTCGCGGATGCGGCCGCGGACGCGGCCGTCGTCGCCGGTGACGAGGTGGTCACGGCTGGGCAGACCCTGAGTGCCGATGTCGCAGGTGTCCCCGCGGATGCCGTACCGTCGGACGAAGCACCTGCCGGTGACGACGCATCGGACGGTGAGCCTGACCGAGGAGGCCGTGAGTGAGCACCGCAGACAGCGCCGGACGTCCCGTGCGCGCCTCGGGTGCCCCCCGGGCGCCCTACGCCGACGGCGGCAGTGCGCCCGCTCGAACGGCCGCCGGTGGCGCGATGCGGCGCACGGCCGACCCGGTGACGCCGGCCCGCGAGACCACCCGTCCGGTGCCGACCGGCCGTGAGGGCGGGGTTCCGTCCCGTGCCGTCGAGTCGCCGCGCGGTGCCGAGCGCCCGGCCGCGGCCGCTCCCCGCGGCGGTTCGCCGGCCCCGCGTCCGGCCGGCGCGCGCCGGGTCAAGCTGACCGTCTCGCGCATCGACCCGTGGTCGGCGATGAAGGTCTCGTTCCTGCTGTCGGTGGCCCTCGGCATCGCGCTCGTCGTCGCGACGATCGTGCTGTGGACGGTCCTCGACGCGATGGGCGTCTTCGACCAGGTCAACGGCGTCATCGGGCAGGTCATCCAGGACGGCGGCACGAAGTTCGACATCCTCGACTTCGTCGGCTTCACCCGCGTGGTGTCGCTCTCGATCGTCGTCGGCGTCGTCGACGTCATCCTCTTCACGGCCATCGCGACCCTCTCGGCGTTCCTCTACAACGTCTCCTCCGCGCTGGTCGGCGGGGTGCACCTCACCCTCACCGACGACTGACCTCGTCGCCTCCGTGCGGGCCCCCGGCGGACCCCGGCGGCGGGTCCGCCAACGGTCGCGCACCGCGCCCAGGTGCTTGAAGGCTCAACCTCTTGGGATGGCCGGGGCCGCGAACCGCCGTGTGACGCATCGTCATTCATGGGGCCGATTACCACAGAGCGTTGGGCAAAGTCTGCTCACGTCCTCGTGCATGTCTGGCGGATGCCGACAATGAGCCGGTCCGGTGTCGCTTCGCACACTCGTCTCTCAACGGCCTGACATCGCCCGGGCTCCGGTCCCCGGGCGAGCCGATGACCCCAGGAGCGCGCCATGACCCGACCCACCAGCCGCCTCGTCGCCGCGATCGCCCTCGCGCCGCTCGTCCTGCTGGCCGCCTGCGGCTCCGACGACGAGGGTGGCTCCGGCTCGGGCGGTGGGAGCTCGACGACGAAGATCGCGGCCATCTTCTCCGGCCCCACGAACGACGCGGACTACAACGCCATCGGCCTGGCCGCCCTCAAGGCCGCCGAGAGCGCTGGCGCGGAGGTCTCCTTCACCGAGAAGGTCGCCGTGCCCGACATCGAGGCCCGCCTCAACGAGGCGGTCGGCGACGGGGCGACCGTCGTGTGGACGCACGGCTCGCAGTTCTACGACGCGACGGCCAAGGTCGCCAAGGCCAACCCGGACGTCGCCTTCATCGCCGAGTACGACGGCGAGGCCAAGGACCTGCCCGCCAACGTCTGGACGATCGACCGCCAGTTCCACATCGGCTTCTACGGCATGGGCGTCTTCGCCTCCAAGCTGAGCAAGACCGGCACGGTCGGCTACGTCGGCGGCCTCTCCCTCCCGTTCTCGATGGCCGAGGTCCACGCGATGGAGCAGGCGATCAAGGACACCGGGGTCAACACGACGATCAAGCCGGTCTGGACCGGTGACTTCAACGACGCCGCCAAGGCGCAGCAGTTCGCGACGCAGCTCATCGGCAGCGGGGCCGACGTCATCGTCGGTTCGCTCAACCAGGGCGCCACCGGCACCTTCCAGGCCTTCGAGGGCAAGCCCGAGGGCTCGGGCTGGGTCACCGCGAAGTACACGGACAAGTCCTCGGCCGCGGGCTCGCACTACGCCGGCTCGCTCGAGTACGACTTCACGAAGCCGCTCGCCGACGTCCTCGACAAGATCAAGGCCGGCACGACGACGGGCCGCTACCCGCTCGGCTTCGACACCGGCGTGCAGATCAAGATGTCCGACAACGTGCCCGCCGACGTCAAGACCGCCGTCGACGAGACCGTCGCCAAGGTGAAGTCCGGCGAGGTCACCGTCGCGCTCGACACCAGCAAGATCGGCTGACCCCGGACCCATGACCGACCCGACGGCCCCCGCGGCCGCCCCCCTCCTGCGGATGTCCGGCATCCGCAAGACCTTCGGGCCGGTCGTGGCCCTGGACGGCGTCGACCTCACCGTCGCGCCGCGCCAGGTCCACGGCCTGCTCGGCGGCAACGGGGCCGGCAAGACGACCCTGATGAACGTCCTCTACGGGCTCTACGCCCCCGACGCCGGCAGCGTCGAGATCGAGGGCCGTCCCGTGACGATCGCCTCCCCGAGGGACGCGATCGCCGCGGGGGTCGGGATGGTCCACCAGACCTTCCTCCAGGTCGACGTCTTCACCGTCGCCGAGAACGTCGTCCTCGGCACGTCGACCAAGGGCGTCGACGTCGTCGAGCGGCTGCGGGAGCTGTCCGAGCGGTTCGGCCTCGCCGTCGACCCGACCGCCCGGGTCGCCGACCTCCCCGTCGGCGTCCGCCAGCGCGTCGAGATCCTCAAGGCGCTCTACCGCGGCGCCAAGGTCCTCGTCCTCGACGAGCCGACGACGAACCTCACCCCGCAGGAGGTGGACGCCCTCTTCGGGTCGATGCGCGCCATCGTCGACGGGGGCATGTCGGTCGTGCTCATCACGCACAAGATCCGCGAGACGATGGCCGTCTGCGACGCCATGACGATCATGCGCGACGGCCAGTGGGTCGCCACGGTCGACGCGAAGGACACCAGCGCCGACGACCTCGCCGCCCGGATGGTCGGCACCGCGGCCGCCGACGACGACACCGTGAGGGTCGCCCTCGGCGAGGTCGAGGTCGGCGAGGCGAGGATCGACGTCCCGGAGGTCGGGGGGCAGGAGCGGCTCGTCGTCTCCGGCCTCACCGTCGCCGGCGTCGGCGCCGGCGCACCCCCGCTGGTCGACGACGTGTCGTTCGCCATCCGCCGTGGCGAGATCCTCGGCATCGCCGGGGTCGCCGGCAACGGCCAGGTCGAGCTCGCCGAGGCGCTGACGGGGTGCCGCCCCGCCGCCGGCTCGTTCGTCCTCGACGGCGTCGACCTCGCCGGCCGTCCCACCGCCGACTGGCTGGACGCCGGGGTCGTCTACGTTCCCGAGGACCGCCAGCGCGACGGCATCCTCCCCGGGGCGGGCATCACCGAGAACCTCGTGCTCGGCTCGCACCGACGCCGCGCGCGTCGCGGGCTCATCGGCTGGGGTGACGCCCGCGCCGACGCCGTCACGGCCATCGAGGAGTTCAGCATCAAGACCCCGAGCGCGGCCACCCCCTGCGGCCAGCTCTCCGGCGGCAACATCCAGCGCGTCATCCTCGCCCGGGCCTTCGCCCACCGCCCCAAGGTGCTGCTGCTGCACAACCCGACCCGGGGCCTCGACATCCCCTCGACCCGGTTCGTCTACGACCGCGTGCGCCAGGCCGCGGCCGAGGGCTGCGTCGTCATCGTCATCTCCGAGGACCTCGACGAGGTCATCGCGCTCGCCGATCGCGTCAAGGTCGTCTACTCGGGCCGGCTCGTCGGCGACGTCGCCCGGGGCGCGACCGACCCGTACGAGCTCGGCCGCCTCATGACAGGAGTGGGTGCATGAGCACCGCCGTCCTCGCCCGACCCTCGGCCGGCGAGCGGGCCCGCAGCGCGGCGGTCGCCGCCGTCCCCTACGTCCTCGCCGTCCTGGCCGCGTTCGCGATCGTCGCCGTCGTCATCGCGCTCCTCGGCCACGACCCGGCCAAGGCGTTCCGGGCGGTACTGACGAACTCCTTCCGGACGCCCACGGGCATGGTGCAGACGCTCCAGAAGTGGGTGCCGCTCACGCTGCTCGCGCTCGCGTTCGCCATCCCCCTCGCGGCCGGCCGGTTCAACATCGGTGGCGAGGGGCAGCTGATCCTCGGCGCCACCGGTTCGGTCGCGGTCGGCATCACCCTCTCCGACCTGCCCATGGTCGTCCTGCTCCCGCTGAGCATCCTCGCGGGCGTCGCGGCCGGCGCCTTCTGGGCCGGCATCTCGGCCTGGCTCATGGAGCGGTTCCGGGTCAACGAGATCCTCTCGACCGTCCTGCTCAACTTCGTCTCGTTCGAGATCCTCGACTACGTCGCGTCGGTCGTCTGGTCCGACCCGGGGGCCGGTGGCGCGGTGACCCTCCCGATCGGCGAGGGCGCGGTCCTTCCGACCCTCGGCCGCCCGCCGATGCACGTCGGCGTCCTCCTCGTCGTCGTCCTCGCGGCCGTCGCCGCGGTGCTGGCCAGGCGCAGCGTCGCCGGCTTCGAGCTCGGCGCCGTCGGCCTCAACGAGCGCGCGGCGCGCCTCCACGGCATCCGGACCGGCCGCGTCGCCGTCCTCTCGATGGTCGTCGCCGGCGCCATCGGCGGCCTGGCGGGCGCCATCGAGGTCATGGGCGTCCACCAGCGCGCCATCGAGGGGATGCAGAGCAACTTCCTGCTCCTCGGCATCATCATCGGGCTCATCGCCCGCGGGTCGCTGACGGCGGTGCCGTTCGTCGCCTTCGGGATCGCGGTCCTCGAGGTCGGCGCCGGCTCGATGCAGCGCGTGTCGGGGGCGCCCGTCGAGATCGTCCTCATCCTCGAGGGCCTCATCCTCCTGTTCATCCTCATGTCCGACGTCGTCATGACGCGACGGCGGCGGTCCCGAGCGAAGGCGGCGTCCTGATGGAGTTCATCGCGCTCACCATCACGGCGATGGTGCCGTTCCTCTTCGTCGCCCAGGGCACGATGCTGAGCGGCCGGGCCGGCATCTTCAACGTGGCGCAGGAAGGGCTGATGCTCCTCGGCGCCGCCGTCGGGTACCTCGTCTCGCTGGCCGTCGGCTCGAACACCGTCGGCATCGTCGTCGCCGGCCTCGCCGGTGCCGTGTTCGGCGCCGTGCTGGCCTGGGCCACGACGTACCTGAGGATGGACCAGTTCGTCGTCGGCCTCGCGCTGTTCTTCCTCGCGGGCGGGACGGCGAGCCTGCTCTACCGCGTCGTCATCGGCAACGACGAGCCACCCCGCATCAAGCCCCTGCCCGACGTGCTCCTCGGCCAGGACCTCCTCGTCTACCTGGCGATCGCCCTGTCGATCGGTCTGTGGTGGTGGCTCTACCGCACCGACGCCGGGATGCGGCTGCGGTCGGTCGGCGAGAACCCGAAGGCGGCGGACAGCCTCGGCATCGACGTCGTCCGGACCCGGATGGTGGCCGGAACGGTGGGGGCCGCGCTGATGGCCGTCGGTGGGGCGTACCTGCCGATGGTCTTCTCGGGCGTCTACGCCGATGGCATCGTCGCGGGTCGCGGCTGGCTGGCGATCGCCCTGGCCTTCTTCGGCGGCTGGCGGCCCCAGCTCATCCTCCTCGGCTCGGCGTTCTTCGCCGCGATGGACGTGCTCGCGCAACGCGCCCAGGTGCTGGGGATCGGGGTGCCGCACCAGTTCGTCTCGATGCTCCCCTATGTCGCGACGCTGCTCGTCATGGTCGTCGCGTTCCGGTGGGCCCTGGTGCCGCAGTTCCTCGGCAAGAACTACGATCGCGAGTCGCGCATCGTCGGGTAGGCCGGCGTCGTGCCGGCCACTGGGCGCCCGCCGGCGCGACGATTTCGGTGCGTGGGCGCTCGCGACTTCCGTTTTGGGAGGGTGGCGGAGCATCGGGTAACCTCGTGCCCCGCGCCTCCTGTCACGGGGGCGCGACGCCGGTCGGCGACGGGCCTATAGCTCAGACGGTTAGAGCGCTTCCCTGATAAGGAAGAGGTCACAGGTTCAAGTCCTGTTAGGCCCACCACCGACCATCCCCGGCTCCCAGGTGGTGTTCCGTGAAGAAGCTCCTCGTCCTCCTCGCATCCGCTGCGGGTGCGTTCGCGATCAGCAAGCAGATCAAGGACAAGCAGGCCGAGAACCGGCTCTGGGCCGAGGCCACCGACACCCCCAAGAGCTGATGCCCACCGCCGCCGGGTGTCGAGCCGGCGGCCACCGGGGGCCATGGCGCAATTGGTAGCGCACCTGCTTTGCAAGCAGGGGGTTAGGGGTTCGAGTCCCCTTGGCTCCACCGCAGGTCAGAGGCCCTTTGCGAGGTTCGCGAAGGGCCTCTGACGCGTCCGTACCCCAGCGAAGTACTGCAGTGCATCGCAGTAGCCGGCGCAGGGCGTGGAACGCTCAAGTAGCGGACGCCAACTGAAGACCACCCGCGCTCTCGAGGCCCTACCGCTGAAAGCGGCGCCACGCGGGGGCGTCGAGGAACGCCTGCGGCTGCTTCCGACCGAGACCGGCCGCACCCGGCACCGCCCCTGGGAGTTCTACCGGGACACCGCGTGCGCGACATGCCCGAGACCGCCCGTCGGGCGACGTCGTGGCCCGCCACCCACGTCTCGTTGACGATGGATATCACCACGGCCCGCACCGAGGGTTTCGACCGGATCAGAAACCACATCAAGCGCGTCGCCTGCAACTTCCCACGAGTTGGAGAACTATCAGTGGCGGATACTCTCAAATGTCCCGCTCAGCCGAGCACGACGTGACGTAGCCTGAACCGGCACCGCCCCACGCAAAGTCGGAAGGCCGCGTTGGCTTGGCCGACTCAGGACCCGGAGGTGTGGACTTGCAGACGGATGCTGTGGCCGTGCTTGCCAAACCGGAGTGTCAGGTACTGATCGACAAGAAGGCCAAGTGGCAGGTCGACCAGTTCCTCTTTGGGCGCGAGAACGGCGAACGGCCGACCCTTCAGATCAAACGGTTCATCGAAGGCATCATCTCGGCTGACTACCACGGCCGCACACTGATCGAACTGATTCAGAACGCCCATGACGCCCACGACAAAGACGCAGTTGACGGCCAGATCCGGGTCGTTCTTGACGAGACTGAAGGGCCATTCGGCACTCTGTACGTTGCCAACGGAGGACGTCCCCTCACCGACCGCAATTTTGCCGCGATGGTCGATGTGGCAGTCAGTGACAAGCCGCCGAGCGAAGGCATCGGAAACAAGGGCGTCGGCTTCAAGAGCGTTCTCCAGTTCAGCGAGTGCCCCGAGGTGTACAGCCGATCCAGTGCTGACACGCTGCAGTTCGATGGCTTCACGTTCCGATTCGGCACGGAAGACGACTTCGTCAACCTCGCCGCTCGCTGGGCACCACGCATGGAGGGACTGGCCGCCGAGTTGGCTGAGAACGTCTCCACCCTCACCTTGACGTTTCCTTTGGTGAGTGCGCCCCAGCGCGTGACCGAACTGGGTGACGCCGGCTTCTGTACCGTGATCCGACTTCCGCTGAAGTCAGAGCGTGCGCTGGACGATGCCCGAGGCGAGCTGGAGGCGGTTGCTGGCAGCGACGTGCCCATGCATCTTTTCCTAGATCGGATCGAAACAATCGATCTCGTCACGATAGGCCTCGACGGCGAGACCAGCTTGTCGCTAACGCGGCTGGTAGAGGACATCGACCGAGCTCGTTGCCTGACACGGTCGCTACTCCAGGACGACAGTGAGTTCATCGTCGCCCGGCGCACAGTCCCCGAGTCGACTGTACGGAAGGCGATTGAGGCCACCCGCGACGCGGGGGCTCATTTGCCGGGGTGGGACAAGTGGGAGGGTGACGCAGAGGTCGTCCTGGCGCTGTCAGCAGGTGGCCCGCTGGACTCACCGCGGCTCTACAACTTCCTGCCGATGGGCGATCGGGTGGAATGCCCGTTGCCCGCGTATCTTCAAGCCCCATTCTTCTCCAGTCTAGATCGACGCTCGCTGGACGAGACCTACCCAATCAACGAGCTCTTTCTCGATGAAGCTGCTGCGCTTGCAGCAGACCTACTGACCGCAGCCACAGAGGGACATGTCGAGTTCCCACCCGGAACGCTCGTTGATCTGGGATGTTGGTCCAAGGGCCACCTCCCTCGTCTGGTGGCGGTGTTGGAGAATCGGTCCTGCCCGCTGGCAGGGCTGGCCTTTCTTCCCTCACGCGAAGCCGCAACACCGTCACGCGTTTCCGTGGCGGACGGGTCCCTGTGGGATGTGTACGGCGAACACTTCACCCCCGCGCGACTCGAACCGGAGCAGTTGCGAGGGCTCATCGACCCAGGGCTCGGCTCGACCCGAATCGCCAGGCTCGCGGACCTCTACCGTGAGCTCGGGCATGCGGCGAACTGGCGGACAGGGAGCGAGACGCTCGTTGCGTTCGCTGAGACGTGCGCTGCCCACCTCCAGTCGACCGGCGCGAGCCCAGAGGAATGGGCAGAGTTCTACGACGAGTTGGCTGCGTCGCTACCACGGTCGGCGCCGCTGGCAGGTGCCAAGATCGTGGCAGGGTTAGGTCGCCTACTTCAGGCCAACGGAGCGCCGGGAAGCCCGACGGTCTTCTTCCCGCCACAACGGGGTGTCACAGAGTCACGAATGCAGCCCCCTGAAGCCGTGGCTCATCAACTGGCATACGTCCGGGACGACATCCCTTGGCGACTCGACGACAAGAGTTACCGGGCAGGGCGCCAGTGGTTGTCGGAGTGCGTTGCCGACTTCGGTTCAGAAGACATTCTTCGGGTGGTCGCCGAAGTGATGGGTCAGCAGGACCTGGACGCCGCCGACCTAAATGACTCACTCCGTTACGCACTCGATGTCTGGAGGAACGCACGGAGCCCGTTGGGAGAGGAGTACTTCCCCGCGACGCCCTTTCGCGTTCCGACTTTCTCAGGGTGGGTTGCTGCAGACGAGGCGTACTTCGGCAAGGGCTGGGCGGGAGATGACGCCTGGGTTGACGAGGCGTTGGTTCGCCTCGTTGAGGCACTTGGTGACGAGATCAATCTCGATGGCATAGCCGACAGCATCCTCCAGACGCCGTCGGACTGGGTTGCCGAGGAGGACATCGACGCCATGCGCGAGTTCTTGGAGAGAGCCGGTGTACGCCACGGCCTCTGGCCGATTGAAGTCGAGTCCGCCCGGTGGAACGTATACGGATCGACCCTCAACAGCCCCACCTCGCTCTCTCGCCATAACCTGCCCGGTTGGGTTCCAACTGATCTGCGCGAGATGTGGCTCGATGCGGCATGCCAGTGGCCCGGCCGATCAGCCGCGTACACAACCGTTGAGTATCGGTTGGTACATATCGCGCGTCTGCCTGGCCAGTCGGAGTGGAGTGACTTCTCCACTCGTGCCCAGGAGATATTTGGCGAGTTGGTGCTGGCAGGGCTGGACAGATGGGAAGACCTCGACCTCCACGCGCGCTTCGAGCGGCCCCAAAGTGGAGATGTCGCGACCTGGCCGTCCTTCGTGACCACGTTCCTCTTGACTTCCCCATGGTTCCCTCAACGGGAGCCCGGTGATCGGACAAAGGTGACGCTTGCGCCGATCGCAGATGCATGGTGGGTCGAGGGCGACGCGCCGCCGTACCTGCCGGCGCCGTCACCGCATCTCCGCCGTTCTGTTGGCTCGCGCGCCATCGAAAGGCTGCGGGCGCTAGGCGCTCGCCATTGGGACGCGGAGGATTCGGCGGTGGCACGCATCGAGTACCTCGCTCAACTGATCAGCCAGGATGGCGCCTGGGTTCGAGGAACCCGGGCCGAGTACGAACGAAGTTGGGTCGACTTTCTCGCCGACCCCGCAAGCGATCCGCCCCATGGCGTCTTGGTCGAACGCCTGGGCGCCGTCGAGTTGGCCGAGATCGCTGACGACGGCGAGACGATCTACTACGCAGTTCCAGATGTTCCGCAGGCCGCGCTTCTGGCGCAACTTCCGCTGGCTCGCCTGGGTTTCACCGATCGCTCCTTGTCCCGACGAGTCGGTCGCTACGTGTCTGCCGCCGCTCCCAACCGATTCAAGTCTGTCGCCGACGCGGAGATCAAAGCCTTCTGGACGGAGCCGACGAGTCAAGGCCCGCTCCTGGACTTGCTCGGGGACTGGTTCGAGACGCTCGTCCTCTTGGTGCTTTCGCACCAGCAGGGCGTGCTCAGTCGTAGTTCCAGACAGCTTGGGCAGGCGGTGCATCGGCTAAGGACAACAAACCTCATGGTTGTGGATCAATTCTCAACCAGCGTGGACGGATACCAGGTTCAAGATCCGCAAGGTCAGTCGTCCTGCTGGGTCGAAGGCGATGACGGGCGAGGAGTCGTGCTCGTTCGACACGCGCCGGGCTTGACAAGGATCGAGCTTGCGGAGCGAGCTGCCGAGGGCATCGCCCAAGCCGTAGGAGTTCCCGCAGTCTTCAAGGATCTCCGGCTTGCGCTGGTCGACCTACGAGGTGCCGTACGCGGAGGCACCCCGTCCAACGCCGATCTTGCCACCGCACTGCGGCTGCCGGAGGGCGAAGTCGAGCTTGCCCGTGCCGAACGGGGTGCCGTTCGGCCTGATACGTCGACCCTGGTGACGTTGCTGGCGACGCTGGCTCCAGATGTTGCGGAAGAGCTCCGCGACACGCCTGACATCCCGACTGATCGAAGCGAGATGCAGGCGTGGCTCGGCCTGCGGCTCTCGGGGACCGACGTCGATGCTGCTGTGGTCTTGAGTTATGAGGAACGAGGCTGGGCCACCGGACCCATCGAGGAAGGTCTCGTTTCTCTCAAGGAGGCAAACGACGGGCTTCGAACGCTCGGATTGGAACCGGTGGCAAACACTGAGGTCCAGGTGCGTGAGTTCACGGCCTTCGTAGCGGCGCGCAAGTCCGTTCTCGCGGACGCGCTGCGGGACCGTTTCTCGTCCAAGGTCGCGGAGGACCCCAACATGCTGGCCTCGTATGCCGCACTCCTGGAGTTGCCGAACCTGCGCCACGATCCTGTGTGGCCGGACCTTTTCTGGAGAGTGCCTGTCGGCGAGATGGCCAAGCGAGTAGAGCAGTGGCTGGTGGGCGTGGCTGGCCCGCCAGTTGCCCGGACGCTGCCGTCCGTCGATGACCTTCGCGGCCGTCAGCGTCAGAGCATGACGAGCTCGCTCACCACGGCGCGAGATTCGGTCCTCACCTGGTGTGAGCTCAACGAGGGACCAGCACCACCTCTCATCGACGTTGCCTCGGTGTCCGCGCAGATCCGGTCCAGCGGCTATTTGGACTTCGGCGAGAGAACGTCGGACGAGTTTGTGGCTTGGCTCGCAGCACACGGCTACTGGCCCAGCGCGATGCCGCACACGCTGAACCAGCGCGAGTTGGGCATCACCCAGGAAGACCTGCGCAAGGCGCGTGATCGCAAGCGACGCGAAGCTGACGAAGCCAAACGACGCGAAGCCACGATCGCGTTCGAGGGAAAGGAATACACCGGTGACCCCGATGACCTTCTGAAGCTGGATGAGGCGATCGCTGATGCGCTCGCCGAAGTCGACCTCGGTGAAGCCCCTTCGCTGGAGGAGCTCAACGAGCTGCCACCGACGAGACTCGGCGGTGGTGGTGGCAGTCGGAACCCCCCGTTGTCCAACCCGGCCCCCGTGGTATCCCCGCCACACGGGAAGCTCGCGAACATCTGACTCGCCGGGGAGATCTTCTCGGGCCACTGGATTGCATCCAACTTCGGTCTCCCCCGCGAGCAAACGTGGCGCTCCGGCGCCCGCAACGACATCATCGGCGATGGACTTGGGGACGACTCCCTTGGCTATGACTTCGAGGTGCTGGCGGGAGACCTCACCTACTTGATCGAGGTAAAGGCCACCACCGGAAGTGACACGTCCTTCCAACTGCCAGAATCAGAGATTCGGCGAGCTCTCAGCCTTGCTCCCCACGAGCGCTACACGATCCTGTTCGTCGGCAATGTGTTGGATTCGCAACTGCGGCGCTTCCATTGGCTCCCGAACCCGTTGGGCCCGGAGGCACGGCTGTTCCGCGTCGACGGCCGTGAGATGAAGTTCAGGTTCGAGGTAGCTACCGAGGTGGAATCATGAGTCGGCCGACCCGACTGATCCTGCAGGAGGATCGGTCGGCGTCAACGGCGGTCCGAAAGACGCGTAGCGGTTGGGCGATGTTCGCTCAGGTGTCGACGGTGACCGCCGCGGCAATCTTGCGCGCGATGTCGTTGACTGAGTCGGTGGCAGTGGTGAAGCCCGCGAGATCGGGGAGGATCCCGCTGTACTCCTGCACGTCCTTGAATGTGACGTTGTGTAGGACCGGAATGAGTGTGGACTTGCCCAGCAGAGCGCCGAGCTCACGCTCGGTCCAGAAGCGGCCAGCCAGATAGGCGGGCGTCAACAGAGCGATGCCGGACCGGGCCTTGCGTAGCCCCTGATCCATCTGAAGGGACTGACTCTTGCCGGCCTGGATCGAGACGTGGTCGAACCAAACTGCAACCCCGAGGTCTTCCAGCGCAGTCCGGAGCTCGGCGGCCACCTCACTGCCGTCGATCCGCGCGTAGCTCAAGAACGTTTCGTACTCTTTCGGATCCACCTGAGCGACCGCGTCGTGAACCCGGTCGGACAGCCGCCGCTCCGGCTCCGTGTAGCGCACGGTCGTAGAACGGCCCTCACTGAGTTGTCTGTTCAGGTGATCGATCACCCGACGGTTGTGCGCGTCGGCCTTGCGGTTGTGCGCATCTGCCTGTCGGTTGTAGTCCGCGATCACTCGACGGTTGTGGGCCTCGGCCTTGCGGTTGTACTCATCCACCGCCTTCTTGTTGGCGCGGTTGACCCGGTCGACCTCCCTCTTGAGCTGCTGCTCTGCGCGCCGCTGAGCAGCGCGCATCTGCGCGTTGAACTGGCTTGCGCTGAAGTTGGCCATCGCAATCAGCCCCTCGGCGGGTAGGGGTCGTTGCCATAGGAGTCTCGCTCCCGGATCCGGCCATCACGACCATGCACGTACAGCTCAGTGCGCTCACGCCGGGCGGTGCCTCGCCCAGCAGAAGCAGCCTCCGCCTGCGTGTCGTGGACAGACGAGGCGCGCTCAGCTCCGTCTCGCACGACACTCCAGCGCCCATCCTCCCGCGGCGTGATGTGCACGCCCTTCCCCTTGCTCATGGCGCTCCTAGTTGTGTCGAGGTTCTGTCGGCCGCCCCGTCTGAGGCCGGCCCTGAGTCCAGTGTGCGGTGGTCCCTTTTCGCGCGGAATTATTCGGCCGAATGTGGCGAGTCGTCCCACGATCTACCTGGCCCGCGACAGCAGGACGGCGGCGTGTCAGCTCCTGTGAGCAGCGGTGATGAATCTACGATGCCTCCATGAGATTTCGCGCGAATTCTTGCCGTTCAGAGCGCCCATGACACCGGGAAGCAGGGGCACGCATCTCGTTGAGGTGGAGGGCCTCGACGAGGGCGCAGACGACCTGGAGTTCCTCGACGGCTTCTGCGCCAATCCACGATGCGACCAGCGCCTGCAGCACAGCACCGGACCGGGGCGTCGCGCCAAGTACCACGACTCGGCCTGCAAGCGGGAAACCGAGCGCATGTTCAGACGACTGCAGGGTCGTTTGCGGCACTTCCAGAGCCAGGTGGACATGGTGGAGCGGCAGTTGGCTGCATACACCGACGTGACCGAAGCCGCGGATGGTGAGTCAGGGCCCTCCGGAGAGGAGAGCGTCGAGGCGCGGGTTGCGTTCGCGCGTGCATCAGCCCTGGTCGAAACAATGGACGGCGATGAGTCCAGCGAACGCTGGGCAAAGGAACTCGAGCGGTTGGTTCAAGCTCTCGACCCTGTGCTCGGATAAGTCAGAGTCACCTTGCGGCCGCGGTCCGTCGAAGTGCCACGCTGTGCACCCGTCGACGGGGCGGGTGTCGAGTTCTCGATTCTGGAGCTACAACACCCGCAGCCTGAAGGCCGGCACCGCTGGGGCTAGGCGCCTCCGGTGAGCCGGACCCCGAGCTGATGCAGGGCGTCGCGGGTCGATTGCGATGAGACTTGGGAATACACCTCCATGGTCAGGGCGATGCGGCTGTGTCGTAGGACCGCCATCGCGACGCGCGGGTGTACCTCGAGGGCTACCAGGAGGCTGGCGCAGGTCCTGCGCGTGGCGTGGACCGGGATCACCGGCACGCCGGCCTTCACCGCGCGGAGCTTGAAGTCCCGGTGGAAGTTGCGCGGGTCGACTGGGTCACCGTGTCGGGTCGTCAGGACGAGCCCGCAGTCGCCCCACATCTCGCCGGCCGCAAGCCGGCGCCTGTCCTCTTCGATGCGGTGCCTCTCGAGCGCCCGCACCGCGAGGTCGGGGAGCGGCAGCGGAGCGTCCGACGATGGCGTCTTGGTGTGCCGCCGCATCAGCTGCCCGTCGACCCGCTGGACCTGCCACGCGATGAGCGCCTCGCCGCGCTCGAGGTCGACGTCCTCCCACGCCAGCCCGAGCAGCTCCCCGCGCCGCAGCCCGAGCGTCAGCAGGAGGACGTAGGCCGCGTAGAGCGGGTCGTTGTCGACCCGCGCCGACTCCAGGAACCGCCGCGCCTCCTCCACCGTCCACACCGGCTGCTTCTTTCGGCGCGGCATCGGCACCCTCACGAGCGCGGCGACATTCCGGAAGATCAGCTCCTCGCGCATCGCCTGGGTCAGCGCCCCACGCAGCACCCGCCATGCTTGGTGGATCGTCCAGTCCGAGGCGACCTCGTGGCAGCAGTTGCCGATGGCGCAGCACAGCGGCACGGGACGGACGGCGTCCTTCCCTTGGGCGCAGCACTGGCACCTGGTCCGTAGCGCGTTCACCCAGACCTGGACGTCGCGGACCATGAGCTTGTCGAGCGGCCGGTTGCCGAGGTCCGGGACGATGTAGAGCCGGGCGAACAGCTCGTAGTTCGCCGCGGTCGCCGGTGACAGGTTCGGCTTGACCGTCTCGCGGAGCCACCGCCGCAGGAAGTCCCGCAGGCGCGGGGAGACCGGCGCCACCGGTCCCCTCCGCGCCTGCTGGTGGAGGCGGAGCCACTTGGTGTGGACCTCCTCGCGGGTCTTCCCGTAGACCGACTTGCGCTGCCGGCGCCCGGTCGGGGTGGTGATCCACACGTGAGCGGCCCAGCCGTTGCGATACGGGTAGATCGACCCCTCCCCGTTCGGCCGCCGGCTCACGGCCAGTCGTCCTCCACCTCGAACGGCCAGTCCGCCTCCGCCTCGGCGGCCCGCCGCTCGATGTACTCGTCGACCCATGCGGGCAGGATGCGCCGCGACCCGCCGTCCTTGAGCGAGCGCAGGTCGCCGCTGATGACCATCATCCGCACCTTCGTCGTGCCGTACCCGAGCATCTCGGCGACCTCGGGGACGGTGTACCAGCGCCGCCGCAGCGGCCCGACGGGCGCCTTCCGCTCGTTGGTGGGTCCTGCGTTGTTCTGCTGTGCCGCCGTGGACATGTCCGACTCCTCTCGTCGCGGGCCGACCTCCAGTAGGTCACGTCTCACCCGAAACGGCGATGGCCCTCGCGACCTGTGGATAACCACCGACACGACGTGCCCGCCTACTAGGAAAAGCCTCTGGACCCGCCCTTCCTGGACCTCCTCCACCGAGAAACCTCGAACCGACTCACCTACCGACGACCTCGATGCCCCCGACCGCCGCCCCGCCTCGCCACCGCTGCCGCACACCGCGTCCCGGCCCACCGACGCAACCATCACCACCACGATCCAGGAACACACCCGGTGCACTGACGTGGTCGATTCCTCGACGACAGGTCCAGGAAGGCCCTCCCCGGAGGCTTTTCCATATGTGATGACTCTTCACAAGCTCGCCGCCGGGAGCGGGTACACGTACCTGACCCGGCAGGTCGCGGCCCACGACGCGACTGAGATCCGGCAGGCCGGGCTGGCAAGCTACTACGAGGAGAAGGGCGAGGCGCCCGGACGGTGGATGGGATCCGGACTGGCCGGGCTCGACCTCGCCCTCGGGGACGCGGTCACCGAGGAGCAGATGAAGCTGCTCTTCGGGCAGGGACGGCACCCCCGCTCAGGGGAGCCGGAGGCGACCACCCGGGGATGGGGCGCGCTCGGCCGCGCCTTCCCGACGTTCGCCGCGACCACGCTGCGACAGGAGGTCGCGCAGGCCTTCAGCGACCACAACACCGGCCAAGGCCTGTCGTGGAACGCGCCGATCCCACCGGGTGAGCGGGCCCAGATCCGCACCAGCGTCGCCACCGTGGCGTTCGCCCGCGAGCACGGCCGGCCGCCGCGGGACGATGCCGAGCTGACCGGGTTCCTCGCGAGCGCGTCCCGGCCGGCGCAGGTCCCCGTCGCCGGGTACGACCTGACCTTCAGCCCGGTGAAGTCGGTCTCCGCGCTGTGGGCGCTCGCCCCACCGGAGGTCGCCGGCCAGGTCGAGGCTGCCCACCACGCCGCGGTCCGCTCGACCCTCGCGATGCTTGAGGGCGAGGTCGCGTTCACCCGGGTCGGCAAGGGCGGCATCCGGCAGGTGCCGGTCACCGGTCTCGTGGCGGTCGCGTTCGACCACCGCGACTCCCGTGCCGGGGACCCCGACCTGCACACCCACCTCGTGGTCTCCAACAAGGCCCAGACCCTCCCGGCCGAGGGGAGCAAGTGGCTCACCCTCGACGGGCGGATGCTGTTCAAGGCCAAGGTGATGGCCTCCGAGCACTACAACACCCGCCTCGAGGCCGAGCTCACCGACCGGCTCGGCGTCCGGTTCGTCGACCGACCCGACCCCCAGGGCCGCCGCCCGGTCCGCGAGATCGACGGCCTCGACCCCCGCCTGCTCGAGGCGTGGTCGTCCCGCCGCCGTGACATCACTGACCGTCAGCGCGACCTCGCCGAGGCCTTCCAGGCCGACCACGGTCGCGTCCCCACCCGCATCGAGTCCCTGGCGCTGGCCCAGCAGGCCAACCTCGAGACCCGTCCGGACAAGCATGAACCTCGCAGCCTGCGTGAGCAGCGGGAGCAGTGGCGCGCCGAGGCCGAGACCGTGCTCGCTCACCCCGGGCGTGCCGGCGCCAGTGCGGCCGCCGACATGCTCGCCGGCGTGCTCGGCCGCGGGCGGCAACACGTTGTCCACAGGGGTGGGTACGAAGGCGGCAACGAACTGTCCACAAGGGTGCTCGCGGTGCTCGAGGCGTCACGCTCGACCTGGCAGGTCTGGCACGTGCGGGCGGAGGCGCTCCGTCAGGCCCGGTACGCCGGGGTGGCGCTCGCCGACCTTGACGAGACCGTCCGTGTCGTCACCCAGTGCGTCACCCGACAGCTCTCCGTGCCCGTTACCGAGACCCGCGACCTCGGCGAGCCGGAGGTGCTGCGCCGCCCGGACGGGGAGTCGGTCTACACCGTCCACGGGAGCCGGACCTACACCTCCATCGGCATCCTCGATGCCGAGCGGCGGCTCCTCGAGTCCGCCGAGCGCACCGACGGGCACACGGTCCAGGAGATCTTCGTCCAGCTCGCCATCGGACGCCCTACCGAGAACGGAACGTCGCTGGACCCCGGCCAGGCGGACCTCGTCGCCCGGCTCGCCACCAGCGGAGCGCGCGTCCAGGTCGCCCTCGCCCCGGCCGGCAGCGGCAAGACCACCGCGGTGGCCACGCTTGCCAAGGCGTGGCGCGGCGGCGGCGGGGAGGTCGTCGGGCTCGCCCCGACCGCGGTCGCCGCAGCTGAGCTCGGAACTGCCATCGACACCCCCGCCGAGACCGTCGCCAAGTTCCTCCACACCGGCTCGCTCGCCGAGACCGACCGCCGGGTCGCCGCGTTCCCGCCGGTCGGGCCCCGCACCCTCCTGATCGTCGACGAGGCCGGGATGGTCGGGACAAGGGACCTCGCCGCCGTCGTCGACCACGTCCTCACCCGCGGCGGGAGCGTCCAGCTCGTCGGCGACGACCAGCAGCTGACCGCCGTCCCCGCCCGCGGCATCTTCCGCGACCCCCCCCGGCTCGGCGACCGCACCGGCACCACAGTGCGGCTCACCGAGCTGCACCGCTTCACCGACCCCGCGGAAGCCACCGCCACCCTCGGCATCCGCGACGGTTACCCCGCCGCGCTCGAGCACTACCTCACCCTCGGCCGGGTCCACGTCGGAGACGCAGGCACCGCCGCCGACCAGGCCTACGACGCCTGGCGCGCCGACATCAACGCCGGACGGAGCAGCCTCCTGCTCGCCGCCAGCCGAGACGTCGTCCGCGTCCTCAACGAGCAGGCACGTGCGGACCGGCTGGACGGGCACCACCCGACCCGGGAGGTCGGCCTCGCGGACGGCAGCCACGCCAGCGCCGGCGACCTCGTCGTCACTCGCCACAACGACCGATCCCTCCGCACCCGCAGCGGCACCTGGGTCAAGAACGGTGACCGCTGGGCCGTTCGAAGTGTCGGTCCCGACGGCGCCCTGCTCGTCGCCCCAGCCAACCGGCGGGTCGGCGGCCACGAGAGCGTCACCCTCCCCTTCGGGTACGTCGAGCAGCACGTCCAGCTCGGCTACGCGGGCACCATCCACGGCGCCCAGGGCGCCACCGTCGACACCACCCACACCGTCCTGGCGGGCAACGAGAGCCGGCAGAGCCTCTACGTGGCCCTCTCCCGAGGACGACACGAGAACCACCTCTACCTCAGAGACGGCGCGACACCCGCCGAGGACGTTCCCCTCGGCACCCTGCCGCCGGATGACGGACCACGCGATCTACTCGCCCGCATCCTCGACCACGACGAGCGAGTCGAATCCGCCACCCGAGCAGGCACCCCCGACACCCACCACGAGCTCGCGACGCTCGTCCAGCAGTACGAGGACGCCCTACCGCTCCTCGCCCAGCACGTGCTCGGCACCGAGCGGATGCGGTCCCTCGACGACGCGCTCGAACGGTGGCTTCCTGGGCTCACCTCCCAACACGGGTACCCGGGTCTGCGCGGCCAGATCGCGATCAGGTGGGCGGCCGGCGACTCCCCGAACGACGTCCTCCAACAGGCCACTTGGTGGCAGACCAAGGACGAGCTCGTCGCCGAGGACGACCCCGCTGCCACCCTTGCCCGCAAAGTTGCCCTCTCGCGTGCTGGCGGCAGCGGCGAGGGGACGCCGTGGTTACCCGCTGTGCCACAACTCCTCCGCCGCCACGAGTCGGCGGGCGCCTACCTCGAGCGCCTCGCCGGTCGTATCAACGAGCTCGCATCCTTGTCCGAGCCCTCAGCGCACTCGCCTGAGCGCGAAGACCGACTGTCGGTCGGACGGTCCCATCAGCAGCGTGCCGTTCCCGCCAGAGCGCCTGTCGGGCTTGGGGCCGCCGGGCCGAGACGCTGAGGGTCACACCACGACGCTGGCGGCGGCGAAGTCCGCCGCAGGCATCGGTGTTCGCAGGTGCCAGGTGATGGCGATGGGGCGCTCACCGCGGTGCTCGACGTAGTCGGCCTCGCCAAGGAACAGATAGGGCGCGCCGCCGCCGAACGCGGAGACCTTCTGCGGCCTGGTGAACAGCAGCACGTGACTGCCGTTGGTGCGGTGGTTCAGGTACCGCTGACCGGTCGGCGACGCCACGGTGGTCCCCGACTGCGACTCCCAGTGGAAGAGCTCCGGACTGATCGCGTAGTCCTGGTACATCGTGGTCGGTGAGTAGTCCGCCTCGGACTTGTGCAGGGTCACGAGGAAGGCGTCGGCGTTGGCTTCGGGTGCGAACAGAACTCCCTCGCGGAAGCTGTTCGGCTTGCGGCCGTCGAGCGACACGTAGTCCAGGGCAGCGACGATCTCCTCGCGCGTGTACCGAGCGTGAACCTTCAGCGGGCGCAGGCCGAGCGACCCCTGGAGCCGAGATGTCACGCGCTCCGCGGAATCCAGTCCGATCTCGATGGCTGCCCGCAGGTCCTGCCGAACGGCGGTCTCCCCGCGAAGAGCACTCAGTCCTTCGGCGTACGAGGCGAATCTGCCGCCGTCCGGCCAGAGGGAGAAGAACAGCATCCGACCGTAGGCTTGGAGAGTGGGGTCCGCTTGGCCATAGTCGGGCGCATCGTCAGCGAGCCAGGTCAGGTAGGCAGCCGCGCGATCAGGGTCGTCGATGTGGCACAAAGCGCGTACCCGCTTGAGGAGCGTCTGTTCGAGGGGACCTCCCTTGGGGACCTCGAGCCTGGCGTCGCGTCGTAGGCGCGCCCAGGAGCGGTCCGCCCGGACCACGTCCGCGAGCTCGACGCCGGACTCGTCGAGGAAGGTGGACAGGTCATCGGTGGGGTGGGCCCGCAGCTCGGCGGTGATGCCGGTCCAGCGCGTGGTGACCTGGCTGCGAATGTTCTCCAGCACGAGTTCCTGGCTCTGTCGGTCGAGCACGATCTGTGTCCCGGCGGGGAGGAACGGGAAGCCGTGCTGGATGTCCCGCTCGAGCGCGGCCCGTGTGCTGCCCGTCATGGCCCGGAAGCGCTGGTCGAAGCGGAACTCCTTGCGGTGGTGACCGACGAAGTCGAGGGCGGTCAGCACGGCCTTGTCGGTGGCCCGGCGCAGGCCACGTCCGAGCTGCTGAAGGAAGACGGTGGAGCTTTCGGTGGGGCGGAGGAAGAGGACGGTGTTGATGGCTGGGACGTCGACGCCTTCGTTGAACACGTCGACGGCGAACAGCACCTGGATCGCCCCGTCGCGCAGATCCCGCACCGCGTCGTCCCGCTCGGGCTTCGTCGTGTCTCCGAGGACCACAGCCGCCCGGATCCCGGCCTCGTCGAAGACTCGCGTCATGTACTGGGCGTGATCGCGGGAGACGCAGAAGGCGAGGGCCTTCATGCCGCTGAGGTCGGCGACCTTGTCCCGGACCGCCTTGAGCACGATGCGCGCCCGGGCGTCGTTGCCGGTGAACAGGTTGGACAGCTCGCCGGCGTCGTAGGCGCCGGCCTTCCAGTCGACCCGCGTCATGTCCATCCCGTCGGCGACTGCGAAGTAGTGGAATGGCGTCAGCAGGTCGGCTTTGAGCGCGTCCCACAGGCGTAGCTCAGCGGCCGTCCGTCCCTCGAAGAAGGAGCGGACATCCAGCCCATCGCCACGCTCCGGGGTGGCGGTGAGCCCCAGGAGTTCTCGAGGTTGGAGGTGGTCGAGGATGCGTCGGTAGGTGCGGGCCTCGGCGTGGTGGAATTCGTCGACCACGACGACGTCGTACGCGTCCGCGGGGATGTTGGTGATGCTGTACGACGAGAGGGACTGGACGGACGCGAAGACGTGGTCCCAGCGCTCGGGGCGGTGTCCATCGACGTAGAGCTCGCCGAAGCCGGCGTCGCTCAGGACCTCGCGGTAGGTGCGCAGGGACTGTTGGAGGATCTCCCGCCGGTGCGCGACGAAGAGCAGCCGAGGCAGCGTCGCGGATCCGGCGGCGAGGCGGCGGTAGTCCAGAGCCGCCACCACGGTCTTGCCGGTCCCTGTCGCGGCTACGAGCAGGTTGCGGTGCCGGTCGTGAACCAAGCGCTCGACGTCGAGTTGGTCGAGCATCTCCTGCTGGTAGGCGTACGGACGGACCTCTAGCCCCGAAAGGGTGAGGGTGACGCGGTCGTGAGGCCGCTTGCCGGCCGCCTCGGCGAGGGCGTCGTCTAGGCGGTCCCGATCAGCGTCGGGGTCGTAGGTCTCGAAGGTTGGGTCGTTCCAGTAGCTGTCGAACGTCGCCCGGAACTTCTGCAGCAGCGCGGGAGTGGAGATGGCGGAGAGTCGCACGTTCCACTCGACGCCGTCGAGCATGGCCGCCCGGGACAGGTTGCTGGAGCCGACGTAGGCGGTGTCGAAGCCGGTGTTGCGCCGAAACAGCCAGGACTTCGCATGCAGCCGGGTCCGCTGCGAGTCGAACTGGACCTTCACCTCGGCCCCGAAGTCCCGGACCAGCCGGTCCAGAGCGGCCCGATCCGTCGCGCCCATGTAGGTCGTGGTGATGATGCGAAGCGGCACGCCTCGCTCCCTGAGCGCCTCCAGTCTGTCGTCGAGGAGGCGAAGTCCGTACCACTTGACGAAGGCCATGATCAGGTCGACGCGATCGGCACTGGCCAGCTCCGCACGGATCTCATGGCCGAGCCCCGGCTCACCCGCGGCGTTCGTCAGCAAGGCCGCCTCGGAGAGCGGAGTCGAGGGACGGTCACTCAGCAACCGAAGGTGGCCTCCGGGCGCCGGCGGAACCGCAATAGCAAGCAGTTGCCTCGCCGCCGACAGCGAGTCCTCCGAGGCACCGAGCATCTCCACGAGCTGGTTGACCAGGGCCAGGCGCCGCTCGGCATTCTTCTCCTCACGCAGAGCTCGGAGGGTGACATCCCGGACGTGCCTCGCCAGAACGTCAGGTTCGTCGGCCTCGTCGATCGGCCCGCGGTGAATGTCGAGCTTGGTGATCGCCGCCAGGCGCTTCTCAAGCGCACGCGTGATCAGGCTCTCGTAGAGGCCCTCGAGCAGGCTGCCATCCCCAGTGGTCACTCATCGCAGCTTGCCAGGCCTTGGCGCGTGAGCCTGCGAATTCGGCTATCGCGAGCCTGCAGAATTCGGCTATCGGGCGGCTGACTTGTGAAATCGGCGGCCCCCACTTGGGCCGCGTTCAGCGTGCTCGTTCCAAACTTGCTGGACACTTCCCGGATGTGGCACCCGGACAAATCGAGCGATCACGGCCGCCGACGCGAGCTCTCGAGCGCGACCAGGGCGGGATCGTGGGCACGCGCACGCGCCCGTAATGAGCAGCGAGCCTTCATCAGGTCAAACCGAGGCATCCTCGCGGCTTTCGTTGGCTTGGGGGTGACTCTTAGCGTTGCGATCGCCTGGACGATGCCGAACCTCTTCCTCTCCGGCGTCGTGACAGGAGCGGCCTTCGTCTTGATCCCAGGGGCTGTCTGGGTCCTGACCATGCAAGCCACGGGGACGGCCTCGTCCATGACGGGCGACGACGCCGAGAAGTGGACCGCCGCGGAACTGCGCCGGCTCTCCAGAAGGGGATGGCGGCTCGTGAATCACGTTGCTCTCAGCGAACGAGATGTCGACCACGTGCTGCTGGGCCCTGGCGGCGCGTACGCCCTTGAAACGAAGTGGAGTAGTTCATGGGAGTCGGAGTACGGGCGTCGACGACTCCTCGATGCGGTCGCCCAGGCCAAGGCTGGCGCCCGCACGCTGCGACTGTGGCATCCGTTCAAGGCACTGGAGATTGAACCTCGACCTGTTGTGGTGCTGTGGGGGAGGGGTCTGGTCGACAAAGGGCAGAAGGACCAGGTTCGAACCATCGAAGGCGTAAGTGTTGTGGCGGGAGCCGGCCTGAAGGACTGGACCGCAAGTCTCGGCGAGGACGTGCTGTCGGATAGGCACGTTGCCGAGGCCTGGTCGGCCCTCGAGAAGCAAATCGCTCTTCGAGACCCCCATGAGAAGTCAGAGAACCCCCTGCCACTCTCAGTGGCCGACATGGTCGCAAGGGCCTGTATGGCATTGGGTTTCGCCGCTTTCGGCGTCCTGGCAGTTGGTCGGATCCTCAGCCGCACGGAGTCTGCCGTCCAGACACTCGTGCTCGCCCTCGCGCTGGTCGCACCGAGTGCCCTGCTTACCCGGTGGCCCTTGGGGAGGTGGGCAGCATGGAGTTGGTCCCTGGGTGTCGGGCTGACCGCCACCGCGGCTCTCGTGGCGACGATCTGATTGGCGCGGGGAAGAATCGCTGTTGCGGGGGCGCAGTCATCTGGGGGTGGGTCAACGAACGCCTGACTCCCGGGTAGCGGCGCTGCACGATTGCCTGGGAGGCGCAGGGCCAGCGGGGCTACCTGCCCCCAAGGCGGCGATGTCGGACTGGGTCACACCGGCTCCCTTCTGTTGTCAACCGGCGGTTTTGAGTGGTGTCTTCACAGTGGTCGC
>OEIU01000608.1_pt1 | contig 31536 bp, 35 predicted proteins | sample 1539221 | NCBI WGS metagenome assembly OEIU01 (sample SAMN03792071, study PRJEB22550) | activated sludge metagenome | feature: wastewater treatment plant; material: activated sludge; isolation source: Wastewater treatment plant of a petroleum refinery complex | place: Argentina: Zarate | collected...
TTGCAACCTCAGTCTGGCCTCAGACTTGGTCGCTATCCACTCCCCATGGAATCTTCGCGGCCCTCGCCGTGACGGCGATTACCTACACCCTCCCCTTCAGCGCGTCACCGATTTCGTCGAGCACCTTGGGGTCCTCGATGGTCGCCGGCATGGCCCAGCTTTCACCATCGGCGATCTTCTTGATGGTGCCGCGCAGGATCTTGCCCGAACGCGTCTTCGGCAGACGGCCGACGGTGATGGCGAGCTTGAAGGCGGCGACGGGACCGAGCTTGTCGCGCACCAGCGCCACGATCTCCTTTTCGATCTCGGCCGGCTTGCGCGCCACGCCCGCCTTCAGCACCAGGAAGCCGCAGGGCACCTCGCCCTTGATGGCGTCCTTGATGCCGAGCACGGCGCATTCGGCGACGTCGGGATGGGAGGCCAGAATCTCCTCCATGCCGCCGGTGGAAAGACGGTGCCCGGCGACATTGATGATGTCGTCGGTGCGACCCATCACCCAGACATAGCCGTCCTCGTCCTTGTAGCCAGCGTCCGAGGTCTTGTAGTAGCCGGGGAATTCAGAGAGGTAGGCCTCCTTGAAGCGCGCGTCCTGCTGCCACAGCGTCGGCAGGCAGCCGGGCGGCATCGGCAGCTTGATCACGATCGAGCCCATCGTGCCCGCTGCGACTGGCTTCGACGCCTCGTCGACCACGTCGACCTGGTAGCCGGGCATCGGCACCGTCGGCGAACCGTGCTTGACCGGCAGCATGCCGAGGCCCACCGGATTGCCGGCGATGCACCAGCCGGTTTCGGTCTGCCACCAGTGATCGATCACGGGCACCTTCAACTGCGCTTCCGCCCATTCCACCGTCGGCGGATCGGCGCGCTCGCCGGCCAGGAACAGCGTGCGGAATTTCGACAGGTCATATTTGCGGATGAAGGCGCCGTCCGGATCCTCCTTGCGGATGGCGCGGAAGGCCGTGGGCGCGGTGAACAGCGCCACCGCCTTGTGCTCGGAGATGACGCGCCAGAATGCGCCGGCGTCGGGCGTGCCGACCGGCTTGCCTTCATACATGATCGAGGTGGCGCCGTGAATCAGCGGACCGTAGACGATGTAGCTGTGGCCCACCACCCAGCCGATGTCGGAGCCGCACCACCAGACCTCGCCGGGCTTGATGCCATAGAGGTTGAACATCGACCATTTCAGCGCGACCAGGTGCCCGCCATTGTCGCGCACGACGCCCTTCGGGATGCCCGTGGTGCCCGAAGTGTAGAGGATATAGAGCGGATCGGTCGCCAGCACCGGCGTGCACGGCGCGGCCTTGCCCGCGGCAAGCGCGGCGCGGCGCAGCGTCGCCCAATCATGGTCGCGGCCGGCGGTGAGTTCGCAAGGATGCTGCGGCCGTTGCAGGATCACGCACGCCTGCGGCTTCGCGCTCGATAGCTCGATCGCGGCGTCGAGCAGCGGCTTGTATTGCACGATGCGGCCGGGCTCGATGCCGCAGCTTGCCGAGAGGATCAGCTTCGGCTTGGCGTCGTCGATGCGGGTCGCGAGTTCCTTCGCCGCGAAGCCGCCGAACACCACGCTGTGCACCGCGCCAATCCGCGCGCAGGCCAGCATCGCAACCGCCGCCTCCGGCACCAGCGGCATATAGAGAATGACCCGATCGCCCTTGGCCACGCCGAAATCGGCCATCACGGCGGCGAGCGTCTGCACCTCCTTGAGCATCTCGGCATAGGTGAATTTCGAGATCGAGTTGGTCAGCGGTGAATCGTGGATCAGCGCGACCTGGTCGGCGCGGCCACCCGCCACATGACGGTCGAGCGCGTTGTAGCAGGTGTTGACGACGGCGCCGGCGAACCAGCTTCCATAGGCGCCCGCCGAGGGATCGAAGACTTTGGTCGCCGGTTCGATCCAGTCGATTTCGCGCGCAGCCTCCGCCCAAAACTCTTCCGGGTCAGCCATCGAGCGGGCATGGACCTCGTGGTAGCGGCTGTTGCTCTGGATGTTCATGGCGTGCTCCCGGGACGTTCGCCTGTCATCGTCATGCCCGGGCTTGGCCCGGGCATCCACGTACCTTGTCTGGCTCGATAGGGCGTGGATGGCCGGGACAAGCCCGGCCATGACGGCTGGGCAATCACTTTATTGCAGGCATTGTCACGGGAAGTTGCGCCAGATCAAGCCGGAACTGCTCGTCCGTTCGGTTAAAGCGCTATCGGGCCGAAGGCAGCCTAATATCCGTCGATGCCGTTGATCTTTTGCAGACGGTCGCGCATCGCCTTTTTCAGGTCATAGCCTGCCCGGCCAAATTCGCGGTTGCGCTGGGCGATGTATTCCTCCTGCGCGCGGCGCAGCTTGCGCGCCTGCGGCGGGGTCATTTTCTCGGCAACCGCCCGCTGATACGAACCCTGGACCTCGCGATCGAGATCGGCGAGTTCGGGATTGGCGCAGATCGCCTTCTCCACCCTGCGGCGGGCGGTGGCGCAATCAAAGCTCGGCTTGCCGGCGACCGCCTTCAGCGCGCCCTGCCGTTCCGCCTCCAGCGCCAGCGCCCTGTGGTTGGCGCGCGCGGCAACATGATCCGGATTCAGCTTGATCGCTGCGGCGAAGTCCGCGACCGCCTTTGGCAGATCGCCCTTCTTGCGCAACAGTTCGCCCCGCGCGTTGTGAACATCAGCCTGCGCGGAATCGAGCCGCAGCGCGCCGTCATAGTCGGCGATGGCGCGATCGATCATGTCCTTGCGCTCATAGGCGGTGGCGCGCGCGATCAGCGCCTTGATGCGGTCGGCCTTCTCGGTCTTCGCATTGTCGATCAGCGCACCGCAGACGCTGATTGTCCGGTCGTGATCCTGCGAAAGCGAGGCGGCAAGACAGGGCGCAGGATCGACGCGCATATCCTTGGCCGGCTCGGCGCTGGTCGCGCATGCAGCATGGATAGACGTCATCAACAGCAGGGAAACTGCCAGCAGCCTTCGGATGTGGTGATAACCTCGCATGGATGGTCCGGATGCGTCCTTCGATTGCCGCCCGTTCTAGCAAGGCTCCCACTTCTCCGACAACGGCGGGCTTCAAATTGTCGCGGAGTCCCCGGGGACAGAATTTGACCGAACGGTGGCGCGCGGGAGAGCCTGCTCGCCACACGCAAAACGATAGAAAATTTGTCATGAACCTTTTGCCGATATTGCTGACACAATTACCATGACCATATTGACCCACTTGAATCCGCCGCGTGTCATCGCGCAATCCGAAACCCGTTATTTCTATTTCTATATGGCGCTGGCCTGCATGGCCGTCGCCTTCCTCGGCTTTGCGCCGACCTACTGGCTGCCGCTGGCGAGGAAGTCATTCTCCGCTTCGCCGGTCGTGCATCTCCATGGGCTGTTGTTTTTCGCCTGGTCGCTTTATTTCGTATTCCAGAGCTGGCTTGCCGCATCCGGCAAGGTCGCCCGGCATCGCGCCATCGGAATGATCGGCGTCTCGCTGGCGACCGCGATGACGATCTTCGGCTTCCTCGTCAGCGTCAACGCGATGAAGCGCGCGGCGGAGGCAGGCCTTGCCGCCGACGGAATCGCATTTGCGATCGTTCCGCTAAGCGGAATTGCCTTCTTTGCCGTCGTCTTCGCGCTGGCCATTGCATCCGTCCGTCAGCCCGAGACCCACAAGCGGCTGATGCTGCTGGCAGGCATCTCGCTGCTCGACGCCGCGGTCGCGCGCTGGTTTCTCACCTTCCTCGCGCCTCCCGGCCCGCTCGGCCCGCCGCCGGTGCCGGTGACCATCCCGCCCGCCTTCGTCGCCTATCTCCTGCTCGTGGTCGCCATGGTGTTCGACTGGCGCACGCGCGGCCGGCCGCATCCGGTTTATGTCTACGGCGGCATCGCGCTGATCGCGATCAAGCTTCTGAACTGGCCGATCAGCCTCTCTCCGCTGTGGCATTCCTTCGCCGGCGGCATTCTGGCGATGGCGCAATAGCAGGCGAGCGGCGTATTCTCCTGCCGGGTAGTGCTAGATTGATGGCGACATCGATCTTGACCGGCAGGGAATCTCAAGTTGCTCGCATTCGAATGGATCATCGGGCTGCTGCTTGGCGCGGTGCTGCTCTCCGCGCTGGCACGGCGGCTCAACGTGCCGTACCCGACCTTTCTCGCGCTCGGCGGCGTGGCGCTGGCGTTCGTGCCTTCGGGGCCGCAATGGATGCTGGAGCCCGACCTGGCGCTTGCGCTGTTCGTGGCGCCGGTGCTGCTGGATGCGGCGTTCGACACGTCGCTGCGCGACCTCAGGAATAATTGGCTCCCGGTCTCCACGCTCGTCCTCGTCGCGGTCGGCCTCACCACCGCCTCAGTCGCGACGCTCGTGCATTGGCTGCTGCAAGACATGCCCTGGGCAGCCGCGATCGCGCTTGGCGCCATCGTCGCGCCACCGGATGCGGCGGCGGCGACCGCGATCCTGCGCCAGGTCAACCTGCCCTACCGCCTGCTCAAGATCCTCGAAGGCGAGAGCCTGCTCAACGACGCCAGCGCGCTGCTGATCTATCGCGTCGCCGTCGGCGTCGCGGTCGCCCATCATTTCACATGGAGCGCGTTTGCCCCCTCGCTCGCTCTGGCGCTGGTCGGAAGCCTGCTCGCCGGCTATCTCTGCGCCCGGATCTGGATGCCGGTGACGCAGCGGATCACCGAAGCGCCGAGCGCGATCATCATGCAATTCGCCGGCACATTCACGATATGGATCGTGGCCGAACACCTCGGCCTGTCAGGCATTCTCACCATCGTCGCCTACGCGATCACGCTTGCGCGCACCTCGCCGGCGCAGATGCCGGCGAGGCTGCGCGTGCCGACCTATGCGGTGTGGGAAACCGTGGTCTTTGTCCTCAACGTGCTGGCCTTCGTGCTGATCGGGCTGCAGTTGCGGCCGATCTGGGAACGGCTCGACGATCCCGTGCGCTGGAAGTATTGCCTGGTCGCCGCCGCCGTGCTCGGCGTTGTCGTGCTGACGCGCATCGTCTGGGTGATGTTCTATGGCGCGGTGCTCCGATTTGTGATTGCGCACCGCCTGCTGAAACAACCGATGACATCCCCTATCGTCAAGGGCGGCATCGTCGTCTCCTGGTGCGGCATGCGGGGCATCGTTACGCTCGCGGCAGCGTTCGCGCTGCCGGAAAACTTTCCATATCGCGATCTGATGCTGCTGACGGCGTTCACGGTGGTGCTGGGATCGCTCGTGGTACAGGGCCTGACATTGCGGCCGCTGATCACAGCGCTGCGGCTGAAGGATGATGATCCCGTCAAAGCCGAGGTGGCGCGCGCCCGCGCGGTGGCCTACCGTGCCGCGCTGAACGAGGTCGACGGCGATCCATCCGAGGAAGCCGAGCTTCTCCGGCTCGAATATCGCGCGCTGCTGCTCGGCGCCGGCGACGATGGCGGCGTCTCCAGTGGCGAACTGCCGGCCGATCCCCTGCGCCGCCGCGCCATTCGCGCGGCGCGGCAATCGGTCATCGACCTGCGGGAATCCGAGGAAATCGGCGACGATGCATTCCACCTGATCGAGGAGGAACTGGACTGGGCGGAAATGAGCGCGCGCGGCTGAGCGCGATCAGGCCGACTTCACCGTGATCCCGCCATCGACCGCGAGTTCGATGCCGGTGACGTAGCGGGATTCGTCGGAGGCCAGAAACAGCGCGGCATTGGCGACGTCCCAGGCATCGCCCATGTGGCCCATCGGCACCTGCGCGTCGCGCGCCCGCCACATCGCCTCGACGTCGCCTCCGGAATAGCTGGCCGCAAGTCCGGCCGAATGGGCGACCATCGGCGTCTTCATCAGGCCGGGGAGGATGCAGTTGACGCGGACATGATCTTTCGCGAACTGCACCGCGGTCGTGCGCGTCATCTGGTTCATCGCCGCCTTCGAGGCTCCATAAGTAACGTAGGAAATTCCGACGTGGCGAATCGATGCGATCGACGAGATGTTGATGATCGAGCCGCCACCCTGCTTCTGCATGATCGGGATGACGTGCTTCATCGCGAAATAGGCGCTCTTGAGATTGACCGCGAACACGCGGTCCCATTCCGCCTCGTTCACCTCGACGACGCTGCCCATCTCGGCGATGCCGACATTGTTGTCGAGCACGTCGATGCGGCCATAGGCCTTCAGGCACGCCGCCACCATGGCCTGCACTTCGGCCTCGCGCGAGACGTCGGCGGTGAAGGCGGTCGCCTTGCCACCCTCGCCGGTGATGATGTCGGCGGTCTCCTGCGCCGCGGCGGCGTTGCGGTCGACGCAGAATACCTGCGCACCTTCGCGCGCGAAGGTCACCGCGGTTGCCTTGCCATTGCCCCAGCCCGGGCCGATCGAGCCCGCGCCCACCACCATCGCCGTCTTGCCCTTGAGCCGTTCCATCGCGCTTCTTCTCCCGTGATTGTTCCCTTGTAGCCCGGGCGAGCGAAGCGACCCCGGGATTCTTTTCGGCATCTTTCCCGGATTTCGCTTCGCTCCATCCGGGCTACGGATTATCGCAAACGCGCATTGTCGTGCTGCCGATGGGATAGCCGAAAATATCCGGCAATGTCCGGCATTTTCCGCCAACGCATAGCCGCCATTCGCCGGCCGCGCCGGAATTGCCGAGCACGACCTCCGGAAATACCCCGCGCTTCGGCCGCCATTGAAACCAGCCATCGACCAGCCGCGCCTCCGGCGACGGCTCCATGCCTGCGCCGCTGCCCTTGACGCGCGCCTGCACGAGCAGCAGCCCCGCCGGCGTCACGTGCCAGTCCTCCTGCCAGTCGATTTTTTCGACCGAATGCGTCCAGGCAAGCGTGAACGCCGCCACCGAGAGCGTCTTGACGACGCCGGCGGAAGCAAGACACAGGCTCAAGCGGCGGCCACCGCGTTGCGCGACCGTTGCCGCCATTGCCACAGCAAAACGGCAGCCGCCAGCGCAAAGCCGATCGTGTCGCTGAAAGCGAAGTCGCCGAGCAGGCACAGCGCCGCGACAAGGGCCGCAGCGGCCTCCAGCCATGTCAACCGCGTGAACAGGAAGCCGATCGTGACGATACCGAACAGGCCTATCGCCACCAGCGCCTTGAACGTTGCCAGCGCCACCGCAGCGTAGAAACCGAGCTTGATCGCCATCGGGTCGCCGGCTTGCAGCATCAGCGCCGGCGAGTAGACGAAGATGAACGGAATGACGTAACCCGCGAGCGCAACGCGCATCGCTTCCCAGCCGATCCTGTCGGGATTTTCCTTCGCGATCGGCGCGGCCGCGAGCGCGGCGAGCGCCACCGGCGGCGAGAGGTCGGCCAGGATGCCATAGTAGAACGCGAACATGTGGCTGGCGATCAAGGGTACGCCGAGCTTGGCGAGTGCCGGCGCGCCTTTGGAACCGAGACCACCGTGATCTCGGTCGAGGTCGAAAGACCCTTCAACGACGCCACGCCGAGCCCGGCCGACTGCAGCGTCGCATTGAGCTGGCGGTTCTTCATCAGCTCGACGGATTCGGCAAACGGCAGATATTCGACCTTGCCGATGTTCTTGTAGGTCATGCCGGCCGCCGCGAGGATCGCCCGCGAGTTCAGTTCGGTCCCGGACCTTGGCGCGCCGACCGAGAGCGTCTTGCCCTTGAGGTCGGCAAGCGTCCTGATGCCGCTGTCTGCGGTGGCGACGATCTGGATGTAGTTCGGGTAGATCGCGCCGATGGTGCGCAGCTTGTCGAGCTTCGACCTGAAGCCTGCCTCCTCCTCGCCGTCCCAGGCCGCCTTCAGGGAGTCGCCGAGCGCAAAGGCGCGCTCGCTGCGGCCCTGTTGCAGCAGGGTCAGGTTCTCCACCGAGGCCTTGGTCGCCTGCACCTGGGTTTTGACGTTGGCAATCCTGTCGCTGTAGATCTTCCCGATAGCGACCCCGAGCGGGTAGTACACGCCTGAAGTGCCGCCGGTCAGGATGTTGATGAACGACTGCGCCTCTGCGCAGGGTGCAAAAAATATCGCCGCCGTGGCGACGGCGGCTGCAATCAATCGGGGGGTCATGAAAACGTTCTCCGATTATTTTGGGCGTGAAACTGGCTGGGCGGCGGGGCCCGGTCAAGCCGTCCCACAAGCTGACGGGATGCGCGCGATATAAGCCTACAAGCCCCTTGCCACGACTACCCAAATTGGACTGAATGCGGCTCGCGAAAGGCCCGCAGGACACCGGGCCGTGGGGTAAACGGGTCCCGGGGAAAGTATGGCTCAAGACAAGACAACACCGCCGAATGACGAGATCGTCGCGGTATCGGACGAAGCGCTGCAGAAGGCGGAATCCTTCGTCGAGGCGGAAGAAGGTGCCGCCAACCGCCTGATGGGGTGGGCGGGCAGGATATCGACCGCGATTGCCGTGGTCATGAGCCTGTTTCACCTCTATGCGGCCTACGCCATCGTTCCGACCCAGGAACTTCGCTACACCCATGTCGCCTTCACGCTGGTGCTGAGCTTCCTGCTGTTTCCGCTGGCGACTCGCTTTCGCAACCGCGTGCGCTGGTGGGACGTCGTTCCCGGGATTTTCGCGGTTGCAACCATCGTCTACGCATTGTGGGGCGGTGATGATTTCACCGATCGCGCGACCACGCCCGACCACTGGGACGTGATCGTCGGCATCGTCTTCATCGTGCTGGTGCTGGAGGCTACGCGGCGCACGACGGGCCCGATCATGCCTGTGGTGTCGATCCTGTTCATCGCCTATGCGATGCTGGGTCCGCATCTGCCCGCCCCCTGGACCCATCGTGGCTACGACGTGGCTCGCCTGGTCGGTCACCTCTTCATTACCCTGGAAGGTATTTTCGGCGTCGCCGTCGACGTGTCGGCGACGCTGATCATCCTGTTCACGATCTACGGCGCGTTCCTGCAGCAATCCGGCGCCGGCAAGTTCTTCATCGATTTCTCACTGGCGCTGATGGGCGGCAAGCCGAACAGCGCCGGTCGCACCGTGGTGCTGTCGTCGTTCCTGCTCGGTGGCCCCTCAGGATCCGGTGTCGCGACCACGGTGATGATCGGGACGGTCGCCTATCCGATGATGGCCAAGGCGGGCTTCGAGCGGAATGCCGCGGGCGGCCTGCTCGCCGCCGGCGGGTTGGGGGCGATCCTGTCGCCGCCGGTGCTCGGCGCCGCCGCGTTCCTGATCGCCGAGTTTCTCAAGATCAGCTATCTCGACGTGATCTGGATGGCGACCATCCCGACCTGTCTCTACTACATGTCGCTGCTGTTCATGGTCGAACTGGACGCCAAGAAATTCCACGCCAAGGACGTGATCTTCACGCCGGAGATGTCGCTCGGCCAGATGACAAGGCGTTACGGCTTCCACTTCATCTCGCTGCTTGCCGTTGTCGTGTTCATGATCATCGGCTACTCGCCATCGCTGTCGGTGTTTTACGCCATTGTTGTCACGTTCGCGCTGAGCTTCCTGCGCAGGGAAACGGCGCTGATGCCCGGCAAGCTGGTGAAGGCGCTGGCCGACGGCTCGATCGGCGCACTGAATGCGGCGACCACCTGTGCCTGCGCCGGCATCGTTGTCGGCATCGTGACGCTGACCGGCCTCGGCCTGAAATTCTCGTCGATCGTCATCAGCTACGCCGGCGGCAGCCTGCTGCTGACGGCGATCTACACCTCGCTGATCGTCTGGATCATCGGCCTCGCGGTACCCGTGACCGCCTCATACATCATCTGCGCGGTGATTGCGGCGCCCGCGCTGATCAAGCTCGGCGTGCCCGATTACGCCGCGCATATGTTCATTTTCTACTATGCGGTGCTGTCGGAAGTGTCGCCGCCGACCGCCCTGTCGCCGTTCGCGGCGGCCGCCATCACCGGCGGCGATCCCTACAAGACCACGCTGCAATCCTGGAAATACACGCTGCCGGCGTTCCTGGTGCCGTTCGTGTTCGTGCTCGACCCGCAGGGCCCCGGCCTGCTGCTGTCGATCCCGAAGGGCGGCTCCTGGATCGATATCGTCGAGATCACGATCAAGACGACCTTCGGCCTGCTGGCGCTGGCGGCGTTCGCCCAGAACTGGGCACTGCGACAAAATACGCCGATCGAGCGCGGCCTGCTTCTGCTATCGGGATTGCTGCTGGTGTTCCCGAGCCTGATCGAGGCGATCGTCGAATGGATGATCGGCCGCGACATCAGCTACACCTACGTGCCGGGCCTGATCATCGGTCTCGGCGTGGTGCTGTGGCAGGCGCGCACACGGTCGCCAACGCGGCCGGCGGTAACAACGTAAGTCAGGGAAGCGATTGAGGATGAAAACAATGAAGAAGACCGTAGCCATACTGGCCATGACGATATCAGCCACGCTGGCGTTCGCGGGCGTGAGCCACGCGCAGCAGAAGACCATGTCGATCGGCACCGGCGGCACCGGCGGCGTCTACTATCCGCTCGGCGGCGCCGTCGCCAACGTGCTCTCGAAGAACCTGCCGAACGTGCAGGCCACCGCCGAAGTCACCGGCGGCTCGGTCGACAATCTCAAGCTGATCGGCGCGGGCAAGAGCGAACTCGGCTTCACGATGGCCGATGCCGCGCTGGATGCGCTGAAGGGCGAGGACAAGTTCAAGAGCGGCAAGGTGCCGTTGCAGGCGCTGCTCGTGGTCTATCCGAACCGCATGCATGTGGTGACGGTGGAAGGCCGCGGCATCAACACCATGGCCGACCTGAAGGGCAAGCGCGTTTCAACCGGATCGCCGGGCAGCGCCACCGAAGTGATGGCCTTCCGCGTCATCGAGGCGGCCGGCCTCGACAAGGACAAGGACATGAAGCGCGAGCGGCTCGGCGTCTCCGAGTCCGTCAACGCGGTCAAGGACGGCAAGATCGACGCGTTCTTCTGGGTCGGCGGTATTCCGACCGCCGCGGTAACCGATCTTGCGGCAACGCCGGGCGTCAAGATGAAGCTGATCGACCATGGCGATCTCGCGGAGAAGATGAACGCCAAATACGGCAAGCTCTATTCGCCGAGCACGATCAAGGCGGGCTCCTACCCCGGCTACGACAAGGACAATTCCATCACCGAGGTCTGGAACCTGATCGTTACCGGCGACAAGATGAGCAACGAGGACGCCTACGCCATCGTCAAGACGCTGGTGGAGAAGAAGGCCGACATCGTCGCCGTGCACAAGGAAGCCGAGAGCTTCTCGCTCGACAACCAGGTGCAGGAGCGCTCGCCGATCCCGTTCCATCCCGGCGCGTTGAAATACTTCAAGGAAAGGGGCATCGGCGGCTAGTCCAGCCACTTCTGCGAAGCAGAAGCCAAGCGAACACAAGCCGCGGCCTGCAGGCCGCGGCTTTTTCCTGGCGGTACGCGTGCGCCGCATCATTGCTGCTGCTCCCGCAAAGCGCTGCGATGCGACATCAGGTCGACGCGCGAACACGCGGAGCCACAGGCGTTAACATGCGAAGCTGCCCCAATATTGAACAGGCAGCGTCTCCGCGCAGCGAAGATCAATGAAATCAATCGGCGGCTATCTGTCCGGCAGTCGGCGGCTACGTCGGTCGCTTCCCGGAAGCTTCATCCTGCCTGCGGTTTTAACCCTGTTGAAGTAATCATGTGACCAGCCGCAAAATTCCATGATTGCGACCTCAACGCGGATGTACCAATGGCGCCGGGGTATCTGTGGGGAGGGCCGCATGGAGCAAATCAACGTCAGCGAATACTCGCGCACAGCGCATTTCGGACACCGGAAGCTGACGCCCAGAGCCTGCGTGGTGGACAGCAAGAAGCATCTGCGGCTGTTTCTTTCCGACGCGCTTGAGGATCTCGGCTTCATCACCTGTGAGTGCGGCCAGGCCGGCGATCTGGCAGGGCTGCTGCAGGCCGAACAGCCGGACCTGATCGTGCTCAGCGTGTGCGTCGACGGGCTCAATGTCGGCGAAATTCTTGAGACCATCGTCCGCAGGAATTTCGGCGGCAAGGTCCTGGTGATCGGTCAGCCCGACACGATCATGGTGAAGGCGGTCAGGCAAATCGGCGAGGAATACGGGATCGGCATGCTGCCCTCGCTGCCGACGCCGTTCGGCGCGGCGAGTCTGCGCGCAACCGTCGCAGAGCTGCTGCCGGCCGAGCCGGCACCAAGCCCCGCCGTCGACGTCGCCGAGGCGTTGAAGGCCGGCTGGCTCGAATTGTGGTACCAGCAGAAGATCAATACCCGCACGCTGATGCCGAACGGCGCGGAGGCGCTGGTGCGGATGCGGCATCCGGCGTGGGGCGTGGTCCCGCCGGCCTCCTTCATCCCCGACGACAAGGATCCGCATTTTCGCGCATTGTCCGAATTCGTGGTCGGCCGCGCCATCGAGGACTGGCGCTATTTGCTGGAGAGCCAGGGGCCGGTCGATCTCTCGGTCAACCTGCCGGTGACGTTCTTCGACAACGCCGCCGCCGTGCTCGATCTCCGCCGCGCCATGCCCGCTCACCCGGCCTTCGGCGGGCTGGTGATCGAGATCGACAGCGGCGAGGTGATCGAGCATCCGGAGCTCGCGGCGGATGCCGCCCGGCGGCTGCGCCTGCACAATATCGCGATCACGATCGACAATGTCGGCGCGGAATGGCCCTCGCTGCTGGAGATCGGCAATTTTCCGTTCGCGGAGTTGAAGGTCGACCCGCATTACGTCAATGGCTGCGCGGACGACCGGCTGAAGCAGACCGTGTGCCGGAGCATCATCGAGCTGGCCCGCGACAATGGCGCGCGCGCCATCGCCCAGGGCATCGAAACCCGCGCCGATTATCTCGCCACGCACGAGATGGGTTTCGATCTGGTGCAGGGCCAGTTGTTCGGCAAGCCGGTGGCCGTACGGAAATTTGCCCGCTCCCGTCCTCAGCTCGCAGGCGGCGCCGGCAGCGCGCCCTGAGGCGGGCTCACTCGAACTTCATATCGATGCATTTCGCGATGTCGGAGCCGAGACCGGACGAGATGATGACGCAGCCGCGCACTTTCTGCGCGTTATTGTCGCTGGCCCATATCGCATAACCGCCGGGGCCGAAGAACGAATTGGTGTTCGGTGCCTCGGTTTCGGTAGCATCGAACGAATAGTCGCCGTCGGCATCGAAGATGCGCGGCTTCCTGATGCAGCCGCCATCGGTCTGCACGTTGATGACTTCCTTGTTGTCCCGCGTCAGCGCCAGCGAGACCTGGCAGCGGAAATATTCCGACGTCTTGGTGTTGAACACATACGCATAGGATTTGCATGTCGAGGTGTTGAGCTTGCCCGGAGCCAAGCCGCGGCTGCAGGCGATTCGCTGATTGTTGGACAGCTTGAAATTGTCGGCGGCTGCGGAAGCGAGCGTCATGAACGACAGCGCAACACCAAGACCGATCTTCATGACGTGGTTCATCCGAATCATCCCCTGACGTTTCCGCATTGCATGCTTGTAGCCGGAAAGGGGAACATAGTCGCGAAGTCGAACGCAGGAAATCACAAAGTCTCGGGGGCGGCGTGATGCGTCGAAGGTGCCAATTGACGGCGCGATACCGTTCGTGATTTGTTCAAAACCGTGGGGCAAGAGGCCGAATGGCTCACGGGGAGGACGAATGATGAGAGCTTCAACAAGAACGATTTTGACGGTGGCCGCGCTGGCGGGATTTTCGACCGGCGCATTCGCGCAGGCCGCGCCGGCGCCCTGGGAACTGAAGTCCGATATGGCCTATGCCTACGGCAAGGATGGCAAGACGCTTTCCTACAAGATGGGCACCGACAATGCCGGCCTGCTGCTCAAGGGCGCCAAGAAGGTGCCGAAGGGTACGCTGTTCTTCATCGGTGCGAACGGACAGCTCTACATGCGCAGCGGCTCCTATCTCGAGGGCGACGGCAGGTTCATGTTCGGATCGAACTGAGAAGCGCTTGCCACAAGACGAATGTCGTCGTCCGCGAAGGCGGACGATCCAGTATGCCGATCTGTTCGTGATTCTTTTCGACGACGCCGTTTACCGGATGCCCGCCATCGCGGGGGCATGACGGGTCAGCGGCGCGCCACCCCTAAAACGCCGCCGCGAGCTCCTTCGCGCCGGGCTTGCTGCTGTTGAAATCCATCCGCTCGTCGGTCACCGCCAGCAGTTTTGCTACCGTGTTGTGGCGGATAGCGACGGGGTTGCGCTCGTAGCCGCCGCGCTGGAAGAAGTTCGAGGTCGGCACCTGCTCGCGCATCGCCTGCGGCATGGTCACCATGTCGAGGCCGGTGCCGTCGCCGGTCAGGTTCATCATTTCGAGCTCGGCCGCCGTCAGCGGCCGATTGTAGCCCTTGGCGCGCGCGAAGATCACCGAGGTCAAGAGCTTGTGGGTCTGCAGCATCGGCCCGACATCGATATCGAGCACCATGGCGTGCACCGCCCAGCCCTGCGGCGTGTTGGCGAGCTTCTCATGCTCGGACCAGGTGTCCGGCACGGTGCGCGTGAACGCCACCATCTTCTTCAGGACGGCAAGCTTGTGGTCCATCGCCTTGCGCGGTGCGCCCGAGAGTTGCGCGGCCCGCGCCGTCAGCTCCTTGATGAATTCGTGGCCCTGCTCGGCCAGCAGTTCGACGCTGTTGGTGGTCAGCAACTGATTGTACCCGATCGCGGTCGAGATCGCGCGCGAGCCCGGCCTTGCGGGATTGAGCCCCGACTGCATGTCGTAATTGCCGCTGCCGCCGGTCTCGAACGAGTAGACACGCACTGCCTGCTCGCGCGTCAGCCCGGCGGCCTGCGCGTAGCGGGCATAGGCGCGCTTGAACTCGACTTCGGCGGCCGGCCGTTGCGGAACGAACTGGAAATGGTCGGCGGCGGCTTTCAGGAAGTCGGCGACAACAGGCAGTGGCTTGCGCTCGCGCGGCGGCTTTTCTTCCTCCGGCTCCGGGCTGACCGGGCGCTTCGGACCGCTATAGACCGGCGGCTGCGTCAGCACGTAATCGTCGAGCGCGATGCTCTGGCGTTCGCGGCGCTTGGCGTTGCGGCCCTTTCGCTTCTCGGAGACCGCCGTCCAATAGGCGCCGGCCTCCTCGTCGAACGCGGCGCGCGCTTCCTGATACTCCTTGAGCTTGCGGCGATATTCGGCGATCGCCTGCGGCGAGGCGGCTTGCGCCATGGCGTTGGTGGTCGAGGGAGGAGGCGGCTCGTTCGCCACGGCCGGCGGCGCCCCCGCCAGCAGCGCGAGCGCGACACATAAGGAACCCATGCGAATCAATGGCAGGCGCATGGCCCCCTTGTAGCAAGCGTGCCCGCGATGTCAGCCCCTGAAGGCAGCGACATTACGTGGCGGTCATCTTCCCTTCTGTGATGAGGGAAACCGATCGCGCGATCACTCCTGCTCGACGCCGCTGGCCTTCACCAGTTGCGACCACTTCTTCTCATCCTTGTCGATGAAATCGGCGTAATCTTCCGGCGTGCCGGGCGTAATCTCCGTACCGTCATTGGCGAGCTGCTTCTTCACCTCGTCGCTGGCCAGCGCGTCACGCAACGCCTTGTTGAGCTTGTCGATGATCGGCCGCGGCGTGCCGGCCGGTGCGACCAGCCCGTAATAAAGCGAGGCGTCGAAGCCGGCGAGGCCTGCTTCAATCATCGTCGGCACATCAGGCAACAGGCTCGAGCGGGCGACGCTGGTGACCGCCAGTCCACGCAATTTGCCGGCGGCGATATTGGGGTGCGAAGCGGGGATCGGCGCAAACGCCATCGGGATGTGGCCGCCGAGCAGATCCGTCAGCGCAGGACCCGTGCCCTTGTAGGGAATGTGCACGAGCCTGATGCCGGCGGCGCGGGCGAAATATTCGCCGGTGATGTGGCTGGCGGTACCCGCACCGGCCGAGCCGAAATTGACCTTGTCGGGATTGGCCTTGGCATAGGCGATCAGTTCGGCCACCGTCTTGGCCGGAAATGAGGGATTGACCACCAGCGAATTCGGCGCGTTGCCGATCATGCCGATCGGCGCAAAATCCTTGCGCGGATCGTAGCCGGGATTCTTGTACAGCGAGGGGCCGATCGCGAGCGTGCCGGTGTATCCCAATAGCAGCGTGTAGCCGTCTGGATCGCTCTTCGCGACCGCCTTGGTGCCGACCGTGCCGCCGGCGCCCGGGCGGTTATCGACCACGACTTTCTCGCCGAGCAATTCGCTCAATTTGTCGGAAATCGCGCGCCCGACGATCGAGGTGCTGCCGCCCGGTGCGAACGGAATGACCAGGGTGATGGCGCGAGCGGGATAGTTTTGCGCGTGTGCCGCGGGCGCGATGAGACCGAGGATGATGGCGGCGGCGCCGAACCATTTCTTGCAGGTGAGCATAGAGACGAGCTCCCGGAACTACTTTTCTTGTTGATGCCGCATCGTCGCCCAAACGATCCGCATGCGCAACCCGGCTTGCGCAATGCCGGACTACCGCCACGCAAACACCGGCTGTTCCAGCTCTGCGACGCGTGTGTCGCGTCCCGCCAGCACCTCGGCGAACTGATAGATCAGCGCTGCCGTTGGCGCGTGGATGTGCTGGCCGGCGTGGCGAAAGCGGATCACGCGCCGGGTGCTTTCGGGGATCGTGGTGAAGCTGAAGACATCGTTCCGCTCGATGTCGTCGAGCGCGACGCGATGCACCGAGGCGACCTCCGCTGGATTGGGGATGACGTCGGCGCCAGTGCCGACCCAGACCACCACAGGGGTGATGAGGTAGCCCGAGCGCGTCGGGTAATCATCGAGGAGGCCGAGCACATCAGCCTCGCCCAGGCCGACCCCGAGTTCTTCATGCAGTTCGCGCAGCGCCGCCTGCGCCTGCGTCTCGCCATGGTCGCAGCGCCCGCCCGGCAGCGCCCATTGGGCGGCGTGCGAGCGCAGGGTCGCCGCGCGGCGGGTCAGCAGGAAGGCCGTGCCGCCGCTGGCCTCGGCCTCGGTCAGCGCAATGGCGACCGCGGCGCGCTTCAGCGGGGACGTCGCCTCAACCGATGGCGCCCGCGCGAACGCGGCGCAGAGCTCTGCGATATTCCGCCGTGTGGTATCGTCAAATGACCGGGCCATCCCGCTTGACTACAACATCGGCGCATCGGATGAAACGACCCGGACAGCATGACAGCCTGCAGGAAACGGAACGCACGACATGACAGCCAGGGCCGCGGACAAGCTCAAATCCGACTGCTGGAAGATCGTCGATACCACCGGCTTCCTGCACCTGATCGGTCCCCTGTGGCAACGCGTGGTCGACGGCACGCATGAATATGCACTCCTCACCGAGGACAAGCACCACAACCGCCGCGGCCTGGTGCAGGGCGGCGTCATCATGACGTTCGCGGATCGCACCTGCGGCATGACCGCCCGCTACGCCTCGGGCAAGCCGACGCTGGCGACAGTGCAGCTCGATACGCACTTCGTCGAGGCCGGCAAGATCGGCGAGCTGCTGGTGTCGAAGCCGCATGTGGTGCGCTCCACCCGCAGCCTCATCTTCATCACGACGGAAGTGACCGTCGACAGGCGCTGCATCGCGATGGCGAGCGGCGTGTTCAAGATATTGAAGAGCGAGGGTTGAGGACCACCCATGCAATACCGCCAACTTGGCCGCAGCGGCCTGAAGATTTCGCCGATCTGTCTGGGCACCATGATGTTCGGCGGGCCGACCGACGAAGCGACGTCGGCGCGCATCATCGCGCAGGCACGCGGAGCCGGCGTCAACTTCATCGACACCGCGGACGCCTATAATGGCGGCCAGTCCGAGCAGGTGGTCGGCCGCGCGATTTCGAACCAACGCACCAACTGGGTGCTGGCGACCAAGCTCGCCAACCCGATCGGCGACGATCCCAATCGCGGCGGGCTGTCGCGGCGCTGGGTGCTGCAGGCGGCCGAGGAGAGCCTGACGCGGCTCGGCACCGACTTCATCGACATCTACTACCTGCACAAGGAGGACCACGCCACGCCGCTGGAGGAGACGGTGCGCGCGATGGGCGATCTGATGCGCCAGGGCAAGATCCGCTATTTCGGCGTCTCGAACTACCGCGCCTGGCGCATCGCCGAGATCTGCAACATCTGCGACAACAACGGCATCGACCGCCCGATCGTCAGCCAGCCCTATTACAACGCCATGAACCGCATGCCCGAGGTCGAGCATTTCCCGGCCTGCGGCTATTACGGCCTCGGCATCGTGCCCTACAGCCCGCTGGCGCGCGGCGTGCTGACCGGGAAATACGCTCCCGATGCGGCGCCCGACAAGGAGACCCGCGCCGGCCGCGCCGACAAGCGCATGATGCAGACCGAATGGCGGCCGGAATCGCTGCGCCTTGCCCAGGAGATCAAGCGGCACGCCGAAGCGCGCGGCATCACCGCCGGGCAGTTCGCGGTGTCATGGGTGCTGAACTCCGCTTTCGTCAGCGGGGTGATCGCCGGCCCCCGCACCGAGCAGCAATGGGACGACTACATCAAGGCGCTCGACTACCGCTTCACCGCCGAGGACGAGGCGCTGGTCGACCGCCTGGTGGTGAGCGGCCATCCCTCGACGCCGGGATTCAACGACCCGGGCTATCCGATCGAGGGACGGCGGGCGCGAACGGACGGCGCCGGCCGCTAAAAAAGTCAGGTGCGCCAAGCGCTGCCCGACCCTGGAGCGATGGGTAACCGGATAGTAACCTCGTTGGCGGAATTTCCTTGCTCCATGGCGGAGGTCCATGCGGTGAACGAGCACAGAACAACACCCCGGCGCCGGCAGTTGAAGGCCGGCCGGATTTCGTTCGGCGGCGGCGCGATCGACTGCACCGTCCGCAACCTTTCCAGGACCGGCGCCGCGCTCGAAGTGAGCTCTCCCGTCGGCATTCCCGAGCACTTCACGCTGGTGATCGAGGCCGATCACATCACTGTTCCGTCTCATGTCATGTGGCGCAAGGAGCGGCGGATCGGGGTTCATTTCGAAACCTGACCGCTACCGCCGCCGCGCGCGGCCCGCGGCCGCACGCGACTTTTCCTTGTCCCCAACGATCAGAGCGAGCGGCCTGCCCCGCCGTCTCAGTGCCGCGATTCGAGGCTGATGATGATCCCGGTCGGCTCGGGCTCGTGCGGCGACAGTTTCGTCAGCGTCTCGTCGGTCCAATAGGCAAGGTTGACGATCATGCCGACCGGCGTCTCCGGCTCGGACGTCTCGGCGGGCTCGAGCACGTTGAGACCGCCGCTGTCGATGAAGAACGTGTGATCGCCAAACATGCTGGCCAGTTGCGGAACCACCGGATGATCGTCGGGCAGCGCCTGCGCCTCGAATTGCGTCAACGCGCGTTCCACCTGTGCAGCGTTCAATTTCATGCACGACTCCTTCACTCTTGGTCCTGGTTGTCTCAACGCGCTCGACATAAGCGAATTGAGTTCGGGACAGTGGTGACTGATTGCATCGGTTCAAGGCTGGCAGACGAATTAAATTCGCAATGTTCCGCGCAAGCTGGAAGGAAGTCGCGCGGCTACGCATGGAACCGTGCGGAACACGACGCGCTCGCGGAACGATCGCTATCTGCGATCAGGAATCGGATGTCGCCTCGCCAGTTCATCGAGCGGCAGATGCGCCTCGGCATCGCTTAGCGCGAAACGGACGATGACGTCCTGGCGGCCGACCTGGCCCCACAGTCCCTCCGACGACCACTTCTGCGGCATCGGCCCGCGCAGACCTTCGACCCACACAAAATACCATTCCGTCATGGACGCACCTTATCCGGCCGTGCCAACTGCCCGCTTCAGTTCAGCGGACGCCAGATGCGAACATCGAACTCACCGGATCGGGCGCGCAGCTCATCCTCCAGGGGACGGCAACGAACGCGACTATTGCTCGGACGACAGGTGGATCATCTGGCGCCCGCTGTTCATCGCCTTGAGGCTGTTGACGTAGCTCTCGGGACGCTGCCAGCGGTGCGGAACCTTCAATCCCATGAACTCTGCGATGCTACCGATAAACGAAGTGCAATTGGTCGTCTCGGCGTTCCAGACCGGCGAACTCGCCTGCAATTTCTTGATGTAGGCGAAAACCCTTTTTGCGTCCGGCTCATTCAGGTAGACGCGGTAACTGGCGGTCAGGTACTGCGGATCAAGATCGCCATAGCTTGCCTTGGTCTCGGACGGCACCCACGTCAGGTGACCGAGTACGTAAGGCAAGGTGTTCCCCGCTGGGGTAAGGCCCGCGACTTCGACTGCTCGCTCGCTTGTCTTCCCGAACCAGACGAAAGCATGTCCCCAGCTCGCCGCCGTTCTGGCTCGGAAGTCCACGTAGTACGGGCCCTTTGCCGATCCCGCTCGGGAACTCAAACGTTCCGGGCTCCCCGCGCGAGTGTCGATCTCGCGCGCAGAAGCTGGATGGATTGCGCACTGAAGCAGGACAGCGAGCGTGAATCCCGCAAGCAAGCATAGTGCTGATCTCTTGGGCCTGTCTGCCACGGTTCACCCTTCGACGGTCGGCGACAACGGTCGGAATCAACCAGTCCCGAGTCAATACCGTGCGTAAGGCCGCGCCGCGACGGGCGTCTTGCCGATCGGAGTCTTCCCGATTGGGGTTTTGCCAATCGGCATCTTGCCGATCTGGGCCTGCTGATAGACGGGCTGCGGGCGCGGAATGTCGGCAGCGCCAGCGGCAGTCACCAGGGCAAACGTCGCACCCGCTACAATCACAATCTTCATCACGGTACTTTTCCTCTACGTTGGAAGTAGCCAGGCAGTCAGCCGCGTTCCCCTCTGCCACGCCGCAAGCATGCATATCCGAATACGTCCACAGTGCGGCAGATCGGACGCGTTCGAGCCATAGGTCTGCAGTGCGGCGGATATGAGACAGGGCGGGAACCCGGCTAACGGCCCGCCTTGGACAGATTGGCAAGACTTGCCGCCAACTCATCGCTTCGGAACGGTTTGGCGAGGCGTGCCAGATCCGGCGTGATGCCTTCGCTCCTGGCGTAACCTGACACGATCAGGATTTGAAGTTCGGGATACCTGGCGCGAAGCGTAAGGCCGAGATCGATACCGCTCATGCCCGGCATGAGATGATCCGTGACAAGTAATGTCGGCCGCATGCCGTCGTCGATGCGTTGTAGGGCATCCTCTGCCGAGGCCGCTTCGACAACGGTGTATCCGAGGTCGCTCAGCATCTCGGCCGTGCTCATTCGCACCAGCGGCTCGTCATCGACCAGCAGCACCGTGCCGGACGTAAATGGCCGCAGCTTCGGTTGAGGCGCGTCAATGGCCGCTCCTGCCATCGCACGACTGACCGGCAGCCAAAGCTCCACCGTCGTCCCCGCGCCCGGCGCACTCCTTATCGTCAGCGCACCACCGAGCTGCGACGCAAGGCCGTGGACCATCGAGAGGCCGAGCCCCGTTCCCTGCCCGACGCCCTTGGTGGAGAAAAACGGTTCGATGGCGTGAGCCAATGTCGCTTCGTCCATCCCGACGCCGCTATCCGCGACGGATATGCAGACATAGTCGCCCGGCTCCAGACGCGACGCATGGATGAGGTCGATGCGCTCGGCCTTGGCCGAGATGCGCAGCGTGCCTCCGCCGGGCATGGCGTCCCGGGCGTTCACGCTGAGGTTCAGTATCGCCATCTCGATCTGGTTGGGATCGGCCATCGCGTCGGGAAGCGCCGCGGGAGTATCCACCGTCACCTGTATCTGCGGCCCCGTCGTGCTCGAGATCAGATCGCCCATCTCGGCAACAAGCTGGCTGATGTTGACGGGAACGGCCTGCAGCGGCTGCCGGCGCGCGAACGCAAGCAGACGCTGTACCAGGGTCTTTGCCCGATCGGCCGCCTGCGATGCTCCGGCGATCAGGCGATGCTCGCGCTCGCCGCCGACGCCTTTTCGCTGAAGCATGTCGAGCAGGCCGACAATCGGTGTGAGCAGATTGTTGAAGTCGTGGGCAACGCCCCCTGTCAGTTGGCCCATCGCCTCCATCTTCATGGCCTGACGCAAGGCTTCCTCGGCCTGTGCGAGCCGCGCCTGCTCCTCCAGACGGTCCGTGACGTCGACCCCGGTCAGGAACGCGCCAATCCGCCTGCCGTCCGGGGCGAGAAGGGTCTCGAACTTCATTTCGTAGACCCGCCGGTCGAACCGCGGATCGCCGAACTCATCGATGTCAGTGAAAGCCTCGCCGCCTAGCGCACGTTCCCATATCGCGGCTGCCGCGGCGAGATGCTCGGGCCGATCGACGAGAAAATCGTGCAATTTCTCTCCGACCTTTGGCCGCTTGCCATAGATGCGCTGATACGCATCCGCGCACGACGAGTTGATGGCCAGCCAGCGATAATCGAGATCGAGCGCCTGGATTTGCCCGTCGGTGGTTTCCACGATGGTGGCGAGCAGGTTACGCTCGGCCGTGCGTTCGGTCACGCGCTGTTCGAGGGTCGCGGTCAACTCCTTGTAGCGGGCTTCGCTCGCGCGCAGCCGCGCCTCTCCCAAAACGCGTTCGGTTGTTTCGGACACGATGCATAGAACACCGCCGACCGAGCCATCATCGTCCGGCACGGCGGAATAGGACACATCCCAATAGCTCGTCTCGCCGTAGCCGTGACGTTCGACATAGAAGGGGCGATCCCTGGCAGCAAACGTTTTCCCGGTTTGGCGGACCCCAGCCAGGAGCGGCTGGAGATCGTCCCACAACTCTCCCCAGTTCTCGATCGCCGGACGGCCGAGGGCGCGAGGATGATTGAGGCCGATGCCCGGGGCATAGGCATCGTTGTAGAGCGCGACGAAATCATGACCCCAGAACAGCACGATCTGGGCCTGCGCGGCGAGCAGCATGCCGACCGTGGTCTTCAGCGCCTGCGACCAATCGCCGGGCGCGCCGAGCGGTGAAGCGGACCAGTCGAGGGCGCGGATCATTGCGCCCAGCTCGCCTCCGTCGGCGAGAAAGTTCAATGTCATCGACTGCCGAGCAGGTTTCTCCGACAGCACCGAACTCCCCGCGACGCGCCACATGGGCGCTGCGGCCCCGACCTGCATGGTCGGAACCGTCACGCCCGTTTGGCATTGCTAATTCCCGATGCCGGATTTGGTTCCGTCGATCGGCGCCAGGCGCGGGACTCGCCTGCCGATCAGGATGGACGCACGACGGCGCCGGTCGGCGTGGCAAAGCCCTGCATGGTCCTGATGCGCTTCTCGAGCCACCAGCCATATTCGGGTGACCAGTCCTCGAAACGGCTGTTGATGCCGAGATCGTGCGCCCAATGGTGGGCGATGTTGGGATTATACTGCGATTGGCGGCCGATCGCGATCAGATCGGCCTGGCCGCTCTCGAGGATGGCTTCCGCCTGCTGCGCCTCCAGGATCAGGCCGACCGCCATCGTGGGAATGTCGGCTTCCTTCCGCACCCGCTCGGCGAACGGCACCTGAAAGCCGAGGCTGCGTGTGACCTGCGCGGCCGTTGCAGCACCGGCGATGCCGCCCGACGAACAGTCGATCACGTCGACCCCGCGCGCCTTCAGTTCACGCGCCAGCGCCACGGTGTCATCCATGTTCCAGCCTTCCACGGTGCCGTCGACGGATGACACGCGCACGAACAGCGGCATGGTGTCAGGCATCTCGCGACGCACCGCTTCGACGATCTGAAGCGGCAGGCGCATCCGCCCGGCGCGATCACCGCCATACTCGTCATTGCGCGTGTTCGAGACCGGCGAGAGGAACGACGCCAGCAGGTAGCCGTGCGCCATGTGGACCTCGATGATGTCGAAGCCGCCGTTGACGGCATTGCGGGCGGCGTTGGCCCAGGTGGCCGGCATCGCCCTGCATTCCTCGGTCGTGAGTTGCCGCGGCGTCAGCCAGCCCGGCGCGACAGGCTCGGCGGTCGGCCCGACCGGCTGCCACAGCTTGGCGCCGGCCTTCAAATTCGCTTCCGTCAGCGGCCCCATGCCCTGCATCGCGGTCTGCGAGGATGACTTTCGTCCGCCATGGGCGAGCTGGATGCCGATCGCGGTGTCCTGACGATGCATGAACTCGATCAGCGGCTTGAAGCTCGACGCCTGGGCCTCATTCCAGATGCCGAGATCGTGCTCGTTGATGAGGCCGACCTCCTCCACGCCCGTGGCCTCGACAACGACCAGCCCGAAGCCGCCCAGCGCGTAACGGCCGAGATGCACGAGGTGAAAAGTGCCGCAGGTGTGGCCGGGATCGCAGCGATAATGAACCATCGGCGGGACGACGAGCCGGTTCTTGAGCGTCAGATCTCGAATGGTCAGCGGCTGAAACAGTCTTGGCCGCGACGCTGCGCTGCCATTTGGTCCGTCGGTCACTCCACGCTCCCCGGCTTCATCGTTTCATGCATCAAAGCAGCTTCCCGCAGCCGCTGGAAGATGGTTTTGCGCGTGCTGGATTTGCCCTTGTCGCGGGACTATGATGTGGAGCGGCTCGCGCCCTTCTCAGGAGGTCCGACCATGGCACGAAACGTCTTTTTCGCGATTGCGCTGATCGGCGCCGGAGTGCTGCTCAACTCACCTTCCCACGCACAGCATTGGCAATGTGAGGACAGGGCTGCGAACTGCATCGGCAGGTGTACCGACCGCTTGGCGGGAATCAGCGACTGGGGACGCCAGAGCAAGTGTTATCGCTGCGACCGGCAGGTGATCAAATGCATGGTCAGCTCGAACCTGCGCCGGCACAGTTCTTACTGAATCCGATGGCATGGCTGTGAAGGTGGGCCTGGAGGCGGCGTGACGCCCTCGACCGCACGTATCGTCGCAGTCTTGCTGGTGGCCTCTCCTGCCGTTGCCCCGCCCAACAAAAAATATCGAAAACAACCCCATGCAAAGTAGCCGGCATCTGCCGGCACAATGGCGGGAGCATTTGCGAACCATTTGACACGTCGGGCAAATCACCGGCACGATGGCATCATCGGCGCATAAAAATCCGGCGATCGACGCGCTTTGGGTGGTCAGAACCGCCTCCAGTATGATTAGATCGCGGCCCACGGGGCGCATTCGGTCAGCCAATGTTTTGGTACGTGATCCTTATTTCGGTCGCCACGGCCGGCGCGCTTGCGTGGTTTGCGCTCGAGCTTGTGGGCCGTCCCGTTCGAAAGTTCTTCGAGCTGCGACGGTCGGTGCACGATCACATGCTTTCGCTGGCCGATGTCCCGACGCCGCAGGCGCGCGAGACCTGCGTGACGTCGGAACAGATACGGCGATACGATCTCGACCTGAAAAAGGCGCGCGAGGCGCAATGCATTCTGCGGGATCTGGCCTCTCGGATGGTGGCGTTTGCCGCGAATGAAAGGGCGGCGAGCTTCGCCATCAGGCTGTTTGGCTTTGACGCTTCGGCTGCGGGCAGCGCGCTGATGAAGCTCGCGGATGCGCTCGACCGCCACGGGCCGCAGCGCGCCAGCTTTCACAGGAATGTTGAGGGAGCGTTGCGGCTCTAGCTCTGCCGTCTGGCTCAAGCCTTCCGGCGTCCGAACTCCCTGGCCGCGGGACTGTGAACCTCCTGTCGCCACGGTGGGGGCGGCGGGCTCGCTCTCTCAAAGCTGCTTGCCGTGATGGGATCGGGAGCGGCCGGGCGCGAGATGATTTGCTTCGGCTCGACATGGCCGAAGATGCGGCGCAGCAGCTTTGGTTTCAGGATTCCGATGACGACCAGTGCGAAGAGCAGAATCGGCATGAAGTTCGAGGGAAGCGTCGGAGGCTCGGGAGCGCGCGACGATTTGTCGGCATTTCCGGCCGGCCGCTGGCTAGTGAAGGTGCCGCTGCTCGCCGCCTGCCCGCCAAACGTCGAGCCGTAGGCATTCGCCGGCGGAAGTACCGGCTTGTCCTTGGCCCCCGGGCATTTGCCGTCCGGATAGGATGGGCCGGAGCAGAACGGTCCGGAATTCACCATGCGGGCGATGTCGACCATTTCGGCCGGATTGAACGTGCCGATCAGCCTCTTGAGATTGCCGTCCTTCGGCCAGTAGATGTACAGCGCGACCGCGCAGGACGCGATCAACGGAATGATCAGCCTGGGCGCCAGGCCGATCAGGTTGCGGCGCTCGTTCAGTTGCCACTCTTCCCAGGCGATGCAGGCGTTGTGCCACTCGCGGAACGTCTCGCGATCGGTGAGGTACAGCCAGAAAATGTTGGTGGCGGGCGGCCGCGGCTTCTCGAGCGGCTTGCCCGACGCATCGAGCGGATAGTTCAACGCGACCGCGCGCGGACGCCGTCCGAATTGCGGCTGCGCCGGGCCACGACTGTCACGTCGCGACCGCGCGGGATTCATCAGCTCCTGCCCCAGCGTGGCGATGGCGTCCAGCCTGTCGTTGATACTGGGATGGCTGCCGCCGTCGTGATCGGCCGGCCCGTCGAACAGCAGGCCCTCGACGCGCGCGCTGCCATGGAAGACGCCGCGACCGCCGATCTTGTTGATCGCGCCGATCAGGGCTTCCGGAAAATGCGTGACCCTGATCGCCTCGCCGTCGGCAACGTAGTCACGTCCCAGCTTCAGGCTGCGCCGCGCCGCGCGCGCGAGCCGCATCGACATCGCCGTCGCCGCGCCGCCGGCGAGCAGCACCAGCAGCATCGGCGGGATCGCCAGCGGGATGATCATCTGGCGCCAGTCCTCGAACCGCAGCGGATTGTTCATCCGCAGGATGACGGCGGTTCGCATCAGCGCGTGGTTTGCGGCCAGCAGTTTCGTATCGCCGTGGCGGATATGCGACGCCTCATGGGCGAGAACCGCCGCCAGTTCGTCGTCATCGAGCCTGTCGAGCAGGCCGCGCGTGACCGCGATCAACCCTGCCGTCGGCCCCTCGCCCACGGTCACCGCATTGGGCTCGCTCGTGTCGATGATTCCGAAGCGCGGCAGCCGCACCCCGAGCGCGGTGCATTGCTCTTCGGCGATCGCTACGAAGCGCGGTTCGTCCTGGCGCGTTACGATCCGCACGCCGAGCGTCTCCATCACGGCCCTGGCATGGCCGCGATACATCCACCAGAACATGAAGCCGGTCAGCGCGGCGATCGGCAGCGCGTAGCGGACGGCATAACCGATGGGGTTCGAGAGGATGGTATGCTCATGGTCCCACATCAGCAGCGGCATCGTCAGCACAAACGCTCCGATCACCTCGAACGACACGATATAGGCAAGCACCAGCCATGCCGTGCAGCGCCGGTTGTGCGCGGCGTGCGTGATGTAGCCGTGAACCGCCATGACGCCGGCTCCTCAGGAATCAGAGGCTGACCTTGACCGGTTCCGCGAATTCCGAGCGCCGTTCGCCGAGCGTGAACTTTTCGCGCGCCGTATTCGCCCCGAGACGTGCGATCAGATTGCCGGGGAACGCGCGGCGAACGCCGTTCAATTCCTCGACCGCCAGATTGTAGAATTTGCGCGCCGCGGTGATGCGATCCTCGATCCGGATCAGGTCCGCGCGAAGCGTGCTGTAATGGGCGGCGCTGGCCAGCTCCGGATATTTTTCGCTGACCGTGAAGAGGTTTTGCAGCACGTTGGCGATCTGCGTATCGGTCTGGATCACGCCACCGCCGCCGCTGAGCGCCTCCAGCGCATCGATGCGGGCGTCCAAGACGTCGCGGATCACGTCGTGTTCCTTGGCCGCGAAGGCGCGGACCACCTCGACCAGGTTTCCGATCAGCGTGTGGCGTTCGATCAGGAGCGCATCGACGTCGCCGAACGCGGCATCCGCGCGCTCGTCGAGCTGGCCGATCAAGGCGTGGTGCGAACGGATTTTCAGCGCGAGCCAGAGCACGGCGCCGATCGCGAGCCACAGCCACCAGTGATCCAGCGCGAAATTGGCGGCGCGGACCAGGCGCCCGGAAAAGTCGATGGCTTGTAGGAAGGTTTCGCCTGAAGTTGAAGACATGATGGCTCCCCGAGACGCGGATTTTCAGGAACACCCCTACATTCCGCCGACTAAGATTCCGCGCGGGCGATAGCTCAAATTGTACCGAGTTCGGCGAGATCGGTTTAAGACGGCGGCCGAAAGTGAAAGATCCTGCGATACCGGGTTTGAGCACAGCAAGGGCCCGAAGACGTTGAGATCACGGACTGTCATTAGGAGTTTGCACATGGCGAAGAAACTGCCGCCGATCCACCCCGGCGAAATATTGCGGGAAGAATTTCTCGTTCCGCTCGAGTTGACAGCTTACGCCGTCGCGGCCGCGGTGCACGTGCCGCGCACCCGGATCGAACGCATCGCGCGCGAAGAAAAGCCGGTGACGGCGGATACCGCGCTGCGGCTCGGCAAGTTCTTCAGCACCGGCGCCGCATTCTGGATGAACATCCAGGCGCGCTTCGACCTCGAAACCGCCGAGGACGTGCTCGCGCCGCAGATCAGGAAGATCGTGTCTTACAAGGCGGCGTGAAGGTGTCGGCCGATCAGCAAGTAGCCCGCATGAGCACAGCGCCATGCGGGACGACACCAACAGGAATCCCGGATGTCGCTTCGCTCATCCGGGCTACGCTTGCTGATTCCCGGCCGGATAGACCACCTTCCCGTCAGATTGAACGATGGCGCCTTGAGTAAGGCGGGCAGGCTCCAGGCGGCCCTGCCCCAGGATGTGGAAGACGGTTTCCCCGCACGCGATGAGATGGTCGGTGACGATGCGGCGGTGACAGCGCCACCATACCGCTTCCGAACACATGATCGCGCAACGTCGCCGGTGGCCCTTGTCGCGCAGATGCGCAAGGCCCGCATGAAACTGCGCCGACAGTGCATAATCGGCATAGTTATGAAAGCTCTCGTTGGTCCAGAAACCGTTGACGGCCGGCGACAGGCTTCGCGTCTTGCCGCGAAGACCGCCCAGCGCCGCCACATGCTCGTAGGCGATGCCGAAGGGCGCCAGGGCTTCGGGAAGCGTATCCTTGTTGAATTGCGGATTGGTTCTCGACCGCGGCACCGTCCTGATGTCTGCGACAAGGTCGATCTCGTTTCCCGTCAAGAGCGCAACGAACTCGTCGAGGCTTCGGTTGGAATGGCCTATCGTGAAGAACGGAAGCGTCACGCGCTGCCTGCGCTACGCATGATCGAGCGCGCTCCCCTTATGAGCTGCGATATGGTCGGTCTTGTCGCTCTTGATTTCATATTGAGGATCGTCGGGCGAGGCGCGGCGCACATGACCCTTGTAATCGAAATCATGGGTGTGAATGGCGATGATGGTTCCCGAGACCCGGCCGGCCTCGGAATTCCATCTGACGTGATCGCCGATTTTGAACCTCTTGCCCATTTGAGGCTCCTTCGTGGAAACCTGGTCACGAACGAACTGCGAAGAGGAAATGACCTCCGCCCGGTCCAAACGATTTTCATAGCTATCAGGTTCCCGCTCGTGATTGGTCGCGCTATCGCACGCCGCGATGGCGACCCTCGCACTGCGATTTTCAGGCCGCATCTTTACCAGACAACTCAAATACTTACGCGTTCCGGAGATGTCTGATGTCGCTTGGAAAATCAATGAGAGCTTTTGTCCGGCTCAGGAATGAGCGGCCTACGCCACCGCAAGCATGAACCGATCCGGCTGCTGTGCCGTCCAACTGCATGAGTGTCACGACGTATCCTTCATCCGGCCGCAACACTGGTTCCCGCTTCGGCGGTAAAGCGCCGTATCACCAACAAGGCGACCACGTCGCGAAATGGATGCTCGAAGACCGCCCATGTCCAATGATGAACCCCAGATGACAACAGGTTCGAAAATCGCCGCCGGCGTGATCGCGACGGCGCTGTGCGCCATTCTCCTCACCGGCCTGGTGACGGGCGATCTCTCCCACGGCCGCTACACCTATTTCAACCGCGCAACCGATCCGTTGTTCTTCTGGGCATATATCGGGCTGTTTTCGGTCGGGGCGGTGTCTGCGGCGCTGTTCGCGCTTGGTCGCATAAAGCCGCCGCCGCCGGCTGAGTATGTTGCGCACGTGCGGCGTCAAACGGCGACGCGCTTTGCTTTCCTCGCGCTGCTCGGCGCCGCCGGGTCGGGCTATTTCTGGATCAGCGAACGGCTGGACAATTCTCAAAATGTGGTCGCCGGGATGGCCGGGTGGCTGGCGTTGGGTCTGCTCGGGCTGGCGGCGTGGCCGCCGGTGCTCCCGCCGGGGCGGGCGCGCACCGCGCTTCGCGCGCTCGGAACGGCCGCCGCTGTTGTGGCGGCGACGATGATCTACCGATTGGAGTAGTGTATCATATCGCTCTGCAGAACACGGGCTTGCTTCGTCTTAACTCACGGCGTCTCCGCAATAGACAACAGACACGGACCTTTGATCGCGTGTCTGCAGATCCATGCAGGATGGGGGCTGCGCATGACCGACCTGATCGGCAAGGTGACCGACGTCAACCAGACGCTGGCCTATGGCGGCCAGAAGATGGGCAAGAAGGTTCTGCGGCGTGGCGCCCTGGCGGTCGCCGTCTGCGGCATCCTGGTCTGGCTCGGGCCGGACAAGCCGTTCGAGTGGTTGGTGGCGGTCGCCGGCCTCGCGGTTGGCATTCCGCTCACGATCTATGGTCTCGTCAAATGGCTGGCCCCGCCGACGCCCGCCCTGGTAATCTCGCCGCAAGGCATCCGCCAGTACCTCGACTTCGTAAAGGCCATCGACATTCCCTGGCATGAAGTGCGTGCGGTGGACTCCGCCGAGATCAGCGGCAAGGTCGGCCGCGATTATTATCACCTGCACAACGTGACCGTGGTGCTGGTCACACGCACATTCTACGATCGGCATATCCATGTCCGCTCGTGGGTCATGCGCGGCCCGGCCTGGCACATGCTCTACATTCCCAAGGACGACATGGTACAGGTCGCGCTGCATCATGAAACGGTGGAAGCGTCGGCGGCGGAGTTGCGCGAGGCAGTCGAATGGCGCTGGAAGGCCTTCCGTGACGTAAAGCCGAAAACGGAAAGCGTCGGCGGCGGATGGACCAGGCGCCGCGCGTGATCTGGTTGATCGGGCGAAGGACGCATCTGTTGCAGCAAGTAGCCCGCATGAGCAACGCGATATGCGGGACGACACCAACAAGAATCCCGGATATCGCGTCGCTCATCCGGGCTATGCTTGCTCTTTCGTCTACGTTTTCGGATTACAGTTCCTCGGCTTCGCGATCTTGCGCGCCGTGAACGATAGACACGATGACGACTTCCTCACGATCTTCGAAGACATTGTAGACAATGATATATGGCCATTCGAGAAGCTCACGCGTGCCTTCAACAAGACCAGGGCGCCCCATGTAGCTCAGTTCGGGGCTTTCGAGCCGCATGACCTTGCTTTCGATGCGCGCGATCATGTTCAGCGCGGCTCGCGGATTGTCCTTGGCGATCCAGGCAAAGATGCGATCAAGGTCGTCGCTCGCGGCGGGCTCGAACGTAACCTTCATGCTCAAGACGAGCGGAAACGCTTGAAAACTTCTTCGGCAGGGATTCTTCGCGGGTTCGGGCCAGCGAGCCGCCGTCGTACCTCTGCGGCTTGGTCGTCGGTCAGCCGTAGCGCGCTGCTGTCCTGTTCTTCCATCAGTTCGACCATATGCGCGACATCCGCCTGCCGCTCAGGCGGCCAAGTCAGTACGCGATCGAGGATTTCCTTCAGCTCCGCTTTGGTCATATTCGAATGATATCACATCAGCCGTCCAACTCACAGACGGTCGAAGTGAAGTGTCGGTAGCACACGATATGTCCGGTTTAGGTAGCACACGATCTGTCCGGTATTTTGGCCCTTT
>OEIU01000609.1_pt1 | contig 31427 bp, 37 predicted proteins | sample 1539221 | NCBI WGS metagenome assembly OEIU01 (sample SAMN03792071, study PRJEB22550) | activated sludge metagenome | feature: wastewater treatment plant; material: activated sludge; isolation source: Wastewater treatment plant of a petroleum refinery complex | place: Argentina: Zarate | collected...
CGGTAACAAATCCGAGGCCGAGTTGCTGGGCAATCACCGAGCCCGCCACCGCAAGCGCCGCCAGCGTCACACGGGCGGTGGCGCCGAGCACGATGCCGATGGCGATCTCGTGCACCATGAGCACGCCGAGCGCAGCCATCGACGTCAGGTCGACGTGGTAGTCGTTGCGGTGCAGCGGCAGGAGGATCAACGTCAGCAGAAGCGCGATCGCGAGCTTGATGCGCACCGGGATGTTGCTTTCGCCAAATCCCGGCAACAGCATCACCATCGCTCCAACGCGGGCGAATACCAGCATGAAGGTGGCGGCAAGGGCCGGCAGTAGCGAAATGTCGACGCGCATCTAGTCACAATGCATCAACCGCCTATGATTCGCGACGATATCCGCATCATGTGACCGTGCAGCGAATCCGCCATGAATGGCAGCGCCAACAGCAGCGTCACGAAGATCGCGAGAATCTTCGGCACGAAGATCAGCGTCTGCTCCTGGATCTGGGTCAGCGCCTGGAACAGCGACACCACGACGCCAACCACGAGCCCGATCACCATCAGGGGTGACGACACCACCACGATGGTCCAGATCGCATCGCGCGCCACGTCGAGGGTTTCGGCACCGGTCATTGTTGTTTCTCGCTTGATTTCAATTGCACTGTCATTCCGGGGCGATGCGAAGCATCGAACCCGGAATCTCGAGATCCCGGGTCTGGTCCTTCGGACCATCCCGGGATGACGTCCCCACAGGGACGTCAGATCGGCATCTTCATGATGTCTTCGTAGGACTGGATCACGCGGTCGCGCACCGACACCAGCGTCGAGACCGCGACGTCGGTTTCCGCCACCGCCGTCACGACGTCCATGACGTTGGCCTTGCCCGAGGCCATCGCGATGGCCTGGGTGTCGGATTTCTTGCCGGCGTCCATCACGCTTCCGACCGCGTCCTTGAGCAGTGCGCTGAAGGACGGGCCGCCGGCGGTGGACTGGCTGCCCTTCTCGGCGCCGCCGGATTCCATGATGCGCGAAAGCGCGGCGTAGGCATTTGCTGCAACGGTCGGTGAAGCCATTTGCTATGGTCCCTGTTCAGGCCTTGAGGATGTCGAGGGTGCGTTGAATCATCCGGCGCGTGGCGCTGATGATGTTGAGATTGGCCTCATAGGACCGCTGCGCCTCGCGCATGTCGGTCATTTCGACCAGCGGATTGACGTTCGGATATTTGACGTTGCCGGCCGCGTCGGCCGCCGGATTGCTCGGCTCATGCTTGACGCGAAACGCCGACTGGTCGGGCCTGACCTTGCCGAGCGTCACCACGCGCGCATCCATCGTGCGGTCGAGCGCCGACGAGAATGTCGGCACCTTGCGGCGATAGGGATCGCCGCCCGCGGTCGGTGCGGTGGAGTCCGCATTGGCGATGTTTTCCGAGATCACCCGCATCCGCCCCGCCTGCGCCCGCAGGCCTGACGTCGCGATGCTCATCGAACGGGCGAAATCGCTTCCATCATCTGCCATGATCCGGTCCTCCTAAGACGCGGCGCGTCAGCGCTTGCCGATCGCGGTTTTGAGCAGGCCGAGGCTGCGGGTGTAGAGCGAAGTGGCGGCGGCGTAGTCCATCTGGTTGGCCGAGACCTTCAGCATCTGATCCTCCAGATTGACCGAGTTGCCGGCCGGCTTGGTCAGGAAGCCGCTCCTGCCGCCGTCCCCCCGGAAACTCGGCGCGCTGCCGGAGACGCCGATATGGGTGGCGCTGGTGCGCATCATGGCGAGCGAGCCCATCGCCCCGCCGACATTGCCGCCCTTGCTGTCGAACTTCGGCTCGACCAGGTCGCTCGGCCTGAAATTCGGGGTGTTGGCGTTGGACACGTTTTCCGCAAGCACGCGCTGACGTTCCTGGTGCCACTGCATCCTGGTGCGCAGCGCCGACAGGAGCGGAAGATCGTTGATGGCCATCGCAAGCGGCTCCCGTTAACCTCTGGCTGAAGCTGAGGTAGGCAGAATTTGCCCGGTGTATGGTTAACGGCTGGTTAAAATCCCGCGCGGCGGCCGAATGCCCCCTCCGACCACGGCAAAACGAGCGCCTTTTGGCCACGAAAGCTGCGTTAACCAGCAGCAACGACGCGGCTCGGTGCGCTCAGAAGTCGTTTTGGACCCGGCGATTCTTGGTCTATTAGTTAACCGGGCGGCGAGGCTCGCCGCGGGGAACAGGAAATAAGGCTGATCTCGGGCGTGATTCGCCGCATGCGGATCGCGCGGGGCTTGTTCCAGCGAGCGGGAATCGCATTCCCATGGGGAACAGGCTTGGACCGAGAAACCCAGGACGGCACTCGAGAGAACGGCCCGTGGCCGGGGACTAAAGAATGCAGACACTGACATTCCTCTTCGCATTCATCGCCGTTCTGGCGCTGATCGGCGTGGCCGCATGGCTGGTTCGCCGCTTCGCCAACAACCGCCTCGGAACCAATACCCAGCGCGGGCGGATGCCGCGCCTTGCCGTGATCGATGCTGCTGCCGTAGACGGCCGCCGGCGCCTCGTGCTGGTACGGCGCGACAATGTCGAACACCTCCTGATGATTGGCGGCCCGAGCGACATCGTGGTCGAACCCAACATCGTGCGCGCGATGCCCAACCGCGATCAGATGGGCCCGCGCCCGTCGGTCGGCGAGCAGCCCCCGCGCATCGCACCGCTGCCGGATGCCGCCTGGAGCGACGAGGCGGCAAGAGAGGCCGTCCGCCCCGATGTGCGCCCGGCCGAGTCCTTCGATCAACATGCCGAACCGCAAATGCCGGAGCCTCCGCCGCGTCCCGCACGGCCGGCCTTCCCCGACGAGGTTCGCCGCCCGGCGCCGCCGCCGCCCATGCCCGAACGCCGCAGCGATCCATTGACCGGCTTTGCGCCGGAACCGATCAACGGCCGCGCCGACGGGGCCCCGCCGCGCCTGCCGCGCGGTGAGCCAATGATGCCGCGCCCGCAACGCGAGTTGCCCAAGCGCGAGGCTCCCGCGGTCCGTGAGGCACCGCCGATCCGCGAAGTATTGCCGGTTCGCGAGACGCCGGCCCGCGCGCCCGAGCGCTCCGTAGCGCCACCACCTGCGCCGCCGCCGCCACCCGCCCCTCCGGCCCCCGCGCCATCGAGCGCCGACCAGAATCTCGCCGAGATGGCGCAGCGCTTGGAAGCCGCCTTGCGCCGGCCGGCCGAGCCGGTCGCGCCGCCGGTCGCTCCGGAAACGCCGCCTGCCCGCAGCAACAACCGCAGCGAACCGCCCGCTCCCCCGCCTGCGCCTGCGCCCGCTCCCCAGAAGAGCGGCTTCGAAAATCTCGAAGACGAGATGGCGTCCCTGCTGGGCCGGCCGAAGAACCCTTCGTGAGGCCGGCGAGTTTTCCGCGTAGAGTTTTGTTTTTCTTAATCCTGACCGCCGCCGGATCCCTCGCCGATCCGGCGATGGCGCAGGACATCAGCATCAATCTCGGCCAGGGCGGCGGCGGCGTCACCGAGCGCGCGATCCAGTTGATCGCGCTGCTGACCGTGCTGTCGATCGCGCCCTCGATCCTGATCATGATGACATCGTTCACGCGGATCGTCGTCGTGCTCTCCTTGCTGCGCACCGCGCTCGGTACCGCGACCGCCCCACCCAACTCCGTGATCATTGCGCTCGCGATGTTCCTCACGGCCTTCGTGATGGGACCCGTGCTGCAGCGTTCTTACGACGACGGCATCAAGCCCCTCGTCGCCAACGAAATTGGCGTGGAAGAAGCCTTGCAAAGGGCTTCCGTGCCGTTGCGCGGCTTCATGCAGAAGAACGTTCGTGAAAAGGACCTGAAGCTGTTCGTCGACCTCTCCGGCGAGAAGCCACCGGCCACGCCGGAGGACCTCTCGCTGCGGATCCTGATCCCCGCCTTCATGATTTCGGAATTGAAACGCGCTTTCGAGATCGGCTTCCTCCTGTTCCTTCCGTTCCTGATCATCGATCTGGTGGTCGCATCCGTCCTGATGTCGATGGGCATGATGATGCTGCCACCCGTCGTGGTGTCGCTCCCGTTCAAGTTGATCTTTTTCGTTCTCGTCGACGGCTGGTCGCTGGTTGCGGGCAGCCTGGTGCAGAGCTACGGCGGTAGCTAAAAACCGGTCCCGCCAATTAGCAATACAAATAGGTCAATAATCGTTACGTATTTGGCGTGGAATGATCCCGGGACTTTAAGTTCAGATTAGTTCCTTCGTGCACAATGGATGCCAGGGAAACGGATTTTCTTATCTAACGCACTGGGACAGACGATGGCAGGGCAGCCAATCGGCGAAATGGACGTCGAGTACGCAACGACGATTGCCGACCGTGCTATTCGGTTGATGTCACAGCAGTCCGTTCCGGCCACGCCCTCCAATTTCGCAGTCTGGTTCGAATATTCGCTTGGCGAAGGTATTGCGCTGCGCAAGACCATCGACATTCTGATCGCAGGCAAGCGCAAGTTCGACGCCACGACCAACCATGAACTCTACATTACCTATATAGCGCCACAAACCGGCGTGGAGCCTCTTGGCGACCTGCCGGAACAACTCAGCGGCTTGATTGCCACGGCCCAGCAGTTCCTCAATACCGCCGTTACCGACAACCGCACCCACATGAAGGCGCTCGACGAAGTGTCGTCCGAAGCCGCCGCCAGCAGCGATCCCCGGACGATCATTGCAAAACTGGTTGACGAATTGTCAAAGGCGACGTCCCGGGCCACTCAGCTGGAGGCGAACTTCGCTGCTACCTCGGCAGAACTGGACACCATCCGCGATTCGCTGAAGGCGGCCGAACAGCGCTCCAATACCGATGCGCTGACCGGCCTTGCCAACCGTCACTCGATGGACGAATTCCTCCGTCTCGCCCAGATTGCGGCGATGGAAAAGGACGAAGCGCTCAGCGTTTTCCTGATCGACATCGACCACTTCAAGAAATTCAACGACGATTACGGCCATCAGGTCGGCGACCAGGTGCTCCGGCTGGTCGCAAAAGTCCTGCAGGAAGGCGTTCGCGAGATCGACCTGGCGGCCCGCTATGGCGGCGAGGAATTGATCGCGGTGCTTCCCGGCGCCGATCTTGAGACGTGTACGGGGGTGGCCGAGCGCATACGCCGCCGCATTGCCGAAGCCAAGCTGACCCGCCGCGCCACCGGCAAGGAAATCGGCAGCATCACGGTTTCGATCGGTGTGGCGCAATTCCGCCTCGCCGAATCTGCCGATGCCATGATCGAGCGCTGTGACCGTGGACTCTACCGCGCCAAGCGGCTCGGCCGCAACCGCACGGTGACGGAAACCGAACTCGAGCAAGAGGCCGGCGCGGCATAGCTGGAACCAATCCCGGCCATTGGGACTTATCTCCGATGCTTCTTAGTCGGGGAGTCTTCCATGAAATTCGCAGGGATGATTGTGGCTGCCGTCGCAGCACTGAGCATCGTCGGTACGTCGGCATTTGCCCAGCAAATCCGTACGGGATTGGTGACCAGGATAGACCGGATCAGCAATACCATCTCGATCAGGGACATGCCTGAGGGCACCACCGGTGCAAATGAGGGCGCTGCAACCGAGGAATTCAAGGTTCAGGACGGCGCGCGGCTGAATGATCTCCACGCCGGCGACAGGGTCAGCTTCGCCGTGAGTGACGCCGCCGGGACCAAGACCATCACCAGGATCAACAAGGCGGACGCCGTCACGAAGATCGACAAGAACGGGAAGAAGTAAGGCGATGCCGATGCCGTCGCACTTCGTGATGTCTTGTATCGATTGAACAACAGCGAGGCCCGGCACACCCTGAGCAAGAGGCGTTCCTTCGAACGCCGTCCGCTTTTGGTGTCCGGGCCTCGTCACCGGAGCTGCCCCATCCGGAACACGGAGCCGCGCGGCATTGATCGTACGCTTAAGACGATTACGCCCGACGCGCCTTGATCTGCCGCAAACGCCCGCTGGAATCCTCTCAGGAAAAATCGGGGTGCCAACCGGTCAGGCGTCAGCCAGGTGACCGTTCGAGCGAAGCGCGAATTTCCGCTGCCGCTTCGTCGAAGTAGTCGTTCAATTTCTGGAATCGTTGTTGCAACGCCCTGAGCTTCACGGCGCGCTTCGCCGGGCCTTCCCGATCGATATTGAACCTGTCGGCCGGCGATGGACGAGACGCCACGGTCTCCGTGGCCGCCAGTGCCGCGAGCGCTGCCAGAATCGATGCTTCGTGACCGTTGGTAGAAGACATTCTGCACGCCCTGAAAACTGCGTTCCGTCCGGACCAGGTCCGGTGGAATTTCCATATGATCACGCGCTGGCGTTGCGAGCTTGTACTCCGCAGTGTGTTGTTTGAATGCCCGGTCAGGGCCGATTTGGAGGCAAAAGACCGTCGGGCGCGGCCGAATAATCGGGAAAACCTAGTATTCCTACGGACTCGATTTCCACGAATAAGATGCAATCGAGAGCCAGTCTTGCTGACGCAGTTTGTTGCTCAGCGATAGTTCGTCATGTCCGTACCGCACTCAGAAGCCACCCCGCGCTGCGAAATGTGCGGGACAGGCACGGTCAGGATCGGGAAGCTGCCTCGAATCGGATTGCGTCCTCTCGTTTACGTTTACAAGTGCGACGCCTGCAACCAAATCACGTCGGTCGAGCCGGAGCGGGAGGGAGCCCTCGTCGCTCAACCTTGATGCCGCGACCGCATCACCAATCGAGATAGATCCGAAAATCCGCCTCTCGTTGCGCGGCCGGGTTTCTTCCCGGCGATCCCGCATGTATAGCTTCGGCCAAACTTCTCAGAAAAGAAGAGGCAGGGGCATGTCCGAGGGCTTCATTGACGAATTGCGCAACGCGCTTGGCAACGGTGCGGTGCTGGCGGGCGACGATATCGACGCGCGCTATCATCACGACATCGCCGGCAATCCGGCACCGAAACCGCGCGCGGTCGTCCGCCCGAGGACGACCGAAGACGTCTCGACCCTGTTGCGGCTCTGTCATCGCGCCGGCGTCCCGGTAACCACGCAGGGCGGCATGACCGGGCTGGTGCGCGCCGCGCTGCCCAATGCGGACGAAATCGTGCTGTCGATGGAGCGCATGAACGGCGTCGAGGAGGTCGATGCCTCCGGCGGCGTCGCCATCGCGCAGGCGGGCACGCCGCTGCAGAAGCTCCAGGAACGGGTCGAACGGGACGGGCTGATGTTTCCGCTCGACCTCGGCGCACGCGGCAGTTGCACCATCGGCGGCAACATCTCGACCAATGCCGGCGGCAACCGCGTCATCCGCTACGGCATGACGCGTGACCTGGTCCTCGGCCTCGAAGTCGTTACCGCCGACGGCACCGTGCTCAAGGGTCTGCGCAAATACATCAAGAACAACACCGGCATCGACCTGAAGCATCTCTTCATCGGCAGCGAAGGCACCCTTGGCGTCGTGACGCGCGCTGCGCTCCGCGTGTTTCCCGCGCCGGCGGAGCGGCAGGTGGCGCTATGCGCCCTGCCCTCGTTCGGGCAGGTCATGACATTCCTGAAAATGGCGAGGGAGAAGCTTGGCGGCGAATTGACCGCGTTCGAGGTGATGTGGAACGCCTACTACCGCCTCACCGTCGAACGCGTAAAGGGCGTCGTCGGTCCGCTGCCTACCGATCATCCGTTCTATGTCCTGATGGAGGCTTCCGGCAGCGACCCCGAACGCATCCATGCCGATCTCGAAAAGCTGCTTGAGGCCGCGATGGGCGACAACCTGATCCTCGACGCGACACTCTCGACCTCCCATGCATCAGCCGCCGCGATCTGGCGCATCCGCGATTCCAGCGTCGAGCTCGGCCGCAGCTTCCCCTACACCGCGAGGATGGGGTTCGACGTCAGCCTCGCCATCGACAGAATGGCGGAATATGCGGATACGCTGGATGCACGGGTCAAAGCGATCGATCCGCGCGCCTTCACCATCGTGATGGGACACGCCGGCGACGGCAATTTGCATCCCAGCGTGTATCACGAACATACGCCTGACAAGCACGATGAGTTCGAGAAGCTGGTCTACGACCTCACCGGCGAATTCGGCGGCTCGATCTCGGCCGAACACGGCATCGGCATCCTGAAGAAGCCCTACCTGAAGATGAGCCGCACCGAGGAGGAAATCGAGACGATGCGCACCCTCAAGCGCGCGCTCGATCCGAAGAACATCCTGAACCCAGGGCGGATCTTCTCGGTGTGAAGGATTCTCGTGCGATCAGGCCGAGCCCGACACGCGCGGCCGTCTCACTCCTTGAAATCATACTGCCTGCAGAGGTGGTCGCCGATCTGGACCAGCATGGCGACGCATTCGGGATAGCCCGGTTTGGCGATCGTCGCCTCCTCCGCCTTCGCCCGAAACTCCCAGCTGTCACCGTCGCGGATCACCGATATCTCGATGCCGTCGGGGCAATCGGCATGGACCTTCAGCTCGGCGCGCGCCATCGCAATGAGTTCGGCTTCGGTTTTAGCGGGTTTGCTCATCGTAACCGCATCCTCCGGCAGATCGTTTACCCCGCAGGTTGCCGCTTTGACGCGCATCTGTCGAGGGGGGCCGGAGCGACGCGCCATCTGGCGTTGGCAACACGGCGTGCTATGGCGCCGGGGCTGCCGGCTTCGTTTCGGCAATGACGCGCAGCGAGACGGCCTGGTCGCCATCAGGCGTGGCGCCGGTCGCGATCGGCTCCAGCGGCGTTTTCTGCACGTGCTTGGTGAAGATACGGACGATCTGGCCTCTGACGTACGGCGCCTTGTGGAAGATGCCGGAGGCAATTTCCTCCACGGCATCCCGCAGCGCCAGGAATTGCGCCTGCCGCGCCATGCTCTCGGTCCCCTTCACGCCTCCGAGTTCATCCAAAGCGGCGTCGCTGATCTGGCACTCGACCGTGTCGGCGTTGTTCAGCATGGTGAAGCGGAACGCCAGCCGTTCGTTGTCATGTCCTATAATTCGATCTCGGGTCAGCGGCATGGGACGGCGAGGGAGAGGATTGCGGTTCAGCGCCCGGTGGCGCCAGCATCTCGGCTACTGCGCCAACTCGTCAAAAATTGGCCGAAGCTGAGGCGTAATCCGCTACCGCGTCCGTTTCTTCAGGTCGATCTGCCTGACCCCGACAATCGCGGGCAAGGCGCCGGTGTGGACCGGCTCGGCGCCCGACATTTCCGGCGACAGCGGCGCGCGGGCGGTGGCGTCCGGGAAGCGGACCTTCATTTCGCGGATGAAGCCGTCGAGCGTATCGACGCTGGCGGCCATCCTGGCGATCTCGGAGAATTCAGCGCTGCTGGCGGCAGCCGGCTTGCTCGCGGTATCGAACGCCAACTTGTCGGCCTCGCCCGTCATCAGGGGTGCGTATTTCTCGCGGAAGCGGGCCAGGCCAATCGCATCCTCGGCCAGGGCGTAGCCAACCACGGCGCGGAGTATGTCGCTCTTCTCGGCGGCGTCCAGCGGTTTGAAATCCCGCCAGCGGTCGCCGTAATACAGCTCGATCTGCTCGGAAGCCTCCCGCCACTGCCGCGACGCCCAGTAGATGTCGGAACGCAGCCGGATCGCTTCGCGGCCGGGGATGTTGGAGATGATGTCGAGCGCAAGGTCGTGGCGCCCGACGTCGCTCTGGGCACGGCCCTCCAGCAGCAGCCGCTGCTGCCGCAGTTCGCCGGAAAGATCGGCGATCCGGGTCAGGCGCAGCGCGGTGATCGCACGGTCCGGCTTGCGGGCGGTCAGGTAGACCATGGCAAGGCGCGCCGCCACCTGCGCCCGCGCGGCGCCCTCCAGCCGCTTGTCGACCTGATACTGCAGCAGCTCGGCGGCCTGGTCGAGCAAGTCGATCGAGGCGAGCCGGTCGGCGAGCCGGCGGATCATCTCGTCGCCGCGCCGGCCGATCGGCGTCAGTTCGCGATACTCGTAGAACATGGCGAGCGCGTCGACCGGCTTCATGTCGTCGCCCTTCGGGCCGAGATAGACCTCCGAGAACAGCGCAGATGCTGCATCCTGGGCCTGCCGCGACAGTTCGGAATTGGGCTGCAGCCTGGTTGCGGTCTTGGCGGCCGCCAGCGCATCGAGATAGCGTCCGGTTTCGGCGTAGATCTGGGTCAGCTTGTTCAGCACCTTCAACTCGATCCCGTCGCCGCGCCAGAGGACCGACAACGTCTCAAGTTCACTGGTCAGCTCGGGCAGTCCGAGTTCGCCGCGCCTGTGGCGCAGCAGCGCCTGCTGCAGGGCAGCTTCCGCCGAAGCCTCCCGGTCGCGGGACTGGGCTGCGAACCTGTAGGCATCCAGCGCGTCCTTGTCATGTCCCAGGGCTTCGGCGAGACGCCCGCGCAGCACCGCGAATTCCGGCTTCGTTTCAGCGGGAATGCCGATCACGTCGAGCTCGCTGCGCCGCCGCGAGGCCCCGCCATAGTCCTTGACCTCGAGCGAGGCCCGCATGGCATCCATCGTGACGATGCGCTGCAGCTCCAGCGGCAGCGCGGCGATCGAGAATTCGGCGTTCTTGAACTTCTCGCGCGCGTCCGCCCATTTTTCCTGGCGGGCAAAGGCGAACCCTTTCCACAATTGGGAATCGTAGCCGTTGCCGATCGCCGGATTGGCAAGATCCTTCAGCGCATGTTCGGGATGGCCGATCAGGATGCTGGCGACCGCATGAATCATGATCACCGCGGCGTCTTCGTTCCCCTCGTTGGAATCGGAGAGGATGAGGTTGGTAACCCCCCTCGCCTCCTGGTACATCCCGCGCGACATGTAGAAGTTGGCGAGGTCGAGACGGGCCTCGGCCTTCTGCTCTGGACCGGCGACGGCCGTGGCCGTGATCAGCGCATCCAGCCGCGGGAGAAACTTCTCTTCACGGTTCTTGCGCCATTCGATGGGGTCGAACAGCGGTCTCACCGCCGCCGTGGCGCGTTCGGCGGCGACATCCGCGGACGATAGCGTCAGTCCGCCGGGCCGGCCAAGCATCACCTTGTCGGAGCCGACCTCGGCATTGATGTCGTCGGAATTCGGATGCACGGCGACGCCGTGTACCGATTCCAGCAGCGACAGTTCGACGAAATCGTGCCGCTTGATGAGGCCGCGGGTCGGCGGCGGCGCCGTGACGACCAGCAGCGTATCGCCGGCATCGGGATCGACCAGCCGGTGCATCGCGCCGGGATTGGCCAGCGGCACGGTAACGTTGGCCAGTGCGGGATCGGTGATGTTCCGCAGCACCGTCAGCGGCAACGGCGATGTTTGTCCGCGATCGGCGAAAGTCAGCGTCCACTCCGTTCCATTCGCGCGGCCTTCGCTTTCCAGCGACGGAATCTGCGGCCGGTTGAGACGAATGCGAATGGCCTGGCCCTTTTCCAGCGCCAGCCGCGTGACGTCGCCGATGATGGCGCCGCCCTTGCTGCGGATCGGCTCGATATCGAACGGTTGGGTGTGATCGAACACCAGCCATACCGTGTCGGCACGGCGGAACAGCGCAGCCGGGGTCGGCACGGCGAAGGAGAACGTCACGCGCAGCCCGTCGCTGTCGCGCCTCGCCTCGATGGTGGCGGCTTTGGTGCTGCCTTCCGGCGGCGGCTTCGACGCGGACGGAGCTGCCTTTGGCGGCTCGGCGGGCTGCGCCGCTTTCGCGGCTTCGGCCGGAACCGATGGCTTTCCCGGCGCGGCCGCCATCTGCTCTGTTGCGGGAGCGGCGCTGTTGCCGGCCGGCGCTTCGGCTACCTGCGCGGGCTTGATCTCGATCTTGGCCTGCTCGGCAATCAGCTCCGAGGTGGCGGGCGGGATCTCCGCCGGCTGCTGCGGCGGCGATTCCATCGACGGCTTGTCGCGGGAGGCGCGCGAGGTCGGCCCTGGCCTGGCCGCTGCCGCCGGCTTGGGCGCAGCCGGCGCCTCGGCCGCAGCAGCGGGCTTGTCCGGCTGCTGGAAGGCGACGTCGACCACGTAGTTCTTTTCCTCGCGGAAGGAATGCACGTCGACCTCGCCGATCAGCAGGATGTCGACGGCGGAGGAGTCGACATCGGCCCGCTGGGTGATGGAGGCGATGTTCGGCGGCGCCGCCACCTTGGCGTCGGCCAGATCGAAATTGAGCACACTGTTGAACTGCAGCGTCAGCTTTTGCTCGTTCAGCACCGACGAGACGTTGACGCCATCAGGCATCTCGAAAACGAAGCGCACGAATGTCGGTTGCATCGAAGCGCGAACGCGCACCGGCGCCTTCTTCTTCGCGGCAGCGACCGCCAGCTGTGCGCGAAGTGCCCGCTCGGCGACGCGGGCCCGTTCGGCGAGCTCCCGCACGACCGACGCAGGAAGCGACGGCGGCGGGCCGGTCCAGCTATCGGGCAGGAAGTCGACGAAAATCCGCTCGCCTGCGGTCATGGTGTTGACGGTTGCCCGCCGCGCCAGCGACAGGCGGATCGCGGTACCGTCGGGATCGCGCCGCGCAGAGCCGACATAATCGGGAACCGCGTCCGACAATTTATCGACGGGAATGTCTACCGGGCGCTTGAAGCGGATGATGATGATCGAGCCGGCAGTCACGACGTCGGACTCGACATCCTCGGCCAGCCTCAGCACCAGTCGCGCAAACCCGCCGCCGGCCGTGAAGGTCGCCTCTCCCCGGACCGGATCGTCGGCCCGGCAGGCTTGCGAAACCGTCAGGCCGGCGAGCAGCAGGACAAGGGCAAGCGGCCGGCCAAGGGAACGGCAGAGGGCAAGACGAAGGCAAAGCCGGGCCGCCCGCGCCAAAGCGCGGCCCTGCGACCCAGTTCCAGCGGCAGCCCTATGCCCCATCCGGGAAATCTCGCGGCCTCAATGAGTTCTTCGGCGAAGCTCTCTTGCCTGCCGGTTTAAATCTTGGATCGGGCGGCTTAAGGCTTTGTTAACGTCAACTCATTGATTTCGTTAGAGGGCGTAGATTGGGCATTAGCAGCGGGCCGCGAGCCGCCAGCACGCATCAACCGATGGCCGAGATGCGCCCGCTTTCGGGATTATCGGTTTGAATTCGAGGGCATCGCATTTGCCATCGTCTCGCCACGCACCGCGCTCAAAATCATTATTGCCAGATGATTGGAACCAACATCGGCATCCCGTTTTAGGAAGATCATAGACCCGGGCACACGGCCGGCCGTCGATCAACCAGCGCCCCGGGTCCGACAAACCTGCCTCAGGCAGCCAATCGGAGTGCGTGAAATGGCAACCCAGATCGTAATGGATCGTACCGGCGACACCCGTCATTCATTCGACGTCCATGATCGTGTGGAGATAGAGAAGGCCGAGCGACGGTTCAAGGAATTGACCGGCGCCGGGTTTACGGCAGCGGTTCGATCGGGGCCCGGCGAGCAACGGGTTATCCGCTCCTTCGATCCGACGGCGGAGGAAACGCTGTTTTATCCGCGTCTCGTCGGCGGCTGACGGCAGTGACCCAGCAGATCGCGCTGGCGATATGCTCGTTCATCCTGGCATTGCTTGGTACCGTGCTGCTGGCGGCGCTTTCGCTGGTGGTGGCACGGTCCACTTCGAGCGGCAGATCGTTCCGATTCGAGACTGAAGCGCGAGCGCTGGCGCTCCTGAAGGGCTGGCTCTCGCCCAAGCAACGTGCCTGCTACGAGCGCTTTCGATATTTCGATGTCATCGGCAGCGACACCGGTACGCGCTATCGGATACATCACGGCACGCAAACGAACATCGAGGAACTCAGCAGCACGGGTCACCATGTCTGCAAATGGTGCTTCGTCCCGGACGGCGACCTCGTCGCGGGCGATGTCATGCTGGCGCAGAAGGTCGCGCTGGAAACCAACGAGCGCGGTGCGCTCTTGGTCGCCCACCGCTCGTTTGTCGCGTCGGGGCCGCGCAGGTTCTGATTTGCGTCAGTTGATCCTCGGCTGCAGCAGCTTGCCTTCGATCTTCGGCAACTCGGCGGCGGGGCCGGATTTGTCGCCGCCGGCGCGGCGGGCCAATTCGACCGTCAGCCGTTCGGCGGCTTCCGGCTGCATCAGGCCGAGAATGTCCGACATCTTCCGCGGCGCGATTTGCGACGCGATCTCATAGAGCACGGACATCTCCAGCCGGTCGAATACCTTGGCGGCGTCCTTCGGCTTCATGCCCTCATACATCGTGATGATGCCCTTGAAGCGGGCGGCGTCCTGTTCGGCCTTCTGTCCGCTGACGCTCGATATCCGCGTCTCCGTGGCCTTCATGTCCTCGACGCGGCCCTCGATGCGCTTCTCGGCGGACTTCAACAGGCTTTCGCGAATTTCGATTTCACGCGCGCGCTGCTCCAGTTCCTGGCGCCGCGACTGCAGCCGCTCCAGAATCGCGCGCTCGGACGGCGAGACCGATTGCGGGTTCTGATCGGGAAACACCACGACGCCATCGGGCTTCGGCGCCTCGACGGCCGGCGCCGCCGGCTTCGGCGGCTCTTCCTTCTTGACCGAACCCGTGATGTCGACCGGATCGGGCTTGGCGCCACCGGGGAAACCCAGATTGTCCTGCGCCCACGAGCTTTGGGCCGGCTTGCTGACCTGATAATCGAACACGTATCCGCCATCGATCACGAGGCCGGCGATCTTCAGCACTGCGAGGCCGAAGATCGCGACCAGCACGACCGGAATGACGCGGATGTCGCGAACGGATTTCATGCAGCGAGGCCACTGGCCCTGCGGCGTTCGGAGAAGGCTTCAGCCGCCGCGGCGACCGCCTTGGCGGAAGATACCCTGGGCGCCGCCGTGGATTCGGCCTCCTGCGAGGGCCGTGCCGCGATCGCGATCTTGGACAGGCGGCGAATGACGCCGTCGCCTTCGGCCAGCATGTTCTTCAGATGCCCGGCCATCTCCGTCGCCGCCGTGAGCTGGCTGCCGAGATTCTCGTTGACGTCGCGCACGGTGTGCTTGAGGCCGCCGATCGCCCGCTCGGCGATCTCGGTCGCGGTGATCAACTCGGCGATGGTGGCCTTCAGCGAATGCTCGTCCGCCTTCAGCCGCTGCAGCCGCTTGTTGAGCAGCATGCAATAGCCGATCGTGAGCATCAGCAGCACGGCGACCAGGCTCTCGATTACAATGCCCAGGGAATGACTCATTGTGCCTCCATCAACTTGGTCTGTTCATCGGCCTTCTCGAACATCGCGAAGGTGGTATTCGGTTTGCGCAACTGCTTGGTGACGCGGATGGCGACGCGATCGCCGACCCGGCCCATCCGTCCTTCAGTCAGCGTGACGTCGCCGCAGCGGACCGAAACCAGCGCGTCGGGGCGCATCTCCAAGGGCAGCGTGTCGCCGACCTTCAGCTTCATGAGCTGCTTGAGGGGGATGTCGGCTTCGTACAGCACGGCGTCGACCGAGATCTCGGCCTGCGCCACCTCGGTCGCGAAATGTCCTTCCCAGATCGGATCGCGGCCGAACTTTTCGCCCATGAACATCTGGAGCAGAACCGGGCGGATCGGCTCGATGGTCGCATAGGGCAGCAGCAATTCGATGTTGCCGCCGCGGTCTTCCATGTCGACGCGCAGCCGCACCAAAATCGCGGCGTTGGCAGGCCTCGATATCGCGGCAAAGCGCGGATTGGTTTCCAGCCGGTCGATCGAGAAGGTCACCGGCGACAGCGGCCGGAACGCCTGCTCGGCATCGGCCAGCACCACCTCCACCAGCCGCTTGACCAGGTTGGTCTCGATCGTAGTGTAGGGCCGGCCCTCGATGCGCAGCGAGGTCTGCCCGCGCCGGCCGCCGAGCAGCACGTCGATGATCGAATAGATCAGGCTGGAATCGACCGTCGCAAGACCGAAATTCTCCCACTCCTCCGCCTTGAACACGCTGAGCACCGCCGGCAGCGGAATCGAGTTCATGTAGTCGCCGAATCGGACCGAGGTGATGCGGTCGAGCGAGACTTCGACGTTGTCGGAAGTGAAGTTGCGCAGGCTCGTGGTCATCAGCCGCACCAGGCGGTCGAACACGATTTCGAGCATCGGCAGACGCTCGTAGGACACCATCGCCGAATCGATGATGGCGCGAATGCCGTTGTTGTCGTCCAGATTGACGTCGCCGACGGCAAAACCGAGCAGATTGTCGATTTCTTCCTGGGATAGAACCCGCTCGCCGGAATTCTTGTTTCCGAACTCGCGGCCGCCATCCTCGACCATGGCTGCCCATTGCAGCGCCATGCTCTCGGAGAGTTCATTGGCGGCAGCTTCTTCCGCCGCCGCCGCGGGATCCTCGGAATCGAGCGACGCCTCCCATTGGGCGGCTATCGCATCCTGGTCCATCTGGTCGTTGCCGGCCATGCTACCAAATTCGTCCCGTCACTGAACCATGATTTCTTTGAACAGCACGGCGCTCACCTGCTGCGGCGCCACCGCTGTATTGACCCGCTTGGTCAGTTCTTCCTTGAGACGGAACAGCCCGGCCGAGCCGTTGATGTCGGAGGGACGCAATTCGCGCAGGTAGGTCTGGAACAGGTCGGTGACGCGCGGCAGGTTCGGCTTGATCGCCTCGACCTGCTTGTCTTCCTTGATCTCGAGCACGACCTTGACGCGGAGGTACTGCACGCGCTCGCCGGGAGCGCCGACCAGGTTGACCATCATGTCGGGCACGTCGACGTAGGACGGCGGCTTCGGCGGCGGCGCCTCGGCGTGCTTCACCTCGCCATGGCCGCGCATCAGGAAGAACCAGCCGGCACCGGCGCCGAGGACGGCGACGAAGCCTGCGACCGCAATGATCAGCTTGAGCTTGCCCTTTTTCGACGGTGCGGCTTCTGCGCCATCTGCGCCGCCTTCCGCCTGCTCGTTCTCAGCCATTGCCCCGCCCGCTTCGATTCCGAAAACGAACGCGGTTGCCACCAGCCCGGGTAACGAATGCCCCCACAACGCGAAACAAAAGCCGCCAGCGCACACGCGCTCTCTACATCTGCAACGCTAGGGTAATAATGGTTAACGGAACCTTATCCATTGCCGCCCAACTGGGAAAAATCTGCCGGGCAAACATGGTCAACAAGACCTTTCTGCCGCCCTCGCCGCATCTCGAAAGATACCTAACCCCTTAGAAAATCAATACTTCCCGACTTGGCACAGCTTTCGCTGAGGAGATGGCGTGACCTGCAGGCTTGGGAGAGCCCAACGGTTACGACGGATCAGGACCAGGGGCTTGGGAGAGCCTGCTGTTCGGATCGATCAGAGGGGAGAACCACCGATGGAGAACATGCTTCTCGTCGGACTATCGCGGCAGATGACGCTGGAACGGCAGTTGGATGTCGTCGCCAACAACGTCGCGAACATCAACACGACGGGCTTCAAGGCCGACCGGTCGCTGTTCGAGGAATATCTGCGCTCGCCGGCGCATGAAGACAATTTCGTGCGCGCCGACCGCCGCGTCTCCTTCGTGCACGACCGCGCCACCTTCCATGATTTCGCGGCCGGCCCCAGCGAGCAAACCAAGAACCCGCTCGACATCGCGATCGACGGCAAGGCCTTCCTGGTGGTGCAGACCGCCGCCGGCGAGCGCTACACCCGCGACGGCGGCCTGCAGATCAACAATCAGGGCCAGCTCGTGACCGCGAGCGGCGATCCGGTGCTGGGCAGTTCCGGGCCGATCGTGTTCCAGCCGACCGACAAGTCGATCACGATCGCAGCCGACGGCAACATCACGGTCGTCGAGGGCACCGGCCGCACCGACTCGGTCCGCGGCAAGCTGCGGCTGGTCTCCTTCGCCGACGCGCAGAAGCTCGTGAAGGAAGGCGGCAACCTCTACTCCGCGGGCCAGGGCATCGCGCCGCAGCCCGACACCACCTCGCGGGTGAACCAGGGTTACATCGAGAAGTCGAACGTCAATTCCGTCCACGAAATGAGCCGGCTGATCGAGATCACGCGCACCTACACGCAGATCTCCGCGATGCTGCAACAGCAGCACGACCTGCACCGCACCGCAGTCGAGAAACTCGCCGACGTTCCGGCATAACGTTCAGGGAATAGATCGATGCGCGCACTCTACACAGCAGCGACCGGCATGGCGGCACAGGAACTCAACGTTCAGGTGATTTCCAACAACATCGCCAACATGCGCACCACCGGCTACAAGAAGCAGCGGGCGGCGTTCCAGGACCTGATCTACGACCACGTGCGCCGCGTCGGCGCGCAGGCGTCCGACCAGGGCACCATCCTGCCGGTCGGCGTCGATGTCGGCGGCGGCGTCAAGACCGCCGGCACGCCGCGCCTGATGAGCCAGGGCACGTTGTCCCCGACCGGCAACGACCTCGACATCGCGATCCGCGGCGAAGGCTTCTTCAAGATCCAGGTGCCCGACGGCACCTATGCCTATACCCGCGACGGCTCGTTCATGATGGATGCCCAGGGCCGTGTCGTCACCGCCCAGGGCAACCCGGTGCAGCCGACGATCACGATCCCGCAGAATTCGTCGCAGATCACGATCAACGCGCAGGGCCAGCTCACGGTGATGCTGCCGGGCTCGACCACACCGACGCTCGTCGGCCAGATCGGACTGACGCGCTTCATCAACAAGGCCGGCCTCAACCCGATCGGCGACAACCTGTTCACGGACACCCCGGCCTCCGGCACGCCGCAGGACGGCGTCGCCAATACCGACGGTTTTGGCGACATGCAGCAGGCCAACCTCGAACAGGCCAATGTCGAGGTGGTGACCGAAATCTCCGACCTGATCGCCGCCCAGCGCGCCTATGAGATGAACGCCAAGGTCGTCAGCGCGGCGGACCAGATGCTGCAATCCACCTCCAACATGTTCCGCTGAGCATTGATCATGATCGCCCGCGCCCTCTTCCTGGCCGCCGCCCTTACTGCCGCATCGAGCGCGGCTGCTGTCGCACAGACCCGGGACAGCTTCGCGAACCGGAGCGTTATCGCCGCCCCGGTCCTGCGAGCCAACGTGCAGGTAACCAGCGATCTGGTGCGGATCGGCGACGTCATCGACAATGCGGGCAGCGCCGCGCAGATCGCGATCTACCGCGCGCCGGACCTGGGCACCACGGGCACGCTGCCGGTGGCGCAGGTGCTGAACGCACTTCGCGCCCATCAGGTGATCGGCGTCGACACCCGCGACCTCAAGGAGATCTCGGTGACGCGGCTCGCCCGCACGCTCGAGGGCAAGACCATCGAGCTGCAGGTTGCGCAGGCGCTGGAGCGCCGCAACGGTCTTGGCGATGCGGCCAATCTGCTACTGACCTTCGACCGCGAGCCGGGCGATCTCCGGCTGGATGCCGGCTTCAGCGGCGCCCTGCAGCCGACCATCGTCCGTTACGACAACCGCAACGGCCGCTTCGATGTCACCCTCGAGGTCGCCAGCGAGAACGGCGGCGCCGCCGCCAAGCTGCGCTTCACCGGCACGGCGGTCGAGACCGTCGAGGCCGCAGTGCTGGCGCGCGACGTCGCGCGCAACGAGATCCTGAAATCGTCCGACGTGGTGGTCGAGCGACGCCCGAAGGCGGAAACCGGCACCGATGCCGCCGTGCGCGATCGCGCCGTCGGCATGCAGGCCCGCCGCCAGCTCCGCGCCGGCCAGGCAATCAAGACCGCCGACCTCGCCAAGCCCGATCTGGTGCAGCGCGACCAGAACGTCACGCTGATCTACGAGGCGGCCGGGATTTACCTCACCATGCGCGGCAAGGCGCTCGACAACGGCACCGAAGGCGATGTCGTGAGCGTCATGAACCTGCAGTCGAAACGCACGATATCCGGCACCGTGATCGGCCGCGGCCAAATCTCTATCAGTCCCGTCTCGATCAGCCGCCCGCAGACCAGCGATGCCACCTCCTCGCTGGGTACAGCCCAGTCCGCGCCCATCGCCGTCGCCACCGTCAGTTCGCCAGCCGCTTCAAAAGCCGAGTAATGTAATGTCAGTCATCCGTCTCAACCGCATCGTTCTCATCGGCGCCATGCTGTCGCTGGCCGCCTTGGCTGGCGGGTGCTCCTCGATCGACCGTCTGTCGCAGATCGGCGAAAAGCCCAGGCTGACGGAAATCGAAAACCCGACCACGCAGCCCGGCTACAAGCCGGTGCAGATGCCGATGCCGAAGCCGGAGCAGGCGTCCTACAACGCCAACTCGCTGTGGCGGAACGGCAGCCGCGCCTTCTTCAAGGATCAGCGCGCCGCCCGCATCGGCGATCTGCTGACCGTGACCGTAAATATCACCGACAAGGCCAACCTCTCCAACGAGACCCAGCGCAGCCGGTCCGCCAAGGAAGACTCCGGGATCACCGATTTCATCGGATCCCAGACCATCACGCAGCCGCTCAAGATTTTGCCCGGCAAGATCCTGACCACGGACTCGACGTCGTCGAGCGACGGCAAGGGCTCGGTCAACCGGCAGGAGTCCCTGACCACCAACGTCGCCGCTGTTGTCACGCAGGTGCTGCCGAACGGCAATCTCGTCGTCGAAGGCAAGCAGGAGATCCGCGTCAACTTCGAAATCCGCGAACTGATCGTCGCCGGCATCGTCCGCCCCGAAGACATCCAGAGCGACAACACCATCGATTCCTCCAAGATCGCGCAGGCGCGCATCGCCTATGGCGGGCGCGGCCAGATCACCGACGTTCAGCAGCCCCGCTACGGCCAGCAGGTGATGGATGTGCTGCTGCCGTTCTAGTTCTCCGAACTCCCACATCTCGTTGCGAACCTAGGCGCGACGGAGATGTTCTACGCGGCCTCCGCCAGCTCCCCTGGCGGAGGCCGTCGTCGTTTTCGAGCCGGGCAACCGCGGCGAAGGCGGCTGGCGCCATCCGATCTTCAGTGCGAACGATGCCGGATGCGGCTCTTGTCGATGAGCTGGGCATTGACGATGAGATTGCGATTCTCCGCAGAAGAGGCCATTCGCCCGGAGGCCGCGGCCTCGCACTGTGCCATGCGTCGATGCGCTATTTCCTCAGGAACATTTCCCCTCACCTCTTCGTTTTCCCTCCATCAACCGCAACGGAGGAAATATGTCCTTGGAAACCAATGAAACCGGCAACCTGATCGGCAGCGACAAGGTCGAGGGAACCGCGGTGTACGGCGCCGATCAGAACAAGATCGGCTCGATCGAGCGCGTGATGATCGACAAGAAAAGCGGCAGGGTATCCTACGCCGTTCTATCGTTCGGTGGTTTTCTCGGCATCGGCGACGATCACTATCCCCTGCCCTGGCAGTCGCTGAAATACGATACGTCGCTCGGCGGCTACGTCACCGGCGTGACCGAAGCGCAGCTCAAGGGCGCGCCGCGCTACCGCAACGACAACACCTGGAACTGGAGCGACCCGACCAGGACCCGTGCCGTCAACGACTATTACGGCGTCGCGATCTGATCTCGGTCATGCCCAACATCCGAAAGGCCCGCCCCGCGGCGGGCCTTTTGCTTGACCGCAATCGGGACCTTCGGTTTGCCTGCCAACAGAGAACCATTCTTGCTGCTTTGCGTTGAGAAGTCTTTGGGAGGCAAAGATGGGAAAATTCTTCTTGATCATTATTGCTCTCAGCGTCGCCATTTTGCTGGCGATGAGCGCGTATGTCATCAGCCTGTGACGCGATGCGACGTGTCGGCCGCTTGGCCTGGTTCGCGGGCGCCGGTGCTCTCGGCGGGGGACAATAGCTCATGCGCCGCGTGCGCAATTTGTCGCAGGGCGTTATGTCCGCGCGCAAGCAACGGCGCGCAGGCCAACGACCTCACAAGCGACTTCGGGCTGCAGCACATGGCCTGTCAATGTGATGGTTAACGGCATGGCGCGCGGAACGATTGCGCGGTCCTGGCAAACCCGCCGCTGATGCCAATACGGCGAAGGTGCCTTGAGCCGACAAGGCTCGCGATTAACCATTAGTCGTAGGCGTAGCCGCTCGGACGCCCCCGCGATAACCACCATGCGGTTGCCATCGGTGCACACGCTTTGCGGGTGCAGCGACGCGCGGTTGCGCCGGGGCCTCTTTCTTTTTTGACGGAACTGTTTAGCATGACATCGGGCCAAGCGAGCCGCGGGGACGCGAGAAGCAGCCAGTTGTCCACTCGCCGTAAGGGCAGGCGATCAAGTATTCCAGAGACAGCGTGATGGAAACGACAGGTCGCGGCATACTGCATGCCCCGCAAATGCGGGCTATGGGCATCTCTCGAGAGGCAATACTTCTCCTCATCGCAGTCCTCATTCCGGCAACATCAGCGATCGCCGCCGAGTCCTGCAGCAAGCCAGCTCAGCGCGCCAGAATCGCCGAGACGCTCAAGCTCGCCTCAGAGCAGCGGCCGGTGAACATTACCTTTCGAACCCACGCCGACGGCGTGAAACTGTCGCAGAGCCTCAAGTCGAAATATCCCGACGACATGACCATCATCCTGCAGCAGGATTTCGAGCAGCTGAACATCAAGGACGACCGCTTCGAGGTCTTGCTGCGTTTCATGGGGAATCGGGAACGTCTCACCGTGCCGTTCAACGCCATCAAGGCGTTCTGGGACAAGTCCGAACTGAAGTGCTCCGACGGCTGACGCGTCAGTCCGGCGTCGCGCGCCGAATCATGGCGCAGAGCCCGGTCATCCGCGCGATCGGATGTTCGACGAACAGGCGGCAGGAAGCGAGTGCGCCCTTCAGCGTGGCGGGCGGCGCCGCAGGCTTCAGTTGCGTCGCCAGAGTAGCACCATGCGCATAGCCAAGCGCGCGGGTCGAAAGTGTCAGTGCATTGAGCCGGCCCTGCTGCTGCAGCGGCGCCAGCATGGTTCGCACCAGCGCCAGATAGGCCGGCCAGTATGCGAGATGCCGGTACATGCTCGCGATCAGTTGCGGTTCAGCGTCCTCGCCGAACGTATTCAGTTCGCCGACCAGCGCCGCGACTTCCGGATCGAGCGCATCCATCGGCGGCAATTCCGGGATCCTGGCGGCGGACGGCTTTGGCGCTGAAACGGCGGCCGCCAATGCGGGCGCCGGTCGCGGCTCGTAGTGAGCCAATAGCGCCGAGAGCACGACCAGCGCCAGCGCATTCGTATGCTGATAGCTGTCGAGCACGCCGCGGATGAGCGCGCGTTCGCTCCCGTCCACGCCGGCGGCCAGCAAGGTGTCGGCGGAAAAGCCGGGCCAATCCGGCAACGCGATCGTCTGCCTGACGGCTTCGGCATGCAGCGGTGCGTCGCCGAGATAGAGCGGACGCACCGTCGACCAGGTCCATTCCAGTGCGCCCGGCATGGTCGCGAGGTTGCGCCAGATCAGGTTGACGACGCTGGTGCCGAGCACCTTGCGGATATCGGCATAGATGTCGGCAATTTCGCCGCGCGCATCGGATTCGAGAATCGACGGAACGCTCTCGGCCATCACTGCCATTTCATGTGAATTTGGCCTCCACGCGGCCGAGGCCCTCGAGCTCCATCCTCACGCTGTCGCCGGCCTCGAGCCAGACCGTCTTCACCAGGCTGCCCGTGAGCACGATCTGCCCGGCGTGCAGCCCCCTGCCTTCCTCGGCGAGATGATTGGCGAGCCAGGCCAGCGCGTTGTGGGGATGGCCGAGCACGTCTGCGCCGGTGCCGTGGCCGGCCTCCGTGCCGTTGATGACGGCGCGGCCCTGCACCTTGAGCAGGTCCGGCGCCTTGACGCGCGCCACCGCCTGGCCGAGCACGCAGCCGGCGGCGAAGAAATCATCGGCAACGAGCGTCGGTACGCCCATCGTCTCCCATTTGACGTAGCGGTCGTCGACGATCTCGATCGCCGGATGATAGGACTCGATCGCCTCCATCACCCACTCCGCAGTGAACGGCGCCTCCGACGGCGCCAGGCTGCGTGCAAGCCGCACCGCGATCTCGCATTCGACCCCGACCCTGACGTAATCGCCATGGCGCAGCCGGGCGCCGCTGTCGTGAACGCCCTTTTCGAACACGCCGCCGGCGCAGGGATGGGGGATGTCGAGATATTCCTGCATCACGGCGCTGGTGCAGCCGATCTTGTAGCCGACCAGGCCGCCGGTCTGCGGCAGCAGGAGATCGTGGACGGCGCGTTGGATGCGATAGCCCTCGGCCTCATCGCCCGGCGCGAGATCAGCGGGGAGCGAGGCCAGCGGCGCTCGGTTGCGGCGGGCCGTGGCGATGGTCTGGGCGGCCGCAAGAATGTTGTCCATCAGCGGCGGCTTTCTCGGTTGCGACCTGCAGCGCTGACCGGTTCGCGGTCAGACGCCAGGCATTATCCTACTCGTCGCGATAAACCTTCTCGCGCTTCTCGTGCCGTTCCTGCGCTTCCACCGACAGCGTTGCAATCGGACGGGCCTCCAGCCGCTTGAGCGAGATCGGTTCGCCGGTCTCCTCGCAGTAGCCGTAGGTATTGTCCTCGATGCGTTGCAGCGCGGAGTCGATCTTGGAGATCAATTTGCGCTGGCGGTCGCGGGCGCGCAATTCGATGGCGCGATCGGTTTCAGAAGAGGCGCGATCAGCCAGATCCGGATGATTGACGTTCTCTTCCTGAAGCGTCTGCAGGGTGATCTTCGATTCCCTCAGGATCTCATCCTTCCACGCCAGCAGCTTGGCGCGAAAATAATCGCGCTGGCGGTCGTTCATGAAAGGCTCTTTTTCGGAGGGTCGATAGTTCTTCAACTTTTCCAAGGCCAGCCCATCTTCGCGTGCAAGGCGGGGCGGAAAATTGTCCGTCCGCGCGGGCCTTATATAGCGACGGGTTGTGACAGACAATATCGCCCCTACCCTTGAGAGTACCTTGGGGGTATCTCCCCAAGGCCTTGCACAGGCAAAGTTATTGGGCTTGCCCCTTTTTCAATAGCCGACGGTGAATCGCTGGCGGATATGGGCCGGCCGCTCGATCTCGTCGGCGAGTGCAACTGCGAAGTCCTCGAAGGAAATCGAGCTTTTGCCGTCGGTAGCGGTCAAAAGCCGGTCGGTCCCAAGGCGGAACCTGCCGGTCCGCTCGCCGGGCGTGAACAGGGCCGAGGGCGACAGGAAGGTCCAGTTGAGTTCCTTCTCGGCCCGAAGCAGGTCGAGAAACGCGGCGCCGGCCTCGGCCTCCGCCTTGTATGCCACGGGAAAGCCCGGCGTGGTGACCAGCCGGACGCCGGGTGCCACTTCAAGGCTGCCGGCGCCGCCGACGACGAGGTACCTGCCAACCTTCGATTCGCCGGCGGCCGCGATCAGCTTGGCCGGATCGCTGGCCAGGAAACGAACCGAACTGATCGCTACGTCATGGCCGGCCAGCAGGCGGGCAAGGCCGGCCTGATCCGTGACGTCGCCGCTGACGGGCGTGACATTGGCCTGGGCGGCGACCTTTTCTGGATGGCGGACGATGGCGGTGACGCTGTGGCCGCGGCGGGCTAGTTCGGCGGTGATGCGCGAACCGGCGTTACCGGACGCGCCGATGACGGCGATCTTCATGGAAAGTCTCCCTGCGATACGCGAATTTGGTATCCAACGGTGACTAGATAGCGAAAAGGATGTAAGTGTGAAGAGAGCACTTCCGGGTCACCTGATTACGCCGGAGTAACCGCCGTGAAAGCCGCCAATTCGAAAATCCCGAATGCCTATTCGGCCGACTGCCCGACCCGCCAGATTCTCGATCGCGTCGGCGACAAATGGGCAGTGTTGATCCTGCTTCTCGTGCGCGACGAAGCGATGCGCTTCAACGCGTTACGTCGCGCCATTGAAGGCATATCGCAGAAGATGCTGAGCCAGGTTCTCAAATCGCTTGAACGCGACGGGCTGATCAAGCGCCGTGTCATCGCTACCGTGCCTGTCACGGTCGAGTATTCGATCACGCCGCTTGGCGCGACGCTCGCCGACGCCGTCGATCCGTTGCGGGACTGGGCGGAGAAGAATCTGAAGGAGGTATTAAGCGCGCAGCGCCGTTACGACGCGGCGCGCAAGGACATGGCGGCGTGAGCCACGCCGTCCGCAGGCGATGACATCCGTTTCGATCTAGAACCGTTGCCCGGCCTTGGCCAGTTCGACCTCGACCCGAAGCTCGATTTCGGAGAGCACGGCATCGAGGCCGGGATCGCCGGAGGAGGACTTCAGGTTTGCGGCAGCGTCGCGCAGCCGGTTCACCGTCGAGGCGTCGAGGTTGCCGGAAAGCAATCCGATCTTGAGTTCGTCGAGCACGTCGAGCGCGCCCCTGCCCCGCGCCACCGATCGCTTGCGGCGCTCGGCCGGATCCTCGACGCCCTGCAGGGCAAGCAGCGCATCGATGTTCCCGGCGGCCTTGGGTGCGGCGGCCGAGCGCGTCTCTTCGGGCGTAGCCGGCGTATCCGGCAACGAGAAGCCGGTCGAACTGGTTCGCCGCGTGTGGCTCGCAGGCGATCCAAGCGTGGTGCCGTTCGGTCCGTAGATGCGCATCGTGGTGATCTCACCGTGAGAGTCGCCCCGACCTTCGCCTTCTTATGGTTAATGACGCGTAAACGGCCCGGCAAAATCTGCCGACGTGCGGCAGTTTCGCCCGTCATGGTGAAGCGGGAGCGACACCAGCGCTCCAGCATACATCCAGCAATATCAACGGATTGCAGCCGCAGCGCGAGATGGCACGTCCTTCGCATAGTTAATCGCGGACCGCCGTCATGGGAGTGGCGCCGCGGTCCGGTGGAATACTCGAGGGGAGCACAGGATGCCCGGCATCCGTTCGGCAAAACTGATTTGGGCGGCCTGTGCCGCGCTGCTGGCGCTATCGCTGTCGCCGGCGGGTGCGACGTCGCGGATCAAGGACCTCGCCAATATCGAAGGCGTGCGGCAGAACCAGTTGATCGGCTACGGCCTCGTGGTCGGCCTCAACGGCACCGGCGACACCCTCAACAACATCCCCTTCACCAAGCAGTCGCTGCAGGCGATGCTGGAGCGCATGGGCGTCAACATCCGCGGCGCCACCATCCGCACCGGCAACGTCGCCGCCGTCATGGTCACCGGCAACCTGCCGGCCTTCGGCACCCAGGGCACGCGGATGGACGTCACCGTCTCGGCGCTCGGCGATGCCAAGAACCTGCAGGGCGGCACCCTGCTCGTCACCCCCCTGCTCGGCGCCGACGGCAACGTCTACGCGGTCGCCCAGGGCTCGCTCGCCATCTCCGGTTTCCAGGCCGAAGGCGAAGCCGCCAAAATCACCCGCGGCGTGCCGACGGTCGGCCGCATCGCCAACGGCGCCATCATCGAGCGAGAGATCGAATTCGCGCTCAATCGCCTGCCCAATGTTCGCCTGGCGCTGCGCAACGCCGACTTCACGACAGCCAAGCGCATCGCCGCCGCCGTCAACGACTTCCTCGGCGTAAAGACCGCCGAGCCGATCGATCCTTCCACGGTGCAGCTTTCGATCCCGGCCGAGTTCAAGGGCAATGTCGTCGCCTTCCTGACCGAGATCGAGCAGTTGCAGGTCGATCCCGACCTGGCCGCGAAGATCGTGATCGACGAACGCTCCGGCATCATCGTGATGGGCCGCGACGTCCGCGTCGCCACCGTGGCGGTGGCGCAGGGCAATCTCACCGTGACGATTTCCGAAAGTCCGCAAGTGAGCCAGCCCAACCCGCTGTCGCGCGGGCGGACCGTGGTGACGCCGCGCACCGGCGTCAGCGTCAGCGAAGACGGCAAGAAATTCGCCATCGTCAGGGACGGCGTCTCGCTGCAGCAGCTCGTCGACGGCCTCAATGCGCTCGGCATCGGACCGCGCGACCTGATCGGCATCCTGCAGGCGATCAAGGCCGCCGGCGCGATCCAGGCCGACATCGAGGTGATGTGATGAACACGGTCGCCAATACCTACAACAAGGCAGCGCTGATCAACGGCCGCAAGGACCTGCAGCTCGCCGAAGCGCTGACCAAGGTTTCGCCCGAGGCGCAGAAGAAGACCCGCGCCAAGGCCGAGGAGTTCGAGGCGATGTTCCTCAACTCGATGTTTTCGCAGATGACCACCGGCGTCAAAGGCGACGGTCCGTTCGGCGATACGCCCGGCACCGGCGTCTGGCGCTCGATGCTGACCGACGAATACTCGAAGTCCTTCGCCAAGTCCGGCGGCATCGGCATTTCCAACGATGTCTTCCGCACCTTGATCCTGCAGCAAGCCAACCGCGCCGGCTGATCCAAAGGAACCCGACATGAATCCGCGCCCTCAGGCCAGCCCCGCCCCCGCAAGAGCAATCTCCACGCCGGCCGAGGCGCGCAAGCTCGCGGAAGAACTGGTGAACGTGATGAGCGCCCTGCTCGGCGTCATCGAGCGAGAAACCGAACTGGTCCGCGCCGGCAACGTGCGCGAGGCGATGCGTCTCGAAGATCAGAAGGGCGACCTGTCGCGCCGATACATGGTCTCGGTCGAAAATCTCAAGAATGCGCAGAGGTACCTGGCGCAAGTATCGCCGGAATTGCTGAACACGCTGCGCCGCCATCATGACACCTTCCGCGCGATGCTGCAGATCAATCTCACGGTGCTGGCGACCGCGCACGCCGTGTCGGAGGGCATCGTCCGCGGCGTCAACGCCGAGATCCAGCGCAAGAACATCCCGAGCACCTATACGGCCGCGGGACAGCGCGCGACGCCGGGGCCGCGCAACATGACCCCGCTCTCGGTCAGCCGATCGCTATAGGCGCTGCTGCCTTCGATTGCCTACAATTTTAACTGAATTTGCGCGCCCGGATCAGCGCGGGATTCAGCGTGTTCCCTAACATCGCGTTGAGGTATCGGGGACTATATTGCCACCCACGAGGGGTTGGGATTTGACTCGCAGCAAGCCAGGAGGCTGCCATGAGTACAGATTTCAGCATCAAACCGGTGGGGGCACCGGTTGCCGCGCCGATCGTTCAGCACGTGAGCGAGACGGCCCAACATGCGGTCGCAACCGATCTGCCGGCGAGCCAGAGCGTCTCGGCGGTGGAGCCGAGTGCGCGCGCCTCAACCGATTCCGCCGCGGTCCGCGTCTCCATTTCTAATGCTGCAGTATCGAACCAGGTCGTGATCGACCGCGACGCCCGCGCCGTCGTCTATCAAGTCGTCGACGTCAAGACGAGCCAGGTGGTGAAGCAGTTTCCCGAGGAAGCCGTGCTGCGCCGCCGCGCCTACTTCCATACCCTTGACCTGACCAGGGACGCGCCGCAGCGGGTTCGCGCCACCGATCGCAAGGCTTGAGCCATCGCGGGCTTTTGGTCGATCGCAGGAACAAGTGGATGGCCAGTTGGTGCGCGGGAGTCCGCACCGCCGCTCAGGAACGCTTCGCGTAGGCCTGATCGAGGTAGGTTTGTCCACTGGCGGAGTCGGTGACGACGTTCTTGACCAGCGCCGTATTGTTTCCCGTTAGCGTGAACTTCGTGTCGCCGATCCTGAACGCATTGTCCTTGATCAGCACTTCCTGAAATTTGCTGGTGGCGCCGCTCTGGTATTGCACCTTGGCGCGGAAGCCGGTGATGTTCGAGACCGTGATCTTGAACGTCTTCTGGTCGGCGTATTTTCCAGTCCAGCCGCCCTCGTACAGAGCCGGATCGACCGCCACATAGGGCGTCTTGGTCGGGACCGTCATCCCGACCGTTTTATAGTTGGCCGCAATGATGCTCATCATGTCGGCCATGACTATGGCTCCCGTTCCGCCGTTAGCGGCGGCCCGCCAGGCCGGCGGCGAGGTTGCAGTTGATGTCGATCAGCGACTTCAGCTTTGCCGGATCCGGATTCATCTGCATGTCCACCGTCTGCTTCATCACAAATACGCCGATGTTGGCGATGTTCTGGCGCACTTCGATCGACTGCGGATTGTCGTCGGTCTGCGCCGCGCTCATGAATATCGACCAGAGCCGGCGATTGAACAGCAGCGCGTTCTGCATGGCCTGGCCGGGACCTTGCCAGTTGGTCTGGACTTCCTGGAGCTGTCGTGCGGCCTTCAGCAGCGCCTGCGCTTCGATTTCACGGGGCGACGACGTCGTTTGCGACGTGCGAGCGTAGGCCTGGGCTGCATTAGACATTCACTAACCTCGGTGAGAGCGGCTCGCAGGACGACCGCGGGGAATTCGGAGAAACTGCCTAACTTTCATACAGATAGTGCCTTTAAATATGGTTAGCGGGCGTTACGAGTTGTGTCAGCAGCGCGCCGAAAATTCCATATTTTCACCACCATGCCCGTCATCGGTTCTGATGGAATTAAGATCGAGGCTCCAATTTTTTGTTTCGATGCTCTTTCTTCACGCGATCGATCTTCAGCTCTCATGAAAAAAGACGGCGAGGTTTCCCCCGCCGTCTTGATCGTTGAGATCGTCGCCTGGCTTAGCGCAGGAGTTGCAGCACGCTCTGCTGCGACTGGTTGGCCAGCGCCAGCGCGGACACCGCGATCGACTGGCGGGTCGACAGCGCCTGGCTGTTGGCCGCTTCCTCGTTGGTGTCGGCCAGCGTCAGGTTGGACGAGCCGGTCTGCAGCACGTTGATCAGGTTCTTGTTGAAGTCCTGACGGATCTGCACCATCGACAGGTTCGAACCGAAGGCCGAAGCCTGAGAGCGCAGCAGGCTCGAAGCCTTGCCCAGCGAGTCGAGCACCTTGTTTGTGCCGTTGTTGTCGAGGAAGTCGGTGCCGGCGGTCAGCGACGACAGTCCGAGACCTTCCGGGTTGAAGTCCACGCCCTGGATGGTCAGGGTGGACTTGCCGGTTTCGTTGAAAACCAGCTTGAGCTGATCGCCGTTCAGCAGGTTGATGCCGTTATACGACGAGTCCTGGGCCGTGGTCTTGATCTGGTCGATCACCTGATTGAACTGGGTGATCAGGTTTTTCCGCGCTGCCTGCGAATCGGCGTCCGCGGTTGGGGCGACGGGGGCCGCGAAGGCCAGCGTGCCGGTGCCGGTGAGGGTGACGGCGCCGATGGTGGAGGATGCCGCCTCGTTGTTCGTGCTGGTGATGACCAGCTTGTTGTCGCCGTTGATCGTGGCCTTGAGATTGCTCGCCGACAGGGCCGAATTCAGGTCGTCAAGGCTCGTCGTGGCGGTGAAGGTAAAGGACACCGCGGGGTTCGCATCCGAGGCAGCGACGGCGAGAACGTCGCCGGCGACGATCTGCGTGCCGTCGACGAGATTGGCGGCGGTGCCGGCCAGCGCGGCCGACGACGTCGAGGACGACTTCGCCGAATAGCCCGACGACGCCTGGAGCGCCTGGTTGGCGATCGACTTGGCGGTGTCGACCAGTTTCTGGATCGAGGTGATGCCCTGGTTGGCCGCCTGGATCACCTGCACGCCGTTGCCGATCGAATCCAGCAGATTGTTGATGTCGCTCGAACGGTTGTTGAGGCCCTGAGCGGTGAAGAAGTTGGTCGGGTTGTCGAGCGCCGAGTTCACCTTGTTGCCGGTCGCGAGGCGGCTCTGCGTGGTCGAGAGCAGATCGGCAGTGGACTGGAGCGAGAGCAGGTTCTGGCGAACCGAGGCGGAGAGGACGATACCTGACATGATGAAATCCTTCTGATTGTCATGCGTGTGCGCACGGCCAGTTTTCTGACCGGAATGCACCCTACGCGCGCAACCCTGAAAAATTCCTCAACGGAGCTCGTTAACGCGGCATTAATCGATCGCGCCGCGCGCAAATCCGGGCCTTGCGCGGCTGC